>ENA-ORMS01002947-ORMS01002947.1-human-gut-metagenome-genome-assembly--contig:-NODE-2947-length-11545-cov-5.074064_pt1 | contig 11545 bp, 9 predicted proteins | sample MGYA00242104_ERZ508997 | MGnify/ENA primary metagenome ERZ508997 (study PRJEB26280, sample SAMEA2338704) | human gut metagenome | biome: human gut; feature: human-associated habitat; material: faeces... | reverse complement strand
TTGTACTTACAGTAGTGTCATATTCTTTAGCAATTTTAGATAAATTATCGCCATTCTTGACCTTGTATACTAAATAATCAGCAGGTATTATTTCCGCCTCACTAGAGGATACCTTTAATGTTTGACCAACTTGTAATACATTAGATTTAAGATTATTTAAAGATTTAAGTTTGCTAACTGTAGTTCCATATTTATTAGCAATATCCCATAAAGTGTCACCCTTCTTAACAGTATAATAGTCACTTCCTAGTGGAGCTGTGTATTTAATTCCTTTATAATCAGCAACCGCTCTTACAACAGCCTCTGCATATTCCTTATAATTCCTTTTAATTTGTTCAACATCATCCTCAGGACTATCAATAAATCCATATTCAACTATCACTGTTTCATTATTAGGAGTATCTCTATGCATAAAGTAATAATCTTTTGATGGGTTACTAGGTAATCTCAGCTGATAATATTTTCTAATATTTTGTCCCTCTTTCTCAAGTTCATTAAGTATTTTCTTAGATAAAGTCGATGAATTTCTTAAAGCATATATTACTTCGGCACCGTCGCCACCTGCCGAGTGCCCTTGCATCTGGCAATTAACTTTTTATTTTTCATATTCTTTCTACATATTCAATCAGTTTCCTGATTCCAAGAAACTGATATAAAATGGCTTTAGCTTGTGTTTAGTCCTTATTTGTTTCTTCTTTTTTCTTACCTTTTCTTCCATTAGGATTATGAATCGGATATCTATCTTCATATGTAAATGAGCTTTCTGGTATAACATCATATTTATATTTAATTATAATATTTCTGTCTTTATCGATTTGAATCTTCTCAATTAACATATCATATAATTCTTTTTTTGATTTTTTTAAATTTAATAATTCCTTAATCTTTTTAGTATAGTCTGGAAGAATATTAGAACTATTTTTAATTCTATATACTTCCATTTTTTGTTTTTCAATTTTATCATTAACTGCTTTCAACTTATCATCATATTCTTTTGATAATTCTTTATACATTTCAGCAGAAATAACTTCTTCACATCTATCTTCATAAAGTGTTGACAATCTTTTTGTTAATTTATTTTTTTCTATTTCATATTTTTTTATTACTTTATAAATTTCATCAGTACTTTTACCTACTTTTTTTGAAACTTCAGCATTTAATTTTTTTATATCCAATTTTTTTATATAGATTTTAATATTCTTATTTATTACTTCTAGCAACTGTTCTTCTAAATAATCATACGGATAAAAATGTGGATAACATCTAACCCTTTTGGGATCTCTAGAATATCTATTACAATTAATTTCCCAATAATCTCTTTTTCTTCTATAATAAATAGATAATCTATTACCACATTCTGCACAATATATTTTACCTTCTAACAATCTTTTAGGTCTATTTACTTTTATATGATAATTTCTATCATTATTTTTCCTTATTGATTGACAATATTCAAAGGTTTCCTTATCAACTAATGCTTCATGCGTATTTTCAACTACATCCCATAATCTTTCATCTAATGTTATTTTTTTCTTTGATTTATAACTAACTTTTGTTTGTGTATGTTGAATCATATCACCAGTATAAACTCTATTTTGTAAAATTTTTCTAACTGTAGATATATTCCAATGATCTCTATCAATTAATCTTGTTGAATAATTAGTCTTTTTATATGCACTAGGCGTTGGTACACCTTCTTCATTTAATCTAGTAGCTATTTCTGATGGTCCAACTCCATTTGCTCTCCATTTAAATATTTTTTTAACTATTGGTGCTGTTTCTGGATTTGGTAAGAGATGCCCTTTATCTTCAGGATCTCTCATGTAACCATAACTAGGTAAACTCCCAATAAATTTACCTTTTTTTCTTTTTTCATTTAATACATTTCTAATTTTCACAGAATTTTGTTTACTATAATAATCATTACATGCAATTATAAAAGTTGAAGAATCATTACTAGCTTGATTTTTAAAACTATCATATGACTCTAATATAGATATAAATCTTATATTATTTTCAGGAAAAAATGTTTCAATATAATATCCTGTCATAACATGATCTCTACCTAATCTGGATAAATCTTTAACAATTACACAATTTATTTTTTTATTTTTTATATCTTCCATAAGTCTTTGAAATCCAGGTCTTTCAAAATCAGTTCCAGAAAATCCGTCATCAACATATTCATTAACCAAATTATAATTATGACACTTAACATAATCTCTTAATAACTCTTTTTGATTAGTAACACTTTCACTATCTGATTCATATTTTTTATCTTTGTCTCTATCTTCTTGAGATAATCTTATATAGATTCCTACATCAAAATTTATATCAGTCAAGTAATTATTATACATTTCAACCTCCAATCTTAATTACTCGATTAAAATTAAGACAAATGTATAATAACACTATATACAAAATAAAACAAAACTGCGATTTAAGTAGCATTATAGTTTTGTTTTTCCTTCATTATTTCATCTATTAGATATCTCAAAATAAGATCTTCAAAAGTTATTTTTTTGTTAATACTTTCATTCATATCAACACCCATTAAAATAATATGTCTGCATCAGTAAAACATTCACCTGTTATATTAAAAGATTTAATGATACCAATATCTAGTTTTCTTATTTCTTCTTTTGTTAATGTGTCAACATAAGATATTAATCTTGATTTATCTAATACTCTTATTTGTTCTAAAAGTACTATTGAATTATATTTTATACGCTCAGATTTAACTAGTACATGAGTTGGTAAATGATGTTTAGACTTAACCTTACTTGTTAAAGGTGCCACTAGTACTGTTGGACTATATTTATTTCCAATATCATTTTGAATAATAACAACTGGTCTAGTTCCATTTTGTTCACTTCCAACAATAGGATCTAAAGAAGCGTAATAAATATCTCCCTTATTTATCGTATTCATTTTTAATCTCAACCCTATATATAGTTTTTGGTTTTGTATTATTAAATAAAGACCTTAAATTCAAATTATTATTTTTATCTAAATAATTATCAATTAATTTTTGTACATCAGCCTTAGCTTTTTTCATACTCGTTTGAGTATGATCCATAGTTATTTCATATTCAACTTTTACAGTTACTCTATATCTTTTTTTCATCTTAAAAATCCTCCTATGTAAAAAACACAGAATTTCTCCTGTGTCTAATATTTCTTTATTTTTATAACTGACATTTTTCTAAGTACCTTCAGCTGAGGATTTCATCAAACGATTGAATAGCTATTTCAATCTCACAGGAATTTCACCTTTCCGAGGTTCTCTCCGAACTGTCCCCATTGCTTTAGACTGTGGCTAGACAGGAGTATCTTTAATTCTATTATTAGTCATCGCAAATTAAATGCTATTTAATTTTATAACCAAATATTAATCGACATGCGTATTTGTTAAAGTGCTCTTAATAATAGGAAAGTATTTGATGAATGAGTATTTAATTTTCAAAGAACCTCTGTTTCAATCAAAAAAGAAACAGTGAAAGGTTTTACTCCCTCTCAACTGTTTCCTCACTAAATTTGAAAAATATACCCACTTAAACTAATTTTTTTAAAATTTCTTTTAAATTATTTTTAGCAACAGTTAAACTTTTTGAAATATTCTTTTGTGATATATTTTCTAACTTTGCTATTTCTTTTTCAGTTAATTCATCAAAGTAATATAATTTAATTCTTCTTCGTTGTACTTCTGGTAACATGTTAATTGCTTTTCTTAAATCTTCTAATGATGTTTTTCTTATGATTAAGTCTTCTATAGATTCTTGTTTAAATAACATTCTATTATTCAAAGTATGTTCAGTAAGTTCAGAATGTTCTATATGTCTATCAAATTCATTTAATTCTTTCAAATCATCAAGTTCAAATCTATTCATCAAATCAAATACTTCTTTAGTTACCTTTACTTCGTTATATTTATTGTTACTTTTAAATATTATGTAATAGTTATTATTAATTATTTTTAAGTTATATGGATTGTCCATCTTTTTTCTTCTTTTTGGTCTATCAACCATTTTTATATCCTCCAATCAATTCGTTTTTTTGAATTGATTAGAGGTGGACCTCTACAATTTAAAATTGCATTTATACAAACAAAAAAGACGTCAGACAAGGTAATCCATTTAAGGACTCCTAATCTGACGTCAACAAAACTAGGGCTAGTAAAATTAGAAAAGACTTTTTTACTAGCAATATATATTATTAATTTTTTCCTTTTATTTTTTCTAAAAACTATCCAATAATATTTTCGATTTATCTTTTTCATAGGCAAAAACTCCCCTGAGCAAATGCCTTATGTGAGAGTTTTGTCTTATTACATAATTAAAACGAAAAATACATATAATATGTATAAGTTATAGCATTATTCTTTTAAATGACTAATTATATTCAACCAAAACAAACCCCTATTACAATATCACAGATGTTATATGTGGCATTGCAAACATTAAATTCCCCTCAAAATTTAATTGGTTGCTATAATAACACACAAATAGTGCGAAATATGTCGAATTATGTCTAAAATGTAGTTTTTAAGACATGAAATGTCATTTTAACAACAAAAATTGGCTTTTCAAGCACAAAAAAACAGTAAAACTACTATTTACTGCTACTACGATATTTATAATCTACTTTCAATAGATTCCTCTCTAGATTTTACTTCTGATAAAACTTCTTTTTTTGTATTTAATAAATCTTTTTGAAAGTGGTTTTGTGAAATAATATTGAATTCATCAAATGGTGCTATTTCATTTCCATCAAAGTAATTGGCTAACCTTAATATCGATTTATGTATATTGTTTATATTATGTTCTATATCATCCAAATTCAAATTCGTTTCCACATTAATTTTTCTTTCAGCTGATGCTGTGTAAAATACTTCTCTTTCATATTTTACATTTTTTCTAAAATGTGGTTTTTGATATTGCACTTTAATATCAATATAAGGAAAAACATGATTAGAAATATTTTCCCCATTAAATCCAATCATTCCTTGAACGCTTTCATGACTTGCTAATTCAAATGGTACTTCAAAAATTTGATCTTCTTGTATACCACAATTCCCATTATTATATATTCTATCTATTTTTATTCTAATATCTTTTGCTGGTGTTCCACCATTATTAGTTACCTTAAGATATAAAATATCATTAATACTTTTTAAACTAAAAGACAATTGTGGTTCTTTATCCTTTATAATATTTATTTGATTTATTATAGTAAATATTAATGTTATGCCTGATATTATAATTGCAATAATTTCTATCATTTCTAACTAACCTCCTGAACTAAAAATTTGATATATTTATGCCTCTATCTTTCATTATTTTTAATGACTCATATAATTCGCGTTTCAATTTATATCTGGTTGCAATCATTCCTGACTTTAATTCGTAATCCTCTTTTAGAGTGATTGGATTATGAGCATATAATGGTTCCATTACTTCAAATTCATTTTTATTACACCAACACTCCAATATTATATTTCCAAATATAATACCTTGCAAAATTAATGGCTTGTTGTCATTTTCTAAAAAATAATATACTAACTTTCTTTCTTCTTTGCTTAATCCATCTATAAAATTTCTTATATATTGAATATACTTAACATTTTGCTTTTCAATCTCAATTTCATGTTCTTTCTTTTGATTCTCATAATATATATTGCTTTTTATTTTTTCATATATTTTTTTTACTAAATATACAAATAAGAAAAATATCAAAAATGATGTTCCATAAAATATAAAGTTTCCTAATTTTAGCAATATTTTGTTATTTACTGGCATGAAATAATACAGAATAACAGTGAAAATAATGGATATAATAAAATTAATTAAATATTCTTTAAAGAATGTTTCTAATATTGTAGATATTTTATTTATAGCTTCCACTAAATCTTTCAATTATCTCAACTCCCCTTTAATATAATAAATTTCTAACTATCGCTCCAACTTTATCTGTGCTTAATTGCTTTCTAAATTTTATATTCACTCCTTCTTCTTCTAGTTTTGTGAATAATTTTTTTGCACATTCAATTTTATAGTTTTCATTATCTCTTAAGCTTCTATCAGAATCATAATTTTTTGATTCTATTATTAAATTTAATTCTGATGAACCATCTACTTTATTTACCAAATACATAAAATCTGGACTATACGTTCCACCATTTGCCACTGGTATTCTTATACTACTCTTTGGAATTTTTCCAAATACAACAACTTCCTGAATTTGTTCCATAATATTACTCTTTTCTATATCAGAATCATAAGCAATTGTATCATATAAATACCTTTCTTGTGGTGTACCATCACTTCTAGTTGTTCCTATATTTCCAAGTACTATTGTATCTTTTATATCCCCATCGTCATTTGTTAAGGCAGTAGGATGTACTGGCAAATCAGTTTTTTGATATGTAAATCTCTTAAATAATTTATCTGCTTTCCAATCATTAATTTTCATGCTAAATTTGCTTAATACTGTATTATTAAAAAATTCATTAGTAACACTATGCTCTTTGCTAAATTTAACAATTGAGTTATGTATATTTATTATAGGAATATTAGTAAGATCTGATAATTTTAAAAGAAAATCATTATATTTCAATTTTTTATTAGTTGACAATGACAAACCTGACTGTTGTTCTATTGTTGTAGTATTACCACTAACGTTCAATACTTGTCTTTCGGTTTGTATTACATCAGAACTATTTACACCTTCTTCAAGAATTAATAATAATGCATTTTCTATTTCTTCATCCGTGAATTCTGAATAATTTATAATATATTTTTCATTTAATAATTCCCATAATTTTCTTATTTGCTCATATTTATCTTTTCTAATATGAAGTGTATTTTTATCCTTGTCATTTCTTTCAATAATTTTATTTTTATGTAAACCATTATTTAACTCTGGTAATAATTCAAGCAATTTATTTTCGTCGATTATTTCCCCAGTCGGTTCTATTATATTATCAATTAATAATTTTTTATATAATGGGCTGTAATCAATATTCCTTTGTTTAGCAATTTCCTGTACTTGTTCAACAGTAATTTTATCTAAGTTTGTAATTTCGCTACTTATTTCTTTTCGTAATTCTTTAACAAAATCTTTTTCAGTAAAATCAACAATATAATTTAAATAAAATTGTTCTCTATCTATTCTGTTAAGATTATTATCTACTGGTAATCTAAGTCCTCTACCAACTTCTTGTAATTTACTATTTTCACTACCACTACTTCTTAATTTTGCTATAGTAAATATATTGGGATTGTCCCATCCTTCCTTTAATGTCCATTTTGAAAATATAAATCTTCTTAAATTAAATTTACCATCACTATCTTTAATTTTTAATATTTTTTCCTTATCATTTAAGATATCATTTACTTCCTTAATTATTTCATCATCTTTATTTGAATTATCTTGTGAAAAATAACCTGCGTGACATTCAGATAAATTATTTTTACTTTCTATTAAATAATTTTTATATTCTCCATCTTGTAACTCATTAATCTTTGTTTTAATTTTATTTTTTAATATTTCTTCAAATGAATCTAGAATATATGTTGGTTTACCATCAATTTTTCTATATGATGAAATATCATCAATAAAAAATAATGCCAATGTTTTAATTCCTTTTTCAAAATTTTCTTTTTCTATTTCAAAGTGCCTTTCTAGTGCTGTTTCAATCATCATATCTTGATATGATTGTGAATAATTTTCTGGTGATAATTCAGTACCATTGTTAACTTCAATACCATTTGATAGAATTATAGAATTTTTTGTAATCCCAGTAATTTCTATTCCATCAAAATCTTCATGAACAATTGATAAACTATCATTTTTTGATAATTCAAATGATTTTTTACTTTTTTCATCTATTCTTTGTATCGTACATTTTTCTTTATTTTTAATATTAATTAATTTAATTTTAACATTGTTTTTTGAGTATGTAGGTACATACTCTGCAATTACACCTTTTACTAAATTGTTATTAAAGGCATCAATACTTCCTAAATTATATACTAAATTTTGATAATCTTTTTCATGATTTTTCTTTTCAGGAAATGTTGCTCCAAATCTGATTATACATTGAGGTGACAAAATATTCTTTATTTTTTGAAAAGTAATATTTTCTTTTGCAAATTTATGTGGTTCATCAATAATTAATATTGGTTTTGTTGACTTTATTGCTTCACTAGGATTAGTTAAATCATCAAGTATCGTTGTGTCATAATTTTTTGTAAACATTTTACCATTAGTTATTAGTTGAGAATTAATAAGCATAACTTGTATTTTTTTTGTATTTAATGTAGAAGCAGTAACAAATTCTCTTATAACACTCGGAAAATATTCTCTTCCTTTTTTCTTCTGAATACTTTCAACTAATCTCAATTCTATTTCAACTTGATCATATTCATCTTCAAAAAACTTTTTTGTATCTAAAGATGAAATAAATTGTTTTGTTCCAGCTTTTATTGGCAACGTTGGAACAACAATTATAAATTTACTAAATCCATATTTAGCATTTAATTCATAAATTGTTTTTATTTGTGTAAATGTTTTACCTGTACCTGTTTCCATTTTTACATCAATATTTAGATAGCTATCTGAAATACCTATATTATTCATTCCTTTTGAAATATTATTATTATTTTGAATTTTTTTTATGTTGTTAATAATATTAGGAGAAGATAAATCAATTAATGGATTGTCAGTTAAACTATCATTTTTTTCTACATCAACATTTTCAAGTACTCTTATAATCGAATTAACTGCATCAGTTTGATGTTTTAATCCTCTTTCAAGTTTCATTTAATCTCCTCCTTATTAATACCTTGTATAAACTTTTACATCAATATTTTTAAAATTTTTAACCTGTTTAATATTATTTTTTATCATTTCAAATTCATTAAATTTGAAAGAATAACCAAATAGTACTAATTTATTACAAACAAAGGAATCATCTTTACTGTAGTATTCTAATAGAGACTTAATATTATTAATATCAATATTAGGTTCTATGAAATATAAACTTTCTTCACATTTATATGCATTGTATCCATCACAATTAATTACTTCAACTGGTGTTGTAAATTCATATCCATCCCTCAATTTCCAAGTTTCGACTATTGTATCAATACCATATTCTTTATACAAAGTATAAGTTTCATTTATTAAATTTGGATCAAATTGGTCTAATTTATTTAATAAATTTTCATTTGTTTCTTTTAATGTATAATGCTTAAAGCCATAATCAATATTTGCATTTTTTTCAGTTTTAATTTTCTTTGCTGCCCTCCTAATTCTTTCTTGACCTATTTCATCAATAGTTTTATAACCATCATTATATGCTTCTGATCTATCATTAATTTTTTCTGGAATTTGAACTAAAATATATTTTCTATGTGTTTTTTGTTCAGCATTAAGTTGCATTACAGCATCTGCAGTCGTTGCGGAACCAGAGAAAAAATCCAAAATTATATCATTATCATCAGTTGATAATTCAATCATTCTTTTTATATAAGGAGTAGGTTTTGGCGTATCGAAAACTATTTTACCAAATAATTTTTTTATTTCATCAGTTGCATTTGCGGCGTTTGAAACATCATCCCATAATGTTTCTGGAATTTTTCCTTTATTTTCATAAATAAACATTTTTCTATAAATGTTATCTCCGCGAACAATTAATTTATCTTCCTCATCTAATCTAGTTAAATTTTCCTTACTAAACAACCACAATCTTTCACTAAAATACTTTCCATTTTTAGTCATAAAATCATATTTTACTCCGCCTTGAGTTCCTCTTGCCCAACAAGCTAGCATTCTATAATTGCCGCGTTCATCACTGTCAGGATTTTTATAAGCCTTTTTAGTTTCTTCGTCTAATTCAAGAAAATTAGTATCAAATTGGTCTTTGTTTTTAGAATAAACAAAACAATATTCATGAGCTTTACTAAACCATCTGGCACTATTATCTCTACCTCTTTTTCTTTTCCAGATAATATTTGCAACAAAGTTTTCTTCACCGAATATCTCATCACATAATAATTTTAAATTAGCAGATTCGTTATCATCAATTGAAATAAAAATTGCACCATTATTTTTTAATAATTGTCTTGAAATATATAGCCTTGAATACATCATTGTTAACCAAGCACTATGCGATGATGAATTCCCTGATGTCATACTCAATATTCTTTCAGCTTCTTCATCACCTATATCTAACATATTAACTAACTTTTCTTTTGTAAAACTAAAAGAGTCATTATACACAAACCCGTCGTTTCCTGTATTATAAGGTGGATCTATATATATACATTTTATTTTGGCTTCATAAGTTTTTGCTAAATGTTTTAAAGCATCTAAATTATCACCACTTATATAAATATTTTCACTATTTTTATTTTCATCTTTTTGATTATGTTCAATGTCTGGTTCAATAACAGTTTCAGTATCTAATCCAGTTATCATTTTTGCATATGATTTACCCAAAAAATTTAATTCAAAACTTTCTTTTGTGAAATTTAAATTTTGATTAAATTCTTTTTTTAGTAATTCTATATCTAAATTTCCCTCTTTATCAAAACAATTTGGTATTATTTCCTTTAATTTTTCAATTCTACTATCATTAGGTTTTACATTTTCATTTTTACTAACAATATCTTTAATCATTATTGTTTCTCCTTTACTTATTAACCTTTGAATAATTATTTATATATTTTCTTAATACTTTTTCAAATTTAATCATATTAATTTCCATAAAATCCATCATTTTATTCCAGTCTTCTTTATCATATATACTTACTTCTTCTAATTTATAAGAAATTCTTGACATTTTTTTATTATCTAATCGTTCCCAACATAATTTATCACCAAATGAATTTTCAATTTCATCTTTATATGAGTAAAAATAATCGTATATTTTTTTGTTTTCTTCTTGAGTTCCGCCTGATATTCCAAGTTCTATTCCTGCATAACTTTTAGTAATAAGAAAACTAAAATGTACTCCAGATATTCCTGAACCAGTACTAAACCAATGATCATACTGATTTAAAGCAATATTTCTTCCAGAAAACAAACTTGATTTTTCATTAAATCTGGGAATAAATATATGCCAAAATTCGTTTCTTGTAATTTGACAATTTGCTAGATCTTCTTTACTTCTAAAATCTTCTTGTGCTTTTTCATCATAACCTATCATAATGTCTGCAATATCCTTTACTGGAATTATTTGTTCAGTATCAACAATTAATTGCTCATTAACCATATATGGTACTACTTTTATACATTGAATTTTCATTCCATATTTTCTTGCCCAAATCACAGTATTAGTAACTTCTTTTCTAAATTCTCTAGCAACTAATATAATTCTTTGGGTCAGATCTTGATTTAATTGAACTTCAGAAAAATCTGCTTTATTTAAAAATTCAACAATTGAATCTTCCGCATTTTCTGATGAGCCAATTTTTGACAAATATTGTGCATATATATTTTTTATATCATCCTTTTTTAATGATGAACAATATCCAGCATA
>ENA-ORMS01002933-ORMS01002933.1-human-gut-metagenome-genome-assembly--contig:-NODE-2933-length-11578-cov-10.815413_pt1 | contig 11578 bp, 9 predicted proteins | sample MGYA00242104_ERZ508997 | MGnify/ENA primary metagenome ERZ508997 (study PRJEB26280, sample SAMEA2338704) | human gut metagenome | biome: human gut; feature: human-associated habitat; material: faeces... | reverse complement strand
TGGACGATTTCGCAGCCATGAACGAGGTTTATGCCGAGTTCTTCAGCCAGCCATACCCTGCTCGTTCTGCCGTAGCCGTAGAGAAGTTGCCTAAGGGCGCATTGGTAGAGGTAGAAGTATTGGCTGCCAAGTAAATCTCCGCTTCGACAGTATAAACATTTCGAAGGAAGAAGATTTGATGGGAGCAGGAATCACATTCAAGAATCTAACGATAGGCTATCGCTCGAAGCATCAGCTCAGAGCGGTAGCCTCATCTATTCATGCCTCACTCCAGGAAGACAAACTGACCTGTCTCATCGGAGCCAACGGAGTGGGCAAATCTACCTTGCTCCGCACCTTATCCGGATTTCAGCCACCCCTTGATGGAGAAATCCTGATTCAAGACAAACCCCTATCCGATTATTCAGCCCGCGAACTCGCCCAGGAAATAGGTGTAGTTCTCACTAACCGTATGGATACTCCCCAACTTTCTGTTCAGGAAATCATCGGCATCGGCCGTTCTCCCTATACCGGCTTCTGGGGAACCTTATCCTTGGCAGATCAAAAGATAGTAGATGAAGCCATCCGGCAGACAGGCATCCAGCACTTAGCCTTCCGTTCTATCACAGAGTTAAGCGATGGCGAGCGCCAGAAGGTGATGATTGCCAAAGCGCTGGCTCAGCAAACCAGCCTCATCATCCTGGATGAGCCTACCGCCTTCCTCGACTTTCCGAGCAAGGTGGAAACCCTCCAGATGCTCCGTCGCCTTGCCCACGAGCAGCATAAGTCTATCTTATTGTCAACCCATGATGTGGAACTGGCCCTACAGATTGCCGATCAGCTCTGGCTGATGGAAGAAAACCATCTCTCCATCGGTACCCCAAAAGAGCTTGCAGCAGACGGCTCGTTATCCAGATTCATCGACCGGGATGGCATCAGATTTGATGTAGAGAAGATGAGGGTAGAATTATCTTCTACATTTTCATAGTGCAATTTCCTACCGCTTATTCTCTGTATCAAACCGCATAATCCCATCTCTCCGCATCATAGCCCCTATTAAATAAAAACGCATTTTGATATTTCGGAGTTTTTGACTATATTTGCATCAGAAATCCAACAGATTTCCATGACAGGAAAGTCTGAAACTAGAAATCTATCATACTAAATAAGAAAATCAGCCATCCAGCAACATTCCGTTGCCAATTGGCTGATTTTTCATTTTTTATCCGTTCGCTATCGAAATTCATCTATCGGGATGCCATCTGGAAAAGATTGGAAGCGAATACATTTTGAGATAATTATCTATCACCCATCACGATTTACACACATTACAGATTACAACATACTCATATACAGATATTTAAATAGCGTGATAGATACTCCGAAAAGCGGAAGTATCCATCACGCTATCCATCACGATTTGGAGTTATCCCTCACGATTTTCGCACCACCAGATACCGCATGCCGTCGTTGAAACGCTTGCGGTGGATGGTTGGCATCTGAGAAAGCTTGCGACCGAAGGCTATGAGACTATTCAACTTCAACGATGAACCGATGTGACTCTTCAGCTCCTGGAAAATCTCGGCAGCCGTAAGATACTCACCCTGCTTGACATCATCGGTCAAGTCGAAATAGAGATTGAAATACTGGTCTACCGGAGAAACCACCTCAAACTTCCTGTTGTTCGCCATGATCAGTCGGGTCTGCTCAGCATCAAAATAAGTCTTCTCGCCTGCCCGTAATGCTGAAAGCGCCTGCGCATAAAGCTGTTCATAATTCGGACGCTGGCTCACATCGATAGGCCCCGTGAGCTCCACACCCAGAAAACGGCGATTACCGGAAGGATCGGAGAGGATATCCTCCATATTGCTTGTAGCGATAAAAGACGCCATTCTCGGAAATTCCTGTACATGACTGCCATAAGGAGGCTTTATCTTGACACTCGGCAACTGGATGATGTTTTTCAGGAATCCCTGCTGCACCTGAGGAGAAATCTGGTTGAACTCATCCAGGTTGATGACCAGCGACTGGCACATTGCCTGAAGCACCTGTCTTTTTTCTGACAACACAAGGTTATCATTATACCCCCACTGCAACTCCGGCGGAACCAGAGATCTGCAGAAAGTACTCTTATTGTAACCCTGCTTGGAGATGAGAAGCGGCGCCACAGAGTTGCCATATTTGCGATGACTGTAGGCACGCCACTGGTCAACCATCGCCAGAAACCAGGTATAGAACCAATCCTCCCAATAAGGATTATCAGTAGGCACCGTGCGCGCCAAGGCATGGATATGATCCTTTCCATCCCATTTCCCCTCACACTTATATAGAAAGTTTTCTACAGGATTATAGGTAGAAAGAAGGTCCGACTCCAGATAATTGCGCACATCCTTGATACTCACACGGATGTTGGCGAGCTGTACCTCCAGCGTCATACGTTTCTGCACACGGGCATCCACAGGCTGATAGCCCCAATAATCTTTTTCCTTTGGTCGGTATTCTGTGCATTTCATTACCGAATTATAACGGAAATCATATTTCTTACACAGAAATCCAATCATACTCATGATATTGTCACTCAACTCTTTACTGTCGTTATCCACATCTGCGGAAGAGTTATCAGCATCCCTCTCATCAACGCTCTCCACAGGTTTTTCTGCGTCATAAAAAACTTCATTCAACGTCAGGGGCAACGCATCTTCACGATAATAAGGAAAAGAATCTCTTGTCATCAGGAAATCAGAGAAGATAGAAGGCTCGGGCATCTGCATCTTTGCCTTCACAAGCGCCTGATAAAGCGGAGCAAAGGTCAGGAAAGCCTGCTTGTAAATTCTGTCGGCAGCAACCTCCTCATCAGGTAACGTCCCCTTTGCCAGAGCATATTTCGCCAGGACATGCAGACTGATGCCATCGGCTCCCACAAAGGCTGCAAGAGTAGAAGGCAGACTGGCTACTTTCTGCTTGATGGCATCTGCGCCTCCATCCTCATCTATATGAACAAATGTAAGCAGCAGAACGCCATTGTTTTTCTTTATCTTCAGGAGACCGTTCTCCGATTTCTGAAATTCTGCCGCAGGATGAACATGCATCCAGGTTGGCATATCCTTATATCCATCATAACCATTCGTGAGATAAGGTACATATTCACGGAAGTTCTCCACGGTATTCCTGGCATCATCGTTTACGATGCGCTCAAGGAAACGTTCCAGACTTTTGGTACTGACCAGGAGCTGGTTCTTTTTATTTCTATGTGTTATGGTAAATTTCATTGTCTGTCATTTTAAAAAGTTTATCAATATGAAACACTTTATTTCATACCATGAAACAGTTTGTTTCAAGCGGAGAAACACTCTGTTTCACCCTGTGAAACAAACCGATACGTCGCATTCCCGCTTTCGATACATCGGCAGGGGATTCTGCTTTATTCGTAAACGAATCCGATTTCTTCTGCATAATGATCATAGGCAGGTTCCCCATAACCATATTCAGCAAAGACCTTCTTCACCTGCTCCTGCATTTCCGGCGTAAGATGTTTCTCCCCCCGATGTACACGATAATAGGTAGTACGGTTGCCCAGAACATCCATGATGCGGTACTTGATGGTCTGCATTTCGACATGTTTTACCTGGTCGTAGAGATGGGAAAATCCCCATGCTGCCTTGAACTGGTACACACGCATGAAATGGGAACAAGATGCATGGAGGTTAGCATCGGGATAAACAGCATTTCCGGCAGTAACATCATCGGGTTTGAACTTTGCCGAGATGAATCGGATGCATTCTGCTGCCCGAGGACAATCGGCATTGAAGCAGTACATCCAATGATAATCTACCAGACTTTTGATAAACGCAGGATCATTAAGATTTAATTCCATAAAAAATAAATTTTAAATTAAACATTAGGTTTCGCAGTGGTTATTGCCATTGTGGAATCTGTGTTGTCAATTCTCCGCAAAGAAACACGGGGCATCTATGGCAAGATCGTCGGTCCCATGTAACTTGGTTGCTGCAAAGATACAAAATTTTAAAGCCAAATGCAAGCTTTGTCCCGAAAACTTTCATCCTTGTCCCGAATCACGTGCATAAAAAAACGATTTTAGCAAGAAGATAAGCTGAAAAACGTGATGGATAAAGGCAATAAGTGATGGATAGCGTGATGGATTTTGTAAATATTTCGGCTATCCGTCACGCCACACAAGAGAGACAACCACCTCATTATCAAACGATTAAAAATTTAAAAAGAGAAAACGTGAGGGATGTGAGGGATAAAAAGAGAAAAAAAACTATTTCCGTTTTTGTTGTTCTCTTATTATTCTGAACGTCAAATCGGCTAGCTTTTTGAGTTGTGCATGAATCCTTCCTCGCCCGAAAGCCCAGAAAATAAGAGCGGCAGAGGCTGGTGCGGCATGTGTTCCAACATATTGGCGCATTTTAGGAACAGTACAGTTTTCGATGCCAAAATCTTGCATGGCACAGAACACTTGGGTGGCAGGTACTTCAAAATCGGCCTTGGTGCGTTGATCTCTAAGTACCAACGTAGTCTTGTTAACCTTTACCACCTTATATTCCTTATTGGCGTTACTGCGATATACCTTAATAGTCTTTATCGTTTGAATAAAACTATCGAATGTCAATGTATTAATATCTTCTATCATTATTTTTTGAATTAGATTTTGTGGTGGTGAGGACATCATTCCACCTCTTATTATATTTCTCCTCGTTTATACTGAACTTTATGATTCTCCCCTCGTTTTCTTATCGGCAATATACATACCTGCCAGGATGCAGGCAGCACCTACCAGGAAGTAAGGGGTGATTTGCTCATCGAGTACCCATGAAGCGAAAATCATGGTGGTGATAGGGTTGAAGTAAACCCAGTTGGTTGCCTTTACCGCTCCAAGCTTGGAGATACACCAGTTCCACGTCAGGAAGCAGACCATGGAAGCCAGACAGCCCAGGAAAAGCAGATTGCCGATAACCTGCGGACGGGTGAAGACTTCCAGAGGAGGAAAGCCCGGGATGATGAGATAATAAGGCAAGATGGTGAGTACACCATAAAAGAAAACCTTTCTCGTAATGAAAGCCGCACTATAATCGCCCGTTACCGACTTCATCAGCAGCGAATAAATCGCCCAGCACATACACGCCGTAAACGCCAGAGCATCACCTACCGGAGAGAGATGGAGCACAAACCTGCCGTTCAATACCACGATGATCATACCCACAAATGCCAGAAGAGAACCCAGCAGCTGCACGATATGGATGCGGGCAGAATCCTTATAGACCAGCCTCACCAGCAAGGTGGCAAAGAGCGGACACGAACAGACAATGAGCGAAGTATTGGTGGTAGTGGTGAAGTTCATCGCCTCGTTCTCGCTACAGAAATAGAGCGAACCGCCCGTAATGCCCAGCAACGCCATCTTCAGCTCATCCTGCCAGGAGTCGGCAAAGAACCGGCGATGATTGAAAGCCAGCATCAGTATGTAGGCGATACTGAAGCGCAGGGTGAAAATCTGAGCAGGCGACAGCCCGTTCAGCATCAATACCTTGGTAGATACGAATGTTGTTCCCCATATTGCCACCGTCAGGAAGGCGATCAGGTGATAGAATATGTTGCTGTTTTGCGTATTCATCATAAATTTTCATTTTTATTTTGCAAAATTAAGACTTTTCTGTGGATAAACCAAGAGTTCTATCTATTTTTTTTGTATTTTTGCAGCATGATTTTCCATCCATTCCATCATACTTCAGAAAATGTTCCTGCAAGGATGAACAATCCTTTGGATTACGAACCGGATCCGCTCTGCATCCAGGCGTGCAGGGAAGTGCAGGAGATGCTTGCCAGACGAGAAGACTGGCAGGAAGAGATTGCGCGCGGCAAAATGTTTGGCGTGCTCATCGTAGAAAATGTAAAAACAGATACCGATGTCCCGAAATGGGGATACCTGGCAGCCTACAGCGGACAGATTGGCGGAAGAAGCGACTGGGAGGACTTCGTGCCTGCCGTATTCGACTATCTGCAGCCCGACGGCTACTTCAAGACCCACGAGGCAGAGATTTCCCGTATCAACCAGAGCATCAGCCACCTGGAGAAGGATGAAAGGATGAAGGAAGCCAGAACCCTGATCCGGCAACTGCAGGAGGAGCGGAAGCGTACCATCGCCGCCTATCAGGAGAAGATGAAGGAAGCGAAGGCAAAGCGTGACAGCCGCAGAGAGGCAGGAAACCTATCAGAAGCGGAAGAGGCGCAGATGATCAGGGAAAGCCAGTTTATGAAGGCTGAACTGCGCCGACTGAAGAAATCGCTCTCGGAAAAGACTGCCCTGGAAACGGAATTTGAGGATTATCAGGAGAATATACTGAGGCTGAAGCAGCTGCGCAAGCAACTCTCTGATGCCCTGCAGCAATGGCTTTTCTCGCAGTTCAGAATGCTGAACCAGGAGGGAGAAAGCAAAGACCTGCTGGAGATTTTCAGAGATGAAGCCCTGAAGGAGTATCCGCAGGCGGCGATAGCTACGAGCAGGATTGCAGCCCTGAAGATGGTGCCGCCAGCCGGGAGCGGCGAGTGCTGCGAACCGAAACTGCTGCAATATGCCTACCAGCATGGTTACAAACCGCTGCAGATGGCTATGTTCTGGTGGGGAGAAAGCCCGAAGGAGGAAATCCGTCACCACCTGCAGTTCTATCCAGCCTGCAACGGCAAGTGTAAGCCGATACTGCATTGGATGCTGCCGCCATCGGTATTCGAAAGCCCTGCATCGGCAGAAAACGGCATCGGCGGACAGAAGGGACCATTCCCTAAACAGATAGAGATGCTCTATGAGCAGGTGGAAACGCTCTACGAAGACTGCGAGCTGACCGTGATCCACAAACCTGCAGGATTGCTGTCTGTACCGGGAAAAGACGCAGCCCAGCCTTCCGTCTACGCCCTGATGCGCAGCAAATATCCGGAGGCTACCGGTCCGCTAATCGTTCATCGCCTGGACATGCCAACCAGCGGCGTGATGATGATAGCCAAGACAGAGTTTGCCTATCATCGGCTGCAGAAAGCGTTCCTGAATCATCAGATACAGAAGAAGTACGTTGCCATCATTTCGGGAAAGGACATTCCTGAAAAGGGAATCATCTCGCTTCCTCTAATGCCCGATTATCTGGACCGTCCCCGTCAGATTGTAGACCATGAGCAGGGCAAGGAGGCGATTACGGAGTATGAAGTACTGGAGCCTGTCGACGATTCCCATCTCCGAATAGCTCTCTATCCGAAAACCGGCAGAACCCACCAGCTCAGAGTGCATTGTGCCCATCAGGAAGGACTGAATGCGCCCATCCTCGGCGATCCGCTCTACGGCAACGAGAAGGCTGCCCGACTGCATCTACATGCCGAGGAGATTACCTTCGAACATCCCCTGACGGGTAAGAAAATAACGATAAAGAGAAAGGCTGATTTCTAAACGGAATCAGCCTTTTTTCTGTCTATTTTTATTCAAATTTTTCAAGTTAAGCCCTTCAGACAAAGAACATGATGATGACCTGGGCGATGATGACTCGGATAAACATGCCGAGCGGATAAACCGTAGCATAGCTGATGCTAGGCGTATCGCCATCCAAGGTCTCGTTGGCGTAGGTAAGCGCCATCGGATTCGCCATACTGCCGCAGAGAATGCCGCAGATGCTTCCGAAGTCGTACTTCTTGGTCTTCAGGATGATAAGACCCACAATAACTACAGGCACTACCGTGATGAGGAAGCCGATGCCTACCCACATCAAGCCTTCTGGACGAACCACCGTCTCGAAGAACTGTCCACCTGCCGACAAGCCCAGACAACCGAGATAGAGGGCAAGCCCCAGCTCGCGGAGCATCAGTCCCGCACTACGGGTCATATAAGAGATGAAATGCACACGAGGTCCGAGCGCACCAATCAGAATACCCATCACGATAGGACCACCCGCAATACCCAGACGCACCGGAGCCGTCATTCCCGGAATGTCCAGAGGAATGGTTCCGATGGCAAGTCCGAGGATGATTCCGAGGAAGATGGCGCCCAGGTTAGGCTCATTCAAGGTCTTTACCGCATTACCCAGGAACTGCTCTACATGGTCGATACTCGTAGGGTCGCCCACCACGGTCAGACGGTCGCCGTACTGCAGACGGAGGTCATCGGTAGCCAGCAGACGGATATCACCACGCAGCACTCGGCTCACGTTGACGCCATAGGAATTTCTCATCTGCAGGCTGCCCAGTCGCTTGCCGTTCAGTCCCGGACGGGTCATCACGATGATGCGGCTTTCCACCTTTGCATCAATCGCATTCCAGTCTACCTTATCATTATTCCACTCCTTGTTCACCTTTTTTCCGAAGAGAATCTGCATCGCCGAAACCTCATCCTTATTGGTAACCACGAGCACATTATCATTGGTATGAAGAACCGTATCAGCCTGAGGCACAATCACCTGCTCTCCTCTCCATACACGTGAGATGATGAACTTGCGATGGGTCATCATCGAGATTTCGGCGATGGTATTGCCATTGAGTGCCGGGTTCACGATGACGTACTGTCCGATGGCTGTATGGTCGTCTTCATCGGCACGTCGGATTTCCAGGTCAGCCGGCTTGACGAAAAGCTTGCGCAGGAACATCATCGCCAGGATGACGCCCACCACACCCAGCGGATAGGTGACGGCACAGCCCAGGGCAGCCCCACCACTAGGCAATCCCAACTGCTGCAAGGCCTGCTGGGCAGCACCCAGAGCCGGCGTATTGGTAGTAGCACCACAGAGAATGCCCACCATATCAGGCAGACTGACAGGCAGCACCAGGCACAGGGCGAGCGAGAAAACGGTTCCCACGGCGATGACTGCCAGGCTCCAGAGATTGAGCGAGATGCCCTCGTGGCGCATCGAACCGAAGAAGTTAGGACCCACATAGAGTCCCAGCACATACACGAACATAGTGAGTCCGAAACTCTCGGCAAACTCCAGCATGTTCTCATCGATGGTGAGTCCGAGATGACCCGCCACGATACCCACGAAAAATACGAAGGCTATGCCGAGGGAGATTCCCTTGACATGAATCTTGCCCAGGGCAAGACCCAAAGTACAAATCAATGAAAGAATGACGATGCCCTGCACCGCCGAATGCACGTTGATTAAATTATCAAACCACATAATAGTCTAATCTATTCTCTAGATAATGTTCAAATTATTTAAATCCGGTGCAAAGGTACATTAAAATACGAATACCACCAAAAGAAATCCGGCTTTTTCTTCTAAATATTTGCCATAAAAGCAGAATTAAAAGAAAAAACTCTGAAATACTCAAAGTTTTTTTGTAACTTTGCAGCCGTTTTAAATAGAAAAAATGAAAGATATTTGTTGTATCGGTCACATTACCAAAGACAAGATTGTGACCCCGAATCGTACTGTATACATGGCAGGCGGAACTTCCTTTTACTTCGCCTACGCCATCAACCAGTTGCCCAAGGATGTGAGTTTCTCACTCATCACGGCAATGGACCCAACAGAGAAAGAACCTGTTGAAAAGATGCTCGAAGCCGGCATCGACGTAACGTTGAACCCTTCCCGCAACACGGTTTTCTTCGAGAACATCTACGAGGAAGACCAGAACAAGCGCAAGCAGCGGGTACTTGCCAAGGCTGACCCGTTCACCATCAGGCAGTTGGAGCATGTAGAAGCAAAAGTTTTCCACCTGGGCAGCTTGCTGAGCGATGATTTCTCGCCAGAGGTTGTGGCTTATCTTGCCGGTAAGGGCAAGGTTTCCATCGATGTGCAGGGCTATCTGCGCGAGGTAAGAGACGAGAAAGTTTACGCCATCGACTGGAAGGACAAGCTTGATGTACTCAAGAACACCTATTATCTGAAGGTGAACGAGACGGAGATGGAAACCATCACCGGACTGAAAGACCCGGTAGAAGCCGCCAAGCTGATTCATGCCTGGGGAGTTTCCGAGGTAATCATCACCCTGGGAAGCGAGGGGTCGCTGGTTTATGTAGACGACACGTTCTACGAGATTCCAGCCTATGCTCCTCATGAGGTGGTGGATGCTACCGGATGCGGCGACACCTATTCTGCCGGTTATCTCTACAAGCGACTGCAGGGTGCCACTCCTACCGAGGCTGGCAAGTTTGCCGCTGCCATGTGCACCATCAAGCTGGAGCATAACGGTCCGTTCAACCGCACCATCCAGGACGTAGAACGCATCATGAAATAAATTTTAGATAATTTATCCTATTATCTTCTTATTTTTGCCTGAATTGGTGTAACTTTGCATCCAATTATGGAACAGATTTCACCAATTCAGGCATTATTGCAACAACGCACCCTGCTCCAGCTGGAGTATTATACCGAGAAGGAAGCCTTCCGCAAGCTCACCGAACAGATGGGAATGCAGCGAAAGGTGAAACGAGGTGACGCCTGGTTCCCGCTCCGTGTGGGAAAAAGCTTTTATAATTCGCTGAACCAAACAGCCATTGAGGTATTCCGTACCTCTGATCAGGATATCGAGCACAACTTTGAGTTCGGTCGCCCCGTCATGTTCTTTATGGTCAAGAAGATGGGCAAGAATGAGAACCAGGGCAACACAGCCCTCCAGCTGTCAGAAAACGCTAATCAAAAAGTTCAAAGTTCAAATCTCAAAGTTCAAAGTATCAAATATTTCTCCTTTACGGGAACCGTAAGCTATGTGGATGGCGACAGAATGGTGATTACCGTTCCTGATTCTGCCCCGCTGCTCGATTTGCAGCAGTCTACGGAGCCTATCGGCGTGCAGCTGTCCTTTGATGAAACCAGCTACAAGCTGATGTTCGAAGCCTTGGATAGAGTGATGAAGGCGAAGAACAACCGCCTGGCTTATCTCCGCGACTTATTCTATTCTCATCAAAAGGCAGGAAGATTTTCCTTCGAACCGATGAAGTTCCCATGGCTCAACCCTACTCAGGAAAGAGCTGTGAATGAGGTGCTCTGGGCTAAGGATGTGGCCATCGTTCACGGACCTCCGGGAACCGGAAAGACCACAACCCTGGTGGAAGCCATCAACGAAACCCTGATGAGGGAGAGTCAGGTGCTGGTGTGTGCACAGAGCAACATGGCGGTGGATTGGATTTCTGAAAAACTGGTGGATAGAGGTGTAAATGTGCTCCGTATCGGAAACCCTACCCGTGTGAACGACAAGATGCTGGGCTTCACCTACGAGCGCCGTTTCGAGAGTCATCCCGACTATCCGCAGCTTTGGGCTATCCGCAAGGCTATCAGAGAATTAAGAAAAAACAGGAAGAAAGGCAGCGAGAACTATCATCAGAAGATGGAGAGGCTGAAGAGCCGTGCCGCCGAAATAGAAATCCGCATCAATAGCGAACTCTTTGGCGAGGCGCGTGTCATCGCCTGTACCCTGGTAGGTTCTGCCCACAGATTGCTGGAGGGAATGAAGTTTGGCACCCTCTTTATTGACGAGGCTGCGCAGGCTTTGGAAGCTGCCTGCTGGATTCCTATGCGAAGAGCCAGCCGAGTGATTCTGGCGGGCGACCATTGCCAGCTGCCGCCTACCGTAAAGAGTATTGCGGCATTAAGAGCCGGACTGGGCAAGA
>ENA-ORMS01002922-ORMS01002922.1-human-gut-metagenome-genome-assembly--contig:-NODE-2922-length-11602-cov-2.350134_pt1 | contig 11602 bp, 9 predicted proteins | sample MGYA00242104_ERZ508997 | MGnify/ENA primary metagenome ERZ508997 (study PRJEB26280, sample SAMEA2338704) | human gut metagenome | biome: human gut; feature: human-associated habitat; material: faeces... | reverse complement strand
CGAAACCAAAAGCGAACAGTTGGCAGATGAAATTGAAAATATCTACAGCGACCTGGAGCAGTTGAGCCGGGTAATTATGGAAGGGCATCAGGGCGATGAGTACGACGAGGCGCTCTCCACTCTGGCGGAACTGGAAGATATCGGCTGGAAAGTTCGCCTGTGTCTGATGGATACCCAGCGCGCGCTCAACTTCCTGGTACGTAAAGCACGCTTACCGGGTGGGCAACTGGAGCAGGCGCGTGAAATCCTGCGAGATATCGAATCCCTGCTGCCGCATAACGAATCCCTGTTCCAGAAGGTGAACTTCCTGATGCAGGCGGCAATGGGTTTTATCAACATCGAGCAGAACCGCATCATCAAAATCTTCTCGGTGGTATCCGTGGTATTCCTGCCGCCGACGCTCGTTGCTTCCAGCTATGGCATGAACTTTGAGTTTATGCCAGAACTGAAGTGGAGCTTCGGCTACCCAGGCGCGATTATCTTTATGATCCTCGCGGGCCTGGCACCGTATCTGTACTTTAAGCGGAAGAACTGGTTGTAATATAAATGCCGGGTAAAGATTGTTCTTTATCCGGCTTATTGCTGAAAATTGTCTTTTTCAAAGTCATGCGGGTTGAACACTCGCTCTATCTTATTTTCCTGGGTTAGTTGATACTCATTGTTATCAGCAATAAAAAAATGAGTATTACGGTAAGGATATTCATTAATAACCATTAAATAGTTTTTTACGATGCAATTATCATTGCTCTTAATCGTCGGGAAACAGTAGAGATCTTCATACGGCCCTTCGATATATTTTTTATAGTCAGTGAAGCCATTACCGATATCAATAACATACCAGGTATGCCAACTATCTTCTGGTAGGGGATTTTGACTTTTAATTTCATCCTGATGCTTCAGATACCAATTTATTTTATCGCTATCAGTCCATGGCAGATGATCAACGACCAGAAAGACTGAATTGCCAGCATCAGAGTATGTATACAAAATCTGTACAGGACGCAATGTCCATAAATTATAGATGCAGCATAGAAGAAATAAATATAATATAATTTTCTGGAGTTTTCTTTTCATAGATAATTTTCGATTCTTTCGATAGTGTTAAAATTGGTGAAGAAAGGTTTGAAAGCAAAGTCTTTATGCCGTTGTAAAAAGAACCATATGCGAAAAAATCTATACTTGTTGTAAATCTTGTTTTTTATATCAGTCAAAGTGGTCTTGTGCTATGAAATGAATGGTAGCGCTCCAGCCCATAGGATATTTTTGAAAATTTAAAAGAGATATTTTTTGAGCTGAGATATCATGAGTGCTGATTCCCAGGCCATTAAAATTATCTTTAAAATCATTGAATTTATTTAGTCTTGATGAAAGTAATTCGGTCTTAATCTTTTGTAGGAGAAGAGGCCGGTATCCTATCGTAGGTGTTGAAGAAATATCATTTTCGATACATTCTTTGATTACACGTATTGGGCTATTATAATCATATTTGTTTATTCGTTCATGAAAAGATAAGTTCAATTCCTGGCTATGGAAACTGTTGCCATTTCCATATCTAAAATGATCAATCAGATCCTGGATGAGTGTTTTGTATTGTCCAAAAAAGGAAAACATTTTTGCCAGATCTTTCATTTCTGCAAATAAAATATCAATACATTCACTTTGTGATATTTTTGTTCCAGAAGTTGGAACACTAAAAGCACCATAAGTAGAATTCGGCCCAGGAAAATGGTATTTAATGAGGCGGTAAGGATCAACTTTTGCAGAGATGTCGCTTAAGCCGAGTGAGAGAAAATCTTGTTCTTCCATATCCCCATACTGCATATCATCAGCAGAAAAATCATCGAATAAAGTAATAGTTTCGAAAAGTGTACAGGGCATATTAATTGATGAGCCTAATATGTTGTTCATTTATATTCTCCTTTCTTATAATTAAGGGCAATGTTAATTTGATAAGAAATAATAGGGTAAAAAAATTTTAAAAAAGAAATGCACTTCACATTTTTCATTACATTCTGAAGAGAACTTGGTTAATGATTGGTCTTGCTCATCGCTAATAACATAATGCTGAATTTACCAAAAATGAAATTTATTAAAGCAAATGAAAATATACAACGACGTCTGGAAATTCTGCCTTTCCTTATGTGAGTCTCCTGTCAGCATGGCAATATGCCCACTCTCATGCAAGAGTCGGCATATTTTTTCAGAATATATTTATTTTTTATTTGGACGTTCTATGCTGCGTATAAATCGCATCCATCACAAAAATTGCCAGCGCCACCCAAATAAAGGCGAAAGTTACCATCTTATCGGCACCCGGTTTTTCACCGTAAAACGTCACAGCCAGCAGGAACATCAGCGTCGGACCAATGTACTGGAAAAAGCCTAACGTTGAGAGACGCAGGCGTGTCGCAGCTGCAGTAAAACACAACAGTGGCACGGTGGTGACAATACCGGCGGCGATCAGCAGTAAATTCAGCGACATCGGGTTTTGCCCCATATGACTGGTTGAGCTGTCGGCAATAGCAAACAGGTAAATCGCCGCCACGGGCAGCAACCACATAGTTTCGATTAACATGCCGGTTTGCGCTTCAACAGCAATCTTCTTGCGCACCAGGCCGTAGAAAGCAAAACTAAACGCCAGCCCCAGCGCGATGATCGGCAGTGAACCAAAAGTCCACAACTGAACCAGCACTCCACATATCGCCAGAATCACCGCCAGCCATTGCATCCGGCGGAATCGCTCGCCGAGGAAAATCATCCCCAGCACAATGTTCACCAGCGGGTTAATAAAGTAACCAAGGCTCGCTTCCAGCATATGGTGATTGTTCACCGCCCAGATAAACAGTAGCCAGTTGCCGCCAATCAGCACGGCAGAGACTGCCAGCATAAAAATTTTCTGTGGCGTCTGAATCAGCGTTTTTAAATAGGACCACTGGCGGCAAATGCTCATCAGCACCACCATAAAGAAAAACGACCAGATCACGCGATGCGTCAGGATCTCATCGGCGGGCACGTAGTAAATCAGTTTGAAGTACGCTGGCGCAATACCCCAAATAAAATAAGCGGCAAGAGCGAGTAATACGCCCTGCCGCGTTTGTTTTGCATCCATCGGGAATACTCATTTTTAATTGGTAACAGCAGTTTACCTGCTTTTATGTCTTCAACCTACCATATAGGTGGCGGTGGCACTGGCAATATAAAGCTGTTCTTCATTGTGTAATTCAACGCGGGCGACGGCGACTTTATTGCCTGCACGTAACAGGCTACTGGTAGCAGTAAAACGCTCGCCTCTGCCTGGGCGCAGATAATCGACGCGAAGATCAATGGTCCCCATCCGCGATAGCCGCTGGCGTAGTTCATCTTCACTGATGGTTTCGTGGCGGGTACTTCCCACGCACACCAGACCTGCGGCGACATCCAGCGCCGACGCAATGACCCCGCCGTGTAAAATGCTTTGCGCCCAGTTGCCCACCATCATCGGCTTATTTTTAAAGGCCAGCTGTGCGAACTCTTTTTCGTAACGCTCCAGTTCCATCCCCAATGCGCGGTTAAATGGCATGTGATAAACAAACATCTCACCCACTAATTTGAGGGCTTGTTCAGCGGTCAGTACGGCAGACATAACATCCTTACACTTCATTAGTTAATGAAATGTTGATTTTATGCTTATTTATTGTTGGTTTCTACTTTAGGAAGGGATAACTAACGGCTATGGAGTTAAGTATGTAAAATAGCCCGCAGAAAAATATTCACCTTATCAATAATTCGTTACGGAGAACACGACCGATGCGGACTCTGCAGGGCTGGTTGTTGCCGGTGTTTATGTTGCCTATGGCAGTATATGCACAAGAGGCAACGGTGAAAGAGGTGCATGACGCGCCAGCGGTGCGTGGCAGTATTATCGCCAATATGCTGCAGGAGCATGACAATCCGTTCACCCTTTATCCTTATGACACCAACTACATCATCTACACCCAAACCAGCGATCTGAATAAAGAAGCGATTGCCAGTTACGACTGGGCGGAAAACGCGCGTAAGGATGAAGTAAAGTTCCAGTTGAGCCTGGCGTTTCCGCTGTGGCGTGGGATTTTGGGGCCAAACTCTGTACTGGGCGCCTCCTACACACAGAAATCCTGGTGGCAGCTTTCTAATAGCGATGAGTCATCACCGTTTCGTGAAACTAACTACGAACCGCAATTGTTCCTCGGTTTTGCCACGGATTACAACTTTGCTGGCTGGACGCTGCGCGATGTGGAAATGGGCTACAACCACGACTCAAACGGGCGTTCAGACCCGACTTCCCGCAGCTGGAACCGCCTTTATACCCGCCTGATGGCAGAAAACGGTAACTGGCTGGTAGAGGTGAAGCCGTGGTATGTGGTGGGGAATACGGACGATAACCCGGACATCACCAAATATATGGGTTACTACCAGCTTAAAATCGGCTATCACCTCGGTGATGCGGTACTGAGCGCGAAAGGGCAGTACAACTGGAACACCGGTTACGGCGGCGCGGAGTTAGGCTTAAGCTACCCGATCACCAAACATGTGCGCCTTTATACTCAGGTTTACAGCGGCTATGGCGAATCGCTCATCGACTATAACTTCAACCAGACCCGCGTTGGTGTGGGAGTTATGCTAAACGACCTGTTTTGATGAATGGTTGGCAAATCTGGAATCCAGCATCCAGGATTACCCTCTCAGAGACTAAAAGCATTGCAGTTTCTCGCGCAGGCGCTGAAAATAGCGCCTGTTTTTATTTCAGGCAATCGGGGTGAATGTGGCGCAGGCGGAAGTGTTGAATCTGGAGTCCGGAGCTAAACAGGTTTTACAAGAAACCTTTGGCTACCAACAGTTTCGCCCCGGCCAGGAAGAGATTATCGACACCGTACTTTCCGGTCGCGATTGCCTGGTCGTCATGCCCACTGGTGGCGGAAAATCCCTTTGCTATCAAATCCCTGCCTTATTGCTAAACGGCCTTACCGTGGTTGTCTCACCGCTGATTTCGTTGATGAAAGATCAGGTAGATCAACTGCAAGCCAACGGCGTGGCGGCGGCGTGCCTTAACTCGACGCAAACCCGCGAGCAGCAGCTTGAAGTGATGACAGGCTGTCGCACCGGGCAAATCAGCCTGCTTTATATCGCGCCGGAACGCCTGATGCTGGATAACTTTCTTGAGCATCTGGCGCACTGGAATCCGGTGTTATTAGCCGTTGATGAAGCGCACTGTATCTCCCAATGGGGTCACGATTTCCGCCCGGAATACGCTGCCCTCGGTCAGCTGCGTCAGCGTTTTCCGACGCTCCCGTTTATGGCGCTGACTGCCACAGCCGATGACACCACGCGCCAGGATATCGTGCGCCTGCTGGGGCTGAACGATCCGCTGATTCAAATCAGCAGTTTTGACCGTCCGAATATTCGCTACATGCTGATGGAGAAATTCAAACCGCTCGATCAGTTGATGCGTTATGTACAGGAACAACGCGGTAAGTCGGGGATTATTTACTGTAATAGTCGTGCGAAAGTAGAAGACACCGCTGCGCGCCTGCAAAGCAAGGGAATTAGCGCGGCGGCCTATCATGCCGGGCTGGAAAATAATGTTCGCGCTGATGTGCAGGAAAAATTCCAGCGCGATGACCTGCAAATTGTGGTGGCGACGGTGGCGTTCGGCATGGGCATCAACAAGCCTAACGTTCGCTTCGTGGTGCATTTTGATATTCCGCGCAATATCGAATCCTATTATCAGGAAACTGGACGCGCCGGGCGTGATGGCCTGCCCGCGGAAGCGATGCTGTTTTACGATCCGGCTGATATGGCGTGGCTGCGCCGTTGTCTGGAAGAGAAGCCGCAGGGGCAGTTGCAGGATATCGAACGTCATAAACTCAATGCGATGGGCGCGTTTGCTGAAGCGCAAACTTGCCGTCGTTTGGTATTGCTGAACTATTTTGGCGAAGGGCGTCAGGAGCCGTGCGGGAACTGCGATATCTGCCTCGATCCGCCAAAACAGTACGATGGTTCAACCGATGCGCAGATTGCCCTTTCCACCATTGGTCGTGTGAATCAGCGGTTTGGGATGGGTTATGTGGTGGAAGTGATTCGCGGTGCTAATAACCAGCGTATCCGCGACTATGGTCATGACAAACTGAAAGTCTATGGCATGGGCCGTGATAAAAGCCATGAACATTGGGTGAGCGTGATCCGCCAGCTGATTCACCTCGGCCTGGTGACGCAAAATATTGCCCAGCATTCTGCCCTACAACTGACAGAGGCTGCGCGTCCGGTGCTGCGCGGCGAATCCTCTTTGCAACTTGCCGTGCCGCGTATCGTGGCGCTCAAACCGAAAGCGATGCAGAAATCGTTCGGCGGCAACTATGATCGCAAACTGTTCGCCAAATTACGCAAACTGCGTAAATCGATTGCCGATGAAAGCAATGTCCCGCCGTACGTGGTGTTTAACGACGCAACCTTGATTGAGATGGCGGAGCAGATGCCGATCACCGCCAGCGAAATGCTCAGCGTTAACGGCGTTGGTATGCGCAAGCTGGAACGCTTTGGCAAACCGTTTATGGCGCTGATTCGTGCGCATGTTGATGGCGATGACGAAGAGTAGTCAGCAGCATAAAAAAGTGCCAGTATGAAGACTCCGTAAACGTTTCCCCCGCGAGTCAAATGTATGTTGATGTTATTTCTCACCGTCGCCATGGTGCACATTGTGGCGCTTATGAGCCCCGGTCCCGATTTCTTTTTTGTCTCTCAGACCGCTGTTAGTCGTTCCCGTAAAGAAGCGATGATGGGCGTGCTGGGCATTACCTGCGGCGTAATGGTTTGGGCTGGGATTGCGTTGCTTGGCCTACATTTGATTATCGAAAAAATGGCCTGGCTGCATACGCTGATTATGGTGGGCGGTGGCCTGTATCTCTGCTGGATGGGTTACCAGATGCTACGTGGTGCACTGAAAAAAGAGGCGGTTTCTGCACCTGCGCCACAGGTCGAACTGGCGAAAAGCGGGCGCAGTTTTCTTAAGGGCTTACTGACCAATCTCGCGAACCCTAAAGCGATTATCTACTTTGGTTCGGTGTTCTCGCTGTTTGTCGGTGATAATGTCGGCACCACCGAACGCTGGGGCATTTTCGCGTTGATTATTGTCGAAACACTGGCGTGGTTTACCGTCGTTGCCAGCCTGTTTGCTCTGCCGCAAATGCGCCGTGGTTATCAACGTCTGGCGAAGTGGATTGATGGTTTTGCCGGGGCGTTATTTGCCGGATTTGGCATTCATTTGATTATTTCGCGTTAATGCCAGACGCGTCATCAGAGTAAGTCGGATAAGGCGTTTACGCCGCATCCGACATTATTTTCACGCATGCCTCGCCGATGCTAACAGCGCTCCCACCAGCATAAATAACGAGCCGAAAATCTTATTCAGCGCCTTCATCTGCTTTGGTCCTTTAATCCATAGAGCAATCCGTTGAGCAAGGGTGGCGTAACCGATCATCACAATAATATCGACCACAATAGTGGTGACGCCGAGCACGATATACTGCATCAGCTGCGGCTGTTGCGGCATGATGAATTGCGGAAATAGCGCCGCCAGAAACACAATACTTTTGGGATTGGTGAGATTGACAAAAACTGCGCGCTGGAACAAATGTCGACGCGATTGAGTGGAGGCCAGCGATTTAAGATCAATTGCGCCAGCGGCGCGCCATTGCTGTATTCCCAGCCAAATCAAGTAAGCTGCGCCTGCCCACTTCAACACTTCAAACGCAATCACTGAGCGGGAAAATAGCGTCCCCAACCCCACGCCAACCAGCACAATATGAATCGCCAGTCCGGTCTGAAGCCCAGCAATAGACGCCACCGCGCCGCGATAACCGTGGTTGAGCGAGGTGGTCATGGTGTTGATTGCGCCAGAGCCTGGCGACAGGCTTAAAATGATCGATGTCAGCAGGTAGGCAAACCACCATTCTAAGGTCATGATGAACTCCCGGTGTGTCTATTTTTGTGCCACAATACGCTACTGTCGCAGCGTTGTGTCAGGCACGCTTAAAAAAACGATTTTACGTGGTTTAAGAGGCAGATTACCCGATGTTTCAGCAGCAAAAAGACTGGGAAACAAGAGAAAACGCGTTTGCTGCTTTTACCATGGGACCGCTGACTGATTTCTGGCGTCAGCGTGATGAAGCAGAGTTTACTGGTGTGGATGACATTCCGGTGCGCTTTGTCCGTTTTCGCGCACAGCACCATGACCGGGTGGTAGTCATCTGTCCGGGGCGTATTGAGAGCTACGTAAAATATGCGGAACTGGCCTACGACCTGTTCCATTTGGGGTTTGATGTTTTAATCATCGACCATCGCGGGCAGGGACGTTCCGGTCGCCTGTTAGGCGATCCACATCTCGGGCATGTTAATCGCTTTAATGATTATGTTGATGATCTGGCGGCATTCTGGCAACAGGAGGTTCAGCCCGGTCCGTGGCGTAAACGCTATATACTGGCACATTCGATGGGCGGTGCGATCTCCACATTATTTCTGCAACGCCATCCAGGTGTATGTGACGCCATTGCGCTAACTGCGCCAATGTTTGGGATCGTGATTCGTATGCCGTCATTTATGGCACGGCAGATCCTCAATTGGGCCGAAGCGCATCCACGTTTCCGTGATGGCTATGCAATAGGCACCGGGCGCTGGCGCGCGTTGCCGTTTGCTATCAACGTACTGACCCACAGCAGACAGCGATATCGACGTAACTTACGTTTCTATGCTGATGACCCAACAATTCGCGTCGGTGGGCCGACCTACCATTGGGTACGCGAAAGTATTCTGGCTGGGGCGGGTGATGACGCCACGCCAACGCTTCTCTTACAAGCTGAAGAGGAACGCGTGGTGGATAACCGCATGCACGACCGTTTTTGTGAACTACGCACCGCTGCGGGCCATCCTGTCGAAGGAGGACGGCCGTTGGTAATTAAAGGTGCGTACCATGAGATCCTTTTTGAAAAGGACGCAATGCGCTCAGTCGCGCTCCACGCTATCGTTGATTTTTTCAACAGGCATAACTCACCCAGCGGAAACCGCTCTACAGAGGTTTAAATTTCTTATGTACCAGGTTGTTGCGTCTGATTTAGATGGCACGTTACTTTCTCCCGACCATACGTTATCCCCTTACGCCAAAGAAACTCTGAAGCTGCTCACCGCGCGCGGCATCAACTTTGTGTTTGCGACCGGTCGTCACCACGTTGATGTGGGGCAAATTCGCGATAATCTGGAGATTAAGTCTTACATGATTACCTCCAATGGCGCGCGCGTTCACGATCTGGATGGCAACCTGATTTTTGCTCATAACCTGGATCGCGACATTGCCAGTGACCTGTTTGGCGTGGTCAACGACAACCCGGAGATCATTACTAACGTTTATCGCGACGACGAATGGTTTATGAATCGCCATCGCCCGGAAGAGATGCGCTTTTTCAAAGAAGCGGTGTTCAATTATGCGCTGTATGAGCCGGGATTGCTGGAGCCGGAAGGCGTCAGCAAAGTGTTCTTCACCTGCGATTCCCATGAAAAACTTCTGCCACTGGAGCAGGCGATTAACGCTCGCTGGGGCGATCGCGTCAATGTCAGTTTCTCTACCTTAACCTGTCTGGAAGTGATGGCGGGCGGCGTTTCAAAAGGCCATGCGCTGGAAGCGGTGGCGAAGAAACTGGGCTACAGCCTGCAAGATTGTATTGCCTTTGGCGATGGAATGAACGATGCCGAAATGCTGTCGATGGCGGGGAAAGGCTGCATTATGGGCAGCGCGCATCAACGGCTGAAAGATCTGCATCCAGAGCTGGAAGTGATTGGTACTAACGCCGAAGACGCAGTGCCGCATTATCTGCGTAAACTCTATTTGTCGTAATCGTTCTTTATTTGGTCAGTTGTCAACCTGATACTTCGCTACAATGGATACCCGTTAATCAAAGAGTTTTCCATTGTGGCGCTACTTATCATCACCACGATTCTGTGGGCCTTCTCCTTTAGCTTTTATGGCGAGTACCTTGCGGGGCACGTCGATAGCTATTTTGCGGTGCTGGTGCGCGTTGGCCTGGCGGCACTCGTTTTTCTGCCGTTTCTGCGCACCCGTGGCAATAGCCTGAAAACGGTTGGCCTGTATATGCTGGTGGGCGCGATGCAGCTCGGTGTGATGTATATGCTGAGTTTCCGCGCCTATCTCTACCTGACGGTCTCCGAACTGTTGCTGTTCACCGTACTGACGCCGCTCTACATCACGCTGATTTATGACATCATGAGTAAGCGCCGTCTGCGCTGGGGCTATGCTTTTAGCGCCTTGTTGGCGGTGATTGGTGCCGGGATTATTCGCTATGATCAGGTCACCGACCATTTCTGGACTGGCTTGTTGCTGGTGCAGCTCTCCAATATCACTTTTGCCATCGGCATGGTGGGTTACAAACGTCTGATGGAAACTCGCCCGATGCCGCAGCATAACGCCTTTGCGTGGTTCTATCTTGGCGCGTTCCTGGTGGCAGTGATTGCATGGTTCTTGCTGGGAAATGCGCAGAAAATGCCGCAAACCACGCTGCAATGGGGCATTCTGGTGTTTCTTGGCGTGGTGGCTTCCGGGATTGGCTACTTTATGTGGAACTACGGCGCGACGCAGGTGGACGCCGGAACGCTGGGCATTATGAATAATATGCACGTTCCGGCAGGGCTGTTGGTTAACCTGGCTATCTGGCACCAACAGCCGCACTGGCCAACGTTTATTACAGGCGCGCTGGTGATCCTGGCCTCACTGTGGGTGCATCGTAAGTGGGTCGCTCCGCGCTCTTCACAAACGGCAGATGATCGCAGGCGTGATTGCGCGCTGAGCGAATAAACGCTTCCGTAACTGGCTGACGCTGCTCGCCATCGCGCACGGCGGCGTACAGTCGGCTCCACAAGCCTTCGCCCAGGGTTTTGGTCACCACCAGACCCTGGCGCTCAAAACTCTCCACCACCCAGTGCGGCAGGGCGGCAATACCCATCCGCGCGGCAACCATCTGAATCAACAACAAGGTGTTATCGACGCTTTTCAGCGACGGGCTAACGCCTGCTGGCTGAAGAAAATGGCGCCAGACATCCAGTCGGCTACGCTGCACCGGATAAATTAACAGCGTTTCGCTGGCGAGATCTTCCGGTGTAATACGCGTTTTCGCCGCCAGTGGATGGTCAGGTGCTAACACCAGACGCACTTCATAATCGAACATCGGCGAATAATGCAGGCCACTGCGCGGCAGAATATCGGAGGTCATCACCAGATCCAGCTCGCCCTGCTGCAATGCAGGCTGCGGGTCAAACGTTACGCCTGATTTAAAATCCATCTCCACCTGCGGCCAGTTCTTATGGAAATTTTCTAACGCGGGCGTCAGCCACTGAATACAGCTATGGCACTCAATGGCAATGCGCAGACGCGTCTGCTGCGGTTCATTGCAGGCTTGCAGTGCCTGGCTAATTTGCGGCAGTACCTGGTTTGCCAGTTGCAACAGGATTTCTCCCTGCGGTGTAAAGCGTAGCGGCTGGCTCTTACGCACAAATAGCCGGAAGCCAAGGCGTTGTTCCAGATCGC
>ENA-ORMS01002917-ORMS01002917.1-human-gut-metagenome-genome-assembly--contig:-NODE-2917-length-11623-cov-2.853562_pt1 | contig 11623 bp, 12 predicted proteins | sample MGYA00242104_ERZ508997 | MGnify/ENA primary metagenome ERZ508997 (study PRJEB26280, sample SAMEA2338704) | human gut metagenome | biome: human gut; feature: human-associated habitat; material: faeces... | reverse complement strand
TCATCTCGGAGACGGTGAAGCTCCTGCCGAAGCCTGCGGTGAGCTGCACAAAGAGCTTGGCGCCGGTCTTGTGAAGCTCGGGCACCCACTTGGCAAGGTCGTCATACATCTTCTTATTCTTGTGGAGCCATGCACCGAACATCGGATTGTAGACGGGCTGGCAGCCGGGCAGGACGAGGCCGACATTATTCTTTGCGACCTCCATGATGAAGCGTGCGCCGTCCTTGTCAAAATGGTTCTTCTCCATCCATCCGAAAAGATCCGTGCCGCCCATGGAGGTCAGTACGATGCGGTTTTTGATCTCCACATTGCCTATCTTCCACGGTGTTAACAATGACTCGTATTCTTTTTTCATAAAGACACCCCTTAAAATTTTTGGATCTCGCGCGGAAGCCCGCCCGAAACGCTTAACTTACGATTAATAATTTTATCATAACACTTATTTATTGTAAATAACGGTCAGCAGTCAATGTTACAAAAACGGCGTTTTTGTTCGGATTTTTTTCGCCTTGAAATCGCATGATCCGTCAAGATAACACAAGCGGACGTTATGATATGAAGCACGAATCAGAATGCTTCATTAAAATAGGTTCAAATTGCCGTTGTATAAGAAAAAGCGCCGGAGAGATCCGACGCATTATTCAGCAGTTCGTTTGAAATCAGAGGTTATTTATCCTTCTGTCAGCAAGCCGCCGACATTGACCGCCTCGTGAACCGTTTTCATCGTTCATCCCTCCCGTGTGTCTATAGCATACACTATGACATAACGTCAGAGTCAAGAGGATTTTAGAATTTTTTATGTCTGTATTATTTTAACTCATTCAGTACGTATTTGCAATAAAAATCAGGCAGCTATATAATATGACTGCCTGAAAGTGATTATAATATTATTGAATCTTTTTTGTATCATAGTCGGCGCTGAGACTTATAATGCTTTTTGATACAATATCGTCGATGCTTTTTGTTGACAGCTCTACCTGAAAGTCAAGTGAATCTGCACTTTCCGTGCCCCATTTGACTGTACCATCCGGGTACTTCACAACATTCTCGGCACTCAAATTGATATATGCGTTGTATTTTTCACCCCTTTCGTTTGAGCAAACAAGGTGGTAAATGAAGCATATTTTGTTTATCGGTGAATAGCTGCTTGTAACATTTGCAAGTTTGTTTGATTTGAGCGAAACAATATACACATTTTCAATTTCACTTGTCACTATTTCAAAAATCGGTAAACCCCAAATGCCATCTTGCCCCACAGAAAAAGACTCGCCAAACAGGTAATTTGTTCCGACCGCTTTTGCACTTTCGGCAGTAACAAAATCGTCACGCTCTTTATACAGAGCAGTCAAATCGAGTCCATCCACCGATGTTATATATTCGGGCATATTTTCAACAGTAAACTCCTTTGACTCTTCTAAGAGACGATAAGTGCCCGTTGCTGATGAATTGATCTTCGCTGTTACTTTAACTTTTTCACCATTGGCAAAGTACCTTCTTTCGGTACTGAAAGAAACATTCGACTGAACTTGCTGTGAACACCCGGATACACTCATTGAAGGCTCACAAAATGGCGAAATTCCCGCAAAGGATATCTCAAACCCGTCAAATGCGTCAAGCAACATGGACGAATCCATTTTTTTTATCGTTTCCCCTGTCTTTGTGGCTCGATTGATCTCGATTCCCTCGGTTTTACTTTTTCCGCAAGAAGCCATACTCAGTAAGGTCGCACATGACAGAAGAATAATAATTGCTCTTTTCAATTTCATATTAATACACTCCGTTAAATTATTACAGAACACAACGAATAGGTACATTAAAACTCATCTAAGTACCAATCGTTTTTCTCTTTAATCATTTCAAATGTCTCCTCGGTATTAGCCTCGTCATAAAGATAGTCCTTGCTCGTCCAAACATCGGCAGTAACCAAAGCGTGAGTATCATCCGTAAAGTCAATGCGTTTAACCTTAAACTTAACTTGCTCATCCTGTGTTGCAACACCTAAAGCAAACAGTCCGCTGAATAAATCCGACCCAAAGTTAATATCGAGCGGGCCAACATCGCCGCCGACCATTGAACCGAGCTTTCCCACTCCTTTAAGGGCATTTCGGCTCTTAGCATCCATGCAGTCAATCACGCCTTCAAAGTCGCCGGTCGAATATGCTTCTTCAAATGTTTCAAGGCGCTCAACTATCTTCTCGGCATCACTCTTGTAAAAAAAGCAAAATAACCGCCAACAGCAACAACTGCGCATATCAGAATAACCGCTACAACCTTTTTCAAACTTAACACTCCTAACGTCAAACAAGAGGGTTACCATTTGCATCCTCTGTGATCTTGCCGGTTAACACCCTAATGCCGAAAATAAGATTGATTATCCAAATAATACCATAGCCGACGAAGCCGATGGCAACAACGAACAAAATCGTGCTGATAATAAAAGCAATAATATTAATCATAAATTTTGTTTTATCGCCCATCAGATAATAATGAATTCCCAAATTTGTCACAAACGGAATGCAAGCTAAAACGCCGATAAGTGTTTTTGATTTACTTTCACCGCTTTTTGAAGCACCGGATTTCTTTAATCCTACGCCGCAAGCAGTGCAAATTATCTGATTGTCGTTCGTTTTCGCTCCGCAATTCGGGCAAAACGAAGCGCCCGCTTTGGGGTCTGCACCGCAATTAAGACAAGCGGCTGCGTTCTCGTTAACTTCTTTTCCACAATTTCTGCAATACATCGTCACAATCTCCTTTTACATTTTAATCACCGACACAGTTACCAACATTGCCAGTTGATTTCAGCAAACATTATAACCTGTTTCAGGTTAAATGTCAATACTCTAAATCAGGTTAAGATATAATTTTGCATGGGGTGATTTCATGTATAAGCGAATTCGTGATCTCAGAGAAGATCGGGATATGAATCAAACTCAGATAGCAAAGATCCTGAATATGTCGCAGACCGGATATTCAAAATACGAGACCGGCGAAAACGACTTACCGACAGCCGTGCTTATCAAGCTCGCAAGGTTTTACGGCACGAGCATTGATTATATCCTCGGAGAGACAAACGATCCGAGGCGTTACCCCGACTGAGCAGCATAAACAACACAGCCGCCCGAGCTGAGCATACAGCTTTTCGGGCGGCTGTGATTTTATTCTTCAGGCATATCGGCAAGGTGATGCAGGTCGAGCTCACCGTTATTTATCAATTCTTGAATTATGTGCGACAAATCATTTTTCACATTTTCGCTTTCGGATTTATCGCCCGCATTCTCAACATATACGGTACTGTCACCCAGCTTAAAGGTTGCATAGTAAATTGCATTCTGTTTACCGACGCTGTTGCGGTCTGTCACAAAATATCCGGCAATCACGCTTATTCCGTTGACGGTAGAGATTTTCTCGGCTCCGTCAATTACGGTATCAAGCAATGAGATATCCGCCGTGGATATCACCATTTTGGTATTCCCGATCCTTCCCTCAAGGCCGATCAGCCCTTTGCCGCTTGCGAACACGGCACGAGCCGTAACGGGCAGGCTTGGGAACAGCGCCTGTGTCTCTTCCTGCGTGAGTTCCCTCGTTGTCACATCGGCATCAAGCAGAAGGCTTGAGGCTGCGGTTTTTGACTTTACAAAAACGATCTCGTTTCCGTTATCCAAGGCGGCAATATCGGTTTTGCTACCGAGCAATCCGCTCTGAAATACGCCCGCAGCCAGCACGGCAACCGCCGCAAGGCAAGCCGCAGCCGCACCCAATTTTGCCCAAATTGATTTTTGCACCTTCTTCTTGTAACCAAGTGCTTCGTCAACATACTTTGTGTCAATTTCACTCATAGCGTCTGAAAAAATTTTTGCGTTCATATCAAAACTCCTCTTTCGGTCAAGTATCGCCTCATCTTCTCACGGATACGGGTCAGCCGAACGGAGATATTTTTCTCCGATAGCCCCATCAGCTCGGCTATATCCTTGTAGCTGTCGGCAAACCAATAGCGGCGCATGAAGATAATGCGATTTTCAACGGTCTGCGTATCCAAGAAGCCTTCGATGACATGAGCCAATTCTCCCGCTTCGAGCTCGGCTTCCACGGTTTTTGAATCTGCAATGCAAGCCTCGATCTCGTCCAAAGCAAGCGTGTAGCGGCTGCTTCGCTTAGCCGCTCCGTTCCTGCGATAGACTTTTAGCGAAATGTTGCGAACAATCTTCAGAATATAGGTCAAAAGCGGATCCGGCCGCTCCGGCGGGATGGCGTTCCATGCGCCCAAATAAGCGTCATTGACGCATTCCTCCGCATCCTGCCTGCTGCCCACTATACGGTAAGAAAGATCACGGCAGATCTTGCCGTATTTGATATCCAATTCCCGTATGCCCTGCTCCGAACGCTCGAAAAGCATTTCTATAATTCTTTCATCTTCTGTCATCACACCGCCTCCTTTCCGGCTTCACCTATATACTACGGTTTCGGCGTCAAATACTACATCAAATCCGAAACTTTTTCAAAAACCGTATTAAAAGCCGCCCCGACGAACCGTTTCATCCGGGCGGCTGTGATTTTATTCTTTATCAAACATATCCGCGAGCTTACGGGCGGAGGCGGCGAGGTCATTTGCGGCCTGCTGCGCGGTCTCGGCAGTGAATTCGGCGGGGTATTCCGAGGCTTCGAGGGTGAACCACCCGTCATAGCCTATCTTTTTGAGCGCATTGACGACTTTGACAAAGTCGATATCCATTGAGAACGGTATCTGATGGCTGTCGTGCCGGCGGTCGTTATCGTGGATATGCAGCGCCTTGAGGCGTGAGCCGAGGGCAAGTATCATCTCCTCGGCGTTCGTGCCGAGCCCCTTCATCTCCGCGTGGCCGATATCGAGGCAGGCGACAAAGAACGGGTCGTTGACCGCGTCGAGGTGGGCATTGAAGCTCTCGGGGTCTGAGCAGGCGGCGGGGGCGGCTTCGTCCTTTTCACCGTTCCAATTCCACATATTCTCGGTGGCTATCTTCACCCCGCACTCCTTGGCAAAGGGCAGCAGGGCTGAATACAGCTCGGCATTCTCCTCGGGCGAAAAGTTGTTATTCGGGTGGATTATGCATATCTCGCCGCCCGCCTCGGCGGTGCACTCGATGGAGCGCTTGAGCACGGGCACGCTCTCAAGCCCCCACGACGGGAACGGCGCGTGCGACTGATTGCAGACTATGCCGTTATCGAGGCCGATCTGCTTAAGGCGCCTTGCATAGGCGAGGTAATTGCCGCCGGAAAGCGGGTGCGAGTTAAAAACGAGCCTGTGATTCTCACGGTCGTTATCCGCAGCGTCAAACATGGAGAAATCCCACGCGTCAAAACCCGCCTTGGCGATAAGCTCCACAGCTTTTTCGTCGCCGACAAGCATGGAGATCGAAGATATTTCGGTTGAAATTTTCATATAAACACCTCAAATCAATAAATCGAATGCCGAGCCGTCCTTTGGATATTTTCTCACGTTGCCGTGCGTCAGAGCCCTTTGCGCTTTTGCTTTTTCTTCTCCTGTCTCGGCCCAAAGCGGCTCCTCAAGCATGATCGTCAGGCGTGATCTGATAATATCCTTTTTGTTTCCTCCTTAAATTCGCATATGGATAATTGCAAGGAACGGACAACCTAAGGAGGCAGGTTACCGATCCGACGGCTTTAAGCCGGCGAACTCCCGGACTACCTACCGGGACGTGTTTTTATCCTCGCAAATTTTTGAAAATGCAACGGTTTGCTCTTTCATTGATATTTTGCCGACCGTGTATCCGAACGGGATAAGCTCCTTTTTGTATTTCAGAAAGGAGTGGTCGAGCGGAACTCCCGCGATATCGGCGATTTGGGCGAACGACAGCTTGAATGAATCCTCGCCTATGCCGCCGACATATTCCCATAATTAATCGTATTTGCTCATTATCTCACTTTTTTGCCTTGCCGAGGACGTTCAGCAGCACATAAAGCCCCACAAGGGCGGCTGTTGCGCCGCAGAGCACGGCATACATGGCGGGTATTGTGACCTTGGTGTCAAAGAAATACATATTGCAGTCAACGGAGTCACGGATGAGCTCGATGACTTCGTCGGGGAAGCCGCTTGCGCTCATCTCGTCATAAGCTCCTCTGAGCATATGATTGCGAAGCAGGCTCGTGCCGTAGGTGCCTGGCAGGAAAGACAGGACCTTTTGCAGCCCCGTGCCGAAGCTCGAGATCGGCATATATGCACCACAGATAAAGCCGTAGCCCGCCGAGACGATCGTGCCGACCGCAGAGCCCTGACCGTTGGTGTTAAGCGGATAATTGATGCAGGACGAGAGCGCCACGCCGAAAAGCGTCAGCAGCACAACGTCGAGCACGGTATAGAGCACGTCGGCGGCGGAGAGATACCAGCCCGTTTTGAGCAGGTAGAGCAGGCATACGCCGAGCGCGGTCAATGAAATAATCATCGTTGTGATGGCGGAGGCGCAGAAATAAGCCACCGCAACGGTGCTGCGCCTGACGGGGGTGACGGCGATATCGCGCCTTGCCCCGCTTATTTTATCCTGCACCATCAGCAGGTTGGAGCAGAAAGCGACTGTCACGCAGCTAACGGCGAGCAGCGAAGAGACGAGCTGACCGCCGACGGTCGCGTCGATAACACTGTCGCCTATCTTTATCATCTCGGGGATATTTGAAACGAAGCTGTCGCGGTAGACATTCGCAAGGAAGGTGGCATAGAGCACGAGCAGGATAACCGGGGTTATAAGAGAAGTGAAGAACATCCCCTTATCCTTAAAAAAGAGCTTGATATTGCGCTTTATCAGATTGCCGAGACCCATCATTTCTCATCACCTCCGACAAGTTTTTTGCCCGTGACGGCAAGGAACACATCGTCCATCTTGCCCTTCGTCACCTCATAATCGGTGAAAAGCTCGGGATGACCGACTATCAGCCTTGTTGCCTCCGCTGTATTCGGCACGGAGATCCTCACGGCGTCGCGCAGAGCCTCGCAGGGCAGGCCGAGCGGGTCTATTGCCGATTTATCGGCTCCGTAGAGGGTTATGAAATCGCCCGTATAAGCGTTCTTTAGCTCCAAAGGCGTGCCCTCGGCGGCTATCATGCCGCTGTCGAGTATGACGACATAATCGGCGTCCGCGGCCTCCTCCATATAGTGGGTGGTAAGGAATACGGTCATTTTTTCGCTCTTTCGCAGGTCGGATACAACATCCCAGAGCAGTTTCCTTGTCTGCGGGTCAAGACCGGTGGTCGGCTCGTCGAGGATGAGTATTTCCGGCTTATGCAGCAATGCGCGGGCGATATCCACCCGCCTGCGCTGGCCGCCCGAGAGCTTGCCAACGGTGCGGTCAAGTATCGTCTCAAAATCCAGCATAGCCGCAAGCTCCGAAAGCCTTGATTTGAATTCCTTGCCCGTGATGCCGTAAAGGGCCGCACGGCTCCTGAGGTTATCGCGCACGCTCAGCGACTTATCAAGCACGGAATTTTGGAATACTACGCCGAGTTTGCGGGTTATCTTATCAAGCCCGTGCTCGATATTCTCGCCGCATATGACGACGCTGCCCGAATCCTTGCGGAGCTGGCCGCACATTATGGATATCGTGGTCGATTTGCCCGCTCCGTTCACGCCGAGGAAGGCAAAAAGCTCGCCCTTTTGCACATGAAACGAGAGATCCCGCACGGCCTTGACATCGCCGAAGGATTTGTTCAGCCCGTTGATTTCAATAATATGTTCCATAATATCTCTCCGAAACCCTAAATTATTTTGAATGTTCAAAAGCGTTGACAGCCGCTGCGACCGCGCCGTAGAGCACGCCCGCGACCGCCCAGATTATCCATATATTTTTCGGCTCAGCCGCACCTGTCTGCGACACTATAAGGAATACGGCGGTGACGAGCCAATATATAACGCTGACCGCGCCTTTGACGCTCTTTTTTGATTTATTTTTGCGGGTGAATTCGCCCTCCTCAAGGAGTCTGTCCATGGCAGCTTGATAAACCCCGCCGAGCACGAACAGGAAGCAGGCGACACCGATCAGCGCAAACAGCAGGCAAACGCAGGCGACGCCCACGATATCCGAAGCTCCGAGGCAGGCCGTTGTCAGCAGGGGCACCACCGCAAGGATGCACAGCACCGTGCCGATCACGACATAGCGCAGGTAGGTGTCTTTGAATTCTTTTTTGCGCTCGTTTACCATGCCCGTCACGCCGTATTCTGTCTCAAAAGGCTCTTTATCGAGGAATTCGTATTCCTTGCTCCGTGAGCCGCAGATGATGAATATCGCTACGGCGGGGGCAACAATCACGAGCATTACGGCGAGGCCGATGCCCGCGGCGGCATTCTCGCTTAAAGCTATCGCCCCCGAGTCGCTAAGGGCGGCAAGCATTATCAGCGCTATCGGCGAATAAATGCACATGAGGGTCGCGGCGGCAATTCTCGAGGCTGCCGCTTTTCTTAATGAAATGTATTCCTGCGCCTGCTCAAGAGTGACGCGGCGCAGAGGGCTGCCCTGCTCCGCCTGCGGTTCGGCGGGGGCGGCAGATTCCTCAAGCTCATCTTTTAACAAATAATCTGTTGTCACGCCGAAGATACGGCTCATTGTGAGCAGCTTATCCATATCGGGCACGCTACGCGCGCTCTCCCATTTTGAGACTGCCTGGCGGCTGACCCCGAGCTGCTCGGCAAGCTCCTCCTGCGACCAGCCCTCTTTTTTGCGAAGCGAAATGATCTTGTCTGCGAGTATCATAATTTTCCCTCCTTTTGTGCGTTCGTACCGCACTTTATGAGAAAATTCTACATTTTTGCTCGGTTGCATTCAAGAAAGTCGGGTAGGAAATCTGTCAACCGGCGGTTGCAACCGCATAAAAGCGGACAATTTCTTTAATATTATATATTTTTATTATACGCTTTCACGGGCAGATGTCAACGGCTTTTCATATTTTCGCATAAAAAGAAGGCGCCCCCGCAGGAACGCCTTACTTGGTTATTCGTTTTCCTCCGACGCTTCGTCGGTGAGCTGCTTATTCTTGGCAGCGGTGAGCGCCCTCGCCTTCTCAAGGTCGCTGTACATCTTGTCGCGGGTCTTTTTATCAATGTTATAGAACGCCATCGGGATTAGGCAGAGATAGTCAAAAGCAAGTCTCGGCGCATATGCCGCAACAAACATTCTGAACATCGTATCAACGGAATGCTGGCTGTTATAGCCCGCCTCGTAGCCCGCCCATTTCTCGAGCAGGTAGGCGTTGATGACCTTGAGAATTATATCCTTGACCTTGTTGAAGTAGCCCGTCATCATATTGATGGTGGCTTCAACACGGTAGCCGTTTTGCCATTCGCAGTAGTCGAGCACCTCATAGTTAATCTCGCTGCCGACTATTTTCTTAGTAGCATAGAAGGCCATTTCGATACAGTTGCCTATTGAGAATGCGATAGTCATGGGCAGCTTTTTGCGATAGAAGCCGTTCTCCTTGCCGCCGATTAGACCGGTCAGCAGGAACAGAGTCTCGGAAGCAATTATTGACGAACGGGACATTATCCAAAGAGACCTTGTGGAGAATTTATCTCTGAGCTTGGTTGAGAGCGGATAGCTGGCATATGAAATAGGCGAGCCGAGAATGCCTCCGACAACGCCGATGGAGTTGAACTTGAGAACGTCGGAGAAATAGAGCGATTCGCTCGTGCCGACGTCGATGCCGTCAACAAAGCCCGAAAGCGTATAGACGAGCAGCGGCCTGTTCTTAAACACCGCCATAAGGCCCTTAACGGGGTGAGGCGGCTTCTCTGACTGCGGCACGCGCTCCTTGCTGACTATCGCCCACCAGATATTCGGCACTGTGGCGATGATCCACCAAAACATTTTCATCACGACGAAAGCCTTAACGATGTTAAAATCGAGCTTGCCGTTCTCAATAAGGTCAAAGATCACGCCGGCAAGCTGCCCCGGTAATTTTGAGCCCAGCTCCGATACGAACTTCGCCGCAAGCAACAGCCGCGATCGCTCATTTGGATTCGGGGTAAAGACGTTGTCAATGTATCCGCCGCCGCCGAAAAAGGCGTTGACGGTCTCGCTTGAATAGGATATCGCCATCCATATCCATATCTTTTTGCTGTCGTCATAGCCGTTATTCAGTATGAGCAGCGGGAAAATACACTGGAAAAAGCCGATCAAAAAGCTCGGCAATATCGAAAGAAACTGGAAAGGCTTGAATTTGCCCCAGCGGGAACGCATATTGTCGATTATCGCTGCGGAAAGCGGGTCGTTGACCATATCGTATATGCCGAGACCGACGTTTGCCTTGGCAACATCTGTGGGCTTGACACCGCAGAGCTTGTTGATATAGAAATCGGAGCCGACATCGTATCTGCCGAGAGTCATGCCGCCGATAGCGGATTTGACCATGTAGGCAACTCGCTCTTTTGTGGAGCAGAAGAGACGGTTCATATACGCAGGGGAATCCAATTTGACGTTATTCTCGTCAAGCTCTCTGATGTTTTCAGCTGCTTCGCTCATCCGACCTTCGCCTCCTCTTTCTCAGCTTTCTTTTCTTCCTCATGCTTGCGCTCAGCTTCGGCTATCTCAGCGTCTTTCTGAGCCTGAAGCGCGGTAAGGCGTTTATACATCTCCTGCCTTATCTCCTCATGGGGAACGCCCTTGTCGAGCATTTCAAAATACTCCTCTATGGGTATGCCGCCGACATAGCACTGCTTATGGTGTATCTCAATGCCCTGCTTATAGACGGCGATATCTATCGCAAAATTCACTATGAGCATGACTATGTAGAGATATGCACCGATGCCGAGCGAGCCGTAGGCAAATGAGCCCTCGGGCATCACGGCAAAGCAGACCGCCGACACGACCGAGAAAAGGAGCATCATAATATCGAGAGTGTAATTCCTCGACTTGCCCTTGGGCGAGCAGGCGAGGGTCAAGAGCACAAGGTGAACGAGAATGAGCACAAGGCTAAGAAGAAACAGCACCGCCGAGATGACGAACGGCGCGCCTCCGTTTGAGAAACTGCCGAGAACAGCGCCGAAATCAAGCCCGTCGAAGAGCTTGTAAACGCCTATCGCGTTGAGGTTGCCGCTCTGCTCCGGCATGGGAGCGGAGAAATTCGCCTTGACTATCGGCAAAAAGAGCGGGGCTATCGGCAAAAGGCTGGTGAAAATTCGCACTATCGCGAGCTTAGAGCCGGCAAAGGACGCCTTGAGCCTGTCGAGTTTCTTTTGGAAATGATAATTTTGAACTTCTGCGATATCCGCATCCGCCATCAACCGCTCCTGCAGATCGTAAAGCACGATATTTGCGCCGCAATAGGGGCATTTCTGCTTCCAATCGGCAAGCCGCAGATGGTGGTTGCATTTTGGGCAGTTTGCCAAGGGCTTCACCTCCGTAATAATATCCGCATTTCACATTAATGCGAAATGCGATTTAATATGCTATACATATTAACATATTATTGCGGGTTTGTCGATAGTTTTTATGAAAAAAGCACAAAAATCATTATAATTGATTATTGTTAAACGCAATTATCGGCTGATTTCTTTTATCTTCTTGAGAATTTCTCTGTCGGCGGGGCAGAAGTCATAAAGGTCGATCTCATCGGGAGTTATAAATCTTATATCGTTATGTTCGAGCCG
>ENA-ORMS01002909-ORMS01002909.1-human-gut-metagenome-genome-assembly--contig:-NODE-2909-length-11654-cov-3.927925_pt1 | contig 11654 bp, 9 predicted proteins | sample MGYA00242104_ERZ508997 | MGnify/ENA primary metagenome ERZ508997 (study PRJEB26280, sample SAMEA2338704) | human gut metagenome | biome: human gut; feature: human-associated habitat; material: faeces... | reverse complement strand
GCCTGCATCCGCGGCAAGGCGCCGCAGCAGACGCTCATCCGCATCCCGGTGCATCTGGAGCTGCGGGAAAGCAGCTTATAAGCGTTCAAAAAAGCTCCCGGAGACCGGGAGCTTTTGTTTGTGCTGTATGTTGTCAGTCGTCATTTCGGGAGGTAAAGTATTTGCTCATCTGCTCGGTGAATTCCACCGCGGCGTTGTAGCCCATGCGCTTCTGACGGTTGTTCATGGCGGCGATTTCGATGATAACGGCCAGGTTCCGGCCAGGACGGACCGGGATGGTGACCTGGGGAACCTTTATGCCCATAATTTCACAGTATTCGTTTTCCAATCCCATCCGATCATAAAACTTTTCCGAATCCCATTGCTCCAAAGAAATGACGAAATCGATTTTCTCGCTTTCCTTGACGGCGCCCATGCCGAACAGACGGCACACATCAATAATGCCTACCCCTCGTAACTCCGCATAGTGCCGGATGGAGGAGGGCGCTCTGCCCACCAAGGATTTGGCCGAGACCTTCCGGATGTCCACCGCGTCATCGGCAATGAGCCGATGCCCCCGTTTCACCAGTTCAATGGCTGTTTCGCTCTTTCCGATGCCCGATTCGCCCGAAATGAGAATTCCCTCGCCGTAAACCTCCACCAAGACCCCATGACGGGTGATCCGGGGAGCCAAAGAAAGGGAAAGAGAACCGATCAACGCCGCCGTGAAATAGGAGGTAGTGCTCTGCGTGCTCAGAATCGGTACGGCGTAGATCATGGCCGCCTCGATGAATTCGGGGAAAACGGTCAGGCCGGTGGTGAAAATCACCGCCACCGGACACTGGGCCATGAAGTTGAAGACACGCTTGCGGAGGGTCTTTTCATTCATGCTGGCAAGAAACTCATGCTCCGCATTTCCGATCAGCTGTATTCTGTCCGGTTCAAACAGATTGAAGAAGCCGGAAAGAGCCAAAGCCGGGCGGTTGGTGTCCGAGCGTGAGATATAGATTTCTTCTGCCGGACGGGGCAGATAGACAAGGTCCAGTGAAAACTCTTCAATCAGCGAAGACAGGGCTGTGGAATAGGCCGGCATAACAATTCATCCTTTACATTTCGGGTGCTTTTCAAAAAGTCCCTTCATTCCTTTAAATTCTACCACATTGCTGGTTTTTTTACAAGAGCATTTGAAAAAAAGCTTTAAAAATTGTAGGATTTCACAAATGAGCCGTCGGTTCCAAGCGGATTGAAAGCCGGGCCTTCTTTTTGCATACGGCAAAACCGTACGGAAAAGAGTTCCCGGCTCTCAAAACCTTGAAATCACAGAGCTTTCCCCATGTTGCTCTTGACCATGTCCAAAAAATACCGATGGACGGACAAATCACTGCACAGTTCCGGATGAAAGGCCGTGACCAACTGATTTTTCTGACGGGCGGCCACGATCTTTCCGTCCACCGCCGCCAGCACCTCGGCATCCGAAGAAACCGAGGAGATGTACGGCGCCCGGATAAAGGTCATGGGGACCGTGCCGATACCTTTGCATACCGCCTCTATGTAAAAGCTGCCCAACTGCCGCCCGTAGGCATTGCGTTTGACTGCAATATCCATCGTGCCGAAACAGCGGCTTCCGCCTTCCACTTCCTTGGCAAGAAGAATCAGACCCGCACAGGTTCCGAACACCGGAAGCCCCTGTTGAATCTGCTCTGAAAGCGGTTGAAAAAGCCCTAAGTCCAGCAAGAGCTTGCGCATGACCGTGCTTTCCCCGCCGGGCAGGATCAGGCCGTCAAAGGATTGCAGGAGGTCCTTTTTCTGGCGAATTTCAAAATGCTGTACATTCAGACGCTCCAACACCGAGGCATGTTCAATAAACGCCCCCTGAAGGGCTAAGATCCCGACGCGCATCTTATTTTCCCCGCTCAGCCATCAGGAGTGCAATCTCGTTTTCGTTGATACCGACCATTGCTTCTCCAAGATCCGTGGACAATTCTGCAATCAGCTTGGCGTCGGTATAGTTCGTAACCGCCTGAACAATGGCGGCAGCCCGTTTGGCGGGATCGCCGGATTTAAAGATGCCCGAACCTACAAATACGCCCTCTGCGCCGAGTTGCATCATCAGTGCGGCATCAGCCGGGGTGGCCACACCGCCGGCGGCGAAGTTCACAACGGGCAGACGGCCATTCTCATGGACATACCGGAGCAGATCCACCGGCACCTGCAACTGCTTGGCAGCCTCAAAAAGCTCATCCTCCCGCAGATTCTGAACACGGCGGATTTCGGAGTTCATGGCACGCATATGCCGCACCGCCTGAACCACATCGCCGGTTCCGGGTTCGCCCTTGGTACGAATCATGGATGCCCCTTCCGCGATACGGCGGAGCGCTTCGCCCAGATCTCTGGCGCCGCAGACAAAGGGAACACGGAATTTTGTCTTGTCAATGTGATAGACATCGTCGGCGGGAGACAGTACCTCGCTTTCATCGATATAGTCGATTTCAATGGCCTCCAGAATCTGGGCCTCCACAAAGTGACCGATACGGCACTTGGCCATGACGGGAATGGAAACGGCTTCCTGAATTCCCCGGATCATTTTGGGATCGCTCATGCGGGACACACCTCCGGCGGCACGGATGTCTGCCGGAATGCGCTCCAGAGCCATAACGGCACAGGCTCCTGCCTGCTCGGCAATCTTTGCCTGCTCCGGTGTGGTAACATCCATGATGACGCCGCCCTTCAGCATCTGGGCCAATTCCTTATTCAGTTCATATCTGGTTTTTTCCATATTGATTTACCTCCTGTGTTTTTGAATACGATCTGATATTATCATAATCAAAACTGGCATTTATAAAATAGTCAAAACAGACACTTTTTATAATACCAGATGAAGGCCGGGAAGGCTGTTTTATGAAACGAATCGGGTTGTAAAGAGGCAAATCCGAAATTTTTTTCTGAAAGCACTTGCAAATTGAACGGAAATATGCTACACTACTGGGGCGCTGGGGGATTTGTTTTCTCTGAAGCGAACAGCGAGCGAAAAAATTCGGGTACCGCAACAGAGGACAGAACGGGACTGGCTCGAAACTATGTTGGTTTCTTCAGAAACTGAATGTTTTTTATACGGAGAGGTATCGAAGTGGTCATAACGGGGCTGACTCGAAATCATGTATGCATTTGAGTAGTTGTGCCACCGAAAACCGCCGAAAAGCCTTGATTTTGTTGGATTTTTGCGTGGTTGATGATTTTTCTAACCATCGTATCTAACGGGTTTTCTAAAAAATTGAATAATGATTGTTTCCCTCGTTTTCGAGGGTGAACATATACGGAGAGGTATCGAAGTGGTCATAACGGGGCTGACTCGAAATCAGTTTGCGCGAAAGCGCACAAGGGTTCGAATCCCTTCCTCTCCGCCAACAGAACCCTTGAAAACCCAGTGTTTTCAAGGGTTCTTTCTATTCGGTAAAAATATTCCGACTTTGATTTTTGGTGATTCTGCCGCTTTTCCGAGCCGATTTTGTTCTCTTTTCTGCCCGTGAATATTAGAATTAAAAAGCGCCAAACACCGCTTGAAATAAGGCTTTTTAAGGCTTGCCTACCTCTCGTTGCATTAGAATAATTTTTTCGAACGGAAATTTGCCGATTTTCATAACATCCGGTTGCGGACAACCGCACCAAAAGCCATGTGTGGATTTTAGTGGTCGGGGTTCAAATCGGCAGAAAGAAAAATGCCGAAGAAATCATCATTGAAAAACCGCAAAAAAATATTAGAGATACTAAGCAGAATTATATTTTCCGGCAATTAAATCAAGGACATACTATATTGTGTATTCGCAAGATTGGGGGGAAAATATTAAAGTTATTTTACAAAATTGTTCCCCAATACTTATTGACTGTTGGGGAACAATCTGATATAATATTCAAAGGAATTATTCCCCAAAAGGAGGAGCTACAATGGCAGTACAATATAGTGAAATACAGGAATTGCTCAAAAGTCGCGCTGACCTCAATGCCAGACTGAGCTTAATGCCCTATGACGGCACACCCGAAATCAAAGAACGCGGCGATGGGAAATACCTTTATGTAAGAAAACGTGTAGCAGGAAAACAGACCTCTACTTATGTTGGCACATATACCGAAGAACTGTATAATCTGCTTTTGCGCAATGCCAGAGAAGCCCGTGAAATCAGAAAGTCGCTTCGCAGCATTGAAAAGCAGCTTGCCGCAGCCGGTTATTCCGAGGATGCCCTTTCCGCCGATGTTATAAACAACATTGCCTTTGCGCGTGCCAATATGAAAATGAACATCTATGATCAGGCTGTTTTGGAGGGTGTTGCAACATCTTTCCCTCAGACGGAAGAGATCATAGAGAACGGAAAAGTATCCGGCATGACGGCAACCGATGTACAGAAAATTTTAAATTTGAAACACGCATGGGAGTTCATTTTGGACCGTGATGTAGTTGCCAGCCGTTCTGACTATTATATGCTCAGTCATATTGCAAGGCTTGTCAATGAAGGCTTTTTTGCAGAAGGCGGTCGCATTCGCGGTGTTCCGGTTACCATAGGCGGTTCGTCTTATGTTCCGCCTCTGCCGAATGAATCGGATGTGAAAGACAAAATTCTTGAGATCATCGAGGAGGAGGACGATGCCGTCAATATTGCCATCAGGCTTTGTCTTTACTGCATGAAGACCCAGATATTCTTGGATGGCAATAAGCGCGCTTCCGTTATCTTTGCAAATCATTATCTTATTGCTCACGGCGGAGGTTTTTTGGTCATTCCCGAAAGCGAAGTGCCGGAGTTCAAGAAATTGCTTGTGAAGTATTATGAAGGCGAAGACCCCTCTGTTATTGCGGGCTTTATGAAAGAACGCTGTTGGAAAACCATAGAGCACTAAGCATCCAATATTGGGGAGCAAATTTAGATGTGAATTTCAAATTTGTTCCCCAAAGTTATATCTGTGGTAAGTACGAAAACACGCCTCAATTGCATACGGAGGTTTATATGAGAATAACAAAAATCGAAATTACAAATTACAATTCGATAAAAGAACCGGTTAAAATAAACTTTTATAACGGATTGCCGACCGTGCTGATCGGCAAGAACGGAAGCGGAAAAACCAACTTTTTGGAAGCGCTGAATGCCGTTGCGGAAGCAAACGGCAATTACTTCGGGCTGCGCAAAGAACTGCCGATAAGTTACAAGGTGCATATCCGCCTTGAAAAGGAGGATGCCGAAAAACTCTTCCCCGGCAAAAGCATCGACGAAAAATGCGAATTTGTCGCTTGCTCCGGAGAAAACGGCAAGATAGACCGAATTGAGTCGGAATGTCTAATTCCGCTTTTAAGAATGGAAATCGACGAAATCTCCGAACTTGCAGGCGAATTGAAAGACGCTCTCGATACATATATACAAAGCAGCTGAACAAAATTGCGTACGTTGAAAATAACGAGCATCTGTTACGGGGATTTCAGATCATAAATTTCAAAAATTCAACGACAAATTATGATTTTCTCAAAGGGCAGGTTGAAATGGTGATCCGGGAAGCCGAAAAGTTTGCAGGATTTGCTAAGGGAAATTTCGTTGCCGAAGAGCACTCTCTGAAATTTGCATATGTTGATTATTATGGCTTAAATGACCCGAAATACCTCCCCTTCAAACTCCGCTATGTAAAACTCGATTTAGTTAAGATAAAGCAAGCGGCAGCAAATGTAAAACTTAAAAACCCCACCGAATGCTATGGTGTGGAGCTAAACTGTGCCATATATTCGATGGGGTTTTATGTGATTGAAAGGTAGTATTGCCTCACCATATTGCTGTTATCTGTCCAAAGCTCACGTTATGTCATCACATTCTGAACAACTCCATAAATTGATGAAATAGGCTTATTCTTTCGATTCACAATACATACGTTAGTTTTCTCTTGGGACTATATCTGAGTTGGGCGCCTCATAAGGCTTTCCGTCCTTGTTGTAGGTCAAGTTAAATACAAGGTCGGACAACCATTTCTTAAATGATGGATTGTCCTGAAACTGCTTGAACAGCTCCATATTGTCCGCCATAATTGAAAATATGACCTGCTGCAGCGCACGTTCGCTTTCCAAGCGCGCACTCTGTTCATCAGAGTTTCTCATGGCATTCTGATATTTTTCGTCCTTAGACACCATGGCCGGTATCTCAAGGATCTGCCTCCGCACGTTATCCGCATCATTCCAATTGATGTTACCAAACATATCATTGAAATTGGAGAGAATGACAGACAGCAAATCCATTTCCGGTTCAACGATGTGCCCGACCTTTCCTGCCGGTACGGGAGCCACCTCCGTATCGGCATCTTCCAAGCGAATGGACATGACCTCACGCGCCTCGTTGCGGTAACTTTCGAGGTCAATTGTTTCAAGAATCCCCTGCGAAAGATCGTCATCCCGCGGAGACGGCAGCTTTGGTATCAGCAAATTAAGAAAGATGGATAGCCGTTCCCAGTCCGCATTACCATACGGCAAAATCGCTCCGAGGAAGCTATAGGTACGCACAAACGCCTTTGCCGCGCTCTTAAATTTGATCTGATCATCCGTGTCAAGTTGCTTGTAAACGGCAGTGCAGGCATCTAATGTGGGATCAAGTTTGTCGCGATCCGCTCCATCCAGATACAAATTAACCAGCCGCTCGACATCTTCATTAGAGAACACCTGATATTCATCCATCGTTGCAACAAGGTCGTACAACTTGTTCGGATCGGTTTCGCCAGACAGAATCGTGGTACGGTAGTAACGGGAAAATGATTGCTGAATCATCTCTGGCTTGTTTGCAAAATCCAAGACGAAGGTATCGTACTTTTTCGGGCAGCAGCGGTTCAAGCGGGAGAGCGTCTGTACTGCCTTGATGTCATAAAGCACCTTGTCCACATACATGGTGTGGAGCAGCGGCTCATCAAAGCCCGTCTGGAACATATCCGCAACGATGAGAATGCGATACGGGTCTTTTTTGAACTCTTTCGGTATCTTTGCATCCGGGAAGCCGTTCAATCCGGCAGATGTGAGCGGCGGTTCCTGCCCTTGATACTTGTTCTCGCCGGAAAAGGCGATGATTGTCTTATACGGACTGCGCCTATCCGCAAGGCATTTATTGATGGCGTAATAATATTCGATACAGCGAGGAATGCTGGAGGTCACGACCATAGCGCGAGCCTGTCCGCCGATTTTTCCTTTGGCAATGACTTGTTCGTGAAAATGATCTACCATCATAGCCGCTTTCTTGGCAATGGTATAGCTGTCGCTTTCCACAAAGCTGCGCAGCTTCTTCTGTGCCCGCTTCTTATCGAACATCGGGTCATCCTCGACGGTCTTCATCAGCTTATAGAAGCTGTCGATAGGCGTGTAGTATTGCAGCACATCCAGAATGAACCCTTCTTGGATTGCCTGTTTCATCGTATAAACATGGAAAGGTCTGTGCTTGATATCGTCGCCGTCCTGATACGGAACGCCGAAGGTTTCCAGCGTTTTATTCTTCGGGGTTGCGGTAAACGCAAAGTAGCTGGCATTGTTCAGCAGTTTACGCCCTTCCATCATGGCGTTGATCTTATCCTCGTTATCCATCTCGTCATCAGAAGCAAGCCCTGAAAGTGCAAGGTTCATCTGCGCAGAGTTTCTTCCGCTCTGTCCGGAATGAGCCTCATCGATGATAATGGCGAAATGGTTATCCTTGTGTTCTGCTCCAATCTGTGGAACGATGTACGGGAACTTCTCAATCGTGGTCACGATAATACGCTTTCCATCTGTAATGGCTTTCGTAAGATCGCCGGAGTGCTCCGCCCACGCGACCGTGTTACCGACCTGCATGAACTGCTTGATCGTATCCCGAATCTGCTTGTCGAGAATCCGGCGGTCGGTGACGACAATAACGGAATCCAGCATCGGGCGACCGTCCTGTTCAAGCCCGATAAGCTGGTGAGCAAGCCAAGCGATAGAGTTGGATTTTCCGCTGCCTGCGCTGTGCTGAATGAGATACTTCGTCCCAACGCCGTTTGCCTTCACATCGGCAAGCAGCCTCGTTACAACATCGAGCTGGTGGTAGCGGGGAAATATCTGTTTTTCCTTTTTCTTCTTGGTATCCTCGTCCACCTCAACAACGACTTGCGCATAGTTTTCTATAATCAGCGTCAGCCTTTCCTTTGTAAGAATATCCTTCCAAAGGTAATCAGTCATGATGCCATTGGGATTTGGTGGATTTCCTGCTCCATCGTTATAGCCCTTATCAAATGGCAGAAACCAGCTGTCTTGTCCGGCAAGTTTCGTGCAGAACTTGATACGGGCATCGTCTACGGCAAAATGCACCATGCAGCGTTTGAACTGGAACAGCATCTCTCTGGAATCACGGTCATCCTTGTACTGCTGAACGGCATCATCAACATTTTGCTTTGTAATCTGATTCTTGAGCTCAAATGTAATAACCGGGAGGCCATTGATAAATACACACAGATCCAGTGCCAGTTTGGCTGCATCCTGTGAATAGCGGAGTTGTCGGGTGACGCTGAAAATATTCTTTTGGAACAGCTCTTTAGCTTTTGCGTTGCCCTCTGAGGGAGTCAGGTAAAACATGATCAGGTCGGCGGGGTATACTTTGATGCCGTTTCGCAGCACGTCAACTATGCCGCGCTTAGAAATCTCGCCCTGTAAACGGTTGAGAAACTGTGCGTATTTTTGATGACTTTTCCGGATGCCCAGCCTCTCTAATTGCTCCGGTTGCGTATCCTGCAGGAACCGAAAAAGCCGAGTCTCATCAATGGCGTATTCTTTGTTGTAGTCGGTGTTGGAGCCTTCTTCATATCCGTTGTGCTCAACAAGCCAGTTTACAATGAGAGCTTCGAATCCGCTTTCCTTGGTATTGGTCAGCATTACGCTTCCTCCTCTTCTGCTAAATGAGGCATCTCATATAAGTTGCCCAATAGCTGTTTTATAAATACAATAACCTTATCGGCATCTTCTTGGGTTGCCATTCCCATTTCGTGCGTATACTTGTTTCCTATCTTTCTTATTTTATCGACCCATGCTTTGTTTTGGCTACCGATATAGCCATTCACTTCCAAAAAATCTATGTATTCGACGAAGCGTTTTCCCACATCAGCGCCCTTGTCAACCGCAATATACATTAACAATGTTCGTGAAACCATTATAACCGAGTGATAACACTCATTTAGAAAGCACTTTCTGCATTCGTTATACAGCTTTTCTACATTGGGCGGTAGAAAGCGTACATCTTCATAGGGCAGCAGCTGTGACTGCGGTATGATTTTTCCGTCAAGACCAATGATGACCGGCATGAAGCACTCCGGGCATTTGTGAATTTGATATTTAATGGCACCGGTAGCTGTATCGACAATTCTGGTGGTAGAACCCGCCTGTACCCGCACGCCGCAGTATGGACAGGTTATTGTTTTTGCAGTCATCTCTTTTTTGGGAATGGCCTTCCAAGTCCATTCTTTTATCTCTATCATACTTATTCCTCCTCAGGAGGCTCGTCCGCACCTTGTTCCAAATTTTCATCTACATTATCGTTATCTTCATCCACAAATTCGTATTCTGGGATTTCGATGGAACGGACATCGATTTTGCCAGTTACGGTATCAGCAATAATCTTGTTCTTATATTCTTCCAGCACAGCAACTTCTTCTGTCAGTTTTTTTATCGTAGCATCAAACTTATTGTTTAAACCATCTAAATACTCGACAATTTCCATTTGTTCTTTTTTTGAAGGAATTGGTACAACAACACGTTTTAGCGCAGACCAGTAGAGGTTTCTTTGTATAGAGCCAACCCCGCGCGAGATTACCAAATATTGGTCAACCATGCAACGAGACCGAAACAAGTAGTTTGCATAATGACTATCAAGGGTATTGTTCAATGAAAGCACAATATATGCCGGACTAACAATCCCAGAATGAAACGAAACGCCTACCGAACCACGCCATGCTTGCTGATTATTCAGAACGAAATCTCCGGGATCAACACGCTGATAGTTGGTCAAGTCCTTGCTTGTTGTGTTAGTTCGTTTCTCCTCTCTTTCAACAAATGGAACCACGCCAGCATCAAGATAGACTGACATTAGTGGCAAATCTATGCAATTGTTAATAGACTTAACCTGTGCAATTGCATATAGCGGAACTGTGTACCATCTTTGTGGAATATCTCCCAACCACTTAACGCCACTATACTTCATGGGCGCATCTGCTGTCAGCCCGCGAGTGATCGCACGGCTTACCGTTGAACGCTTCAGCGCATCAATCGCTTTGATTTCCTTTTTCTTGATATTGATCAGCTTATTGATGCTCGAAACCTTCCAATCCAGAAAGCGCACGATCTGATCCTGCTCTTCACGGGGCGGAACGGGAACTTTTGTGCTTTGGAATGTGTTAATGTTTATTGTTTTTCTAAGCCCAGTATACAGTGGTCTTAGCATCTTACCGTTGTCTAAGGCAAGATAGTAATAATAGATGAATCGGGCGTTAATGTTGCTAACGCGCATAATTGTGTATGCGCCAGTAAGCATTCCATTGTAACCAGATAGACCAACTGTGCGTGGCGTTTCGTCAATATCAAAAAGGCAAAATGCCATATCCCCGTTTTTTACGATTTTGTATTTGTCAAATGACTCCGGGAATTTACCCCCTCCATCCATGTCACGGGGAATAATACCATTGAGCGTCAATGAGAGTAGTGTGTAATCTGCTGACCTTTCGCCAACAATCTCTTTCTGCTCTGTGAATATATTTTTGTTTCTTCGTATCTCCCAATGAGCCGGAACAGCTTTCAACCACGGAAGATTTACTTCACGATATTCCGCATATCCGCTCATTGCACGCCCTCCATGATACCCGCCAACAATCCGTCGGCTTCCTGTTCAAGGGTAGACAAACTACTCAAAATATCACTCATGTCCCGCAGCTCCACGGGCTTGTAGAAATACTTCGTAAAGCTGATCTCATAGCCAATCTGCGTTTTCTTCTCATCTACCCATGCATCCGGTGCATAGGTCAGCACCTCGTTTTTCATAAAGGTATCAATGCCGCCCGCATAGGTGAACGGAATATTCTCCGTGTCGCGCAGATCAACATCCGGCTCGCCCTCGATTGGCTTTGCTGCTGGGTCTTTCTCGGTGATAAAGGGGCGTATCTTTTTCAACGCGGCGGCTTTCAGCTTGGTAGCCTTGGCAAAGGCGGTCCAATCATCCAACGGTGCGGTTTTCGCAGCTTTTTCAATAGCTGCGATCACGCTGTCGTATTCATCCGACTTCTTGAATGTATCCGCCGGAATCGGTCTGTCGGGGTATATGCGCAGACGCAGCGGCCGCTCCACCGTCACATTCCAATAACCGAAGTCCTCGTTGTTCAGAATTATGCTGACTTCGCTTTCCTCCATTGCGAGGAAAATGCGGACGATCTCCTTGCGGATTTCTTCGGTAAACTCACAGTTTTTCTTGCCCATGTTCTTACGCAGTGCCGACTTCATCGCCGTTGCGTCGATGAGCTGAATCTTGCCCTTGCGGCGTTCTTCTTTCTTATTGGAAAGCACCCAAATGAATGTGCCGATGCCCGTGTTGTAAAACATATTCTCCGGCACGGCGATAATGGCTTCCACCAGATCGTTCTCGATCATATAACGTCGGGCATTACTCTCGCCGCTTCCCGCA
>ENA-ORMS01002906-ORMS01002906.1-human-gut-metagenome-genome-assembly--contig:-NODE-2906-length-11658-cov-9.397052_pt1 | contig 11658 bp, 10 predicted proteins | sample MGYA00242104_ERZ508997 | MGnify/ENA primary metagenome ERZ508997 (study PRJEB26280, sample SAMEA2338704) | human gut metagenome | biome: human gut; feature: human-associated habitat; material: faeces... | reverse complement strand
AAGTTCCAGGCTACCGGAGAGCCAGAACGCGAAGCCGCAGGGTAGCACACAGATCAACACCGAGGGCAAAATGGCGTTGTAGGCGCTCATGGTTTTCTGGTTTTCTCTCATCCAGTCCACATAGTAGTTGGCATTGTAGTTTACTGCGTCAGAATATTTTTTGTAGGAACCGGCGGATTGACTAAATGCTTTGACTACCTCAATCCCACCAATGTACTCTACAATGGCGTTTGCCATCTGCTTTCCCGCTTTAACCGCGCCCTCCCACTTAACGGGATAGTTCTTCATGCCAGCAGACATAACAGCAAGGCCCACCACCAGCGTGACAAGGGACAGGAGAGCCATGCGCCAGTCCATGACGAATAGATACACGACAATTACCAAAGGCACCAGCACATTTGCAGTCATTTCCGGGATCAGGTGCGCGAAGGTTGGCTCCATCCCTTCTACCCGGTCAACAATCGTCGTTTTATACTGGCCGGACGGAGTATCTAAAATCGTCCCCATCGGGACGCGAGCCAGCTTTGCGGTGATATTCTCCCGCAGATCACGCAGCGTGTAATAGGTCGCTGTGTGAGAAATTGTTGTGGAAAGATTTGAGAATATGACTTTTCCCAAATAACCGCAAAGCGCAATAACACAAGCTGCTGTATAGTGCGAAAAATTCTGATCCCCGGACAACATCAGCGTAACAATATGAGCTACACAGAAATAAGGCACCATCTGGCAGGCTACGCCTAATACCGCAAGGGCAATGCTGCCGATGAATTTCCTGTGATAGGGTTTGCCCCATCCCCATAAGATGCCTATGGGTGACTCCTTCTTTTCCTCCTTCATTTTACAGATACCCCCTTTATGAAATAGTTTCTGATTTTTTCAAGACCCGCCTCATCCATTTGGAATTGGTCAATGATGGAACCGTTCTCAAAATGGACAATATCCGTACAACAGTCTAATATCAACTCAAGATCATGAGTAATGACATACACGGTAATACCCGTGTCCCTGACTTGTCGCAGGACATTTGCAACCTCTTTCATGTGTTTAAAATCAAGGCCGCTGGTCGGTTCATCAAAAAATAAGATAGAGCGTTTAGAAGCGATTGCCGAGGCAATCGCTACCCGCTGTTTTTGGCCGCCGGAAAGGGACATGGGATGCCTGTCCTTAAAAGCCAGCAAATCTAACCGGTTCAGGATTTCCTCTGCCCGCTCCTGGTTTTCTTCCTCCATACTAATCAGCACTTCATCAAGAACCGACTCGGTAAAAAGCTGATGATTTACCTCCTGCATGACCATATAGCAGGTACTCAGCCGGTCTTTCGGACGGTATTTTCTTCCGTTCCAGACAATCTCCCCACAGCGCTTCTCCAAGCCGCAGAAACAGCGAGAGAATGTGGATTTACCAGCACCGTTATTCCCAATAATCCCAACAATTCGGTTTGTGGGAATTTCACAATCCATGATATGTAAGGTTTCCGGTTCATTTTTATAGGCAAAGCGGAAATTATGGAGCGCAAGGGCAGTCTTTTCCTGCTGCGGTAGAACCGGAGGCAGGAGACGCTCTAAAGCAAATGTGCGCAGTCCCATATTAGATCGCTGCTGCTCCGTGAGCTGCTCAAATTCTGCCGCAGAATAATCACGGCTCACCTGCCCCTCTGCCAGGTAAATAAACCGATCCGCCAGACCACGGAGATAATAAAGCCGGTGTTCCGATACAATAATTGTTTTCCCCTGCGATTTCCAGAACGCAAGAATCTTTCTCAAATCAAGGATGGACGCTGCATCCAAATTGGACGAGGGTTCGTCCATAACGAGAACATCCGGTTCCATAATGGATACTCCGGCACAGGCAATTTTTTGTTTCTCTCCACCGGATAAGTGAAAGATATTACGATCCATCAGCTTCTCCAGCCGGAAATCCCGAACCGTTTTTGCAAACCGTTCTCGGATGTCTTTTTCTGGCTGTCCAAGATTTTCGCAGCCAAATGTAATTTCACTGGTTGTATCCACATTGAAAAACTGGGACCGGGGGTTTTGAAACACACTGCCTACAACTGCGGCTGTATCGTAAAGAGGCTGCTCGGAAACCTTTTCCCCATTTACCCATACTTCTCCCGCCATCTGTCCCTCATAATAATGAGGGATCAACCCGTTAATCAGGCGGGTAATCGTGGTCTTTCCACACCCGCTTTCACCGCAGAGGACAACAAACTGACCATCTTCTATATTTAGATCAATATCCCGGACGCCCCCGGTATTTTCGTTTTCTTCTCCATAGGAAAATGAAATATGGTCAATCTTTATCATAAGCTCACCCCCTTAAAAAGCAAAATACTGTCCCATCAAAAACAGCGCAAAACATAAAGCACAGAGCAGAGCAGCAATCATGTCCTGAATATGAAAACCAATCTGACATACGTTGGTCCGTTTGACCGGAGCGCCAAGCCCCCGCGTCAGTGCAGCGGCGGAAAGTTCATCCCCAATTTTTACAACGGACACCATCAGCGGTACAAGACGGTATTCCACCATTAAAAATGGGTTTTTCCCACCAAATCGTATGCCTCTCATTTTCATTGCGTCCCGGATTGCCTGGTATTCTTCGCTGATTGTGGGGAAGAAACGAAAAATAACAGACATAGGAATTATAATTTTTTCTGTCAGGTGCATACGTTCCATAGAACCGATAAACTCACTGACTGAGGTTGAAGAAAGCAGATAGGCCCCCGTCATAATGCCTGGGGCAAACCGCGTCATAATGGATGTAATTGCCAAAACCACAAAGGACAACAGACCACTTAATGTCGTCAGAGCTATGCGTTCCAATACAAAACAGGCAAGATATAAAAACAGATACTTGCCTGCCGTTTTGAAGCGGCGTTCCGACAGGATCAGCACAAAGGGGATCAGGCTTAACACAGGTTTTATAAAATTCATAATCCCTTCGTTGCTGGTGCTGAACATCAATGTAGTAACCGTCAGCAGCAAAATCAACTTCGTACGCGGATCAAGCCGAATCCCTCTGCGATTGTCCGTTGTGGCAGAGAAGGATACCCCCTCCATCATGCAATTCCCGCTTTCGCAAAGTGTTTTTTCAGGAGTGCTTTTCCAAGCAGACCGCCCAAAATGGCAAAGACAAAAATCCCGGCAACCACAAGGATAATGCTCCACATCGGCATGACCGCCATTACCCGATCGGCGTATTCCTCACCGAAACTGGCGGCAAAGCTGGCCCAGGAGTCCTCGACCATAAAATACATGGGGATGTATGTACCGACCATCCACAGACTGAATACTGCATAACCAAGAATACTTTTCTTTGCACTTTTATAATCGCCGGATTTCAAAATCAGGTCTCCAAGCAAGCCGAAAATCAGCCCCATAGGCACACCCCAGAAACCCATGCCGGTAAGCCCCATCAGCAGGCCGCTCAAAACGCCCATGATTGTAACCATGCCGAATTTCTTAACCCTGGTGAGGAACAGCATGAAAGGGATGCCGGTAATCAGCGACCACAGACTTCCGAGGACAGGAAGAAAGATCGGAACAAACCCAATGGGAATAGCAACACAGCACCCGATGACAAAGTAAAGAACCGTGAACAGACCGAGGTTAATCAGGTCTTTTGTTTGTAACTTGTTATTCATAACGAATACCTCCATTCATTTGCTGGTTAGCATTTACTAACCTCTCTATAAGATACCATAGTACGACACAGTTCTCTACAACCAATCGTCTTTTTAGCTCCAAACAGCAACGAGTTTTAAGGTTGACCGGCTGGGTTCCTGCTTTTATAATAGAATTACCAATTCAAGCAGACCCGCCAAAAAACCGAATAGTAGGAGTTATGAAATGAAGATAGATGAAATCATTAAGAAAAGCATTGAAGTCCCCGGTATATCCATAAAACGCAGTGAATATAGCGCCGAGCTCATCTTAAAAGAGAAAGATGGAAAAGGCGCTATGACCTTTTTCCCATTGTTTCCCGGACTCACCTTAGCCTATATTTTTATAAATTCACCCACATGGGCAGCTCCGGACTTTCGTGATAATGGCTCCATAGAAACAGGCCCGCTGCTCTTAAATTACTGCGTAACCGGGCGGTGTGAGCTCATTCTGAATAACGGAAACTTTGTGTATGTGAAAGACGGTGAAATATCTCTGACAGAACGCTTTGCCAGACAGCAATATGTTTATCCCCGCCGAATTTATGAAGGTATGGAGTTTTTTATTGATATGGATGCCGCAGCAGAGCAAAGTACCTGGATACAAACGGAATTTGATATTGATTTCCACAAAATCAGAGAGCTTTACTGCCCGGCTGGAAGCACTTATATCTCGGCCATTTCTCCCGAAATAGAAGAAATACTAAAAAAACTGTGGTCCTTGTTGGATATCTCTGTGCCGCTTTCCATTAAACACATATACCTTTGCTTGGAGGATTCACGATATTCTTTTGCACATGGAAGGGAGTTCATACAGCCATATATGGAATCTCCAGCGAAATGTCTGCGGCACTTCGCTGGAAAAGCACTTAAAACAGCAGCTATGGCTGATTTTTTGACTTGCCCTTCATCTCACCCATTCTATCACCGCAAAATACCCTTTGCAACGCAAATGGTTCATCGGAGTGCCGCCTGCGCGAGGCAATCTCTGACCGCTTCACGAATGGCATCGCTGGTAAATGTTGCAGATGAAACGGCATCCACATCCCAGGTCTGCGCCTCCACGATTTGGGAAGGGAGTTCATCTATTGCGCGGTCTGAGATATTTACTGTTTCGCTGTGAGATAGGACATGTACAGACAATATGCTGCTCCCGTCAAACTCTACCTCTACGGTAACCGGACCGGAATAACCTTCAGCGGAAGCCGTATAAACGCCCGCCGTGTAGATGTCTCCCGATTTGCCGCATCCTGCGCACAGCAGCAGCGCACCCACCAGCACGGAGAACAGCACTGATTGCACCCCTTTTTTCATGTGTTCGAACCTCCTGTTTTTTTGTTCTGCTCCGTTATCCTGAAGGGGAGGCATACCGGAACATTTAATACCGGATGTGTAATGACCTCCGCTTCTACATCAAAGATTTCCCGCAACGCCTGCTGGGTAATAACCTCTTGCGGCGTACCTGCGCTGTGCAGTGTCCCGTCTTTGATCGCCACCAAATAGTCGGAAAACATGATGGCATGATTTAAATCATGAAGAACCATTACGATGGTAACACCATTTTCCCGGTTGAGGCGGCGCAGAAGGTACAATATATCCAGTTGGTGCGAGATGTCCAAATAGGTCGTGGGTTCATCCAGAAACAGCAATCCTGTTTTCTGCGCCAACGCCATGGCGATCCATGCCCGCTGTTGTTGACCTCCCGAAAGCCTCTCCATTTCTCTATGTTCAAGGGAACTCATGCCTGTACTGGCAAGAGCCCACTGAATGATCTCCCGATCCTTTTCGCCGAGACCGCTTAGCGCCGACCTGTAAGGAAAACGCCCGTATTCCACAAGGTCGCCGACTGTGATGCCGGCAGGGGCTTGCGCTCCCTGCGGCAGCAGCGCAAGTCTCTGGGCAACACGCTTTGTCGGCATTCTGTGGATCGCTTCGCCATCAAGGTATACTGCGCCGGAATCCGGGGAAATGATCCGGCACAGTGTCTTCAGTATGGTGGATTTTCCAGAGCCGTTGGAGCCTATCAAGGTGGTTATGCTGCCTTCAGGGATTTTTAAGTCAAGCCCCCTGAAGACGGCCTCCCCGTTATATCCGGCAGACAAACCCTTTGCCTGCATATGTGAAAGCATAGACATCCTCCCTTAAAAATACCTGCGGAGCAGGAACAGAAAATACGGAGCCGAAAGCACGGAGATCACGATACCAACCGGGATCTCCCTCGGCTGAAAGGCAGACCGTCCCAGCGTGTCTGCCAAAAGCAACAACAGCGCCCCCAGCAACATGGAGGCAGGCATAAGGGCGTGGTGTCTGCCTCCGATCAGCCTTCGTGCCATATGCGGCGCTACCAGTCCCACAAAACCGATCCCTCCGCTGACGGCAACGCAGGCAGAGGTAAGAGCCACCGATGCAATCAGGAGCAGTCTCAACTCCCTCTCTACGGCTATCCCCAGAGAAATGGCCGTATTCTCTCCTAAGAGCAGAATATCCAGTATGTTCGACTTTGTAAGAAGAAAAGGAACCAGTATGAGCATATAGGGCAACAGGGCAAGAACCTGATGCCAGCTCGTTCCCCAAATATTTCCTGCAAGCCATCTTGCCACGAGCTGATAGCTGCTGTTGTCCATGTTCGCGGCCATGATCAGCATAAACGAAGAAAATAGGGACGCAAGACCGATGCCGCCCAACAGAAAATATATTGGGAGGAGTTTTCCGTTCCTCTTTGCAAAAAGATACAGCAGTCCCGTTGTGCAAAGCCCGCCCGCTATGGCAAATATCGGCTGGTATGCCATGGTACGTATATGCAGCGAAGGGAAAAATGTCAGGAACAGCATAACGGCAAATCCCGCACCTGCGTTTATGCCCAATATCCCCGGATCGGCCAGCGGATTCCCCGTGACAGTCTGCATAACGCATCCGGCAAGTGCCAGACCCATCCCACATAGAACGGCGAGGACGATTCTCGGAACGCGAAACTGCGCTACGACTACGGAGGTTCCCTCCATATGCGGTTGGAATATGCTGTGAACCGCAGTCGAGAAGGGAATTCTTGCGTAACCACTGTTAACGGATAAGATAGCCGCAGCCACAATCAGGATAAGAAGACCGTTGAGGATAAGGAGCTGTCTGGTTTTCTTTTTCATAAGACCATGCCCTCCTTCCTGAAAGTAAGCGCAAAAAAGACGGGCACGCCGAGGATGGATACCAGTGCGCCGACAGGCGTATCAAAAGGGGCGTTTATCATGCGCGCCGCAATATCCGACAGCACCAGCACAACGCCGCCCATGAGCGCAGACACGGGAACCAGCCTGCGGTAATCACCGCCCACAAGAAGTCGGGATATATGCGGCACGATAAGACCGATAAATGCGATGCCTCCCACAAGAGATACACTGGCTCCCGCAAGCAGCAACACCACAAGCATACCGAAAAGCCTGACCGTGCGGACATTTACGCCCAAGCTGGCGGCGCTATCTTCTCCCAGTGCCAGAGCTGATAGCTGGCTCGATAAAAGCAAACCAAGCGCACTGGCTGAGAGGATCACCGGGGATAGCATTTTCAAGCTTTGCCATGTCACACCGGACAAACTGCCCGCGCTCCAGAAAGAAAGGGCTTTCACGATCCCAAACGCCAGAGAAACCGCCTGACTCAACGCGGTAAGCAGGGCTGATACAGCAGCGCCTGCCAGAATGAACCGGAAAGATTCGGATCTATGTTTGCCGGCGCCGAAACCATAGACCATGAATACCGCAAGAGCGGCTCCAGCAAAGGCGGCGCATGTTTTCACGATGTCTGGTGCGGCGGGAAACAGAATTGCGGACAGTGCAACAAAGAAACCGGCTCCCGCATTGATCCCCAGAAGGCCGGCGTCCGACAGGGGGTTTCTGGTAATTCCCTGCATCACAGCGCCGGAGAGAGCGAAGGCCATTCCTGTCAGCCCGGCAGCCAGCGCCCTGGGCATACGCATTTCCAACATAATCATTCCAACATCAGAAGCCTTGGCGGGGTATATAACCGTTTCCGCAAAGACCTTGAAGCTACCGCCAGCAATGCCGGTGCAGACGGAGAGAACCATTGAGAACCCAAGCAGCAGCACCAATGCGACAAGAATAATCAGAAAAGCCGGCGCGGAGCGTTTGTATCTCCCTTGTCTCTGCGATATTCCCGCAACCGCGCCTGTTCCCTTACTCAATGTTCCCATGGTTCAGAATCGCGTTCGCGAGCTTTTCCAAATAGAGTTCCTTTCCCATCGCCGTAAAAGCCATATTATACTGATCTTCGTTGATACCAAAGTAAACGTTGCCGGCTTTGACCGCTTTCATATTCTTCCACACGGCAAGGGTCCCCGTGTCTCCAGCTCTGCCGTCGTCGCTAAAGAAGAAGATGTGATCTGCATCGATCAGGGAAAAGTATTCCGCATCGACCACTTCACCCCAGACATTCTCCGGTACGCCGGCTGATGGTGTGAGTTTCAGCTCATCGTAGACAAGCTCACCCGGCCCGCCGCTGCGATAGATGTAATAGGAACCAAAATGAACGGAATTGGCCTCCAATACAGCAAAGGTTTCGTCCCCAATCATATCCCTGATTCTTGCCGCGAGCTCCGCAGCTTTGGCATCGTAGTCGGCAAGCCATTTTTCTACGGCTGCTTCTTTATCAAACCACTGCCCCAGTTGCTGAAATCTTCCGCGCCAGTTAACATAGCTTATGTCATCGTCGATCATGACCGTGGGAGCAATAGCCGCGAGTTGTTCATAAACCTTCTCGTGGCGAATATTCATAATGATCAGATCAGGCTTTAACTCCGCGATCTTTTCGAGGTTCAGGTCTCCGGTAGAAGAAGACCCGGAGTAATTGCCGACAACCTCAATACCTCTTTCGGCAAAAAGCGTTGTCAGATGTTTGGGGACAGACACCCCATCGAACATGCTGGTATTAGCCGAGGCAATTACCTTCATATCCAGAATAAGAAGTTCCTCTGTCAAGCCAGCTACATCAACGATGCGCTGTGGATTTGCCGGGATGGCAACCTCGCCCTTCATATCCGTTACCGTGACGGTATCCGAGACCGATCCCTGCGGCGTGGTATCCGTTCCAGCACAGGCTGCAAGAGCAAACACAAGCACAAGGCACAACATGAGCATTGCGAATTTTTTCATTCTGATGACCTCCTGAGTAATAAATCTTTAGTTAGAGCAAGCTAACCAACGGGCGCGCATAGCGAAATAACAGAACAGCTGAGTCTTTTAACCGTGTGGGGTCAACGTTTTCTAACCGCCTACCATTATACAGTCGGCGAAAGGAAAAATCCCCCCGAAAACGCCATGTCTTTCCCCTAAAGCGCCATGATGCTCAGTGCAGTAATAGAATAATTCATAAAGCTATGCTATAATCAGAATCATTGCTCAATAGACAAACCGGAATTTATGGAGGTGTTTTTTTGCGAGTATACAAAAGTAAAGAAGAACTCAAAGCTGAAATCAATAAAACATTTGATAAATATATTTCGGAGTTTGATTGCATACCAGAAGCCTTAAAAGATAAAAGGGTTGATGAGGTTGACCGGACCCCGGCAGAAAACCTTGCCTATCAGGTGGGTTGGACAACATTGGTTCTTAAATGGGAGGAAGATGAAAGGAAGGGGCTTCAAGTAAAGACGCCGTCGGACGAATTCAAATGGAACCAACTTGGCGAGCTGTATCAGTGGTTCACGGATACCTACGCTCATTTGTCTCTTCAAGAGTTGAAAGCCGAACTGAACGAAAATGTCAAGTCTATCTGCGCAATGATTGATTCGCTCAGTGCGGATGAATTATTTAAGCCGCATATGAGAAAATGGGCTGATGATGCTACAAAAGCAGCTGTATGGGAAGTTTACAGGTTCATTCACGTTAATACTGTTGCTCCTTTCGGAACTTTTAGAACTAAGATCAGAAAATGGAAAAAGGCGGCGCTGTAACTTCCGGTTCATCAAGCCAATATGCCCTTAAAACACGAGCGGCGGGACAGCCTTTATCTGTCCCGTCGCTCTGCTTTTTCAGCGGTCAAAGTTTTACTTATGCGTAGGCTCGTTTTACAGCCCCGCGCGAATGGTTAATTCCGCCCAGCACTAACATCAATGTGTATGCCGCTGCTGAGCAACTCACATTTCAAATGATATAGTTTCCACTGAGCAAGATCTTCCTCGAAATGTGCTGCCTACTATTCTGGTTTTTCAAGGGAAGATGCAATCTTTGTAATTTCCATCCAAGTAACCACAAAAGAATACACCTGTGTCTTTGCGCTTTTGTTTCAGAATGGTAAGCTCCGCTTATATTCGCTCGGAGTGCATCCAAACTTTTTTCGGAAGGCGTCGCTGAAATGGCTGATGTTGCTGTACCCCACCAACCCTGCTATGTCTTTCACCTGAGCATCGGGCGCGGACAACAGTTCGCAGGCATGCTCCATGCGGCGATTTAACATATATTGATATATGGTGATTCCATAGTGCTTTCGAAATATCTCACGAAGTTTGGATTCACACATAAAGTGCTGTTTGGAGAGCTCCGCGATGGTCACGGGTTCCAGAAATCCCTCATCTATCTGTCGCCTGACCCGAAGTAACGTCTCGCTATCCGCCCGGCTCAATTCACCCTTCACAGCAACAGAATTCTGATCCATCATCTCGTTCGCAAAGGCTGCAACAAGTTCCAGTATCTTTCCTTCTTGATACAATGACTTTGCACAGTCATTGTAGTTACACTGCAATATCTGACGTATTGTAGCTTCTATGGTAGCGGTGATTCTATGTTTTGGCGGGTTTTTTCCCCCGTTAAAGGCAGTGCAAGCCTTTTTCTTCTGCAAGCCATCCATCACAGACCGAAACCGACAGGGATGCAGGTTCAGTCCGACGCCTATATATCTCTGTCCTGCCTCATAGATATTTTCCGCATCAAACAGACCGCTGCCGTATACGCAGCAATCTCCCTTTTCCAACAACGTTTTTTGGTTTCTGCCCGAAGACTTCCACTCCAATGCGTCGGAAAGAGAGAAAATGACGGAAAAAGAATCCTTATACACTTGCTCCCGCAATACTGTGTCCCTGTAAAACATTACATCGCAGATATACATCTCGATATTGGGGCACGGTGAAATATAGCGGAAATATCCTTCTCCAATATCGCTTGGCAAAGCAACCTGATTGTCTTTCATAATACCACAAAGCTGCTGCATTGCGGGGGAGAAAAAGTCGCTGCGATCCGTTTGCCCATGAAGAAAATCATATTGTGCTTCTTGCATACCAGGCCACCTCCTCCGACACATGATTAGACACTTTTATGCAAATTGGTCCATTCCACCTTTCCAGTTCCAGTTCTGCACGCTGGTTAGCCCGCTCTAACCGACGGATGAAAGAAAAGGCAGGCTGCCTGTACGCAGTTTGCCTCAAATCCGACGGCACAGCGCCTATGAAAAATATTGTACCATAAGCGCGCAGGGATTTCAATGTAGAACACCAGGCATCCCTGCTTTTCCTGCGAATTTTCCGTTTGCCCAATGTCATCCGTGTGCCGAGAGGGAAGGCCTCAGTGCTTTCAGCGAAAAAATCAATCGATTCAAACATGTTTTCTTATTCGGCTTTACATCTACTCAACACAGTGCCTCTCTGTTCACCTGTCTTGGATGCTTGAGCATATTCTTTTTCAATACTCGCCATACAGCGCAAGGCAGGAACACCGCAAGAGGTGTTCCTGCCTTTTCGGATAGGCTGTTTGGCAAACGCAACCCGCGCAATCTGCCGCTAAAGTTACCGTCAATGGCAGGCATCATTTTTCATTCCACCAACGCCTTACCCAAGGCGCGGCAGGCTTCAAGCGCCGCGTCGTCGGGCGTCTCCGTGCAGATCACACTCTCGCAAACGAGGTTCACCCCTGCGCTGTCGCAGTCACTCTCCCAGGTGCGCATCCACTCGCCGTCGCCCCAGCCGTAGGAGCCGAACAGCGCCGCGCGCTTGCCGCCGAGGC
>ENA-ORMS01002902-ORMS01002902.1-human-gut-metagenome-genome-assembly--contig:-NODE-2902-length-11674-cov-2.975299_pt1 | contig 11674 bp, 15 predicted proteins | sample MGYA00242104_ERZ508997 | MGnify/ENA primary metagenome ERZ508997 (study PRJEB26280, sample SAMEA2338704) | human gut metagenome | biome: human gut; feature: human-associated habitat; material: faeces... | reverse complement strand
GGCGGTGATATAGTCTATGCCCTGAGGTTGAAAAATATCCTGAAAGGGAGGGTAAAACAGAAAACCAGTATTGTGCTTGAGTCTATCGGCAAAGAGATGAATCGCGATCCTGATTTTATTGCTTGCTGGGTTGAGTCCGAGAACTCTCTCGATAAAGACTATATCTGCGAGACGTTTCATATTGACCCAGAGCGTTTTGTCTTTATCCCCGTAGATTCTGGCATCTCGGCAGAAGAGATCTTGGATATCCTCTACGAGACGATGAAGACCGGCACGATCGATCTCTGCTGTATCAACTCATTGAAAGCGTTAGTTCCGACTCAGGAGATGGACGCGTCGCTCGGACAGGCTGTTGTTGGCACGCAAGCACGTATGAACAGCCGCCTGACGAAGAAATTCAATGCAGTTGTTGCAGAGTTCGATACGGCGTTCATCATGATATGTCATCTTACAACACAGATCGGTTCAATGAGTAGAGATTGACAAATAAAAAAATAAATACAATTTTTAGTGGAAATTTATTTTAAAGAGGTCTCTTAACCTTGTGAACCTAGAAATCTAGGGTGTCTGATAGAAATCAGGCTAACGGTAGAAGTTGAATAAGGCAGTATTCACTGCACGAAGACGCTTCGATATTTTGAAGAAACGCTAAGGCCCAGAAATGGGTAGCTGCAAATACCGTGCTAGAGCCTCGCAAGAGGAAAGTGTAACGACTATCGAAAGCATAATTGTGAATAACAATGAAGAAGCGAGTAGAGTAGAAGCCAGGTGAAAATCCTGCTTCGAAGGACAAGGCACGATGAAGGAGAAGACTCACTCCTGAGTGAAAAGATAGTCTGACTCTTACATCATATGATGGTATGGAAACATACATAAGAGTTGCCATTGGTCGTTGCAGGGGGTCATGCCATCCAGTATTGGAGTTCTCTGACGCTCGATATGCGCAAGCGCAGCATCGGTCCAGGTGAGCTCATCACGAAAGAGGAAGGCGTCAAGATCGGCGTGACGATCCGCAAGAATCACGTCATGCCGGACAAGTTCCCGTATCGCAAGCTGGAATACTATGCTGTCTTCGGTGAAGGCGTTGAGACGATTCTCAGCGCGTTGAATGCCGCCATAGAGAAGGGAATCTGCACAGCTGCAGGTGCTTGGATCCGTTGGTACACACCGGATAAGGTAGAGCGCAATAAGTGGTGCGGCAAGGCAGCTTTCCGTACTTACATGCGTGAGAACCCGGAAGAGTTCGAGGAATTCTCGAATCTTGTCTATGGTGGTACGCGTCTCTCTTATTCTGAGCTGGAAGAGCTCAAGGAAGAGAATGACGCTATTAACAAAGCCATTGGTGCTACCAAGTCTAAGAAGTCAAAGAAGAAGTCAGCAAAAGAAGAGATTGTCGGCGCAGAAGAAGTGAAAGATGCATCTTCGGAGGAGGTCGTTGGCTGATGTCTTGTGAATGGGGGCATGATGATTGTCAATTTGAGGATCAGAAGTGCGACCTCTGCTTCACGCCGGATCAATGCTACAAGGCAAAGCCCCAGAGGAAATGGGGCATGGCCAAGCATGCACAGCGCGCAGATGGCCGCCAAGGCAGCAACTTTGAATATGCGAATCATAAACGCAACAACAAAGTGCTGAGTGATGCCGTATCTGGTATGACGCTTAATAGCGGTGCAACTGTCCTGGCAAAAGGCGATGAGCAGATCTTAGGCAGTATCCGTATCATGGAAGAGCTTAAGACCAAGACAGCAGTACAGGCTCCAGGAAAGAAGACTTTCACGATCCAGAAGAAATGGCTCGACAAGCTCCATCAGGAAGCTCTGGCTGAGAACATGGAATTCTGGTATCTAAAATTCTCTTTCTTCGAAGCAGACCAAGATGTCTATGCGATCGTCGAACAGGACACGGTCATGAGTATGGTAAAGACGATGGTCGACGACCGTCGGAATATCCAGCGTGAACGTAGTCGTGCCGATGTCGAGAATAAACGACGAGAATTTGCTGAAACGAAGCTTTTAGAAGCACAGGCAGAGATTGCTCTTCTAAAAGCGCAGTTGAAGCAGACACAGGGAGAGTATGAGAAAGATCCATTTGAAGATGCCTTAAGATCATTGAAGGCATAGAACACATAAAGAAGGGAAAGGGAACAATGGATGATATTCAGAAGCAGATCTTAGAACTCGCAAGAAAGGCCAATGTTCCAGACCCTGTTCATTATGTGGACTATGCGGTGGAGGAACTGGCAAAGGACAAGGTCAACGAAATCATCAGGACTTGCGACTGTTGTGAAGAATGCTGTCATGGTACGAAAAGTATTGTGGGCGGCAATCCGCATGGGTCTATCCTGATGATCGGTGAATATGTCCTGGAAGAGCAGAACGGATCAAAAGCAGTGATCCCTTTCGAAGGGACACCGGAGGGGCAGATGATTCATTCTGTTCTTAATAGCCTCCATGTCAATGAAGAACAGCTGATATGGATGAATGTCGTGAACTGCTATACGCATAAGGTTATAAATGGGAAGTCTCTGAAGCGGGCGCCAAAAACGTCAGAGCAGGAGACTTGCCAATTATATATCGACTATGCAATCAATTCCTTCAAGCCGCTCTACATTGTCCTGTTAGGCAATATTGCGATGAACGTTTTCAAGAAGGGCGTTGTAAAGCAGGAACGCGGTAAATGGTTTTATATTCGAGATTCTATCAAAACAATGCCGACTTATTCTCCGATGTATATTCGTCAGATGGAAGAGATCGGCGATGAATTTGTCGAGGACTATCGGAAAGAGTTCCAAGAAGATCTTTCCAAAGTTTTCAAAGAGGCGCAGGAGGAATATCCAGAAAGCGATATCCTTCTAGCATAGATGAATAAGTGATTAAGTAAACACATGACTGAAAAGGAGAAATGTACTATGTCGATCCTTGAGAAGATTAGAGCAAAACATGCTGCTGAGGATAAGAAGGCACAGACTTCGGCTGTTAAAGCGGCAAATGATATCGTTGAGAAAGCTGTAGTGAAGCCAGCTGAAGAGAAGCCAAAGAAGTCTCCGCTTGCTGGTATCTTGGCAAAACGTCGTGCTGCTGAGGCGGCAAAGGCTGAGAAGACGGTTAAGAAGCTTGTCGATAAGAAGCCAGCTGATGAAGCTCCGAAGAAAGAAGAGAAAACGTTCAAGTCTACTGTCATCAATGAAGCTGCTGCAGACGAGAAGAAAGTAAAAGAGGCTCTTGAAAAGACTGAGGCTAAAGAAGAAGTCAAAGAAGAAGCTCCTGTAGTGGAAGAAAAGCCGAAGAAACGTCGCGGCCGCCCGAAGAAGACTGAGGATAAGGCTGTAAAGGCAGAGAAGAAAGAAAAGACTGAGAAGCCGCAGAAGACGGTAAAGAAGGCAGAGCCAAAGGGGGAGAAGGTCCTTCTCAGTGCTCGTGAGTTCGAGATCCAGGATATCCTTGATTCGAAGATGAGCTATGAAGAGATGGTTGCGAAGTTCCAGAGCACTTTCGAGGACGAAGGCTGGGTTGAATTCCGCAATGGCGTCGTCACGGAGCTTGAGCAGATCAAGGTTGCTGCCGATATGAATCCTGGCATGCTCCGCATCACGCTGACGCAGTTGAATGACCTGTATGGCCGTATCGCTGTAGAGCATGCTAACTTCAAGGCACTTCTCGAGGCGCTGACTAATAAGGAAGATGGCATCTGCACTTGCATCCGCTATCAGGCTGCAGCGATCGGCGCGAATGAGAGTGAGCGCCGTGCCAATGGCTATAATGCTCTGACGAACGGTGTCCGTAATGGCGAGCCGTTCAATTTCGTCAATCTGATTGCTGGCACGCGCATGAAGTACATCTTCCTTGACAGCATCCGTCAGCGCATTAAATTTATGTCGGATCTCTGCATCACGTTCCTTGGTGCGATGAAAGTCGAGAACAGCATGGACGCCATGGCATCGTCTGCACACTAATAGCGAAAGGAGAATCTAATTGTTACAGAAGATTGATATTGACCAGAAATTCAAGGAATTCCTGGCTACCGAGATCCCATCGCAGCTGATCAAGAAGAAACCCGGTCAAGGAGATCTTCATTATATCTCTGGCAGCACTGTCATTGATATGCTGAATAAACTGACCAACTATATGTGGGACTGGAAGATTGAAGAGCACTGGGTACAGAATTCGATCGATAAGTTCAACCCGAAGTACGATAAAGAACCGAAGCCGCAAAATCCGGTGGCACATGTCATCGGCACGCTGACGATTTATCTTCGCGACGAGAACGGCAATATCTTCAAGATCTCGAAATCTGCCGCAGGCGCAAAGCCAATCATCGGCGGCCAGAATGAGCAGAAGGATATCTTCAAGTCTGCCGGCACGGATGCGCTGAAGAAAGCTGCGTCACTTGTCGGCATTGGCGCACAGCTCTATCGTGATGAGGATGAGCAGGAGTATTTCGATATGCTCTGTTACGAAGATCCTTGGACGGATGAGGAACTTGATGCACATAAAGCAGATTTCGATTATCTCAAGGAACTCATGAGCCAGGGGTATGCACGAGAAGAACTCAATGAGGTCCTTATGTCCTGGTCGAACAAGACGTTCAACGATATGGGAGATCTGCCGCCCGCAGAGCTCACGGAATTCGTGAAGTATCTGAAAGAGCAAGCCGCTGAATCGGAGGAAGCAAGCAGCTGATGCCACTTTTTATGGATGATCATCACCTTCACTGCGCTAAATGTGCTGGTACGGAGTTGATAGTAGAGCCAGTCGCTCTCTATCAGCTTGCCGATACCAAAGAAGGTATTGTACTTGAAGAAGAGCAGGTCGGCTCACAATTACGCTGCGCCCGCTGTGGAGCAGTCGTAAAGAAGCTGCCCCGCAATTACAAACATGTAAAGAAGTAAGTGAGGAAAACACATGACAGACAAGATTCTTTTATATGATGTGAAATGGACCAGCGTTACGGCAGGCCCGTCTCCTGATGACAACAAGCGCACTGAACTTTTCTTGGCCGGTTGCAACAAAGCATATTTCGGTAATCCTTGCAAAGGCTGCTTCAATCCAAAGATCTGGGATCCGAGTTCTCATGCGCATGCTCTTACACCGCAGGAAGTTTTGGAAGGTGTCAAGAAGTTCGCGCCGAACCACTACATCACGATCGTGGGCGGCGAACCAATTGACCAGATTGTGCCTCTCGCTGAGACCTGTAGGCTGTTAAAAGAGGCAGGATACCATATCATCTTGTTTACGCACTATACACTTGAGGATCTGCTCCTCCCCGACGATGAGGAGATCCCTAGTGAAGATAATGTCGTGGTAAAACTGCTCCACAACATCGACGTATTAATCGACGGCGAATATGACGAGACACAGCGTATCTACGATGAATCCACTGAAGACGGCCTGCATGACGCCGTAGGAAGTGCGAATCAAGTGATATGGGATTTCAAGGATTGGCGCGAAAAAAGCAAGTGCGGCATGATTGACTATGACATCATCGGAATGAAGGCGGGCGACCTTGCTGGTCTTACTCTTTTTCAGGATGATGATCTTACATACTGGACGAAAGAAGAAGACAATGAATTCAAGAAACTGTCTGTCATGAAAACATGTTGACAAGGTAGGTGAGAACAATAGGTAAGTTGATCTGTCAGAGAAAAGACCCTGACTTAGAATTCTATAGTGATGATTTCGATAAATTCCATTTCCCGGAGGAAACAGACTACTTCCTCACAAGCAACGGTGAAGGAGACGACAGTACGGCAGTTTCCTATCGAATCACCATGACTTATGATGAGAAGAATAATATGGCTGTCCTTCATGCAGGAGACTATGGCTATGTCGAAGTGCCAGCAGAAGAATTCTGTATGGAACTGATGGATATGCTGGTCACGAACAGAAAATTGTATATGCGTGATGCTCCTGCACTCAACGAACTGGTTGATGCTTTGAAGGTAAAAGTTGCTAAATACATGCTCGAAGAACGTGAAATCTTGATGATTCATAAAGTTCTGCCTGGCTTTGGTTATATCAAATCAGGAGATGCCATCATTTCGACATTCGAGAGTATCATGTTCTTTGGGAATAGTCAAGTAGACTTGATTGAAGCAACACTCCGCACAGAGCTCAAGCAGTTTGATGATTGCAGCATCGAATTCTACTTTGACGGAAAGACAATCACAGCTCCTATCTTAAAAGAGGACTCTGCTGCTCCGAATGAGAATGAGCCGGTTTTAACGAATCATACCATAGAAGTTGGCGCAATTCGCTGCAATGATCACGAGCCAGTTCCTGAAAATGTGAAGCCAAGGAAGTCATTCCATGATATAGAAGCATTTATCCAGGATCGTGATAGATATCTAACAAAGATGGATTTCGGGGCAGCAGACGACATGTTTGGATCACTGTTCCAGCTTTAAGAGGAAAAAAAACACATGAGAAAATGTATGAAAGAGGTCGATACCCTGATCAAGGCAGGAATCACCTGTATCTGGATCAAGACCTATGAAGAAGAGGCTGTCGTGAACGACATCCGTGAACTCGTAGCTACGCGCCACGTATCGATGCCACTCTACAGCTGGTCGGTAGCAGAAGGTATCAAGAAGCTGCCGACTATCCCTGGCGAGAAGGCAACTCCGGCCAATCTCAATACTCGTCAACCGCTTGCTGCCTTTGAAGTGATTGCCTCATCGTCTGGTGCGCGCGATGCAAAGCACGGTGAGAATTGCGTCTATATCCTCAAGGATCTCCAGGAGTTCCTGGAAGGGCAGGCTGCACCAGCAGTACGCCGTTATATCCGCGACATCAAGGAATATCGCACACCGTTCCAGAATATCCTTCTTTGCGTATCGCCGATGGTCGAACTGCCGGACGATATCGCAAAGCTATTTCGCATCGTAACCTATGAGCTTCCGAACCGTGACGAAATGAAGAAGCTCATTGATGCTGCCGCCCATAAGCTTTCGGAGTTGCATAACAGCGGCAAAGAAGACTATGTTATTCCTTCTAATAGCGATATCGAAGCAGCTGTTAATGCATGTATCGGTATGACCATGAAGGAAGCAAGCATGAATCTTGCTGAGTCAATCGCCCGCAAAAAGAAGATCGATCTTGACTTCCTCATGGAGAACAAGATCCAGGAAGTCAAGAAGAGTGGCGTCCTCGATTATATCATTCCGTCTATCACGCTTGATGATGTAGGCGGCAATGATGTCATCAAGGAATGGCTGTATGAACAGAAAGAACTCTTTGACCCACAGGCGCGAGAATTTGGCCTTCCGATGCCGAAAGGGTATATGGCTACTGGCGTACCAGGTACAGCGAAGACGATGCTGGCAGAAGCATTTGCTGGTATGATGCATATGCCGCTCCTGTCGCTCAATATGTCGAAGATCATGTCGAAGCATGTCGGCGAGTCCGAACGCAAGATTGAGGCCGCTCTAAATACAGCAAAAGCATGCGCACCTTGTGTCTTTCTACTTGACGAATGTGAGAAACTGCTCGGCGGTGCTGGAGCTGGAGGCTCTTCAAATAGAACCGACGGCGGCGTGACGAATCGAGTCTTTGCTTCTATCCTGAAGTTCATGAACGATAACGATTCTGGTGTCTATGTTATCATGACTTCCAATGATGTCTCATCTCTGCCGCCAGAACTTACGCGTTCTGGTCGCATTGATGCCCAATGGTATTTTGGTCTTCCACAGGCTAATGCCAGAAAAGAGATTCTGCGCCTTGGTTTCCAGAAGTATAACAAGGAACTGCCAGAAAACGTCTTGGATCACGCTGTCGCGAATACGGATGGCTATACTGGCGCAGAACTCAAAGATGTCGTCAAGAACTGCATGCGCAAAGCTTATGTGCGCTATAAGGAAGAGAGCGGCGATGAGCTGCATTTCACGGAAACGGATATCATGATGGCTATTAATGAAGTCATTCCTGTATCAGAGTCTTCGAAAGAGAAGATCATGGCACTGGAAAGCTGGTGTGCGGGACGCGCGCGCAGGACAGACCGTGATGAGGAGAAAGAGTCTTTTTCGAATGAGCCGCTGTTTGGCGCCGGCATGTTCCATCTTTAATAGCAGAAAGGAATTTCTAGTTGAACGTTATTCTGTTAGAGCACACACCTGAACCTGAAAAAGTAATCGCTGCTGCAGCAAGACTCTGCTATAGCAAGCATGCAGATGTTGAATCCCTCTTGGAGTCGTTAGATGATGAAGAGAAGGTAAATGCATTTGTCGAGAAGCTGGAAAGTCTCGGCCATGAGTCGCCGATGGAACACGTATCTTTTACGTTTGCCATAGAAGGTGTTTCTCGGGCACTCCTGGCACAGCACTCCCGCCATCGTATCGCATCGCTGAGTGTTCGCAGTCAGCGCTACTGTTCAGAGGAAGGCTTCTCTTACGTCACGCCTGATGCTATTAAGAAGGATGAAGAAGTCAACAAGATCTATGATGAGTACATGGAGCAGGTGCAGGAACTTTACAAGCTGCTTCTCGATCTCGGCGTAGCAAATGAGGATGCCCGCATGATCCTGCCGAATGCCTGCTGCACGCGCATGATGGTTACGATGAACATTCGCGCTCTTCTGCATTTCTTCCAGCTTCGCTGCTGCCAGAGAGCACAGCAGGAGATTCGCGATATGGCTTATGCTATGCTGAAGGAATGCAAGAAGGTATCGCCCATATTGTTTAAGCACGCCGGTCCGACTTGCGTAAAAGGATATTGTCCAGAAGGTTCCATGAGCTGCGGCAGGGCGCCGACGCTCGATATGCTCATCAAGAGCTACAAGGAACATCATTAATAAGTTATAGAAAGAAAGAGGTAAGAATTATGAGCTGCTGGAGAAAGTACACTGCCGATGTCATGAAGAATGTAGATAAGGATAAGCTGCGCGAGGCTTGCGCACAGATGGGATTTGATTTTGATGAATCCCGTAAGACGGTTCATGCAAGCTACGAGCGCCGTTCCGCTACAGTTGATGCTGTCCTGACAAGAGACGGCGAGGCTCTGTCTCTCGGCTTCTTGTTTGACGGTGATGGCAAAGGTCATCTGACAGTAGAGGGTGACTTCTGGGGAACAGGTCTCGATGAGCGTACGTTTATGGGAGATCTTGGCCAGATCTATGCTGCCATCAACTTGAAGTTTCAGCTGCAGATGCAGTTCGGCATGTCTGTCGATGTTGAGCAGATGGAGGGCGAAGATCTTATCATCGAAGCATACAGCGCTTAATAGCAGATAAAGAATAATCGTCAAATGGAGAAATATGCATGAAAAAGAAATATATTGTCATCGCAGTCGCTTGCATCGGCCTGGCTGGTATCTTCGGCAATAGCAACGATAGTACACAGCCTAAGCAGGAAACTATCAAGGTAGAGACCGCAAGTGCAGTATCGGAGAAGCCAGCAAAGACAGCAAAGCCTATGACTGCACAGCAGCGTGCGCTCAAGAACGAGGATAAAGATGCTCCGGCTGACGGAGTCAATGCTCTTAAGAAAGGCATCCTCTATGTAGAGAGCATGCATATGAGCAAAGCCGGTGTATATGACCAGCTTGTCTCTGAGCATGGTGAGAAGTTCAGTCCTGAAGCGGCAAGGTGGGCGGTCGATCACATGTCGGACATCGACTGGAACAAGGCCGCTCTCGAAAAAGCGAAGTCTTACCAGAAGAATATGAACATGAGCCGCGAAGCGATCCGTGAACAGCTCATGTCAGAGCACGGTGAGAAGTTCACGGCAGAAGAAGCAGAATATGCAGTGAAGAACCTTTGATAGATAAGAAGTAAATTGTATGGTGAGGGGCGCCAATGTCCCTCGCTATTAATAGCATGGAGGGTATCAGTATGGCTAGAGTAAAGATTCGTATTCATAAAGGTGGTTCTTTCGAGGTAGAGACAGAGGGGTTTGCCGGTAATCAATGCCGCTCAACGGTAGAGGCAATCTCGCAGTGTATTAATGGACAGTGCGAGGCTGATGAGGACCGTGGGTCGCTGCCGGATGATCCGACACAGTATCTGAACTTTTAATAGAGAGTAGGGAGGGGCTTCTGCCCCGGATTAAGAAACGAGGTAGAAACCAGAATGAAGAACATGGATAATGCAGTAGCAGTAGAACGCAGTGTAAAAGAATGATAAGAGGAGAGGAAAATATGAATAGTTTAAATATTGCACCAAATAACAAAGAGATGATCCTCTCTAGATTGAACGAACAGCAGAGAACGGCTGCGATTAACTATCAGGGTGCATGTGCAGTAAATGCGGCTCCTGGTGCTGGTAAAGGTATGTAATAAGTATTTGACGATTGGTAATGCTGATTATAGAATGAGACAAATGAGGTGTTACCAATGAGTATTTCCCCAAAAACGTTAGAATTACATAGAAAGTATGATGAAAAAATCCCGGAGACCTTAAAGAGATTAAGCCAGAAAGAACCTATTTCTCATATTGCAAAGGATTTTGGGTTCTATAAAGATGGTTTTGTTGACTATCTTGAATCAAAAGGTCTTTATCAAAAAAGAGCATGGGCAAGAAAACCTCAGATAGATATGAAAATTCTTCAAAAAGCATATAAGATGTACACAATTGAAGGAAAAAATATCTCTGAAATAGCTAAAATCGTGAAAGTAGATAGGCATGCTCTTTCAAGAAATTTAAAAAAGGCTTTTAACTTAAAGGTTCTTCAAGATGGAAGAAAATCTTTAAATGAAGACTATTTTGAAGAAATAAATAACCCTGAAGTAGCATATTGGTTAGGATTTATGTATGCAGATGGCTGGAATCGAGAGCAAGTTCATGAGGTCGGCTTTTCCCAGAAAAAAGAAGACAGAGAACGAGTTTATGCTTTTAAGGCAGCAATTGATGCTACGCATAAGATTCAACAGAAAAATGTCTTCCTGAAAGAAACAGGGAAAGCATATCCTCAATTTAGTATTTCGATAAAATCCAAGAAATTGAGCTTGGATCTTGCAAAATGGGGATGCGTTTCGAACAAAACCTATGTAGTTCGATTCCCGGATTTTATTTCAAACGCATTAATGCCGCACTTCATCAGAGGTTTTTTTGATGGCGATGGATGCATTTCATATAGTTCTGACTATAAGCGAGGCGTAATTGGTTTCACTTCCGCAAGCCAAGAATTCTTAATGTCTTTTCAAAACTTTCTTCTGTCTATTAAAATAAAAAGTAGAATTAGTAAAGTAAAAGAAAAAAAGAATTGGGAATTAAAAATAAGCGGGAATAAACAATTAAACATCTTTTTCTCATACGTATATGATAATACTAACGATTCAATAAGAATGAGTAGGAAATATGAAAAATTTGTAAAATACTTAGAACATAATAATTGCCGTCCAGAGTCAAAGGCTGTATGAAGACTCTGGATTATGAGGTCGGAATTAAGCTGGAAGAGTCTATGACTTGATCAGAGTCCGAAGGCGCTGCTATTGCAGCTAGGCTATGGTGACATAGCTAATGGCAGGAAAAATCTTGCCAGTCAGGCGCAACGAGTAGAGGTGAAAAGATATAATCCTCCACGAGGCCGATCCATATTTACAGCTATATCTTTTAAAGACTATATGCAAAAGGTACTCTACACTGGGTTGGAAAAGACCAACCGATGAAAATGAGGGCGACCTCCAGAGCGTAGGATAAAGAGCCTACGGTTAATAACAATGGAAAACCGCAACACTCATTGCGA
>ENA-ORMS01002900-ORMS01002900.1-human-gut-metagenome-genome-assembly--contig:-NODE-2900-length-11688-cov-5.878793_pt1 | contig 11688 bp, 8 predicted proteins | sample MGYA00242104_ERZ508997 | MGnify/ENA primary metagenome ERZ508997 (study PRJEB26280, sample SAMEA2338704) | human gut metagenome | biome: human gut; feature: human-associated habitat; material: faeces... | reverse complement strand
TGCCGGGCTGCTGCTCGGAACGTCTGCTGTCGGCAAAGGTGTTGACCGTATTGACGCCGCCATAATAGCGTCCGCCGCTGGCGGGTTTGCTCCCGGGCTTGCTGCCGGATTTGGTCTGCGTCTGTGCGCCGGTTTTTCCTGCGGCAGTGTTCTTGCCTGCGGTCTGCACAACACGGGAGGCCATCGTTCGCGCCACCGTATAGGTCAGCACACCGGGGAAGGAACGGCCCAGAGAATCGCCGGTAATAGCGGGATTCAACCCGATCCGCGTGATGATGGCATCGCTCTTCTTGGCTACCTTGACTACGGTAAGCACCATCACGATCCATGGCAGAACCGCTAACCCACTGGGGTGGAAGGACAGGATCGACAGCAGCATTTTGACGAACACCACATTCATCACCATCAACAGGCACATGGAGCCGTACATCCGGCACCAGCCGGAGAAAATATCCGAGGTGCTGCGGCTGCCGCCTACGCCAAAGGCCAGCGGCGCCGTAATGGTCAGCACCGCCAGAATGAAATACCTCTCCGCCATCTCAAAAAACAGTTTACAGGTCTGAAACATGACGATGAGACCGAAAACGATGACCAGCAGCCACGAAGCGGTCAGGCCGGCGAAAATGCCTGCATCCGGTAGCTTGATAGTTGCAGCATCCGGCATCTGCACCATGTCGATGATAACCGAGGTCATATTCAGGCAGACATCGCAGATCTGCGGACTGACCACCAACAGGAAAGAAAAGACGAAGGTACGGGTGAACAGCAGCTTGGGATCGTCGGCCTCAAAGCCTACTCCTGCCATCATGCTGCGGGTGGCCTGAAACACCAGATTGCCCAGCAGCAGCGCCCAGCCCACACCCAGCATGATCTGCCGGATGGTCGTGATGATGGGCATGTATGTTTCCAGATAGGCAAAGTCGAGGCTCATCAGGTCAAAGAGCACCGAGGAGAAATACTCCCAGCATTCCAATATCAGTCCGTATGTCCACTCCAAAAAGCCCCGAAAGAGCAGCTCAAGCATAATCGGTCACCCCTCTCGTTCGGGGAGTATGGTGTTTCACGGCTCCAGTGTGGCAAGCCCCTGAAACAGCGGGACAACATAGGCGATAAACGCGCCGATGCCATTGATGATGGCCCACGCCAGCCAGATGCGCTTCAGCCAGTCCCATGCCTGGTCTGACTTCTGCTGGGTGTTGGACATCTTCGCGCCGATCACGGCGATGGCGGTCATAAGACCCGCCAGCACTGTGCTGACCGAGGCGATGTGGGTATAGATGTCCTTGATGATCCGGCTGGCCGCCGTCCACATATCCTCCACGGCGTAGACGGGAACCAATAAAAAAAGCCCTGTCAAAAACAGGACACAGCAAAAGAGATAGACCTTGTATGCGGTTTTCATGTTCATTCAGTTTCCTCCATAGTGGCAGATGGTTCGTTTTCTTGCAGGATATCTGATAAATGCGCGGCAAAGACACGCATGAAAATGGGGAGAATGTCCTTGCTGCCTGACAGCCACCAGATGGTGTCAGGCAGACCGCGGCGCATGGCATCGTAGGACATGGACAGTGCCAGCAGTGCTTGACGGGGCCGGTTCTCCGCTTCCTCGCTGATGATGTGCTGGCAGACGCCGGACGCGCTCTCATGGCTCTCTACGGAGTCGCAGAGCTGGTCGTAGTAAAGTCCGGCGCTGACATAGGCCAGCGGTTGGATAATGCGTTCATCCGGCGTACCATCCGGTGTGAGCAGCCCCATCCGCCGCAGCCGCATGGCGGCGGAATCATCAAAGGGCGTGGTAATATGCGGCGGCATTCGTTGTGCGTGCATGGTGATCCTCCTTAGTGTGTCATGGTTTCATAAAACGATAATGTTTACCATGTTATGCAAATCGGGCGTTATATCAGTGCGTTAACGATTGATAAGAGTCTTTTGTGTTAAACTTTTATTGAAAACTTTGTCATAAATTGATAAAATATGTAATAACTCATTGGAGGTGAACGCAAATGACTGAATCCGAACTTTATGCTGGCATTGCAACAACTTTGTTAGATAAATTTGCTGGGCGCATTATTAAAGGGCTAACAGATCCTGTGAAGAAAGCATGGGAACAATTCAAGATTGATTTTGATATTGTTTTTCGCGATTATTTGAAGAACTCAGTTGAAAAATATGGTAAAATAAAGACAATTTTATATCGTACAGAACCTAAACTTCTTAACGAGTTTTTTGAATGTCCAAACTTGCGCAAGGGACGAAGCACGATTGTAAGCGGAGAGTCAATAGATGATCTCTTAGACATTTCTCATTTCCTTATTATCGAAGGCACAGGCGGAATTGGTAAATCTACATTTCTCAAGTATGTTTTTTTAAAAGAAGTATCAAAAAGAGAATATATACCCGTGTTTATTGAACTAAAAGACATAAATCAAGTTGATGGTGAATATGAAATCAGTGATTTCATATTCCAGAAGCTCTTTGATTTGGGAGGTACTATGAAAAAAGAGTGTATGGACTATGCTCTTCAATCAGGGTGTTTTCTTTTTTTGCTTGACGGATATGATGAAATATCCACAGATAAAAAAGACGCTTTTCTTCGCAAATTTGAGAGATTTTGTGACAGATTTCCCGATAATTATTTTATTGTTTCATCGCGCCCCTATAGCGAGTTTGTTGAATTCCAGAGGTTTTCTGTTTTAACCCTTTGTAATTTAAGTAAAGAGCAAGCGCTGTCTTTAGTAAATAAAATTGAATTCGATATCGAGATAAAGCAGCGATTCTTAGAGGCACTTGATAAAAAGCTGTATAAGAGGCATCAGTCTTTTGCATCGAATCCATTATTGTTAAATATAATGCTATTGACTTTCGATAACTATGCGGAAATACCAGAAAAACTACACCTTTTTTATGCAAATGCGTTTGAAACACTCTATTCAAAGCATGATGCAACAAAGTCTGGTTTTCGCCGGGAATTAAAGTGTGGCTTATCATATGATGCCTTTAAAAAAACGTTTGCACAGTTTTGCTTTATAACATATTATCAAGGGAAGATTGAATTAACACATGACGAAGTTGTAACGATATTAGGCAAAATTGGTGCAAGAATGGTTGGGTTTAACCCTCAAAACTATATCTTTGATTTAGTTAATTCGATATGTGTATTATATAAAGATGGGCTAAATTACAAATTTACACACAGATCCTTCCAAGAATATTTTGCAGCGATCTTTTTGAAAGAGCTTCCCGATCAGGACATGGGTAAAATTGGAACTAGTCTTGTGAAGAAAGATTACTACCAATCGGCACATGATAGCGTTTTCCCAATGCTATATGACATGGCTGAGCAACGCTTTGAACAGAATATTTTGTTGCCATTTGTAATTGAGTTCGAGACTGTATGCGAAAAAGCCGATAAATATGATTTTTATTATGAAAAAATAGAGCCGGTGATTGAATTTGATTATGCGTATTCCGAGAATTCTGAAGATAATCCCAGATTATTTTTATACGGCTATTTTGACAAAGATCCTGTAAGTTTCATTTACTCAATGGCCAATCATTATCGAAATAGAAGTCAAGTCTGTCTTGAGCGAAGTGCAAAAGCCGAAAAACGCTTACTGGATTTGTTAACCAATAAATTTGGCAAAAGTTTAGGAGAAAGAGTAGAGATGTCCAGTTTGGACGATAAAGAAGTTTACTCGTTATTTAAGAACACATGGATAGGAGAGCAGTTAAACACTATGGCCAAGTTAAGAGAAACGCTTGAACACAGGCGCAGAAGAGAAACGCAGGATTTGTTCGGCTTTCTTGACGGATAATTACCGTTGGCAAGTTGCTTGGATTTTAAAATGGTAAGTACCCGGCTTTTCTCTGCGGTATATAATGCAAAGGGCCCGATACCTTGCGGTATCGAGCCTTTTTGTATGAAAACGGTTATGCCTGTGGTGTCAATGCTTTGATGGCTTGTTGGTTATGCTGCTTGCCGATCAGGTAGAGAAACGCATAAGCAGGAATACGATAGAGGCTTGTAGCGCCTCGTTCAGATAGTCCGAAGTCTGTGGGGTTCTTTGAAATGACGTAGCCGGGGGTATCCGCCATGCCGTAGATAATGATCCCGTTATCATCCTTCACGGTGGAATTATTTCTCATCTTTGCCTCAATATACTGAATTGGTTGGCCTGCATATTGAACGGCTACATCAATTTCGGCCCCTTTGCTGTCTCGAATATAGCCTACTTCATAGAGTGTGTTTTCGCTGACAAAAAAGTCTTTGACATGCTTAAATACCGCGGTTTCTAATGCAAAGCCCAATTCGGAAGGCTTGGTATAGATATCGGCTCCCAGTACGACCGCACCGCGAATGCCGCTATCTGCAACATAGATCTTGTTTCTGGCCTTCAACACCTGCTTGCCCTTGATATTCAGCTGAGGACTGATGTTGATGAGGTTGGCGTCGGCCAGATACCCGATATATTTCTCTACCGTAGGACGGGATACCCCATCAAACTCTTTGCACATTGCTTCAATATTGATGATACTGGAAGAGTTGTAACACAAATAGACGAAGACTTTTTCAAGTTCGTCAATGCTGCGGATATCATGGACGCGAGGTAGGTCATGTTTAATAGCTCGATCCATAACATCTTCACGAATCAACTTCTGAGCATATGGAACATCCTCTGTTTTTACCAGTTCAGGGAATCCACCGATTTGCATATAGCGCATCAGATGGATTTGCAGGTCGGACAGTCCCATCATAAGCTGTGTCTGCTGCTGCTTACTTAGCGTATGGATGCGAAATACATCATCCACGCTCTGGGCCTTGCTGATTCCCTTTAATGCACAGTACTCATAAAAGGAGAGCGTCGTAACTTTGATAACAGTCCATCTGCCGGCACCGCTTTCACGCACGTCGTCTTCGATGGCGGCACTGGCGGAGCCGGTGGCTACTGACCGCATATCCGGATTCATGTCATAAGCCATTTTCAGATAATTGGTCCAGTCCTTATCGAATTGAACCTCATCTACAAACATGTAGAAATGTGCATCATCTGAAATGTTGTTTTTATAGATGTTCAATACCTGATCCATCCCGGCCATACGGATCAAAGGATGATCAAAGGTAAAGAACAGAATGTTCTGTGGCTTCACGCCCTGCTCCAGCAGATCGTGGATAAGCTGATACATGATTGTGGTTTTCCCGGTTCGTCTTGCGCCACTCATCACAACGATCCTGCGCAAATCGCTGAGAAGTGATTTGCGGCAGGTGTAGTAACTGCTGCGGTGAAACTCCTTGACAAACGCTTTCGGTACTACGCCATTCTGCCACCACGGATTGAATGTCGTTAGAATTGAAAGTATATTTTCTTGACTGACAATCGCCATATAAACACCTCCAACGGAGTCATTATATGTTGTATCATACCGCTAATTTGAATTATTGTCAATAATAATTATAAATATACTTTGAATTAAAGGCGAGAAAAACGAAAGCATATTTTCTTTCAGACTATCAAAAAAACTGACGGTAACTTAGGAGATATCACCCAAGCTACCAGAACTGCTTTTATCTGGAGAGAGTTGCACGCTTATGTGCCGTTTCCTTCAGAAACTCCAAAAACATTTCCTCCAACTCCGCCTCGCTGCCGATCTGCTCTAAGTACGGCGCAAACTTCCTGCGGTCGAAGGTGATATTCTTAGACGGGGCGGAATGCTTCTTATCTGCGGCAGCACGGGCTTCACGCCATGCGGCGTAGATGGCCTGCTTATCCGCAGTAGGCGGCGGACATTTCTGTGTGATGTGGTTCAGGGTGGCTTTGTTCAGCCGGTATCCTTCAATGCGGCACATCTCCACGAACGCCTCCTGTGAGGCTTCATCGTAGTCGGCAATCATATCCGCACAGCTCAGCGGTAAGTGCCGGGGATCGTTTTCCAAAATATCCGCCAGCGGCGGGATCAGTCCGGCCAGCTTGACAGCCTTGCGGATCTCATATTCTGTAACGCCAAAGAAATCCGCTACGATTTCACGGGCATTGTACCTTTGGCGATTTTCGCCAAAGGTTTCTGGTGCCGCATTACGCTGCCCGTTTCGGTTTTTAGCATCCAGCATAGCTTTATATGCTTTGCCGCGTTCAATGATGGTCAGTTCCTGCCGCCGCAGTAAATTGGTAGCTGTGGCGATGATAATGGCGCGGGCATCATTGGCCGCGACGACTTCAGCAGGAATTGTGTCATGCCCGGCCATGCGCCATGCGGCGGTGCGATTGTGTCCGGCCAGAATCTCATATTCATCGCTGTCGGGAATACTCCTGACGATGATACGCTCCAGCAAGCCCTGCTCAAGAAGCTGCTGGGCAAATGCCCGCAGTTTTTCTGGGGAATATGGGTGAAATCCGATATCGGTGGTAAAAAAGGGACGCAGCTTGTCTACCGGAAGCTCGCGGATCGTAGAAGCTGCCACGGGAAGCGGATCGATAAGACTTTCATAAGCTCGGTTGCCGATCTCCATTTCAGAGACCTGCTGGGCAGCGCTCATGCGCTGCTTCAGCAGGTCTTTCATGTTGTTGCTCTTAGCCAAGCGACAACACCTCCCGCGCCAGACTGCGGTAGGACTCCGCGGCGGGATTCTTCGGTGCGTAGTCCAGAATACTCATACCGGCGGCAGGACATTCCGCTACCTTGATGGTCTGCTCAATGGGACGTTCAAACACATGGAATGCCTCCCCGTAGACTTCGCCGACTGTTGCCCGGACGCTTTGGCAAAGTTGCGGTCGGGATTGATACATGGTCAGCAGGATGCCGGCGATTTTCAGCGAGGGATTGAAATGAGCCTGCACCGTGTGCACCAGTTCCAGCACGCTGGGAATGCCCTCGCTTGCGAGGTAGTGAGCTTGCACAGGAATGATACAGTAATCTGCGGCGGTCAGTGCATTGACCGTCAGCAGTTCGTGCTTCAGTCCGCAGTCGATGATGATATAGCGATAGGTGTCGCGCAAGGCGTCTGTGATATGCTTGAGCATTGCTTCGCAGCTGCGGCCGCTATCGCCGTAGGGCTGATACTGGGATAGCTGCATGATTTGCAGCCGGGCCGCGGCATCTGCCAGCCTGCGGTTGGCGGGAATAATGTCCATGCCGGTATCGCTATGTAAGATAGCCTTTTGCAGATGCTGTGCAATGTCCTCCGGATAGTCGATGGCGGCCAGCAACAGAGAGGCCAGTGTGTGCTTCATCTCGCCGGCGGTATATCCCAACGCCGCAGTCAGATTGCCCTGCGGGTCGTTGTCAATGAGCAGGACTTTCTGCCCTTCGGCGGTCAGCGCGGCGCCCAGGTTCAAGGCCGTCGTTGTTTTGCCAACGCCACCCTTGGAATTCGTAATGGCTATGATGGTTGAATTCTTCATAAATAGAAGCTCCCTTCAAGAATGAGACCTGAATCGATCTGCTTGAGATGATCACCTCCCTTGGGCAGCTGCGGTGGATTTCGTATTGCGCAAATACGGCCTATTTTATGTCAGTGAAAATAGGGACAACGCCAGAAACCCTTGTAAAATCAAGGCTTTCCCGTGTTGTCCCTATTATATATCACTCACATGCCCTGAACGATGCCGCCGGTGGCGGAGAGCAGGGCGGGGTCGGTGATGCGGAGGAGCAGGTTGCGGGTGGGCTCGTCCGCGCCGTAGAGGCGGACGAGCTCCACACGGTACTCCCGCACATCGCTGCCGGAGACGGTGGCGAGGATGGTGGCGGGGCCGGTGGTGATCTGGCCGGCAGCGGCCACGGGGACAGGCGTGCCGCCGGAGAGGAAGTCCGGGTCGGCCACGGTGCCGAAAATGCCGCCGCTGCTGTTGACGGTGACGGTGCCCACATCGCGCTGGACGGAGAAGTCGCCCTTGAGCTCGCCGGGATCGCCCTTGGCACCCTTTTTCACCGCTTTGACGGTGGTCTCCATGATGGCGCCGGAGGCCAGAGGCATGAGCTGGGCGGTATCCACATCGGTGATGCCGTGGCCGAGGGCACCGTACTGACCGGTGGCGGGGTCGTAGTAGGTCAGGGTGCCGATGCCGGCCATGCTGTCACGTATCCAGGCACCCAGCTGCCAGACACCGTTATTTTCGCGGGCACAGGCGGTGAGGGCCAGAGCGTCTGCGCCGCGGCGGACGGAGAGGACAATGGGCGCGCCGGCCGTATCGGCCAGAAGGTCCTGGACCTGCTCGGTGGAGCCGACAGCGGCGCCGTCCATGGCGGTGATGATATCGCCCTGACGAAGGCCGCAGGCGCGGGCGGGCGTGGGGCCATCGGCCAGAGCCACCACCAGGACGCCGTCCGCAAAGAGTTTGATGCCCACCGCCTGACCCAGGGGGATCACGGTGCGCTCCGCCGGGGCGGCCCAAGCCTGCTGCACGCAGAGGGAGAGGGCAAACAGCGCCGAGAGCAGCCAGGCGGAGAGACGATGGGAGGCGGGGATATGCCGTGGTTCATACAAGCGTCTCACCCCTTATTTTATTGTGATGTTTCCCGTTTTTGCCGTTGAACGGGCGAAAACGGGGTTTGTTTTGTCGCCGGTGACAGGGTTACTTTGTGTCAAAAGGGCGCAGAACATGAGGTGCAAATTCAGGGGGAAATGTGTAATTTTTTCTTTTGTTTTTTTGCGGGGGCTTTTTATGCGCCTGCGGGCGCGGGGAAATGGCAAAGGCACCCACGAGGGGTGCCTTTGCTGTATATTCGCCCGGCGCCGGGGTCAGAAACACCGGGGGAATACCTTTTTAATGCCGCTTTTTGGCGGTGTAGGTCAGGCCGGCGAGGGACGCGAGGGCCAGACCGGCGTAGAGGAGGACACCGGGGTCGGCGGTCTTGGGGGAGTCCTTCTTATTCTCGGCCGCGGAGGGGGTGTAGTAGTAATAAGAACGAGTCAACGGTTCGCCCTGTGTGGCACCGCAAACGGTACAGGTCTTGGGGGCGGTGTAGGTGGCGTCTTTCCAGTTGTGTTCCGCCTTGTCAATCTGCGTATGGCAGACAGAGCATTCATGCCAGTGGTTGTCCACATTGCTCTCCCATTCGGTTGCGGAATAGGTGTGGCCTGTCATATCCGCAGTCTTTACATTTTCTTTTATCTGCTGCGCAAACGCCGTGTTCGTAAACGTTGCGGTAAATGTGCTTAGCTCATTCAGCGTGCAGGAGCGATTTTGCGTTACTTGTTTCTGCGTGTTGACGGTTTCATCCTCAACATGTTGGCAAGCGGTGCATTTATGCTCCGCTTTGCAAGTCGTATTGTCTGTGGCCCAGGTGTAGGAGACGGTGCCGTAGGTGTGGGGTGTCTTTTGTTTTTCTACTTTCGTGGTATAGCTGCAGCGGGAGCAGGTGTCATAGGCTTCCCAGCCTACCGCCGTGCAGGTGGGGGCTTGGGCTTCGTGGTGGACGAGGTCGTGGTTGTTGGGATTTATTGCGCCAGATGTAAAGGTTTCGGTGCTGCTGGCTAAGCCGCAGGCACAGGATTTGTAGTATACCGCCTCAGAGGTACAGGTAGCAGAGGATTTGAGATACTCCGAAGCGGCAGATGTCTTGGTGAAGCTATGTATGCACGCTTTGAGAAGCGCTTGACCACCAGTCGGAATCACGACGATGGAAACCTGGTCGTTATTTTCGTATTTGAAATTCTGCGCATTTAATACAGCCGTATCGCAATATTGGGAAATCGTGACGGGGGTGCCTACGGTGGGCGTTTTTTCTGTGGTCAAGGTAAACACCTTGCTACCCAAGTCGCCGGTAACGCTAATATAACTGGGGTCGGTATAGCTAGCTTTCGACCGCAAATAGAGATTCGCCTGTACACCGCTACCATTTTTGTTATTCTCAATGGTTACATCTTTAGAAGCAAGTTCGATGGTCGCTTGATATGTACTCACACCGCCGCCATGGCTGTCAGCGCCGCAGGTATTACCGGTAATGGTGGTATTGCCAGATAACGTAAGGGTCCCATTTGCGATATGTACGCCGCCGCCCATGTCAGCAGCCTTGTTGTTGGTAATAGCACCGCCGCTTATTATGGCTTTAACTCCACTAGGGCTATAGCCCATGTTCAAAGAGATACCACCGCCCAATCCGTTCATAGATTCGTTACCGGAAATAGTGCCGCCGTACATGGCAAATGTGCGGCAATCTGCCTCCACACCGCCACCGCCATTATGACTGGTCGATTTATTTTCTTTGATGGTACCTCCGTACATGATGAAGGTACCATCCACATAAACACCACCGCCGCCGCCCGCGCCATAAACACAGTTGTTACCGCTGATGGTGCCGCCGTACATGATGAAGGTACCCTTCACCCAAACACCGCGACCATTTTTACCTGAAGTATGGGTGATCGTACCATTGGTCTTGCAGTTGCACAGCGCAAAGGTCACATTGCCAGCTCTACCATCAATGACCCCATTCGCATCGGACCGATTATGACTTTCATCATAATCCTCGCTGGTTTTTGTAATACTATGGCCATTAAGGCAGAGGTAAAGGGTATAGCCTTGGGGAATCGTGAGTGCCTTCGACATTTCCACGTTACCGGTCAAATAGATGTAGGCGGTGTTATTGCTATCGTATGTAATGTTTGTGTCGCCGTTCGCAGCCGGGCCGTCCCAAGCTGTCCAGGTAACAGCCTCACAGGTGCCGGTATGGTCGCCGATGTCGGTATGTGTCTTGCCGCAGACGGGGTGGCTGTGCCCCGACACTTCCGACGCGGAGGCGGTGACCACCATGCAGAGCAGAGCACACAGGCACAGGGTCAGGGTCAGGAGTAATTTTTTGTAGTTCATGATGTACGCTCCTCTTAAATGTTGGGGGTCTTTCCAGTGGGGGCAGCGGGTATCTGTCTTCGCCAAGGCGAAGACAGAGGCGCACATGTGCGCCACCGGTGTTGACTTTAGTGGGTTTTTCCTTATAATGGAAGTATAACCCGTTCACCTGTGAACGAAGCAAGGGGTCAGGAGGGATTTTTTATGGCGGAGAACACAAAACAGTTTTTTCAGATCACGGAGGCGGCCCGGGCCTGCGGACTGTCGCGGAGCACGCTGATGCGGATGGAGGAGCGCGGGCTGCTGACGCCGGTGTTCACCGCGCCGGACAGCGGGCGGCGGTACTACGACAACCACAACGTGGCGCGGATCATGCAGATCGAGAAATTCAAGGCCATGGGGCTGGGGTCGAAGGAGATCGCGGACTATTTCGCGCAGGGCGGCGAGGCCGAGGTGCTGCTGGAGGCGCTGGAAACGCGGCTGCGGGACCTGCAGCGGAGCGTGGAGGAGATGCGGCTGCGGGCGACGGAGGGCGAGAGCCTGTCGGTGCAGATGATGGAGCTGCCGGCGGTTACGTGCCGGATACGGTGGTGCAAGGGGCTGACCACGGCGGAGCGATACCGGGATATGTACGACTTCTATGGGGCGTGCGTGCGGAAGGGGTGCGTGGAGCCGCTGTTCACCATATCGGAGCGCACGGACTATCTGGAGGGATACATCGGGCAGGAGCCGTGCCGCTACGGGGTGTGCGTGCCGGTGCGGAAGAACCGGGCGGCGGCGGACGCGGTGACGCTGGAGGCGTGCCGGGTGCTGTCGGTGCTGTACTACGGCGATTACAGCGGCGTGGGCGAGGCGTGGCTGACGCTGGGGCGGGAGGTAAAGGCGCGGGGGCTGAAGCCCGCCG
>ENA-ORMS01002893-ORMS01002893.1-human-gut-metagenome-genome-assembly--contig:-NODE-2893-length-11707-cov-22.750429_pt1 | contig 11707 bp, 10 predicted proteins | sample MGYA00242104_ERZ508997 | MGnify/ENA primary metagenome ERZ508997 (study PRJEB26280, sample SAMEA2338704) | human gut metagenome | biome: human gut; feature: human-associated habitat; material: faeces... | reverse complement strand
TTAAACAAATTATTAATCAGAATTCTGTTGCATTTGCAAGTTGAATTCAGCTGTCTCAGTTCCAAAAGTCGCAAAGATAAGAAATTACTGGGAGTTTTTATGTAACTTTGCAAGTTCAAAAAGCGATTTGACATGCGTGAACTTGGTATTTTTACGGACGGCACAATATGTGCGCCTGCCACGATTCCCGGCACCGGCGCAATTTCCATAATCAGAGTCAGCGGCGAAGATTCATTGGCAATCGCCGACAAGGTCATTGACGTAAAAGGTGAATCCTTGTCGGAGACCGAAGGCTACAGGCTCCGCTACGGGACGATTTTCGCGGACGACGGAAGTGTGCTGGACAATGTGATAGTCAGCGTGTTCCGCGCGCCGCACTCATACACCGGCGAGAATTCCGTGGAGATTTCCTGCCACGCTTCCAGGTTCATCGTCAATGCGGTTCTCGAGCTTCTTGTCAATGCCGGCGCACGTATTGCCGCTCCTGGCGAGTTCACGCGCCGAGCTTTCGTCAACGGCAAGATGGATCTGGCACAGGCCGAGGCTGTAGCCGATGTCATTGCCTCCCAAAGCGCCGCAGCCCATCGTGTCGCAATGAATCAGCTGAAAGGCGGTTTTTCGTCGGAGCTGAAAACCCTCAGGGAAAAGCTTCTGACAATGACTTCCCTGCTGGAACTTGAGCTGGATTTCAGCGAGGAGGATGTGGAGTTCGCAAGTCGCTCAGAATTAGGGGCATTGGTGGAAGAGACATTGGCCCATATAGTCCGCCTGACGGATTCTTTCAGCCGCGGCAACGCCATCAAGAACGGCGTTCCGGTGGCGATTGTAGGCGCGACGAATACCGGCAAGAGCACCTTGCTGAATGCGCTTCTGGGAGAGGAAAGGGCAATCGTTTCCGATATAGCCGGCACGACCCGCGACACGATCGAGGAGACGCTCAATCTAGGCGGCGTGATGTTCCGATTCATTGATACCGCCGGTATTCGTGAAACCGATGAGGTGGTGGAGAAGAAAGGCATTGAGCGCACATTCAAGAAGCTCAACGAGGCGTCTATCGTATTGGGAATGACCGACTTGTCACGCGGCGAAAATTCCGTTCTGGCCGATGCCGAGTATATCTGGAGCAAGGTCAATGCTTGTGGGCCGGGGCGTGAGTTTTTGCTGTTGGTCAACAAGTGCGATGTCGATGGCATTGAGTCTGTGGCGGCTGGTTTTGCAGGGGTTGGTTCTAGGGCCGGTTTTGCTGGGACTGGTTCTGGGGCGGGTTTTGCTGGGACTGGTTCTGGGGCGGGTTATGTCGAGACTGGTTCCGAGGCTGGTTGTGCCGGCAAGGCCGGAAAAATGGCAAGAATTGAAGCCGCCTTGCGCGAGAAAGGCATCGTCACCAAGATGATTCCCATATCTGCCAAAACGGGTTCCGGCCTCCCGGAATTGACCGAAGCCCTTGCAGAAATCAGCCGCCGCATCACAGGTGACACCGACGAAACCCTAGTGACGAATATCCGCCATTATGAGGCGCTGTCGCGTGCCGCAACGGCTCTCGGGCGTGTCCGCGACGGACTGAAAGTGGCGACGCTGCCGCCCGATCTGATCGCGCAGGACCTCCGCGAGGCGCTGTATCATCTCGGCGAGATCGTCGGGGAGATAAGCACGGATGAAGTTTTGGGGAATATATTTCGGAAGTTTTGTATCGGCAAATGATACAAAGAAAAGAAAAGCATAAAAAGAGAAAATATAAATCCGTAAAGTGCGATAAATCAATGATTTTATGAGAATTTGTATTTTCTCTTTTTCTCCATACTTTCTGCCTGTTTTCATATTTTTTTCGTATTTTTGTCCCCAGATTGTCCCCCGAAAGGGATGCGAGGGACAAAAATCTGTCCCCCGAAGACAATGAATCACATCTCTCATTAAAATAGGAACAGGCTATGACTAAGAAAACAACAATCCAGAAAGAGCCCGTAAAATTACGGGAAAAGAAGTTGGCAAACGGTAACGTGAGCTTGTATCTCGACATCTACAGAAATGGTAAACGTCAGAAAGAGTATTTGAAACTTTATCTGATCGATGCCACTACTCCACTGGAGCGTGAGCAGAACAGACAGACATTGGCAACCGCTCAGGCTATAAAATCCAAACGCCTCATTGAAATGCAGAACGGAGAGTATTCTTTCACTCGCCAATTCAAAGAAGATACTCCTTTTTTGGAATACTATCGGAAGATGGTTGAAGAAAGACACAAGAATCCTGAATCTGACGGAAACTGGGGTAACTGGAGAAGCTGCTTGCGTTATCTCGAAATCTATTGTGATGATAAAACCACATTCAAAGATATTACTCCGGAGTTTATAAACGGCTTCAAGGATTTTTTGAACAATGTGGAAAAAGACACTCACAAGCGTACCGGTCCACGTAGGGAAAGGGATGTGTTTCAAGGCTTGTCCCAAAACTCAAAAGTCTCTTATTTCAATAAGCTCCGCGCCTGTATCAACCAGGCTTACGATGAAAGAATCATACCTGTAAATCCTTTGCGTGGAATCGAGGGATTCAAAGCCGCAGAAGTAAAGCGTGACTATCTGACCTTGGAAGAGGTAAAACAGTTGGCTGCTACTCCTTGCCGCTATCCTATTCTAAAAAGAGCTTTCCTCTTTTCATGCCTGACCGGACTTCGTAAAAGCGATATTCAGAAACTCACATGGAGCGAGGTTCAAAAATTTGGAGATTACACGAGAATCGTCTTCAAACAAAAGAAGACTGGCGGACAAGAGTATCTTGACATTTCCTCACAGGCAGAAAAATACCTCGGTGAAAGAGGCAACCCGGAAGATCCCGTCTTTACAGGATTTACATACGGAGCTTGGACTTCATTGGAATTACAGCGTTGGAGCATGGCGGCCAATATCAATAAGAATCTGACCTTCCACTGCGGGAGACATACCTTCGCTGTGCTTATGCTTGACTTGGGAGCGGACATCTACACTGTATCAAAACTATTAGGGCATAAAGAACTGGCGACCACACAAATTTATGCAAAGGTGCTTGACAAAAACAAGCAGAATGCCGTATCATTGATTCCTGATATTGATTAAATCCCGTGTTTATGACAAGGCAAGAAACCGTTATAAAGATAACGAAGATTACCCGAATCGTCGGTGAAATGAAAAGCCAATTGGATCTGGATGATGAAATCGAATTTGAAGCACTTGGCTCTTCGTGGATGAATATCGGGAAATGGGCGAAAGAGATTTGTCTATATATGGAACAAGCTCCCTCTCCTCTTTTGGCAAATCTTATAACAAATAACGAATTTACCGTTCCTGTCGTAAACTATGTACAAAGTCATAGGCAGGAAATTGATTCTGCATACGTCAAGGTAATTGACTGTTATGCGAACAATATGCAAGCGTTGCTGTCACTTTGCGAAAGGCAAGAAGAAGAGGTGAAAGGCGAATATAAAGATTTGATTGAGCCTTTAGCCAATGAACAGGTGGCTACATTATTACAAAGAGCCATACGCGCAGGTCTTTTGGATGAACACTATCAGCCGATGCCGCAAACGAAGCCGCTGCAACTGAAAGTGATAGCCTATGCTGTATCTACCATCTGCAAACTTCCCAGCACCTACATCCTTTTTGAAAAGCAATGGAAAAGGGAAAATGGAAAGCGATTCAGCACTTGGCGTGTTCCGAGATACAATACGGGACTTTACGAAACGACCAAAGCCCTCTACCCGGAAGTTGACTTTACTGAATTTGAGCCAACGCATCAGACAGAGACATTCTACACACCACAGAGTGAAAAAGATATAGCAGTGCTGTATCGAGATTTAGTGAAATACGGATACATCGCACCTGACACTGGCTTGAAAACATTTGTCGGCATTTTCAATAAAAGGACATTCAGCAAGCCGGTAGAATGGATTAAAACGCAACGGCAGTTGTCCTTTTTCGTATATCAGGCATTTTACAAATTCAACAAGAAGGATTTGTGGGTAAAAGGAGAATGTTGTTTCAGCATAAACGGACACACTCCGCACAAAGCTTGTTTTGTATCAGGTTACAGTTGGATTAAGCGAGCCGGATGGTTGGATAGGTATGATGTTAAATTAAAGACTATCTGTGATAAGTTCAACCACATTGAAAATACGTTCAATGAAGAAACTTCTGATGAACGGCTCATTCATACGAGCAAAGTTGTATTTTACAGTCCGAATAGCGAAGATGAGATACATTTAATGTTCTCCGCCCTACTTGACGGTGGATATATCTCCTCCGACACCACATTTACCGCATTCAAAGGTATTTTCGATGAAACGGTATTTGAACATCCTATAGTATGGATGAAAACACAGACTTCACTTATGTATTTTGTACATTTGGCCTTTAAGCAACACAATCCCTATGATGTATGGGTAAAATGCGTAAACTGCTTCCGCTTGCAAAATGATAAAGTACCTAACAGAGAAAGTATGGATAGTAATTTTCGTTTTATAGTAAAAAAAGGATTGATGGACACATACGACATTCAACTTAAAACCATTGCAGATAACTATCTTAGCACTCAAAACAAAAATGCCATCAACGCAAAGGTGGCAAACAACAATACTTAAAATAATGTTTTATGTCAAAGAAATTATCTTTGCACCTCTCTCTTTTTGAAAAGAGCGATGCGAGGTTTCCAATGGACTCCTGCGCAGACCGGTAAAGAAGGGCTATTCCGGTTGGTTGAGCAAGCCCATAAGTCTTACAAAGACGAAGTCACCACACGGCAAAAAAGTTACAGGCGATACGTGCTTGACTTTACCCATTCACATCGGTTTCACGATGCGAATGATGCCTGGAGCAAGAATGAACATCTAAAGAATTACCACACGGTAATAGAGCTTCTGAGAAAGCATGAAATTTTGATTCGCAAACATTTCGACCATGACCTATTGGACGAAAATGGGATCATAAAACTTCTGAACGAATTTTACGCCATTGACCTGTCGGAATCCGCTACCGAGTCCGACAACAGCAGTCCGGGGAATCCTATTCAGACCAATCAGAATACCAACATCAAACCTTTACTTGACAGACATACTCTGGACCTCATTGTGCAGCTTGCCAATGAGGTCTGTTTGTTTAAGGAAGTTTTGGATGCAGACAATGTTGCCATTTGTTATGCGGCAGACACATTGCAGACTGTGACTTCAAGAAACAACAGCAAATTGGTTTTATTGTTGGATAAACTGGCTTCACACGATGTGATAACCTATAACTGGCAATCGGTAATTGCCCAAAAACATCTTGTCATCAGTTCTTCAGGGAAGAAATTACTGACCCAACACGATATGTCATCAACCCTCAATCGGATAAAAGACACCACTCCCAACGCCATAGATAAGCAGTTTTTGGCAATCATAGACAAGTATATCACTCTAATCAAAAACAGAGAAGTATAACAAAGGAATAACAAATTGTTGAGAGTTGTATTGAGAATTGTGTTGATACTCAACAATCTCAACATAATCAAGCGAATATACTCATCTACCTTTGCCCTCCGTAATCGATTACTCACGGAGGGCATACCTCCCATTGTCAAATTTAACAGCATCAATCAATGAGACATCGAAGAACGACAAATGAAAATAAGATGCTCTCCAAAATGGAGAACATGATTTCGATGATGGCAACGGAGAAACCTTTTGAACGGCTCCAATCGTTAGAACAAAAGATCAACGAAGTGGATAAAATCCAGACCATCGAGAATTACATTGCACAGTTGAAAGAGCGTATTTGGGCAGTCAAGGAAGTGCTGACTACCGCTGAAGCTTCTGCTTATCTCGGTTTGTCCGAGAGTTATATCTACAAACTCACTTCTCTCAAGCAAATACCACACTACAAGCCAAACGGCAAATTGGTGTATTTCAACAGAAAGGAACTTTGCGAATGGGCAATGAGAAATCAAGTACAAACAATAGGGCAACCTGCTGCTATAACAAGAGAAGAATTATGAATAGAAAAGAAATAGACTTACTACTCTCCCGTATCGAAGGATTGAAATCATTCCTCGAAAACAACTCCTTGGAAAATTTTCAGCAGGAAATCCTGAATGTTGAAAATTACCTGAAACGATTCGGTTCTTTGGCCGAACTGCTATCCCATCTTGAAAATGTGGAAAAGATAGCTTATGCCGCAAAAGAGTTTCTCAATATAGACGAGGTAGCCGCCTATCTACAAGTGTCCAAAGGCTATGTCTATAAGTTAACCATGCAGAAAGAACTTACCGTGTATAAGCCGAATGGAAAAAACATATTCATTCTCAGGGATGACCTGAACCGATGGATAAAGCGCAACCCCTGTTTCTCCAATACAGAAATAGAAAGGCAAGCCAATATCATCGCTTACACATTGGGACAAAAAAGTAAGAACAAACCAACAAAAGGAGGGAAAAAATAATGCAACCTGATATGATACAACCCAACAATTATCGGATAGACGAAGCCAAATATAAGTCTTTATTGAAATATATACGGCTGAGTGTTACCGAAAAATATGAGTTTCCACAGGAAATCGTACAAATAGACGGCGTTACCATTGCCACAATCGGAAATTTCAGTGCTTCCACCGGCAAACCCAAAAGCAAAAAGACATTCAATGTCAGCGCCATTGTCGCATCGGCTCTTTCCGGAAAGGAGATTCTAAAGTACAAAGCAGAACTGCCATCTTGCAAGAATAGAATCCTATACATCGATACAGAACAAAGCAAGTGCCATTGCCACAAAGTGCTTCATCGAATCCTCAAACTGGCAGGATTGCCTACTGACCAGGAAAATGACAACATCCAATTCTTAGTTCTGCGTGAATACACTCCCGACCAAAGGAGAGATATTATACGATGGGCACTCCACGAAGAGCAAAACATCGGGCTCGTAATCATTGACGGCATCCGTGATTTAATCCATGACATAAACAGTCCCAGTGAATCTCTTGACATAATCAATGAACTGATGAGATGGTCAAGCTATTACGAGCTGCATATCCACACCGTCTTACATCTAAACAAAGGCGATGACAATACCAGAGGCCATATAGGAACAGAACTGAACAATAAGGCTGAAACTATCCTGCAAATATCAAAAAACAATGAAAATGGAAAAATCAGCGAAGTAAGAGCCATGCACATAAGGGACAGGGAATTTACACCTTTCGCATTTGAAATCGGAGAAGACTCCCTTCCTCACTTGGTAAAAGAACATCAATTCAAAAAGAACAAAATGGACAGACTGGCTTCTTATATAGATATGACCGAGCAGCAACACCGAACCGCCTTGGAAGTAGCCTTTGAAGAATGCGCGGAATATGGCTATCAATCTTTGCTTGAAGCTCTTAAAAAGGGATATGAGAGCATTGGGTATTCAAGAGGAAGAAACACATTGGTAAACTTGTGTAAGTTCCTGTTGGAAAATCATGCCATTACAAAAAACGGTCGTACCTACTCCTATAACCCTTCATTCCACCTCTAACCGGTATGGTTTAGTTTGTGGGTATATATAAGTAAACCATACTAAAATGAATATAAAAGAAGCGAAACAGATACGGCTCGTGGAATATCTGCGGATAATAGGACATTCTCCGGTCAATGCGCGCGGCTGCCAGTATTGGTATCTCTCCCCATTGCGAGAGGAACGTACCCCCTCGTTCAAGGTCAACGATAATTTGAACGAATGGTACGACTTTGGGCTTTCTGCCGGAGGTGACATCATAGAACTGGGAAAACACCTTTATCGGACTGGCAATGTAAGTATGGTATTGCTCCGCATCAGCGAGAATGCCATTGGCGTACCTTTTCAACAGTTACAAAGCCGGAGTGTCCGTCCCTGTCCTATCGAGGAAGAAATGGAAAACGTGGAAGTAAGAGAACTGAGCCACCATGCCTTGTTGTCTTACCTCCGTTCCAGGTATATCAGTGAGAATATCGGCAGGCTGTATTGTAAGGAAATTCATTATGAACTACGCAAAAGACACTATTTCGCCATAGTCTTTGAAAACAAGACCGGCGGTTACGAGGTGCGCAATCCTTATTATAAAGGATGTATAAAGGGGAAAGACATATCCGTCATCAGGTATAATAAGGATATAATCCAAAACCATGTCTGCGTGTTCGAGGGTTTTATGGACTTCTTGTCTTACCAAGAACTTCATAGAAAAGGAGACTATCATGTCTGCATCGACAGCCCTACCGATTTTCTTGTGATGAACTCAGTCAGTAATCTGAAAAAGTGTCTTGTGGAACTGGAACGGTACACCACCATCCATTGCTATCTGGATAACGACCTTGCCGGGCGAAAAACAGTCGAAACTATTACCGGACTTTACGGGGAAAAGGTAATCGACCACTCCGAAAGTTACTACAACTACAAAGATTTGAATGACTATCTGAGAGGTAAAAGGCGTTAGTCTTTGTCTTCCCTCTGATAGAATTATATTATCCACGAAAGGCTCTCCGCATATGAGAGCCTTTCGTGGATATGAGTGTGATTATGTTTTTCCTGTTATCTACTTGGTTATGATTTCCCAATAGCCGTTCTTGTTAGAACCAACATGCTTAATAATGTTCTGTTCTTGAAGTCGTTTTATAGTTTTCGCTACCCAACTTCGAGAATAACCCGTAACATTGGCAATCTCCGTCATTGTGATTTGAGGATTGTTTTGTATCTGTTCTATAATTTTTAGTGTACTTTCTGGTGTACTTTGTAGTCCACTTTCTGGTGTACTTTGTAGTCCACTTTTGCGTGCACCTCGCCTTGAAGCCTTTACGGAAGCGTCTTTATGGGCTATGTCAGCTATTATATTGCCGGCTGCTTCATGGCAAGGAATCGTGATGCGGAAGAATGTGCGGTCTTCATCCGTGACAACGGTTGCACGAGGCGATCCGTTATTCTCCAATACATTTTGTATGGTCGGAATACCTGTAGAACGCCCCTCGGTCATATCCAGTTCTTTAAGATATTCTCCCAAGCGACGGTTGCGGTAACGTTTTGAAACAAGAATATCACAACGGGAAATGTCAGCGGCAGATATACTTCGATCCGGACCACCCACATTTTGAATGGTAATACTATCCGGCTCTACTGTTATTACGACAGGTTCCCATTCCCGATAGTCACGATGATAAAGCGAGTTCGTGACACTTTCTTCCAATGCCTGATAAGGATAAGTATAGAATTTCCTGCTGCGATAGTCATTCTCCGGTTTGATGATACTCTGCATCACGAGCATACGCTTCAAGTATTCCAAGGTGCGGTCTATAATCTGCGGAACCGAACCTTTGATGACTGCTCCTTCGTAAAGGTTACTCGGATTATTCAGCCTTCCTTCTGGGAAATAGACAATCTCCACCTGTGTCCGCTTGAAAAATTTGCTTGGATTCTCACAAAACATCATGGCCGCCACGTTTCTCAGCATACGGTTTTCCTTCGGGCCGACAAACAAGTCCATCTGCTCCAGAATCTCTTGCAGTGGTCTGATGTTAATCTCGCTTGCCAGTTTGCTTCCGACTTTCACCAGATATTCACGCAAAAGCAAAGTGGATATGTCTTCCAAACGAATGTCAGGGTTGCCCCTTTCATCAAATGGCACACGACTGGCAAGTTCGCGAAGTTCATCCAGCACCTCACCTTTGGCGATAATGCTGCTTGTTCCACTGCGGATATAGAAGTATTCCTTGGAACCGTTCTTTGCCGTTACATTCTCCGGAACAGAATACGGACGGTTAATCCCGGCAGGGCACCATATTACGAGTACAGTCTTGCCGTCCACTTCCTCCGTGCTTGTCCGAGGCATATAGTACGGGGCTATCTTGTTATTATAGCCGACCATATCCTGAAGGATGTCATCAATCTCTTCAATGGGTATTCCTTCAACAGGCCGAATGGCAACTCCGGTCTTGTCGTCAGTGTCAACGCCTACCACGATATAACCACCACCAAGGTCGTCAAAATCATTTGCGAAAGCGCATACGCTGTGGTATATACTCACCGGATTCCAACCTTTCTTAAATTCAATCCGATTGGATTCTATCCTCTGTTTATTCAGCAGGTCGTCTATGTTGATAGCAAGTGCCATAATTATTTATCAGCTTAATGGTAATTGTCCTCTGTTCGTCTTTCAAAATATATATGGCAGTTTTGCGTTTTCGTCTTTTATTACCACAAACACCTTGAAAATCTGTTGCAAAGTTAATGATTTTGCACGAGTTGAGCAAAGAAACGGGTGATTGGTTTAATAGTCATTGATGAATAAGAGACTTTCATCTGATCTTCTTTGGAAAATATAAGTAAAGACATTAAGCCGGGCAAACCGGACAACCTGTTCATCTTTCATCCTCGTCTTAATCCGGCTCGTATTTCGGTTCAAAATTGCGCTTAAAGTATGATAATTGAGTATGATTTTAGATTTTCTCGGAATAATGTTTAATATTCAGCTGCTTTTCACAAGGATATTTCGTAGTATGAAATTATTGTATTTCCTTTGCGTTCATATTTTAATCATATTCTAAAATCAGACTATAAGATATGAAAGCATATTTCATCTTCGCCATTGCGCTGACCGTGGCATACATCATCTACTACGCTGTGATGGTAGCAAGAGACCTTTATGGTAAAAACGGGGAAAAGATAAAATCTGGAGAAGAAGAATTTGACGTGAGCGATTTTGACGAGGAAGAAAGCGTCAGTGTGGTGGAGAACGACAAGGGATTCAATATCGGAGATAACGAGTATGAGACACACTACATCGACAAGACACAGAATGTGTCGGAGGAAACAAATCCCACAGACGAAAAGCCGAGACAGGATGTCATCGAGGCTCTGAACAACAAGGTCAAGGCTAACATGGAAGAGACACAGGTCACCTTCTCCAATCCTTATAACTCCGCAGAGCTGTACAAGCTGATGATTCAAAATGGCATTGGAGAATTGCATCCGGACGGAGGTGTAACCACCAAGAACGTAATTGATGAACTATGACCCGACACAATGGCAAAAGAATACTAAGCGCACTGTGTACGCTGCTCCCTTGTTCCGTCTTCGCTAAAAGCGGCGGCGTGAACTACTCGTGGGGAGCGGACGCGCTGGCTTCCATGCACGACTATGTGGTGACGATGATGCTCTATGTCCAGTACATCATTTACGCGGTTGCAGGAGGTTTTGCGGTCATAGCCGCATTCCAGATATATATCAAGATGAACACAGGCGAGGACGGAATCACCAAGCATATACTCACGCTGGTCGGAGCCTGCCTTTTCATCATCGGTGCGACAATAGTCTTTCCGGCATTTTTCGGCTATCGAATTTAGAAAATCACGAGTGTAAAACAATCAATAAAGTTCAATTAAAACAAGACAAGTATGTTTGAAAAAGTAAAACGATTCGCAAAGAAAATCGAGACTTCAAAGAAAACGCAGATGACCTGCCTGATGATGGTGTGCGGTGTGACCGCTTTGATGGCACAGACTACCGCAGGAGACTACTCGGCCGGAACAGCGGCACTGACCCAAGTGAGCGAGGAAATCGCCAAGTATGTTCCTATCGTGGTGAAACTCTGTTACGCCATTGCCGGTGTGGTAGCCGTAGTGGGTGCGATCTCGGTATATATCGCGATGAACAACGAGGAGCAGGATGTCAAGAATATCTTAGTCCTCCGAAATGCGTTTGAAAAGACAA
>ENA-ORMS01002889-ORMS01002889.1-human-gut-metagenome-genome-assembly--contig:-NODE-2889-length-11718-cov-7.780417_pt1 | contig 11718 bp, 12 predicted proteins | sample MGYA00242104_ERZ508997 | MGnify/ENA primary metagenome ERZ508997 (study PRJEB26280, sample SAMEA2338704) | human gut metagenome | biome: human gut; feature: human-associated habitat; material: faeces... | reverse complement strand
CTATGTTACCAGCCACGCCTCATGCGGCGTTGGTACGGTCTGACATCTGCATGGGGCTTGTTACCAGCTGCCCGTAAACGGGCTTAGAAGTTTCCCATCGTCAGTTGTTCGCCCATCCTATCTTCCTCTAACTGATTTCGGATGTACTCCTCTATTTTCTTTGCATTCTTTCCTACGGTGTCTACATAGTATCCTCGACGCCAAAATTCGCGGTTTCTGTACTTGTACTTCAGATTTGGGAATTGCTCGTAAATCATCAGTGAGCTTTTGCCCTTCAGGTATCCCACAAAACTCGAAACCGCGATTTTGGGTGGGATCTCAAGAAGCATATGTATGTGATCCGGACACACCTCCGCTTCTACAATCGCCACCTTTTTCCATTCGCACAACTGCCGCAGGATTTTTCCTATCTCTCTGCGTTTTTCGCCGAAGAATACTTTGCGCCGATATTTCGGCGCAAATACGATGTGGTATTTGCAATTCCACTTCGTATGCGCTAAACTGTTTGTGTCATTCATTCTTGAGTGACCTCCCTTTGTTTTGTAGTTTGCAGTTGCCAGACCGCATCTCTACTATAACAGAGGGAGTTTTATTTTCCCTCATCGGCAGCAGCCTCTTTTGAACCACTCGCCCAGCGAGTGGTTTTCAGGATACAAAGAAACGGCGTGACCGAAGTCACGCCGCCCCTTGAAAACACAAGGTTTCCACCATTTTTTGATTTTACTGTTTTACTACCACCCGGATATGGGCAGCGTTACTTTTTATCTGTGCTCCGTCCGTCAGGAGTTGTTCTCCAGCAGGAGCAGCATGGAGTTGTACCGCTGGAAGGCCTTCCACTCATCCCTGGAAATCTTGAAGTCCGTCTGCCGCAGCTGCTCCTGGGGGACCATGGAGTTGGCGATGAGGACCTTTGCGATCATAGGGCCGAAGGGCTGAGGCGACAGCCCCATAAATGCGCCCCAGAAGCGGTTCTTGTCGGAGAAGGAGTGTACTGCCATAAGCGACAGCTTTTCGATGTGGATAGCCTGGTTTTCAAAAATGAAAAACGAGGTCAGGTCGTATGGGTACATATAGCCGGAATAGAAATAGCGGCAGTTCAGGTAGTTCTGCGGGTCCGGCGTATCCATGTACAGCGATGCGTTTATGCGGTTGTCCCCGTCATGGCGGGAGGTCAGGCAGATGACCGATGACACCAGGCGCGCACTACGCCCGTCGAAGTAGTACATATAGAATGTGGAGGCAAGGCAGAACGGATTGTGCGGGCCGATAGGCGCTGAGGTGAGCCGTGAGGTGTTTGGCATCTCCACGATCTGCGCCACGTCCACGCCCAAGGCATCCGCTACTTCCTTCAGGCTCTCAATATCGATAATGATCTGGCCGCTTTCGTACTTGGAGATTGTGCTCTTGTGCTTATTGACGCGCTCGGCCAGCTCTGCCAAGGTCAGACCCTTGAGCCGGCGGAGAAAGGCTATCCGCGCGCCGATCTGCTGTGCATAGGTCATGATCGTTACCCCCTGTTCGTGAAGGTTGCGTAAAAATCAACAAATACATTTTTCGGTATGAAAGGCAGTTTTAAACTTGTATTGCCACCAATATACGACACAGAAAGTTGCTTGTCAATAGACAAAGCGTCCCTAAAATAGATTAACAGGAAATAGCCGCAAATTGACAGACAGACAAAAACAGGTAATACTATCCTCAGATGCGGCGACACCGCCGCAGAATGAACTGCTGATATAAGGAGGGCAGATTATGCGTGAGCTCACACCTGCACTGGGACCGTATTCGCATTTCAAGTGCTACGACTCCCTTGTGTTCGCAAGCGGACAGATCCCCATTGACGCGGACGGAAAGGTATACAGCGATGCCCCTATCGACGTGCAGACACGTCTGGCACTGGAAAATCTCTCCGCCGTATTTGAAGCGGCGGGAGCATCCTTGGAGAAGGCGTTGAAGGTGAACATTTACCTCCGCTGCCTGGATGATTTTGCGGCCATGAACGAGGTGTACAAAAGCTTCTTTCCTCAGGGCGTCTACCCCGCACGCTGCTGCGTGGAGGTGTCGCGGCTGGCTGACGGCATCGCCATCGAGATCGACGGCATCGCCCATATGTAAAAAGGATATTGCTCGAAGGAAAAGAGTCAATATACATTTGAAAGGAGAAAACCACTGATGAAAAGAATGCTGTCCCTTATCCTTGCGCTGTGCATGATCACCGCTCTGCTGGTCGGCTGCGGCACAAAGGACACCCCCGCAAACAATGACACCGATACCTCCGATACCTCCGATACCAAGGCGGTGACCATCTCCGTGGGTACGTATTCCGCTGCCAACTCCGTCGATGGCGTGGCGATGGAGTACTTCAAGGAGTATGTGGAGGAAAAGAGCGGCGGCCGCATCAAGGTCGACGTGTATCACAACAACCAGCTGGGTGACACCAATGGCCAGATCGAAAACGTCATTATGGGCACCCAGGACATCTTCCTCACCGATATCGATCCCCTGATGCAGTGGGCGCCCGCCGTGAAGTACTGCTCCGTATACTTTCTGTTCGAGAGCGACCAGCACCTGCTGAACTTCCTGAACTCCGACATCATGCAGGCCGGCTACAATACCCTGCTGGAGAACAACATCATGATCCTGGACGACAAGTGGAGCTTCAAGCAGGGTCCCTACCGCGTGATGTGCTCCACCGTCCCCTTCAATTCCTTTGACGACATCAAGGGCATGAAGGTGCGCTGCCCCGAAGTGGAGACCTTCCAGAAGACCTGGCAGGCCTTCGGCGCCGCCACCGTCACCGTGTCCATGAGCGAACTGTACATGGCCGTGCAGCAGGGCATGGTACAGGGCTTCGAGATGCCCGCCAGCACCATCAAGGCCAACGCCTACTATGAGGTCGCCAAGTACCTGACCAAGACGGATTCCTTCCCCCAGCGCTACGCGCTGATCATGAACTCCGACAAGTTCAACTCCCTGTCTGAGGACCTCCAGCAGATCCTGCGCGATGGTGCCTATGCCGCCGGCGCGCTGTACTCCGAGACCGTGGAGAACGACTGGCAGTCCGACCTGGATTATATGATCAAAGAGGGCGGTGTGACCTGGGTTGACGACATGGATCTCACCCCCTTCCGTGAGGCGATGACCAAGATCTACGCCGAGTGGGAGGACAGCGGTTACTTCGAGAAGGGCATCGTGGAGAAAATCAAGGCGATGGCATAAACCGGCACGCGCGGCCATAGACCCTTTCGGATGCATGGCCGCGCGTCCCTATCAAGATGCAGGAGAAAACAATGACTATTCTGAAAAAAATTACCGATGGACTCAGCCGTCTTGAGGGCATTTTGGCCGGATCACTGCTGGCGATCATTGTGCTCATCAATTTTGTGGAGATCGTTCAGCGCAATCTGCTCAAGCTGTCCTTCCCCTGGGTGCAGGAGCTGTCGCTGATCCTCATAAGCTGGGTCGTGTTCTTCGGCGCGGCGTACATCTACAAGAAGGAGACCCTGCTGCGGGTGGACTTTCTGTACCTGAAGGCAAAGGGCGCGGTGCGTCTGTGCTGGGAGATGCTGTGGCACATTCTTGAGTGCGCGGTGCTGGTGATCCTGACCATCTATGGTTGCCGGTACGCCCAATCCCAGAGCACCGGCGTGACGTACAGTCTGGGCATCAACCGGGCGGCGTACTCTATCCCCATGATCTACTGCGCAGCATCCATGCTCATCGGCATGATCGAAAAAATCTACGACTCTGTGGTGAACTACAGACAGGGAAAGAAGGAGGTGGCATAACATGGCAACACAGGCACTGATCATCATAGGCGTATTTGTCGTATGCCTCTTCCTGGGCTTCCCCATCTTCTTCTCGGTATGCATCCCCTCCATCCTGGCTCTGCTGATGAACGACCTGCAGCTGGTCATGGTCCCCAAGACCATCATCGGCGGCGTCCAAAGCTTCACGCTGCTGGCGGTGCCCTTTTTCATTTTGGCCGGCAACCTGATGAACTCCGGCGGCATTACAAAGCGTATATTTGACATCTGCCTTGCCCTGATGGGCTGGATACGCGGCGGCCTGGCCTACGTGAACGTGCTGGCCAGTATGGTGTTCGCAGGCATCTCCGGCTCCGCCGCGGCGGACGCCGCCGGCTTGGGTAAGATCGAGATGCAGGCCATGAAGGACGACGGTTTTGACGAGAGCTTCGCCGCCGCCATCACCGCAGCCTCCAGCGTTATCGGCCCCATCATCCCGCCCAGCATCATCATGATACTCTACGCTACCGAGGCAAACGTCAACGTCAGCGACATGTTCAAGGCAGGTATCATTCCCGGCATCCTGGTGGGTTTGATGCTGATGGCCGCGTGCAAGTTTATGTTCATGCGCGGCGAGAAAGCGCCTCCCGCCACCAAGTTTTCCTGGAAGCGTCTGGGTGTCAGCCTGAAGGACGGCGTGCTGGCCATCATCGCTCCGGCCATCATCCTGATGGGTATGTTCTCCGGCAGCTTCTCCCCTACCGAGGCCGGTATCGTGGCCGTGGTGTACTCCACCGTGGTGGGCATGATCTACAAAGAGCTGAAGCTCAAGGATATCCCCCGCATCATCAAGGAGAGCGCCATCGCCGCGGCACAGGTCATGTTCATGACCTCCGCCGCCTCCCTACTCAGCTGGACGCTGACCTTTACCAAGATCCCCCTGACCATCTCTAAGGGTATTCTCAGCTTCACCGACAGCCGCGCCCTCTTCATGCTGATCGTGGTGGTGTTCCTGCTGATCCTGGGCTGCTTCATTGAGTCCATGGCGGGCCTGCTGATCGTGATGCCCGTGATGATTCCCATTGCTACGGTACTGGGCATCGACCTCGTGCACTTCGGCATCGTGTGCTGTCTATCCATGATGATAGGTGCGGTGACGCCACCCATGGGCGCGTGCGTGTTCATCGTGTGCAGCATTTCGGAGACGCGGTTCGATCTAGTGTGCAAAAAGCTATGGCCGTTCCTGATCTCTTTGGTGGTTGCGTTGCTGCTGGTGGCCTATGTAGAGCCCATCTCCACACTGCTGCCGCACCTCCTGACCAAAGGCTGAATCTATTGACCGATAATCGATTTCTAAGCAGGGAGCATTTATGAAAGTATATATTAACGCGAAAATCATTACCATGGACGGCGAGAAGGTCATTCCCAACGGTGTCCTACTGGTGGACGGCAGCAAGATCACTGCCGTGCTGACTATGGACGAGTATAGCGCCCGCTCCGGCGAGTTCGCCGGTGCCGAGGCCGTTGACTGCGCAGGGAAGGTGATCATGCCCGGCCTCATCAACGCCCACACCCACATCACCCTCTGGCGCAGCTTCGGCGACATTACCCTTGCGCGCGACGTGGCCACGGAGACCATGCTGGCCGTGCGCAATTCCCTGAACTGCCTGCGCAAGGGCGTGACCACCGTGCGGGACATGGGGCACAAGGACCATGTCCACAACGAGATGAAGCTCTGTGCCGAGCGCGGCGTCATCCTTGCTCCGCGCTTCCGCTGTGCCAACGCTATCATCGAGATGTCCAACGGCCACGCCAGCCACTTCTGCACCACGGTGTCCACCCCGCAGGAGATGGTGTCGGAGATCCGCCGTCAGGTCAACGCCGGCACGGATTTCATCAAGATCGTCGCCAGCCATGACGACCTCTATCATCTAGACAAGCTCAGCTACCCCTGGTTCTCCCAGAAGGACCTGGATCTGCTGGTGGCGGCCGGTCACGAGCTGGACGCCAAGGTATCCGCCCACGCCAACGGCGTCGAGACCATCCAGCGCTGCCTCAACGCCGGGATGGACTGCATCGAGCATGGCATCGGCATGACCGCAGAGCAGGCCGCACAGATGCGTGAACAGGGTACGTGGCTGGTGCCGACGCTGACGGGCTACATGGAAAACGGCCTGCCCAACTGGCGGCGCGGTGACAAGTGGGTCGCCCGGTATCACCAGTTCTGGGAGCTGCACGAAAAGACATTCCCAGAGGCGGTCAAGGCCAAGGTGAAAATCGCCGCCGGCACGGACACCCTGGGCGACCTGAACGAAGAGATCGCCCTGATGCACCGCTTCGGCATGACCACCCACGAGGCGCTGGAGACCGCCACCATCAACGCCGCGCGCCTGATGGAGCTGGATACGCAGATCGGCTCTCTCGAACCGGGCAAGCTGGCTGACTTCATCGTGCTGCGCAGCGACCCCTTGGCGGACTTGTCCGCTCTCTACGATATCGACGCCATCTCCCTGGATGGACGCTTTATCCCCACCTCTGCCATCGACGCTGTGGTGCCGCCGTGCGATATGTGGGCCAAAAACTGGTAAATGAATAAGGGTGACAAATAGTGACAAACGAACAAAACAACCTTGTTTCTCTGTTGAAAAGAGAGGTTTTGCCCGCACTCGGCTGCACCGGGCCCACCGCCTATGCGCTTGTGACAGCCTGCTGCCGCCCCTATATGACGGCCCCGCCCCAGCGGCTGACCATGGAGCTTAGCCCAGAGCTTTTCAAGACCGGCTTCGGCGTGGCCACCCCCGGTTCACCTGAACCCGGCATCGCCATCGCGGCGGCCAACGGTCTGTTCGGCGGTGACTGGACTTTGGGCATGGAGGTGCTGAACACCGCAACCCCCGCCACGAATGTCCAGGCCTCTGATTTCATCGCCGCGCGGAACATCAGCATCCTGTGCGACTGGTCACAGCGCGGGATATACGCGCGCGCCGTCGTTACCACGGAAAACGAGACCATCGTGTCCGTGCTGGAGGGCGCCTACGACCACATTCTCTCCATCACGGTGAACGGCCACACCGTTTACAGCAGCGACGCTCTCGGTGAGACCGAAAGTGAAAAAGCGGAGCTGGACCTGGGCATGCTGCTGTCCTTCGTCAAGACCGTCGATATTGACGCGATACGATTTCTGCAGGACGGCATAGACATGAACTACGCCCTGGCCATAGAGGGCATAAAGAATCCCTTCGGCCACGAGGTCGGCCGCACACTGTTCCGCAAGGCGTGCGCCGGCTTTGACGAGAGTTTCTACGCCGACCCGGCATCGCACATCCCCGCCAGCGCCTGCGAATGGGGCAAGATACTCGTCACCGCCGCGGCGGACGCCCGCATGGGCGGCTGCAACATGCCGGCCATGTGTACCATGGGTGACGGCAACCAGGGCATCACCGCCATCAACCCGGTGATCGCCGCGGCCCAGGTATGGGATATCGATGAGGCCCACACGCTCCGCACCGTAGCCCTATCCCACCTGGTCAGCATCTACATCAAGTCCAACATCGGCAAGACGACACCGTTCTGCATGTGCGGCATCGGCTCCGCCTCTGGCGTGGCTGCGGCCATAAGCTATCTGCGGGGCGCCACCAACACTCAGGTCGAGGCGGCCATCATCAATCTGCTCTCCCCCATGATGGGTATCCTCTGCGATGGTGCAAAGCCCGGCTGCGCCTTCAAAATGTGCATCGCCACTGAGATGGCCTTCACCGCCGCTGAGACCTCCCTCGGCAAGGTGTCCCTGGGCTTCTACGATGGCATGGCCGACTCCACGCTGGCAAAGACCCTGGAGCACATCAAGGAGGTCGTGAAGAACTCCTCCCCCGCCCTGTCCGAGAGCCTCGTGAATGTTATCATCAAGAAAACCGAAGCGCTCGGCACACTGCCCGTGCATTGATTTCCTCCTTACCCCCTGTGCACACCCCCTTCGATGTGCTGTCGGAGGGGGTGCCCCTTTGGATACTACCATAAGCAAAGACCGTGCCGAAGAAATGAGCCAATGGCGAGGGCAGCATCCGCAAGCGCAAAGATGGCCGTTGGGAGGGGCGCTACACCGCAGGCTTCACCCTCAGCACCTACACCCACGCCACGGAGGGGATGAAGCGCTCCGCCGCCGACACCATCGGCAGCGTCATCAGCCAGACCATGTAGCCCACAAAAAGGCGGAGAGGGACGGATGATGCCATCCGCCCCTCTCCGGTGCTTTCCTGATCTCTCGGCTTTTGGGTCACGGTTTGGGTCAAGCGAAAAACGCCAAAATGCCGCGTCACTATTTGAAGACATAAACAGAAAAAGTTCCTGATTTCTTACGAAATCAGGAACTTTTTGGTGGAGACTGCTGGACTCGAACCAGTGACCTCCTGCGTGTGAAGATACGATGAGCGCCGGAAAGCGTTGTGCCGCAACGCTTTCCGGCGCTTTTGCGCGCTTTCGGCTCAGTGGGCGATCCACTGTGTCCGCCTGTATCCACCTGCTTTTTTCCGCGTTTGGGTCACGGTTTGGGTCAAGCCCCGCGACGGCGCAGAAATGACCACGCTGTAATTAAAGAATAGGCGTCAGACCTTCGGGAGGTCATCGCAGGACAGCAGCTTTTGCTTTGCTTCGCGGAACCAGCGGTTTCCTGGCTCGATCTGCAGCACATACTGAATTCTGCCCAATAGCTGCTGCCGGTAGCGCTCCGTATCAGGAACGCCGTCTGTGCGAAGCACTGCGCGGCCGCCCCGCAGGATGCTGTCCGCCAGACCAAAGCGCAGGGCGTAATAGACCTCTTGTCGAAGTGATCGCTTATAGCCGGCCGGCACGGACACCTTCTCATTGACGGTCAGACCGGTCACGCTCTGCCGTCCGGCGTTGGTGATAAAATGGGTCTTGGCCTCATTCAGGTCAAAGCCCATCTCCGCCAGCATATTTTTCGCCTTCGAATAGACGGCGAACAGCGGACGATCGGCGGAAAAGGTCAGGTCATCACAGTACCGCGTGTATACGATGGCGCGCCGCTGGCACCAGCGTGCCATGTTCGCATCAAAATTCCGCATGACCAGATTGGAAAGCGCGGGAGAGGTGGGCGCGCCCTGCGGCAAGACACCGTCTTTGCAGCAAAGAGAGGTCAGCAGAAAACCCACCTGCCGGGAGAAGTACCGGGTGTGAAAGGCGGTGGAGTGGACCTGCTCAAAGCAAATGCTGCCGAAAAAGTCGGAGATATCCAGCTTCAGGAGATACCGCTTGCCCACATGGGGCGCGGCGTTGCCGCTGAGAGTGCCGCCCTTCCGATAGGCGGTGGCCTGCGGTGCGACAGGCAGATAGGCGAGGAGATCCCGGCAGATCTTCCGCTGCCAGCGACGCAGCGTGTCGTCCGGCACGGACAGTATGCGCACATCGCCGTTACGCTTGGGGATGGTGACGGGGTGATATGCTGCCGCCGTGTGCCGCGCATAGTAAAGGAGCTTCTGCCTGCTGGTAGAGAGAAACGCCGCCAGCTGCCGGGCGTCGTACAGGAACGGCAGCTGCGGGTGAAAGCAGTGAAAATCCAGTACCATATCCGCCGCGGCCTGCATACCGAATTTGGCCACGAAGTCTGCGTCCGGCATTTCGAAGGTGACCGCATCTTTCTCGATTTTCATAGAGGCCTCCCTGACATAGAATCAGCCCCGTGCAGTACAAAGTGACCTGATGTAAGCGGAGTCGAATTGATAATCATATGGTGATTCGCGATTCGACGGAGCGGTATCAGGCGGTCGCTTCGCTTGCGAAGCGTGCGTCCTCTTGGTAAACAGAGCGGCGACTCGCCGCCCTCCTCAAAGTACGAAACTCTAAGCTGTACACTACTGCATGGGGCTGATCTTCGGTTATGCTTATATGGTAAAGCGCTTTGACGGGAAAGTCAAGTGGATGACTGCGTCTCCGGCCCGTACCGGGTCAGTGCGTCCATGATCTTGTGATACACCACCTGATTGGGGTAATAGCGGTAGTCGGCAAAGACGGAGATGCCGGTGTCGTTGAAATACTCCAAAATCGCGGCGGCGCAGGCGGCGCTGCGGCTCTGCCCGTACTCGCACTGGCAAAGGATATCCAGCCCGTCCGCCCTTGCCTGACAGATAAACGCCGCCAGTGCGTCCGCCTCCGGCATGTAGGTGTCGTAGTCCAGCCCCACATCCGGCAGAGCCGTCAGATCTAGATCGTGAACGACCACGGTGAACACCCGCGCTGCTTTGCCGGCGTAGTCCAGCGGGGGCGTCGGGGCAGGCTTGCCGACGGAGGGCGGGTCGCAGAAGGAGATCACCGCCGTGCGGGAGAGCGTGTCGGTACGCAGCAGTTCCTCGGCGGCTTTGCGAGAACAGATGGTCACGTTCATAGATAAGATGCAGGAAAACCGCGCGGACACAGAGGCGGAGATCGTGGAGTGGTACAGGGAAGAGGCGGAGAGCGCCGGCGTGACGCTGACGCAGGACGAGGTGATGGACGAGATCGCGGCGGATTTTGCTGGGAACATGATGGAGAACCCTGACCTGTTCCGTGAGTTTTCCCAGAGCAACCGCACGGTGGCGCAAAAGCTGCTGGACAGCCTGAAGGAGTTCATCGCAAAGGTTAAGTCCATCTTTACCGGCAAGGCCAGAGATGTGGCGGCGCAGGAGGCATACGGTAAGGACTTTGCGGAGCAACAGGCGGAGAGGGCAAAAACCGCCGCCGGTGAGGGCGACGGACGGATGATGCTAAAAGACTATTCCTACGACGCACTGGTGCGAAAGCCGGATATGACGCTGGCGGTGGTGGAGGACGCGGACGGACTTATCCGCAAAGAAGTGGTCGACAAGGCACTTGCGGAGGCAAAAAAGTACGGCGGCGTAAATCAGGATGGGAATGTGTACGTACACGTTAACGATACGGACGCGGATGTGATCATCAGCGCAAAGGCGCTGCGGCACGGGCTGGACCGGAGATTTACCGTCAATGCACCGGTTACTTTGAAGGTAGGCGAGATCTTGCAGAATGCGGTGCGCGTCAATGAGCTGGTGCCGAAGCTGGACACCATGGACGCACCGTATGTATTGATGGGCGCGGCCAAAAACAAAAACAACGAGCCGTACATCGTACAGTTCGTTGTAAATCGTGTCTCCAACGAGGTCATGTCCGTGGATGTTCTGTATGCGATAAACGCAAAAACAGAACCGGCTGCATTGCTGCCAGAGATCACGGGCGTACCCGCTACTCTAACCGGTTCCAGTATCAGTATATCCGATTTGCTCACGTATGTCAACCGGTATTTCCTGGACGTGCTTCCGGAGAGTGTTCTGCGGCATTTCAGCCACAGTGAAAGACCGGCGGGCAAACTGGGCGAAGGGGCGACGGCCGTGTCCGGCGCGGAGCTGTGTGAGCGGCTATTTCAATCCACGCCCCCCGCGAGGGGGGGCGACGGCAAAGATGCACAGTTTTACCTGCGGATCTTTGACAAACAAGTAGAACTTTTGCATTTTTTGGGAAAAATACGGGGTGGTTGCCTGAGAAACCCGGAGAAAGACCGGCGTTTTCTCGGGAAAAGCCTTGCGAACCTCCCGGCAATCTCTGGTCACTTGGACTTCGCGGGGGCGGGAAGGCGCGTCCCGGATACCCGTGCGCCGTACCACTGCCGCGCCGGGCGGCGTGCGTCAGAGGATCAGGGGATCCTCCGGCAGATAGGTGCTCTTCGTACCGAAATGCTCCACTTTTTTCTCATATTGCTTCCCTAGATAGTAAAAGCGCAGACTGTCTTTCTCAGAATCCATGATGGAGAGGAGCTGCGCCTGCAGGCGGCGGCACTGCCCTGCGTCCAGCAGACACTCAAACACGGAATTCTGCACCCGTTGACCGTAGTTGACACACTGCTTGGCAATCTGCCGCAGACGCCTGCGCCCAGCGGCATCTTCTGTATTGACATCATAGGTGATGAGTA
>ENA-ORMS01002887-ORMS01002887.1-human-gut-metagenome-genome-assembly--contig:-NODE-2887-length-11730-cov-2.294818_pt1 | contig 11730 bp, 7 predicted proteins | sample MGYA00242104_ERZ508997 | MGnify/ENA primary metagenome ERZ508997 (study PRJEB26280, sample SAMEA2338704) | human gut metagenome | biome: human gut; feature: human-associated habitat; material: faeces... | reverse complement strand
ACCGTTTCCCGTGTCATTAATAATTCACCCAAAGCCAGCGAAGCTTCCCGGCTTGCTGTGCATAGTGCAATGGAGTCTCTTAGCTATCACCCGAACGCCAACGCCCGTGCGCTGGCGCAGCAGACCACTGAAACGGTCGGTCTGGTCGTTGGTGATGTTTCCGATCCGTTTTTCGGCGCAATGGTGAAAGCGGTCGAACAGGTGGCTTATCACACTGGTAATTTTTTATTGATTGGCAACGGTTACCACAACGAACAAAAAGAGCGTCAGGCCATTGAGCAACTGATCCGCCATCGCTGTGCTGCGCTGGTTGTCCATGCCAAAATGATCCCGGATGCCGATTTAGCCTCGTTAATGAAACAAATGCCCGGTATGGTGCTGATCAACCGTATCCTGCCTGGCTTTGAAAACCGTTGTATTGCTCTGGACGATCGTTACGGTGCCTGGCTGGCAACGCGTCATTTAATTCAGCAAGGTCATACCCGCATTGGTTATCTGTGCTCTAACCACTCTATTTCTGACGCCGAAGATCGTCTGCAAGGGTATTACGATGCCCTTGCTGAAAGTGGTATTCCGGCCAATGACCGGCTGGTGACATTTGGCGAACCAGACGAAAGCGGCGGCGAACAGGCAATGACCGAGCTTTTGGGACGAGGCAGAAATTTCACTGCGGTAGCCTGTTATAACGATTCAATGGCGGCGGGCGCGATGGGCGTGCTCAATGATAATGGTATTGATGTACCGGGTGAGATTTCGTTAATTGGCTTTGATGATGTGCTGGTGTCACGCTATGTGCGTCCGCGCCTGACCACCGTGCGTTACCCAATCGTGACGATGGCGACGCCTGCCGAACTGGCTTTGGCGCTGGCGGATAATCGCCCTCTCCCGGAAATCACTAATGTCTTTAGTCCGACGCTGGTACGTCGCCATTCAGTGTCAACTCCGTCGCTGGAGGCAAGTCATCATGCAACCAGCGACTAACCGCAGTTAAAGCAATTCCAGCGCCAGTAATTCTTCAATGGTCTGGCGACGGCGAATCAACCGCGCCTGACCATTATCAAACAGAACTTCTGGTAACAGCGGACGGCTGTTGTAGTTGGATGACATTGATGCGCCATATGCCCCCGTATCATGCAGTACCAGATAATCACCCGCCTTCACTTCCGGCAAGGCGCGGGTTTCGACATTTCCCCCTTCCTGCTGGGTAAAGACATCGCCCGATTCACATAACGGCCCGGCGACGACGGTTTCCACCGTTGGTGCGTGTTCCAGAGAACGACCATCAGCTGCCAGGGCACTGATATGGTGGTAACTACCGTACATTGCCGGGCGCATCAGATCGTTGAACCCGGCATCAACCAGCACAAAGTGGCGGCGACTGCCCATTTGTTTGACGCTCCGCACCTGAGTAATTAACACGCCAGACTGCGCTACCAGAAAGCGACCCGGTTCAATTTCCAGTTTCACAGGATGGCCCAAATGGCGGGCGATTTGCTCACGCGCGGCATTCCACAGACCATAATAATGTTCGGTATCAACCGCCTCTTCACCCTGTTGATAAGGAACAGAAAGCCCACCGCCCGCAGAAATAGCCTGTAAATCCTGACCGAACTCGAGGACCTGACGCACCATAGCACCACATACCTGTTCCAGATGGGCATAATCGACGCCAGAACCAATGTGCATGTGAATGCCGACCAGCTGTAGATGATGACGTTGTATCACGTCCAGTGCGGCGGGCAGATCGGTGTACCAGATACCGTGCTTGCTGTTTTCGCCACCGGTATTGGTTTTTTGGCTATGTCCGGGACCAAACCCCGGGTTAACGCGCAGCCATACCCGATGCCCTGGCGAAACCTGGCCCAGTTGGTCGAGCATATCAACAGAACCCGCATTCACCGGAATTTGCAATTCACTGACTCGTTCAAGCGTCGCCTGATCGATAACATCTGCCGTAAAAACAATATCATCGGGGTGCGTTTGCGGATTGTAACCCGCCGCCAGTGCACGCTCTATTTCGCCTAACGAGACGGAATCCACTTTTACGCCCTGCTCACGCATTAAGCGCAAAATATGAATATTGGAACAGGCTTTCTGTGCAAAGCGCACCACATCAAACTGTTTCAGCGCTGCAATCTGCCGACGAATAATTTGCGCATCGTAGACCCACACCGGGCAGCCAAATTCTGCGGGCAAACGCAGCAGATTTTCGGCGGTGAGATCGGTATCAGTGCTGAACAGTGAATGTGGCATAACAAACTCCAGATAAGTGCTTTTTTATGATTACGCCACATCATAAAAAGAATAAAAAATATCGATTTATGTCGAGTCTATGCAAAAATGATATGGATTACCGGATTGCGAGAGAGCGCTAATGGCCGCCGTTAACTTACGTCATATTGAAATTTTTCATGCGGTAATGACCGCCGGAAGCCTGACTGAGGCGGCACACCTGCTACACACCTCACAGCCAACCGTCAGCCGCGAACTGGCGCGCTTTGAGAAGGTGATCGGGCTGAAATTGTTTGAGCGCATACGTGGACGATTACATCCTACCGTGCAAGGACTGCGTCTGTTTGAAGAAGTGCAACGATCCTGGTACGGACTGGATCGCATTGTCAGCGCCGCAGAAAGTCTGCGCGAGTTTCGCCAGGGAGAACTGTCTATTGCCTGCCTGCCGGTCTTTTCGCAATCTTTTTTACCGCAGCTCCTGCAACCCTTTCTGGCACGTTATCCCGATGTCAGCTTAAACATCGTGCCCCAGGAATCACCGCTACTTGAAGAGTGGCTCTCGGCCCAGCGTCATGATTTAGGACTCACTGAAACGCTCCATACGCCTGCGGGAACAGAACGTACCGAATTACTCTCTTTAGATGAAGTGTGTGTGTTACCTCCGGGCCATCCGCTGGCGGTAAAAAAGGTATTAACGCCGGATGATTTTCACGGTGAGAACTACATCAGCCTTTCCCGTACTGACAGCTATCGCCAGTTGCTGGATCAATTGTTTACTGAGAATCAGGTTAAACGACGCATGATCGTAGAAACCCACAGCGCCGCGTCAGTCTGCGCAATGGTACGGGCGGGGGTAGGCGTTTCGGTGGTTAACCCGCTCACCGCACTGGATTATGCGGCAAGCGGTTTAGTGGTGCGGCGGTTCAGCATTGCGGTTCCATTCACCGTCAGCCTGATCCGCCCCCTGCACCGCCCGTCATCAGCGCTGGTGCAGGCGTTTAGTGAGCATTTACAAGCGGGATTACCGAAACTGGTCACTTCTCTTGACGCTATTTTGTCGTCAGCTACGACAGCATAAAAGCGACAGCATCCTCGGCATGGATCGCCGCGGTATCAAACACAGGCAGAACACTGCGCTCTTCTGGCACCAGTAAACCAATTTCTGTGCAGCCAAAAATGACGCCCTGTGCGCCCTGTTCTGCAAGGCGAGCAATCACTTGCGCATAATAAGCGCGTGACGCTTCGGTAAATTGCCCCAGACACAGTTCTTCAAAAATAATCTGATTAATTTTTGCCCGTTCATCCGCTTCAGGAATAAGACAGTTGATGGAAAATTGTTCCGTCAGCCGCCCGCGATAAAAATCCTGTTCCATGGTGTAACGTGTACCCAGCAGCGCCACACGAGTCATTCCTGCCCCGGTAATTGCACGTCCAGTGGCATCCGCTATGTGTAAGAAAGGCAGAGAGCAACGAGACTCAATGGCATCCGCCACTTTGTGCATCGTATTGGTGCATAACACAATACCTTCTGCGCCCGCCCGCTGTAAGCCAAGCGCCGCCTCAGCCAGAATATCCCCGGTTTTGTCCCACTCACCGAGACGCTGGCACTCTTCTATTTCATGAAAATCGACGCTATGTAGCAGCACTTGCGCAGAGTGAAGCCCACCAAGCCGCTGTTTAATGCCTTCATTTATCAGACGATAGTAAGGAATAGTGGATTCCCAGCTCATTCCTCCCAGCAAACCAATTGTTTTCATTCCTCTCTCCTGATGTGTGTTACCGCAACAAGGCTGAATAAGGAACGAGACAAACGCCTCAACGGCCAGGTGCCTAATCTCTATTAACGAAAAAAGGGCCGGATGTACAGCACATCCGGCCCGTGAAATCAGACGCCGATATTTCTCAACTTTTCGCCTGCCATCAGTTTGCGCTCGATATGTTCCAGCGTGACATTTTTGGTTTCCGGAAAGTGATGCCCACAAACGCAATGTTCAGCGCAGTGTAGAGCCAGAACGTACCGGCAGCGCCAATGCTATCAAGCAGTGTCAGGAAGGTCGCGCCGATAATCATATTCGACACCCAGTTTGTCGTCGTTGAGCAGGTGATGCCAAAATCGCGGCATTTCAGCGGCTGAATTTCAGAGCACAAGATCCACACCACTGGCGCGGCGCTCATCGCATAACCGGCAATACACATCATCGTCATGCCAACAGAGAGCCAGGACAAGCCACTGGAAGCCGTACCGTTATCAAACTGCATCAGGCAGTAACCCAGCACCAGAGTGCCTAACGCCATCACGCTGAAACCCATTTTCAGAGCCGGCTTACGCCCTGCTTTATCTACCGTAAAGACCGCAATGAAGGTAGCGAACATAAAGGTCAGCCCCACGACCAGAGTCGCAATCATCTGTTGTTCTGTGGTCGTAAAGCCCGCCATTTTGAAGATACGTGGCGCGTAGTACATGATGATGTTCATACCGGTAAACTGCTGCATCGCCTGCAACAACATACCGAGAAATACAGCACGACGGACGTTACGGTTGATCTTAAACAATGCCCAACCGCCCTGTTTTAACTTCAGGCTTTCACGAATTTCGTTGAGTTCTTCTCGCGCTTTTTCCGACGTATCGCGCAGCATACGCAATACTTCTTCCGCCTCAATATGACGCCCCTTTTCCGCCAGCCAGCGCGGGCTATTTGGCAGGAAGACCACCAGAATAATCAGCAGAACTGCTGGTAAAGCAAGAACCCCCAACATTGCGCGCCAGTTACCGCTATAACTGAACGCTGTATCGGATAAAAACGCCAGCACGATGCCGAGAGTGACCATCAACTGGTACATGCTGATCATCTTACCGCGAACGTTTTCACTTGCCATTTCAGAAAGATATAGAGGAGCGGTGTAAGACGCGATCCCGACAGCAATGCCCAACACCACACGAGCGGCGATTAACATCTCTACGCTGGTCGCAAAAGCGGACCCTATCGAACCGAGTACAAACAGGATGGCCCCCGCCATCAGGCTGTATTTACGCCCCAGGCGGAACGACAGCCAACCATTAAACAGCGCACCAATTGCTGCGCCGAGCATCATGCTACTGACCACCCATTCCTGCAAACGACTGGTCAGCACAAAGTGATCGGTAATGAACGGCAACGCTCGGGCGATTACGCCGATATCAAGACCAAATAACAATCCTGCGACCGCAGCAGCTACCGAAACAAACATATTCATACGCCGCGTATCCCGCAGAGGACGTGGCGTTAAAGCAGATTCCGTATTGATAGTAACCATTTTTTCCTGCCAGCAGAGAGTAAGACATAGTGAAAAAATACGTGAACAATTCACACAGGTGTCAGGTCGGAAATAGCATAAATATGGATTAAATTGCTACGACATGTCGTTATGTGATGGATATTCCAATTTTCAAATTAAGTTGAATTATTGAGATTATTATTAACCACCTAATTTTAAAGCAGATAAAATTCATAAAGTTCATTAATTGATAATTGATATGGATTATTTCATAACCATGATATGGATTATGATGATCTACAGATATAAAAAACCCTGCCATGCGGCAGGGTCATAAAAGTAAGAGGAATGAATTAACGCGCCAGCCAACCGCCATCCACAGCAATGGTATAACCATTTACATAATCTGAAGCGCTGGAGGCAAGAAACACTACCGGCCCCATCAGGTCACTCGGCAGTCCCCAACGGCCAGCTGGAATGCGGTCGAGAATTTCCGCGCTACGTTGTTCATCTGCCCGCAGTTGTTGAGTATTGTTGGTCGCCATGTAACCCGGAGCTATCGCATTAACATTAATATTGTGTTTAGCCCATTCGTTCGCCATCAATCGCGTCACGCCCATCACACCGCTTTTTGATGCGGTATAAGAAGGCACACGGATCCCGCCCTGGAAGGAGAGCATTGACGCGATATTGATAATCTTGCCGCCATTGCCTTGCGCGATAAAGTGTTTCGCCGCTGCCTGAGACATGAAGAATACGCTCTTGATATTCAGGTTCATGACATCGTCCCAGTCTTTTTCGCTGAATTCGAGAGCGTCTTCGCGGCGAATCAATCCGGCGTTATTCACCAGGATATCAATATGACCAAACTCAGCTACCGCGCGATCCAGCAGTGCTGGAATGCCATCAATCTTTCGCAGATCGGCGGTCAGGCTTAAAAAACGACGCCCCAGCGCCGTGACCTGCTTGATGGTTTCAGTCGGTTCAACGATGTTAATGCCAACAATGTCACAGCCCGCTTGCGCCAGCCCCAACGCCATCCCCTGGCCCAGCCCAGTATCACAACCAGTGACGACCGCAACTTTACCTTCGAGAGAAAATGCACTTAAAATCATAACAATACCTTATTCGTTTATGCCCACAACTAGCGCAAATCTTTAACGGCCACATGGTCCATATCATCAAAAACCTGGTTTTCACCGACCATGCCCCAGATAAAGGTATAAGCTTTGGTTCCGACGCCGGAATGGATCGACCAGCTCGGGGAGATCACCGCCTGCTCGTTATGCATCACAATGTGACGCGTTTCTTGCGGTTGCCCCATCATGTGGAAAACGCAGGCGTCATCATCCATATTGAAATAGAAATAAACTTCCATCCGGCGCTCGTGGGTGTGACACGGCATGGTGTTCCACAAGTTACCTGGAGCCAGCTCCGTCAGCCCCATACTCAATTGGCAGGTTTCCAGCACATCCGGGACAAAATATTTGTTAATCGTGCGACCGTTACTGGTGAGGTTATCGCCTAACGTGACTGGAGATACTTCGTCCGGTGTGACTTTTTTGGTGGGATACGTCGTATGCGCGGGTGCGCAATTGTAATAAAACTTCGCCGGAGTGGCGGTATCAATACTGGCAAAGACAACTTCTTTTGCACCTTTACCAACATACAGGGCGTCGCGGTGACCGATTTCATAGCATTGACCATCGACAGTAATCGTACCGGCACCGCCAATATTGATAACACCTAACTCGCGACGTTCAAGGAAATAGCTTACGCCGAGTTGTTTACCAACTTCCCCGCCAACGGAAACCGTTTTAGTTACCGGCATAATGCCGCCAACAATAATACGGTCAATGTGGCTGTAAACCATGGTGTACTCATCGGCGACAAATACCTTTTCAACCAAAAATTCATTGCGCAGCCCCTGGGTATCCAGCGTTTTTGCGTGCGTACTGTGGATGCTCTGTCTTACGTCCACATCAACCTCCGATAATCAGTGAAGCGTGAAAATAGAAAACAACAATGAAACACTGTTTCGTTTTCTCTATGAGGGGATGATATGCCCATGGGATAGGGTTTTCAATTAAAAATAAAACAATGTTTCATTTTCAAGTTAAGGATTAAAAAAAGTGCAGTGTCGATCACGAATATGTCATGAGAATGGAAAAATCAGGGAGCCCTGAAAAGGTATGTCGACTCACCAGCCATCATTATTCAACAGATTAATGACAGCAGATATTTATCGGTAAGGAGGAAATGCAGAGCTACTCGTCACGTTCAATGGTCAATGCCACACCCTGGCCTCCGCCGATACAAAGCGTTGCCAGTCCTTTGCGGGCATTACGTTTCACCATTTCATGAACAAGAGAAACCAGGATTCGGCAACCGGAAGCGCCTATCGGGTGACCGAGTGCGATCGCACCACCATTGACATTGACCCGACGCTCATCCCATTCAAGCATCTTGCCAACCGAAAGCGCCTGTGCAGCAAACGCTTCATTAGCCTCGATAAGATCGACTTCAGCCAACTGCCAGCCTACACGCTCCAGGCAACGGCGGGTCGCATACACCGGCGCAATTCCCATCAATGCCGGATCCACACCAACGCTGGCAAATGCGCGGATGCGGGCCAGCACGGGTAAATTCAACGCTCGTGCTTTGGCTTCGCTCATCATCATTACCGCAGCTGCCCCATCGTTTATGGATGATGCATTACCCGCTGTCACAGAACCGAGACTATCAAATGAAGGATTTAAACGGGCTAAGGCTTCTGCGCTGGTGTCAGTGCGTGGCTGTTCATCGGTATCAACAACCAACGTCTGCCCGTTACTTTGGGTCATTACCGGGACGATCTCATCTTTAAATCGTCCGGCGTCAATCGCCGCTCGCGCTTTTTGTTGCGAGCTAAGTGCGTAAGCATCCTGCAACTGACGGCTGATGCCATATTCGCGAGCCAGATTTTCGGCGGTGACACCAATATGATAATCATTGAAGGCATCCCACAACCCATCATGCACAAGACTATCAACCAACTGGCTATTGCCAAGCTGTGCGCCGGTGCGGCTATCAGTCAGAACATGTGGTGCGCGGCTCATGTTTTCCTGGCCACCGGCGATGACAATATCAGCCTCGCCACACTGTATCGCCTGAGTAGCCAGATGCAGTGCTTTAAGCCCGGAACCGCAAACGTCATTAATAGTGATTGCAGAAACGCTATTAGGAAGACCACCTTTAATAGCCGATTGTCTTGCCGGATTCTGCCCTGCCCCTGCAGTCAACACCTGACCAAGAATCACTTCATCCACCGCATATGCAGGAACGCCGGTACGTTCTATTAACGCTTTGACGACCAGGCTGCCAAGTTCCACGGCGGAATGACCCGCTAACGCACCACGAAAGGTGTCCGTAACGCCCCGACAATCACAACGTCTTTCATCACAACCTCGCACCAATTAACAGTGCAATAGTAAATGATTGTTAATTACAGTTATCTTAATTGTTTAAAAAAAGTGACTATTATCACAAAGGAAATACGCCTGAGTAGTAGTCAGAGACATAACTGGCACGTAAGGTTTGCAACCACTAACCCACCAATAGAGAGGTAGATAAGGCGTTAATCTCCCATACTTAACCTGGTTTATGGTAAATTGCCCTCCATTTTGTTTAATTTGTAGATGATACGTTCAGATAATGTCTAATATTTGGTCAAAAGAAGAAACTCTGTGGAGTTTCGCGCTCTACGGCACAGCCGTTGGTGCAGGCACGCTCTTCCTTCCTATTCAGTTAGGTTCGGCGGGGGCTGTGGTCCTGTTTATTACTGCTCTGGTCGCCTGGCCTTTAACATATTGGCCACATAAAGCCTTATGCCAGTTCATCCTCTCATCGAAAACATCAGCAGGTGAAGGGATAACGGGCGCGGTAACACACTACTATGGCAAGAAGATTGGTAATCTGATTACCACGCTGTACTTCATCGCCTTTTTTGTCGTCGTGTTGATATATGCAGTGGCAATTACCAACTCACTTACGGAACAACTGGCAAAGCATATGGTTATTGATCTTCGCATCCGTATGTTGGTGAGTCTGGGGGTTGTATTAATCCTGAATCTCATTTTTCTGATGGGACGCCATGCAACCATTCGGGTAATGGGATTTTTGGTATTCCCATTGATTGCCTATTTCTTATTTCTTTCTATTTACCTGGTCGGTAGTTGGCAACCTGATCTATTAACAACCCAGGTAGAGTTCAATCAGAATACCCTTCACCAGATATGGATATCGATTCCCGTGATGGTTTTCGCTTTTAGCCATACGCCCATTATTTCTACGTTTGCCATAGACAGACGTGAAAAATATGGCGAACATGCTATGGATAAATGCAAAAAAATTATGAAAGTCGCTTATCTCATCATCTGCATAAGTGTATTGTTCTTTGTCTTTAGCTGCCTGCTTTCTATTCCACCTTCGTATATTGAAGCGGCTAAAGAAGAAGGGGTTACCATTTTATCGGCGCTTTCTATGCTGCCGAACGCCCCAGCATGGTTGTCAATTTCCGGGATTATTGTCGCAGTAGTTGCGATGTCGAAATCATTCCTGGGTACGTACTTTGGCGTTATTGAAGGTGCCACAGAGGTCGTCAAAACAACATTACAGCAGGTTGGTGTAAAGAAAAGTCGTGCATTTAACCGCGCACTATCAATTATGTTGGTATCGCTGATTACCTTCATTGTTTGTTGCATTAACCCGAACGCGATTTCGATGATTTACGCGATCAGCGGCCCGCTCATTGCCATGATACTTTTCATCATGCCTACGCTGTCAACGTATCTCATCCCGGCGCTTAAACCCTGGCGTTCCATCGGAAATCTGATTACGCTGATCGTGGGTATTCTGTGCGTATCGGTAATGTTCTTTAGCTAATATCCGTTGTGGATGGTTCAAAATTGCGTCAATTTTGAACCATCCCAGTTTTCATAATGTTCATTTGTTATTATTCCGCTCTATCACTTCTCTCGTAATATTATATAATTATCAGATAGTTAAACACACAAAGAGTTCTGAACATCTTAAATAAGACTATTTAAGATACATGACGATTGCATTGCGTAAACGCTTTTTATTTACAAAAAAATGGGGAAGTATTACGGCGAAGATAAATTGGAGCGGGCGAAGGGAATCGAACCCTCGTATAAAGCTTGGGAAGCTTTCGTTCTGCCATTGAACTACGCCCGCAGACCGCTTTGAGAGCGGAGATTATGCCCGAAGTGAGAAAAAATTTCCAATACGAAAGCCGTCATGGTGACCGAAACCAGGGTTATCAGGCCGAATGAAAACTCGGATTAATGGGGAAAATGCGTTAAGATTTCGAACTTACTTTTGTTTTTCTTCGATTTTCCGCGTCCAGAGGTTCTCCGTGCGGTGTTTTTGTCAATCGGCGTTTGCGTTCTCAGGTCTTTTTAAGACCGGGTTGGTGTCGTTTGAGGACTCAGCGGCGAAGAAACACCAGGCGCTCACGTCGGATATTCGTTTGGAACATCTGCAGATTTATTCGGATACCACGAAGATGCAGCAGGTTGTTACCAATATTCAGAGCAACGCCGTGAAATACACGCCCGACGGCGGCACGATCTCAATCACTGTGACGGAACCCCCTGTTCGGGAAGCAGGAAAAACGGCCGTCGTCTGCGTGATCCGAGATACTGGCATCGGGATTTCCAAGGCGTTCCTGCTGCACATCTTCGATCAGTTTGAACGGGAACACAACACGACGTCCACCGGCATTGAAGGCAGTGGTCTCGGCATGTTGATCGTGAAAAAATTGCTCGATCTCATGGGCGGCGCTATTACGATCGAAAGCGAACAGGGAAAAGGCACGACTGTGCACATTACGACGGTGCATCGAATGGCGCCGACTTTTGACGGGACGGAGAGCGCAAACACGCTGAAGAAAATGACGAAGAGCTTAAAGGGCGTCCGGATTCTTTTGGCGGAAGACAATCCGCTCAACGCAGAAATTGCCATTGAAGTGCTGCGCGGCGCCGGGGTGGAAGTCGACACCGTGGGCGACGGCGAAGACTGCGTGAAGGCGGTGACGGAAAAGTCCGCCGGGTACTACGCCGCCGTTTTGATGGATATTCAGATGCCGCGAATGGACGAGTACGCCGCCACGAAACTCATCCGCGCTTTTGCCGATCTGCGCAAAAAACGAATTCCGGTGATTGCCATGACCGCGAACGCCTT
>ENA-ORMS01002878-ORMS01002878.1-human-gut-metagenome-genome-assembly--contig:-NODE-2878-length-11760-cov-3.111918_pt1 | contig 11760 bp, 18 predicted proteins | sample MGYA00242104_ERZ508997 | MGnify/ENA primary metagenome ERZ508997 (study PRJEB26280, sample SAMEA2338704) | human gut metagenome | biome: human gut; feature: human-associated habitat; material: faeces... | reverse complement strand
CCTTCGTCGTGATCCATCCGAGCCGCTCTCGCAGCTCTTTCCGGTGGGCCTTCGAGTCGATGTCCTCGCTATCGAACGGGAACGAAACGTCCTTGCCACAGCAGTCGCACGAGTACACGGCTTCGCCTTCCCAATAGCCGCTAAACTCCAGATCTCTCATTCGTCCGTCCCATCCTCACCCATGAAGACCGAGCCGGCCCGCATCGCTCTGCGCTGGATCTCCTCCAGCAGCGTCGCCGTGCTGATACCGTCGAGACTGGGCAGGCCCTTGCCGCCGCAGCAGTCGCATTCGCCGCAGCAATCATCCTCAACCTCGTCGTCCAAAGAGACCAAGAGGTCAGAGTTAAGAAGCAAAGCGGGGCGGATGCCGTACGAGTTGGATGCGTAGTAGTAGTAGTAACTGCCATCGGTGACGACGTACCACACGTAGCTGGTGTTGCTGGTGTACGGGGAGCGGAGCCACCGACACGCCCAAGGCGTGACGAGCCAGTACCAGTCATCCTCGTTCAGCGGGATCAACTCCTTGAACTGGCCGTACTGCCAAAGCGTCAGGGGCGCCGCCTTGACCGTGATGGTGCCGTAGCTCTTGCTACGGTCGGTGCAGCTCAGATCCACTTCAAACGGGAGAATGGCCGCGGCCTCCTCCGAGGTGCGAGGCAGGGCCTCCACCCACTTGTCGATACGCTCCTTCAAGGTGGAGCGGGTGTAGTCGTTGCGGTTCTCCGCATCGTCCTTGTCGTTGAACGGGCAGGACTCCTTGCTCTGAGCCAGCAGGACGAACGCAGCACCGTCGCGCTGTTCCATGACGACGAACTTCTCACCGGCGAAGTTGAAAATGCGGCCGGGGCTGAGTTTTGCGAGTTTCTTCATGATTGCCTCCTATTCTGCTTCCTGAATTGTCACGACAACCCTCGGGTCGTCGCTGAAGAACTTTCTTACCTGTGCGTCTACAATCTGGGCGTCATCGTGATAGGCGATGTCGTTCAGGGAGTCACACACGATTTTGCCGATGTTGTCGAAGTCTGGCTTCTTCATCGGTCTGATTTTCCGCTCGCGCATGAGCTGCGCTTTCTTTTTGCTGACGCTTTTGGGGATGCCGTAGTACGCCGTGATGCGCACATCAAGCGGTGTGTCCTTGGGGAACTTGAAGTCGTTGCATTGACGGCGGTATTCGAGCCTGACGAGGTTCTCATAGCTGACCGTCTTCTCCGGTGTGTAGGTCTGAACAAACGCGCCAGCGTTTCGGAATCGCGGCCTGCCTTTGCCCGCCGGCTCTCCAAGGACGGAAAACTTCAGCTTCATTTTGGTATCTCCGCCCCCTCCACCATCGTCTCGCCAATCCAATACTTGACGAGGTATTCGTTGCTTCTCCCGTCCTTCTTCTGCTTCACGGGCTGGACGGAATACCCGTTTCGGAACAGGATCGAGGCGACCGTCACGCGGTCGGCTTCACTCCCGATTTTGAGGTAGAAGACCTCTTTACTCCCCGCCATGTTCAGGCTCCTCGCTGAGTTTGAACTGCGGGCCCCACGTTGCGACGATGTGGCGGCTCTCCTGATCGACGAACGCGAGCTTCCCGTCGTAAATCGTCATGTTCAGCTTGTACTTGATACAGGCCCTCTCGACGTCAGCGATAAGATGCTGTACCCGCTGCTTCATTTCCATTTGGCTTCTCCTTTCAGTCAATATCGAACAGCTTCTCCATCTCCGTGAACCGCCGGCTGGCTTCCTTCTTCCGCCAACTCGGGCCGGTGAACTGCATCGAGTAGCAGGTCTCGAAGATGCGGTCATAAATGCGGCTGTACCGTCTGTCCTCCTCGTCCTTCATCTCGTCGATGGTCAGGTTCGTGGTCAGGAGCATCGGGAGCTTCCGCCGATACCGGCTGTCGATGATGTTGTAAATCTTCTCAAGCGCATAATCGGTGTTGCGCTCGGCACCCAGATCGTCGAAGATGACCAGCTTCGCGCTGTTCATCCGGGCGATGATGTCGCTCTCCTTCTCCTCGCCGCCCTGAATGAGCTCCAGCAGCTTCACAAGGGAGGTCATCATCACGGGGACGCCGCGGTTCAGCAGGTGGTTGGCGATACAGGCAGCCGCAAAGCTCTTACCCGTACCAACGCTTCCCCAGAAAATCAAACCCTGATTTTTGGACACCATCTCGTCGAACGCCTCAGCGTATCGGCGGCACAGCTTCAGATTTCGGGCGTTGTACTTCGTGACTTGGAAGCTGTCGAAGGATGCCTCGCGGAGCTTTTCATCCATGAGGCTCGCCTTTTTCAGACGGGCGACACGCTCCATGTCCTTTTTGTTCTGCTCGGCCTGCTTTTCGGCAGCCTCCTTGTCGCGGTCGCACTTGCAGGCCTTGAACGTCATCTTGTTCTCGGGGTTGCCCTCCATCGGAGCGGACACCGTCACCATCCCCTGCCTCGGCTCACCGCACTTCCCGCACATGAGCATTCCGTCATCGTCGAACCAATCGCCGGGGCGGATCTCCTGCCGTTCAAGCCCTTGGGCGGCAATACGGGGCAAAATGGTCTGCGGGTCAAATCCTTGCATTTGTCATTCCTCCCCGTATTCCGCAAACGGATTTTTGTTGTCGGGCACCGCGTCCTCGGGCGGCTGGGCCTTCTTCTTATCTGGCAGATAGTCAAGGAACGGCCGGCTGTCGCTCAGGAACGTCTTCGGGTGCTTGATGTACTGCTTCTCGGTGCCGAGCCTCTTGCACTGGGTCGCATAGTTCCGAGCGGCCATCAGCAGCTCCTCCGGGGAGAAGCCCTCATGGATGCGGGCCTGATACTTCTTGAAGGCGTTGCCTTTCTCAGCCTTTTTCGGGTATGCGTCCCAGAACTCGTCGAAGGTCGGCGTGTACTTTGGTGTTGCCGGTTCCGTAGGGGGCTTCGGCGGTTCAGGAGGCTCGGTCGGCGCTTTTTCGGCTGCGGGAGTCTCTCCCCCGTCGATTTTAAGCTGCTTTTCCTCGCCGTCCGCGGGACCGTCCGTGTGACCGTCCTTCGCCGCATCCGCTTTTTCCTCGTTTTGGGCCGCCGCTTTGCTGTTCCGCCGACTCTCGCGCTTGCGGGCAGCGTCGCGCTCTCGGGCATCCTTGGCCTTTTGCCATTGGGCTTGCCAAGTCTCCCAGTCGTGGATGCAGATTCCGTGAGGCGACCAGTCGAGCCAGCCGCTATCGAAGAGTGCATCCACGATTTTCTTCGGATCGAGCACACAACCTGCGCCGACGCCGTACAGGTATCGCTCGATGTCCTCTTTTTCTGCATACAGTATGAGCCCGTCCCTCTCAGCGTTCGTAAGCCCCCAGAACCACAAGAAGTTCAGGATGCCCGTCGCCTCGAACTTTGAGCAACCGAGCTGCTTATACAGATTCCGCAGCTTCGGCCCGTCGATACTTTCGTGTACGCTGATCCATGCCATTTTCTCACCTGCCTGTCTGTATGACGGCTATGCCGTCGGATCGCATCACTCTTTACCGGGGAAATCGGGCTGGTCGCTGGCAGGAACGGTATCGCTGGCTTCCTGCGGAGCTTCGGGTTCAGGTTTCTTCTCCTGAGCCATTTCCATGACCTTTTCGGTGATGCGGTGATACACAGACGTAGGCAGGCCCTCCGTGGACTCGTAGCCCTCGGCGGCCAGCAGGGATTTCAGGACGCCGTTCGCTTCCTGTCCAAAGGCGCTCGTCGCCATCTTGAAAAGCGTCTGGCGCTGATCCTGCGTGATAGGTTCGTCCTTTTCGGCTTCGGTCACTTCGCCGGTAGCAGGATCGACCACCAGAGCGAAGCCATCCGTCGGAAGCTCGCCCATGTCGAGGACTTCCTCCTGACTGTAAATGCCCATAATCATATCGGGGCAGTTCATGCGGCCGAAGAACGAAGCGGCGCGGTACTGGATCATCACGTCGGGCATGGTCTTCCACTTGCTGCCGTTTTTGCTCGTCCAGCCTTCGTCGTTCGCCATATTCATCGTGATTTTCGGGCCGTAGACCTTGTGACCGGAGTAATCCTTCGCCCAAGCGCGGCAGCTCAGGCCACCGTCGGCCCTATCACGCCCGAACTCGAACTGCAGCTCGGTCTTATACCGGCGGCTGCTGTTAATCATGGCGATAATCCACTGGCTCGACCACGCAGGGCGCCCGTTGACGATGTAGAGGTTCTGCATCACCATCATCGGACTGGTGTTGATGCGAGATGCCATCTCAATAGCGATCATGCAGTTGCCGACGTTTCCATGGTACTCCTTGGGGACTACCGTAGACGACGCAAGGCACTGGGCCATGCGCAGAGCCGTATTGAAGCTCGCGCCGTCAGCGAAGACGCTCAAGGCTCCCCCGCCGGCCGTTTTCTGAGCCACAGCCCCAGCGGGCGCCGTGCTCAGTTTGTTTTCGTTGCTCATGTTGACCTCCTGTTATTCTCCGGTTTTACCGGGTGCTGACGCTGGTGGTGTAGGTTTCGCGGAACTTGATACCGGGGATCTCGACCTGGCCCTTGGACATCTTAATCAGGCGGAGCACCGCAGCCTTATCGACCGGCCGCAGCTCAATGCCAATGAGAGACACGGGAACCTTAGACCAGTCGCACTCGGACTCGCAGATTTCCCACGTCTTGCTCTGGGAGATGCCCTTGACCTTGGGCGTCTGATGCTGGACGCCACCGGCGATGGACACCCCTTCCATCATCTCGGCTTCGGCCATAGCGTACTCTGCGCCAACAGCGTCACCATTAGCCTCGGCTTCGGCAGCTTCATTCAGGTGGCGGTCGATCTCGGCCTGAGCCAGTCGGCGCATGGCCTCCTCCTGCTCACGGCGCTTGCGCTCCTGCTCCGCGCTGTACTCGTTCACCTTGGTCTTGACGATCTTCTCCGCCTTTTCCAGAGGCTCAATCATTTCCTTTCTGTGGGTCAGAACCTCGTCGTAGCTCTTCTTGGCGGACACGCGGAGAGGCTCCCAATAGTCCTTGACCTGCTTCTGAGCCTGCTTGATCTGCTTCAGGAACAGGCCAGCGTCCTCGAAATCCGCTCCAGAGGCGACGACGACCGCTTCGGCCCGCTGCTCAATCAAGCTGACTTCGTTGCCGAGCTTGCTCTCTTCAGCGTTCATCACGGTCACGTTCTCTTCTGCGGTGTCAAGGACAAGGGCATTGCTTCCGATGGTCTTTGCGTCGTTCATACTGACACTCCTTTTCATTTATTTGTAAGACTGTTCATAGTCGTACAGACATTTCAGTGCCCCGACTACGCGGCATCTGGCGGGGTCTTTGGCCGGGAACTCGCGGAACGCCCATTTCCCGTCCTTTTTCAGATGCAGGATGTGCTTTCTTTGCGGTGTGATGCCGTGGGAAATAAGTGCCTGCGAGTAGGCTTCAAGCTGGACACCGCAGGCCATTTCCAGCAGCGTGTACGTCGTCTTGAAGTCGATAAGCTCCAGCAGGCCGCCGATCTCGCAGAGCAGGTCAATCGTCCCGCCGTAGCGCATCAGCTTGTGGTAGATGCGTACCTCAGAGCCGAAGACCCGCGGTTTATACTGCTTCCACCACTCCATGAAGCCGTTGAAGTAGCCGCGATGCTCCGACGGAATATCGTCGATGCCGAACTTGATCCAGTTCTCGATGCTGTTATGCACCGCAGAGCCTTTGATGGCGGCGTTCTCAAGCGTCCGCTTGCTGATACCGCCGTAGCACTGGTCTTTCAGCGGCTCCATCAGCTTCGACACGCTCGGGATGATGTCGCCGTTCAGCCGGTAGATGTGGCTGGCCTCGTCGAACGTCAGCTCTGGCAGTTCAGGAACCTCAACCGTCATATCCATCTGGAATGTCCTCCTCGCTCGCGGTTCTCCATTCTCCTCCCAGCTTCGGTATCAGGACGCAGAGCGGCAGGTCTTCCAAGCAGTCCTCGCACCACGCCTCACCGTCGATGATGCCGTACTCGTCGCCGGGAATAATCGGCTCTCCGCAGGAGCAGCAGTGCGTCACCGGCGTCGGGTCCGGAGCGTTCGGGCAGCCGCTCAGGCAAGGGCTGTGCATACAGATGTCGCACATAAGTTTCTCCTCCCAATCGCATTGATTCTTTCGCGCATCACATAATCTTCCAGCTCGTTTCTGAACAGGAGCGGCACATACGCCTCGTCCTTGCCGTTCAGGTCTGCCTTGCGGACGGTGTGCTGCATGATGGCGACCATGTCATCCACATCGAACCAGAAGCCGGTCTCGTTCTGGACGTCCACGATGATGTTTCCCAGCTCCTCGGTGTTCAGCTTCGCCGTGTCGATCATGCCAGCACCTCCGCCCATGCGTCCGCGTATTCCATCACCGTGCGGCTGTACGACGTGGTCGTGTAGCCTTTGCTGAAGACGTGCTCCTGAGCGCCGCCCTCGCCGTAGTTGTAACAAATCAAGGCTTTGTGCCAGTCCCCGTACTTCCCATACAGGTCGCTCAGGATGAACACACCAGAGCGGATATTCTGGTACGGGTCGGTCAAATCCGTGACCCCGATTTTCTCAGACAGCCATTCGGAATTGATGCTGTTAATCTGCATATAGCCGTAGCAGCTTCCGTTTGCGGCTGTGGCCGTGAACGAGCTTTCAGCCTGAATGACGCCCAGAGCCACGTTCTGAGGGACGCCGTATTCTTCGCAGACCGCAATCAGATGGCACTGCAGGTCGAAGTCCAGCGGGATCTCCTCATGCAGATAGCCTTGCTCCAGCAGAGCGGCCTCGATTTTCTCGTTCTCGTCCTCTTCCTCTACGGGTTCCGGTTCCTGAACAGGCTCGGCCGTCATCTGGACGGGCTGATATGTACTGTCGTGCTCTGCGACCAGCAGAACCGGCTCAGCCTGCAACACGGGCGGCTGTGGCGTTGGTTCGGGTGCCGTTTCGGCTGCCCCCCCTGTCAGGGCTACGATGCTGGCCGTGGTCAGCGCCAGCACGGCCGCTGTGGTCGCCAGCTTGATTCGCAAGATGCGGCGGCGTCTTCTTCTCCGTTCCATTCGGGTCATGATGCTTTGTCCTCCTTCGTTTTCTCAGGTGTCGCGCAGAACGGGGCCAGATCCAACGGTTTCATCCGCCGAATAGCCTCCGCAAGCTCCTGTGGGCTTTTGATGCCATACTCTTCCGCGAGTATAGCCATCAGACTATTTTGATCCATGGGCATCACCATCTTCGTTCAGAGCCATCTCGCCGATGGTCTTCAACTCGCTCACGGTCTTCGCCAGATCATCGAGGTAGGTCAAAACCTCTTGAAGCGCCGGCTTCTCGTCTTCGGTGATTTTCCCGTCAGCCGCAATGTCGAGGAGCGTGTCCTTGACCTCTCCGAGCTGTTCGGTCTTCAAGCTCTTCAGCAGCTTGACCGTCACGCGGTCAATGCCAACCACTTCGTCGGAGAGCGAATGTCTGCATCCAATCGGGCACTCGTTTAGACAGTAGTGGTTCAGCAACCACGGGGCGTTGTACCTGTCAGCCATGAGCACCGCCTTATCGACCGGCATGAACTTTGTGTTCCCCAGCTCTGCATCTGCCAGCGAAGATACCGACATTCCAAGTTGCTCAGCCGCGCTCTCACGGCTACATAGCCTGTCATCATATTCAGCAGCCTTTTTTCTGGCTTGATACCACGGATTTCCCGCCGCTTTCGTAGCGTCACGTCCCATTTTCTCTGAGCCTCCAATCGCCTATAATTACCGAAGTGGCAAGATAAATTATCCAAGTGGCTAATCATCGGGCAAAAAAATATACACCGACGCCGATGATGGCCTCGATTAACCAGTTGGCAACTTGCCGTCGAAGAAAAAGTCGTTCACCTGCGCATTGTTCAGCGTGAGCAGGCTGGCGACCTCCGGGACTTCATCCAAGGTAAACTCTACTTCGCCTCTCTCTTTTCTCCCATAGGAGACTTCCGTGAGGCCGAGCTTCTCTGCCATGTACTTCTGCGTAAATCCAAGCCTTGCGCGGGCTCCCTTGATTTCGAGTGGTTTCATAATGTTCACCCCTTTCTGCCTATCTTTTTTTGAAGATAATTGACCTATGTGATTATTATAATTACCCACGTGGCTAATGTCAATAGTTTTTTGCAGTTTTCTCGCAAAAAATGTTTGCGATTTTACCAAAAGAGCTATACAATGGCTAATACGAACAATCACGCTGGCAAAGGAGAAACACATCATGGAACTCGAACTCGATTTTACCGCCTTCAAGAAGAACCTGCGCGACCTGATTGAAAGCAGGGGCCTCTACGCCAAGGACATCGCCGCAGAGATCAACGTCTCGACGCCTACCCTGTCGAGATACCTTCAGGGCGTCCGTGAGCCTGAACTCAAGTACGTTGTTCGGCTTGCCCGCTACTTCGGCGTTTCTGTTGACTGGCTGCTGGGCCTCAGCAACGACCGCTACGAGGCAGTCCCCACAGAAGTCCGCGAGTTTGCCACTCTGTACGCTCTGGCCTCGCCAGATGACCGTACCATCGTCGAAACTGTACTCAAAAAATATCGAGAGGAGAACTAACCATGATCTTCGGCAAAGACTTGGGACGTTCTGCCTTCTTTGCCGAAATCGGCTCGGAGGTTGAACGTCTGGACAGCATCCCCAGCAACTACACGAACCTCGTCTGCATCGGGCAGAGCGTCAATCTCACCGACACCGTAGGACGTGAGTATCGCATCGACCTGTTCATCTCGCCCACCGGCTGTATCGCCGTTCGGCTTCCTCTTCCCCTTGCCGGTGCGTTGCCGGCCGACGCCGATCCCAAGCATCTACGCCGCGTTGCCTCCATTGTGCGGGCGTGGAGCGTGGAGCAGCTCAACGAGGTCTGTGCCGACCATTTCTACCGCGCCGAAGGACAGGCTGCCGACATCATCGACGTCCTCGTTCGCGCCGGTCTTGCGGGTTTCTCCGACAAAGGCAATGTCAGCAAGGCTCTCGCCGCAACGCTGGCTGATGGCGAATTGCTCTTCGAGGTCATCGACTCAGCCTCCGCACAAAAGGTCTTTACCAGCCGTGAACTCATTGGCCGCTTCTCTGCCGCAAAAGGCGTTGACCCAGACGACGTGACCGAGTTCATCGGTGCCCTCGAAGTCATGGACGGCTTCAGCGTCGTCTACATCGGCCGCGAGATCATCGTTCAATATGCTCCGCTCGGCGACGGCCGCCCGTACCAGCTCTTCAAGTTCACCATCGGGCAGCATCGCTCGGACGTGGTGGCCGAGCCCCGTGTCACCCGACACCAGCTCCAGAGCAACGGGCGAGGTCCTGCCGAGGCCGACAGTTTCTTCGAGGCCCTCATTCCCTATGCGGACACAGCCTCAATGCAGCCTGCACCCGACGGCTCCATCAGTGTCTTGCCTCTCAGCATTGACGCCCTGATGGATGGCACGATGGGGCTTGTGGCAGCGGCCAGAGGCTTCGCAAAAGCAGTCTCGCAATAAAAACACATACGGGGCATCGCAGCAGCGGTGCCCCAAAACTATATCTAACGGTTACGTTACGTTTACGGTATAGGTTACGGTTACGGTATGGTTACGGTTATACACGGAACGTCCGTGGATTTTTGGTCGGACGTTCCTATGGAATATCCCGAAAAAGGAGGACTTCGTATGGCTTCTCGCATCGCCGAGAAACTGGCCGCGAAGAAGGCGGCCATCTATATTCGCGTCTCTACTCATTGGCAGGTGGACAAAGACTCCCTCAAAGTTCAGCGCCGCGAACTTATCGCCTATGTCACGCTGGTGCTGGGCATCACCGACTACGTCGTGTTTGAAGACCCCGGCTACTCGGCCAAGAACACAGACCGCCCAGAATATCAGGCCATGATGGATCGCATCCGCACAGGCGAGTTTACCCACCTTGTCGTCTGGAAGATTGACCGTATCAGCCGCAACCTGATCGACTTCGCCGCCATGCACGACGAACTGCAGTCCCTCGGCGTCACCTTCGTCTCCAAGAACGAACAGTTCGACACCTCCTCCGCCATCGGTGAGGCCATGATGCGCATTATCCTGATTTTCGCCGAGCTGGAGCGCAAGACCACCGCCGAGCGCGTCACGGCCGTCATGCTCTCCCGTGCCTCAGACGGTCAATGGAATGGTGGCCGTGTCCCCTTCGGCTATTCGTGGTCGAAGGAAACAAAGACATTCTCCATCGTCCCCGAGGAGGCCAAGGCCATCCGCCGCATGGCCGAACTGTACGAGCAGTACCAGTCCTTGCTCTATGTCGCCAAGTACCTCAACGACGCCGGTATCGTCACGAAGACGGGCGGCCAATGGACGCCAACCACGGTGCGCACCATCCTGACAAACCCGTGGTACATCGGCCAGTATGTCTATAACGTCCACTCAGACGGCAAGGGCATCGAGAAGCGCGACTCCGACGAATGGATCACCGTCGAGAACCACCACGAACCCATTCTGAGTGAAGATGTGTTCTACCGCATGAAGTTCCTGCTGACTCGGAATAAGCGCGGCGGCGTTCCCTCTCACAAAACATACGTCAGGAAGAACATCCACATCTTTGCCGGTCTGCTCCGCTGCGGCCAGTGCGACTCCAATATGACGGCCAACCTCGACCGGCGGCGAGCGAACGGCTTCCGCCCCTCCCAATACGCCTGTGGCAGCCGGCGGCGCAAAGGAACCTCCTGCACCAACAAGTACATCTCCGATACCACGCTCGGCCCGTTCGTCCTGAACTACGTCGCCAACATCATCAGGGCCTCCAAGAACTCCTCTGAGGCCACGACACCCGAGGTTCTGGAGCGTAAGCTGCTCCGCGGCGAAGCGTTCGAGGACGTGGCCTCCGTCAGCACCGACGCTCTGGGCCAGCTTCTCGATGCGTTCCGTTCTGCCGGTGACGCCGTGGAGTACCGCCCGCAAATCGCCTTCTCCGGTGATGACAACTCCATCCGTGAAATTGACACCCTCCGTGCTCGGCGCCGCAAGCTCGACAACGCCCTCGCCAGATTGAACGCCCTGTACCTCTACGACGACGAAGCCATGCCAGAGAAAGACTTCGTCATGCAGCGCGGCCAGATCACCAAACAGCTCGAAGAAGTCAATGCCCGCATTGAGGAACTGCAGAACCAAGAGTCCAGCGAAGAACTGGGCGACGACTTCATCGGCAAGGCCAGCTACTACATCATGGCGAACAAGCTGATTGAAGACCGCTACATCGACTACGAGAAGTACATCCGAGCCATTGACCCCTCTATCCCGCGCAGCTTCCTCCAGCAGATCATCGACCACATCGTTGTAAACGATGGCCGCGTCATCTCCATCACTTTCAAGAACGGATCGACCCACACGTTCACCTACAAGACATGAGAAAAGCCCCGGCCTCATATACTGAGGTCGGGGCCATCTTATGCAGTCTATGCAGTATCGCCGCAACATTATGCGTCAAAAAAGTTGTTCAATTTTATAAGCATCCCCTCAAAGCTAACGATGCGTGATGCTTTTCAGTTATCCATGCGGCTTTTTCTGCTTTTTGCGCCGGTTAAGCCGTTTCCCCCGAAAACCCTTATTTTGCAGGCTTTTCGCCGTTTTGGGCCTTGGAGGGCATCACGTCTCCAATGAACATCGCATCACCGAAGGAGAAGAAGCGGTAGCGCTCCTTTACAGCCTCCTTGTAGGCGGACAGGATGTGCTCCCGGCCCGCCAGGGCGGATACCAGCATGATGAGCGTGGACTCCGGCAGGTGGAAATTGGTGACGAGGGCATCCATCACCTTGAACCGATAGCCGGGGTAAATGAAGATATTCGTCCAGCCGCCGGTGGCG
>ENA-ORMS01002876-ORMS01002876.1-human-gut-metagenome-genome-assembly--contig:-NODE-2876-length-11762-cov-5.666951_pt1 | contig 11762 bp, 7 predicted proteins | sample MGYA00242104_ERZ508997 | MGnify/ENA primary metagenome ERZ508997 (study PRJEB26280, sample SAMEA2338704) | human gut metagenome | biome: human gut; feature: human-associated habitat; material: faeces... | reverse complement strand
GCCACCTTGCCAAGGTGGAGGTAGCGAGTTCGAGCCTCGTCACCCGCTCCAAAACAATAAGGAACGCCAACTGCGTTCCTTGATTTATATTCGGTGCCGTGGCCAAGTGGTAAGGCAAGGGTCTGCAAAACCCTGACTCCCCAGTTCAAATCTGGGCGGCACCTCCATCTTATCATAGCAGTATAGATGCGTCTGGCGCAAAGCCAGACGCATCAACTGTTTCCGGGCATTTTGGATGCTCGGATTTTTTCTTTTTTTCCATAGATTTTTCTGACCGACCTCCCGGATTTGAACCGCAGTTTGGCGCGCAGGAGCGAACTGCTGTGGAAATGGTTGGCCTTTTTGAAAAATATCCCCGTTAGTGAAGCAAGATATTCACTGAAAATAGTTCACAAAAATTCAGGCGCGATTTTGTTGATATTGCCAGTGCGGAATATGGATAGGGAACCCGAGGGTTCGAAATAGAAGGTGTTTATCTGTTTTTAGTAGAATATATTGATATAACATGACGAAACAGCGGCAATTGCGAGCTTTTTTAACCCGGGACACGGTGTGAAAAGGGGCTTCTCAGCTGCGTTCCTGTTTTTTTTGTCAAATTCCAAGAGTTTGCTTGAAAAAATTTCCGTATGGTGATATAATGATAAAAAAATAATGGGGCGGTGCGGCTGGAGGATGCTCCGGCGGCGGAATAGGGTGAGATTCCCTGCGAGTGGGTCACTGTGATGCCGGTTTGAGCCGGATAAGTCAGATACGCAAGGTGCTGTTCCCAGACCGCTGCCATCACCGGGGTCGAACACTCAACAATGCGATAGAAATATCCGTGTTGCAGATTTGTGCGCCCGTCTGCTGAATGGCAGATGGGCGTTTTGGTTTTCTGCAACTCCGCCGTAAGGCGTTGCCAAATACACTATTATGAGAGGAAGATCACAAGTATGAAAAAACGAGTGTTATCGCTGCTGCTTGCACTGGCTATGGTGCTGTCTTTGCTGCCTGTCACAGTGTTTGCAGTTGACGGTCACGACGGCCAGGTTCGTGTTCGTGTGGAAAACTCCACATGGAACAAGGCCGACGGCGCTCCATGGGAGGGAACGCTGGTAGATGAATGGATCACCCTGAAGGATGATTCCACCATGATGAGCTGCGTAAAATATGCGCTGGAAAAGAATCACTATTCCTACGAGACAGCCAGCAGCCCCTATGGCGGCGAATACCTCGGTGAGGTGAACGGTCTTGCCGAAGTGGACGGCGGCGCGCAATCCGGTTGGATGGGCACGCTGAACGACTGGTTCGTGAACGCCTCCTTCTCTGCCTTTACCGCCAAGAACGGTACACTGGCCGCCGGAGACGAGATCCGCGTTCTATACACCAAAACCGGCTATGGTGCAGACATCGGCGGCGACTGGAGCACGAAGAGCAACACAGCATTGTCGGCACTGTCTTTCAGCAGCGGCACGCTGTCTCCTGCCTTTGACAAGGACACTCTGGAATACACCCTGACCCTGACCGAACCGGCCAATGTGACCGTTGCAGTCACGGCAGCCAATAAGTGCAATCAGGTCTATCTGACCGTGGGCGAGACGAGCTATCGCCGCTCGGCATCCATCCCCATGGAGGACGGCACGGTGCTGACCCTCCGCTGCGGCGACGCAGAAGAAGGCACAGAAAACACCCCCGCGGTCGTTCCAACGACCTATACCGTCACCGTGAAGGCCGGCCAGCGCATCCCCAAGGCCAATGTGACCGTTCGCTCGCAGGCGGCTGGCGCTTATCTGCACGGGATCGAGACTGTGGAGGTTTCCGGCGATCTGGCCGAGAGCTACGGCTTTACCGACAGCGTCGAGGGTGTTTCCGCGTTGGACGTGCTGGTCAAGGCGCATGAGCTGGTTTTTGGCAAGGACTTCACGCCGCAGACAGCCTCGAGCTATCTGAGTGTGGGCAGCACGGGCTGGGTCTCGCTCACGTTTGGCTTGACTGACAGCTTCGGCTTCTTTGTCAATGAGGGCTGCCCCAACGACGGTACTGCATCCGCCTCCGGCGGCTACAACGGCACCTTCGTCACAAACACGGCTGTGCACGACGGCGATACTGTAGATTTCTTCCTTTACCAGGATGGCGAAGCATGGTCAGATTATTACACATGGATCGATGCGCCCGCCGCCGTCGTTGATGGCGAGAAGGTCAATGTGACCGTCAAGGGCTTCTACGCAGTCAGCGCGTATCTCTATAAGGACGGGGCTGCCCTGAAGGCTGCTGCCAAGGCACTTGAGGGCGTGCAGCTCGGCTGGCTGGAGCCTGCCACCGGCGCAGTGACTGCCATTCAGAATGCTGTCACCGATGAAAACGGCACGGCTTCCTTCGTCGCAGACAAGGCCGCGACCGGCTATCTCGTGGCGCTGTCCAACAGCGACGACGAGGTCTATGCCATTATGAACCCCACCGCAAAGATCGCGGTGCACACCAAGGTCAACGTGGAATTCAATGGCCTGCACAACGCCCAGCTTGCCGACCTGAAGGTCTATTCCTATCAGAATGGCGTGAAGGGCGCGACCGACCTGCTGGCCGACCTTACCGCAGTGCCTGACGGCTATAAGCTCAAGTATGCCACCACCATGCTGCCCGGCGACTACCTCGTCGAAGGCTATGATGCCAACGGCGACTTCAACGGCAGCATCGTCGTGACCGTCGGCGAAGAGGACTGCGCCTTCGTGCTCCAGCGTGCAAACCAGATCTACGCCAGCAACAGTGGCTGGAAGGTCGGCACGGATTACACGATCGAGTACGTCGAGACCGCGCCCGACGGCACCCTGCGCAAGACCGCCCTCGGCACCGCCAACAATTACGGCACGGTCTACACCTCTGCGATCTTCCTCGAGGGTGACACGCTGAAGGTCACCCTGAAGCCCATCGGGGATAAGACGAATGACTATCTCCCCATCACCGTTACCAAGACCGGTTCGGAAACTGTGGACAAAGGCGCGCTGAGCTTCAGCGCCTCCATCCCGCAGGGACTGGACGTGAAGATCACCGCGCCCGCCGGCTCCACCGTCGTGGCCGGCACCTTCGGCGACTATTATTCCTATACATTCATCGATCCCGTGCAGACGACCGACAACGGCGACGGCACGCTGACCGCATCCTTCCGCGTGCCCACGACGACCAGGCTGAACCACTTCCTGCGGGTGCAGAATCCCGACGGCGTGACCTACTGGAGCTTTGATAGGTGGACGGCCGCGCAGAACATCACCGTCACCCGCGACGACTTGCACATGGACGACGATATCTCCGCCTCCACCGTTTACCGCTTTAAAAACAATGTCTATGACCGCGCGGACGTGTATCTGAATATCAACCGTCAGGGCTACAAGAACCTCTCCGTCGGAGAGCACTTCGAGCTGGACGTGTTCCGCAACTGGCAGGCCATCGAGGGATTCATGAATGCCAAGATCGCACTGCCGGACGTGCACTATCAGGTGCTCGATCTGAACGGCAAGCCCAGTGACCTGCTGACCGTCACGCCCGATGCCTACAATTCCTCGTTGGCCACCGTGACTGCCAACCGCGAGGGAACGGCCATCGTCCTGGTGACCTATGACGCCATGACTCACAAGCAGGCGCAGAGCAGCACCGACAGCAAGGTGCTTTCCGCAATCTGGCCGGAGAGCACGGGCGTGTTCGTCGTCAGTGTCGGTGCGGACGGATCCGCGATTGCGACCAACATGAAGATGGATCGCACCGGCTCCGCCGGAACGCTCACCGACGACAAGCTGGCGCTGGACGCAGAGCATGACATCCTGTTCTATCTCGGCACCGCAGGCGCGAGCTACACTTTCACACCGGAATCCGGCTGCACCGTGAGCATCGCCCGTTCCACGGTTGGCAAGGCCATGACCTTCTCCGGCTTCACCACCGAGGGTGTGAACGTCGATGCCGAGACTGGCGCCGTGACCATCACCGGTCTGACCACCGGCCGTCATATCGTCCGCATCGAGAAGGACGGCGTGGCAACCTATCAGGTCATCACCGCCCGTCAGGTGCGCTACGATCTTTTGGATGCGGACGGCAACGTCCTGCCCGAAAACACCGAGTTCAAGGCCGGCGACACCGTGACCGTGCAGTTCCACGATCTGCTCTCACCGAAAGAGAAGCTGTCCGGCGTGTTCAACCAGAATTTCCTTGTGTATTACCACGACGACGATGGCCACAGCTTCCAGGGCGTTCTGCCCAGTCCCTACGGCCTCTATGACTTCAACGGAAACCCCGAGCGCCAGAAGTTCACGCTCACCATCCCCGAGGATACGACGGGCGTGACCTATGTGCTCAACGGCTCGATCAAGATCGGCGGCTTCGGTGGTTTGCCCACCCATCGCGGCGTGTCCTACACCAAGGGCATCGACCGTCAGTTCGGCACGGCCTCGGCCGGTGTAATGACGCGGCTTCCGGAGCTGGTCATCAAGTTGGAGGGCTACGCCGTTGCGGAAACAGAGCGCCTGATCGACGCGATCGGTGAGGTGACGCTCGAAAGCGAGGACGCCATCACCTCTGCCCGCGCAGCCTATGACGCCCTGACCGAGGAGCAGCAGAAGCAGGTCGGCAATTACAAGGTGCTCACCGCTGCGGAGGCCGCTCTGGCCGCCCTGAAAAAGGCCGAACAGGCTGAGATCGACGCCGTCGAGGCCAAGATCGATGCCATCGGCGATGTAACCCTCAATTCCGAGAAGGCCATCACCGCTGCCCGCGAGGCCTATGAAGCGCTGACCGACGCTCAGAAGGCGCGCGTGGAGAACTACGACACCCTGATCGCTGCCGAGCAGAAGCTGGCCGAACTGAAGCTGGCCGCACTCCTGGAGCACATCTACACCACCACCGGCGACTATCTGACCGCGCTCGGCACGCCGTCCGTCGGTTCCATCGGCGGCGAATGGATGGCGCTGGGTCTGGCGCGTTCCGGCCGCACCGTGCCGGACGGCTACTATGACGCCGTCGTGGAGTACGTCAAGGCGCATGCCGACCAGAACGAGCGGCTCCATCGCTCCAGATCAACCGACAACTCCCGCATCATTCTGGCACTGACAGCTATCGGCAGAGATGTCACCAACGTCGGCGGCCACAACCTGCTCAAGGGCCTGGACAGCATGGCTTACATCCAGAAGCAGGGCATTAACGGCCCCGTCTTTGCGCTGATCGCGCTGGACAGCCATGTCTACCCCGTCAGCGGTGACGTGACGAGAGAGAAACTCGTGCAGGCCATTCTAGACGCTGCGCTGGCCAACGGCGGCTGGGCGCTGGACGGCGATCTCGCTGACGCGGACATGACCGCGATGGCAATTCAGGCGCTCGCGCCCTACTACGCCGGCAATGAGACCATCAAGGCCGCTGTGGACAAGGCATTGACCGTGCTCTCCGGCCTGCAGCTCGCAGACGGCGGTTTTGCAAGCTGGGGCAACGCAAACTGCGAGTCCAACGCGCAGGTACTTGTGGCACTGACGGCGCTGGGCATCGATCCGGCCGAAGACAGCCGCTTCGCGAAGAACGGTAAGACCGTGCTGGATGCGCTGGCTGGCTACTATGTCGAAGGCGGCGGCTTCAAGCACATCGCTAACGGCGAGCTGGACGGCATGGCGACCGAACAGGGCTACTACGCACTGGCCGCGTACTACCGCCTCATGAACAAACAGTCCGGTCTTTACGATATGCGCGACGTGGCCATTAAATTTGAACCGGCAAAGCCCACGACCCCCGTGACGCCCACCACGCCCACGACTGGTGATTCCGGTGTGGCAGTGTGGTTCATTGTATTGTCACTGTCCGTGTTCGCGCTGGCCGCAGCATTAGTCCTTGCCCGGAAAAAGTTCAAGACGGAATAAACAAAAAAAGCCGGCGCAGGGGTGCTTTCCGCACCTCTGCGCACGGCTCTTTCAGGAGGAAGCAACGTATGAAGAATCGAATGTTCCGGCTGACTGCGCTGCTGCTGGCGCTGCTGCTCTGCACCGCTTGCGCGGGCAAGACCGTTCCGGAAGCCTCGTCCGTTCCCACGCAGGAGCCGTCTGTCTACACCGAGGCTGAGCCTTCCGAGACGGAAGCACCGCCCACGACCGAACAACCAACACAGACCGAAGCGCCGAGCGAGAGTGAGACACCCACGCAGGAGACCGAACCCTCCGCCGACAAGGATCGCTATCAGACTGACCCCGTCCCGGATGGACGTCCCGCGCCCGTGGAGCCTGGCACCGCAACCGAGGGCAGTGCGGCCACCTGCACATTTTCCATCTCCTGCGCCACGATCCTGAACAACTGGGACAAGTGCGACGAGGAGAAAAAGCCGCTCGTTCCGTCCGACGGTGTGATTTTCCCGCGCAGCACCGTGACCTTCAGTGAGGGGGAAAGCGTCTTTGATGTACTGCAGCGTGTGTGCAGGGAGAATAAGATCCATATGGAGTCCAGCTGGACACCCATATACAACAGCGCCTATGTGGAAGGGATCAATAATCTTTATGAGTTTGATGTAGGCTCCCTGTCCGGCTGGATGTACAGTGTCAACGGCTGGTTCCCCAATTACGGCTGCTCGCGATATGAACTTCATGATGGTGATGTCGTCGAGTGGGTTTATACCTGCGACCTCGGCAAAGACGTCGGCGGCGGCTATTCTGCCGCTGACTGACAGAGAAACGGAGCTCGTTTTTAGAGCTTTTTAATCAAAGAATGTGTTTCGTCCTGCTTTAAAGGTTTTGAAAATTTTTGGCTTTCCTTTTGCTGTTTGTGCGTATGCGTTTAAAAACAAAATCGTGACCGCTGACACTGGTCACGATTTTGTTTTTCTAATTTGATAGTTGATCTATCATGTTCAGACCACACATTTTATTATCGAATTCTGCGGATTTGAAACAGAGTTTCATAAGAAATTTTCTCAAAACAGAAGATGCGTCTGGCACAAAGCCAGACGCATCAACCGTTTCCGGGCATATTGCGTGCCCGGTTTTTGCCTGCAAGGCGACTTGAAAACAATCCGCCAAAATCAGGCATGATTATGCTGATTGAATATACGAATTACAGGAGATGGGGGACAATTCCTTGGAAGACGGTCGCAGCAGAAAAGGGAAAACTGCGTTAGGCCAGCAGAATACGAATTTCGTGTGTCCCCGTGGGCAAGGACTTTTTCCGCTTTTTCGTCGTCCGCAATACCGAACAGCAGTGCAAAACTCGCGCCAAGACCCTCCTGATGGTCGCAGCCGCCGAAGGGATCGCACAAATAGGTGTAATTCTGCTTTTCCTCCGACCAGAAATGTGCGTTGACGGAGTTCTTGAGGCGAGCGGCCTTTCCGGCATAGGCGCTGCACGGTAGCCCAAGCGCGGCGGCCATTTTGTCGGCAAAAACGTAGGCATGATAATACAAACAGTTGGTCGAGAGGGCAAACATGGGGATGCCGACACCGGTATCGACGCAAAGCTCGCGGTTCTGTTTGGCAAAGGTCATGATCGCGCTGGTGCCGTGCCGGGCATAGACATCGGGATAGGCGGCGATGCCGTCGCCATAGCAGGCCGGACCGCGGAAAAGGTTCTTTTCGGCGTCAAATTCCGTGGCTTCAAAATAGGCGAGGGAGTTGACGGCAGCGCGGTAGGCAAGCGCCAGAAATTCACGGTCGCCGGTGCAGAGGTATAGCTGTCACGCGCCGGTGACCCAGATGATCGCGTCCCAGTATTCGCCGCCGATGCGCAGAATGCCGTCCTTCTCCGTGAGAACGGATTCCAGCGTGCTGCGGCTGATCTCCGGGCAGATCAGCGCACCTGCGTTCCAGGTGTTGATCGCGGCATCTCTCGTCCAGGGCGTTGAATAGCCCAAGCTGGCGATGATCACCGGCTCCGGCCTCGTCAGGATTCCGTCCTGAAAGGGAAGAATGTTTGCGGCCAGGGTCGCGATGGCGAGACGATAGGCGGTGTTGATCTCTTTGTTGTTCGTTTGAAGATAGGGAAAATTCATGGTGTCTCCTTATATGTTGTCAGATCGTGCTCGGAAAGACTTCCTGATACCTTGCGGCATGAGAAACAGGCTGTCCGGCTGCGTACAGATGTGAGGTATGTCGAGGGCAAGAAACTGCCCAAGTGGTTCGGAGAGCTGTATCTCGAACGGCACAGAGGTACCTATACTTCCATGGCCAAGAATAAAAACTACAACCGCCGCAGCGAGTTCCTCCTGCAAACGGTGGAGGGCATGAGCCTGACGAAAAAGCTCCTGACGGGCGCGGCCTATCCAAAGCAGGCGCTTTATGCGGACTGGACGACGGTGCTTCTGAATCAGTTCCACGACATCATTCCCGGTTCGTCGATTCCGGAGGTCTATGAGGATTCCACGGCGCAGTACGAGGCGCTGCTGAAAGAGAGTCTTGCCCGCAGGGATCGCGCGCTTCAGGCGCTGGCCGATCAATGTGCAGAGAAGGGCGTGCTGGTCTACAATCCGACCGGCGTCTGCTGCGACGGCATGATTCAGGTCGCGGGGCAGCCCGCTTTTGTGAAAGACGTTCCGGCGTGGGGCTGGAAGGTCGTCCGGCCGGAGATGCTGAAAGATTCCGGCGAAGCGCCCAAGGCGACGCCGACGCATATGGAAAACCGGTTCTATTCCATTGAGCTGGATGAGACCGGCTGCCTGACGGGCATCTATGATAAAATCAACCGCCGGCAGGTGCATACCGGCCGCGCCAATGTGCTGGAGGCATTTGACGACCATCCGCGCAACTGCGACAACTGGGAGATCAGCAATTACTATACGGAAAAGAAGTGGGAGATCAACGACGTGCAGAGTCTGCACGTCGAACAGGATGCGCAGACCGCGCGTGTTGTCATCCGCCGGCGTTTCCTGCATTCAACCTTGGAGCAGACGATCACGATCTATCGTGAACGGTCCGGAATTGACTTCTCGCTTTGCGCGGACTGGCACGAGCATCATATTTTCTTAAAGACGGCTTTCCCGGTGGACATCCTTTTTCGGACAAGGCGACTTATGAGATCCAATATGGTGCGGTCGAACGTCCGGCGCATCAGAATACTTCGTGGGATGCGGCCAAATTTGAGGTCTGTGCGCAGAAGTGGGCGGATTATGCCGAGGCCGGTTACGGCGTGGCGCTTCTGAACAACAACAAGTACGGCTACGCCATTCACGACGGCGTGATGCGGCTGTCGCTGATCAAGCGCGGCACTTATCCGAATCCGCAGGCCGATCAGGGCGAGCATCACACGCGCTACTGTCTGCTTCCGCACGCCGGAGACTGGCGCGAAGCGAACATTCCGGGTCTTGCCTATGCGTACAACTGCCCGCTTGAGACGGCGGTCTGCGCGGGCGGCGGGGTGCTTCCCGGCGAATTCAGCGCGGTAAGCGCTTCGGAGAAGAACATTCTTGTGACGACCCTCAAGGAAAGCTGCGACGGCGAGGACGTGATCCTGCGCGCCTACGAGTCGCAGGGAAAACGCACCGAAGTGTCGCTCCGTTTTGGCTTTGCGGCGCAGCGTGCAGCCGAGGTCGATCTGATGGAGGAAAACGTCCTTCAGGAGCTTCCACTGCAAGATGGAGAGATTTCTGCAATGTTCCGTGCATTTGAGATCAAGACGTTTAGAATTCAAGCCAGAAAAGGAAAATAAAAATGATGTCAGTTCCTGCCATTTATCTTCATGAGGACGATCAGTGCGTTTTTCTCGGCACGGGTGAGGGAACCCGAAACGGCTGCAAGATCAGCGTGGACGACGGTGTGCTTCGCGTCTGCGCGCACGGAGAAGCCGTTCGGCGGATCGAACTTTTCTGGCCGGTAACCTTTGTGGACGGCACAAAAATTCTGGCCGATCAGTGGGAACGCGGCTATGGCGCGCTCTCGTGGCACGAGCCGGATGAAGCCGAGGTCATGCCATGGTACTTTCTGGCGTATTCCGAGGGAGAAACGCAGTGCTTCGGTGTGCAGACCGGGCCGTCCGGCCTCTGCTGGTGGCAGATCAGGAAAGACGGGATTTCCCTTTATGCGGACATCTCCTGCGGTGCGGATGCCGTGCTGCTGAACGGACGGACGCTGGAGGTCTGCCGCATTGTGATGCAGACCGGGGAGGGCGATCCTTTTGAAGCGGCGCAGCGCTTTTGCCGCGCCATGTGCCCGAATCCGAGGATGCCGGCCGCGCCGGTCTACGGCGGCAACGACTGGTACTGCAATTACGGCGACAGCTCTTATGAGAGGATCATCACGCACACAAAGCGGATCGTCGAGTGCAGCCCGCAAAGCGATGTCAAAGGCAGCCGAGGAAGTCAAGAAGCTGATCGACGCCATCGGCGAAGTCACGCTGAAATCCGAGAAGAAGATCCAGAATGCGCGCAAGGCCTATGACGCTCTGACCGAGGAACAAAAGAAACTCGTCGATAATCTCGATACGCTGCTTGCAGCGGAGTGCCGTCTGGAAGAACTCAAGAAGGCGGACGACGGCAAGAAGCCCGTCAAGACCGACGACTCCATGAACATCGGCCTGTACCTGACGCTGGGCATTTCCAGTGTGCTGGCGGTCGCGGCTCTCATCTTCTGCAAGCTTGCAGAAAAGCGCCGTAAATCTGAAGCAGGAATTCGGCGGCTTTGCCGTGCATCTGCTGCAAAAGTAAGGAGGACGCAATGAAATATTTAACTTTTGGCGAGATCATGCTGCGCCTGCGCGCGCCCGGCCACGAGCGCTTTTTCCAGAGTAACATGATGGAAGCGACTTTCGGCGGCGGCGAGGCCAATGTGGCAGTGTCGCTGGCGAACTACGGCGAGGACGCGGCCTACCTGACGGTTCTGCCGGAAAACACGCTGGGCGACGAGTGCGTGAAGGAGCTGCGCCGCTTCGGCGTGGACACGAAGCGCATCCAGCGCGGCAAGGGCCGCATGGGCATCTACTTCCTTGAAGCCGGTGCGAACCAGCTGCCGAGCAAGGTCGTCTACGACCGTGAATATTCGGCCATCTCTCTGGCCAAGCCCGGCGACATTGACTGGGACAAGGCCTTTGAGGGCATCGGCTGGTTCCACATCACGGGCATCACGCCGGCGATCTCCGAGAGCGCGATGGAGCTGTCGCTGGAATCCGTGAAGGAAGCGAAGAAGCGCGGGATCACCGTATCCTGCGACCTGAACTACCGCAAGAATCTCTGGAAGTACGGCAAAAAGGCCAGCGAGGTCATGCGGGAGCTGGCAAAGTACGTGGACGTGGCCGTCGCGAACGAGGAGGACGTGCAGAAGTCCTTGGAGATCACGGCGGACGTGAACGTGGAATCGGGCGAGCTGAGCCGCGAGAAGTATAAAGAGCTGGGCGACAAGGTTCTGGCAGCGTATCCGGAGATGAAGATGATCGCCATCACACTGCGCGAGAGCCACAGCGCGGACTGGAACGGCTGGGCAGCGTGCCTGAACGACCGGGAGCACTTCTACGTATCGAAGAAGTACGAGATCCGGGACATCATTGACCGCGTGGGCGGCGGCGACAGCTTCGCAGGCGGCCTGATCTACGGCCTGAACCACTACGAGGACAAGCAGGCGGCGCTGGAATTCGCCGTTGCGGCAAGCTGCCTGAAGCACAGCGTTATCGGCGACTTCAACCGCGTGTCGGCCTCCGACGTCGAAAAGCTCATGGGCGGCGACGGTACCGGCAGAGTGCAGAGATAAAAGATAACTTTCAGAATTCAGGCGTATGTCAGGATATGACATACGCCTGAATTTCAGACTGTCAAAAAACCTATCCAGCCGAAAGTTTCGGAGGGAAGAATAGTG
>ENA-ORMS01002872-ORMS01002872.1-human-gut-metagenome-genome-assembly--contig:-NODE-2872-length-11781-cov-5.574109_pt1 | contig 11781 bp, 14 predicted proteins | sample MGYA00242104_ERZ508997 | MGnify/ENA primary metagenome ERZ508997 (study PRJEB26280, sample SAMEA2338704) | human gut metagenome | biome: human gut; feature: human-associated habitat; material: faeces... | reverse complement strand
TCCGAGGTAAGAAATACCTTGAAAGCTCTGAAAAGTTCTATTTGTGTGACAGCGGTATTCGATATGCAATACTGGGAAGCAGAAATATGGATTACGGCAGAGTATATGAAAACATCGTTTGCATCGAGCTTCTTCGCCGTGGATACGATGTCTATGTCGGCAAGCTCTATCAAAAGGAGATCGACTTTGTTGCTCAGAGAGGCAGCGAGAAGATTTATATTCAGGTCAGCGACAACATTTCTGGACAGGAAACATTTGAGAGAGAATGCTCTCCTCTGCTTCAGATCCGAGATGCTTATCCGAAAATGATTATTGCCAGAACCAAACATCCAAAATATAGCTATGAAGGAATCGAAATTCATGATATAGCTGATTGGTTGCTACAAGAATAAACAAGGCGAAATAGCTTCGTCATTCTCTTTTGAAATGATGGAGATATTTTTATGTTGATGGAGATTAAGGGACAGGAAACTGTGTCAGCTTGCAAAAATCCTTTCCGAACTTTTCACATAGCAGTTATGCACTATGGTGTGTGGCTGCTTATTTTTTGCTTTATAGGATTAGGGTGTCAAAAGCACCTTTTAATATTTGATTTTGCTTGTACTTTGAAAATTTAACACGAATTTGTGAAAGATATGATTTTTATGCCTACAATTCATTGATATTTTGAAACCGTGGTTCATTGATTTTATGCTGTTTTCTTATTTGAAGTATACGAATCTAAGCTATTGGTATAATCTAATAGCTTTTGAAAATCTAATGCTGCTATTTTAAATCCAAAGAATAGCCGGGTACGTTTTTTACCATGCACAGGTATCTTATCCACATGATATCTTCGGCGCATCTTTGGCAACTACGGTTTTAGGATCACATTTATTAGGTTTGGCATAAACATAGAAACAATGTTTGTACTTTAAATAACATAAGGCTTTGATTTTCTTGAAAGAGGGGTCAAGCCGGCTTTCCATTTCATTAAGTAAAGCGGTACGGAAAGCATTTCGGAGGTATGTATAATTAAAATGCGTGATATTGTGCCAAACCCCATTATCGCTGTAGCCACCTTCGGAAATCAGACAGTGAATGTGAGGATTCCATTTGAGATCTCTTCCAAAAGTATGGAGAACCATGATATATCCTGGAGTGAAGTTCATGGATTTATTGATTTTAAAAAACATATGTGAAACAACGTTGGCAACAGAATGAAAAAGACAATTAAGCAGAGTTCTGTCTTGAAGGAAAAAATCACGAAGATTTTCATCAATCGTGAAGACACAGTGTTTGTGGTGGACATTATTTAAAAGACATAGATGTAGTGCGTTCCATAGAATACTTGTTACCGCAAGTGGGGCAGAAACGGCTATGGCAACGAAAAGGAACGAACTTAAGTTTTCCACATTGTGGGCAGGGGAGTTGAATAGGCGAAGCCTATTTTTTATATAAAAAATTGTCGTTCAGGGCATGAGAATTGCAGTTCAGGGCAGATTGCTTCTGAAATATTGAAATAGATATTGCAATATGTTATATATGGAGTAATCAATTGATTAAATAAATATATTAAACAATGAAAATTTATCGGTTGTAAACGATAATAGAATGGAGGTAAAAATGAGAAAACACAGAGGAAAAGGAAAGTGGAGTCCGGATAGCGTATAAATAATATAATTGCTGGCAGTCTTACACTTAGAATGTAAGACTGCCAGTTATATAGAAGAGGATCATTATATGAAATATAGCAAAATAAAAACAATAATTGCATATTCTACAGCTTTGATTTTATTATCTTCTTGTAGTAATAAATCTGAAACAAAATCAAAAGCTAATGAGAGTAAATCAGAAAATACAACTTATGTCTTTGAATCAGTAGATACAGAAGATATAAGTACGGAAGAAATCAGCACAGATGAGTCAGGTAACATTATTCAGGAAGAAGAAAGTAAATTTCCAAGACCAGATGTAAAAATTAAAAAAAGCAATATTTATAAAATGAACGATGTGGTAGAAATAAATGATGAACAATTTGACGATTCAATTAATCGTCTCAAATTTAAAATAAATAATGTAACAATTTCATCAGAGTTACCCGATGGAGTATCTAAAAATCAAGTGGATTATTTTCAGGAAAAGACAGATGAAACAGGTAAATTATTAAATAAAAAATATATAATCATTGACTTGCTAATAAAAAATGAATGTGATAAGAAAATATTTTACTATGTAAATTGTGGTAATTTTATTGAAATGTATCCTGATGGTAAAGTTATAGATTCTTGTAGTGAGGTAAGGTATCAGAATTATTATGATCCCACAACACAGGGAATTAAAGATGGATGCAAAGTGGACTTTGAGCCCAATGAGGAAAAATTAGTAAAAATTATTTATATCAGTAATATATCAATGTCAGAATCAAAAAACTTATATTATATGATAGATATAGTAGGTAGCACTTCGTCAACAGATATAAAAGCATTCAAGATTGATATACAGAAATAAATAAGAGAAATGAGGAATGTTTAGACGTGAAAGATGTGAAAGGCATTTTTAAAAATGAGATGAAGAGAGCATTTATAAATAGGAATATGTTTATAGCTGTTTTTATAGGCTGTGTAATTGCAGTAATGCAGGTGATTAAATGTAGTATACCGGCAATAGAATCTCTTAAATTATATGAGTTATATGGAAAGGCGGAATATCCGGACTCGTTGTTTAATACGTGGATAGGCGGGGTTAGATATACATATCATGCTACATTATATACTATATTAATTCCGCTTATTGCAATATTTCCGTATGCGGGAAGTTTATATCAGGATATAAAAAGTGGATATGTGAAAATCATATTTACAAAAGTTAGTAAGAAGAAGTATTTTGTATCAAAGATTATTGCTGCTTTTCTGAGCGGTGGAACAGCCGTTGTAATTCCACTAATTTTAAATTTGTTTTTGACAGCATTATTTGTACCGGCATTACGACCGGATGCATCTACTATGATGTTCTCAATTAATGATGGTTCAATGTTTAGTGATATTTATTATAGTAAACCATTTGTATATATATTGTTGTATATGTTGTTAATATTTATGATGGCAGGAGTATTCTGCGTAATGTGTCTTGCTGTCAGCTTTCTTGTCGATAATTATTTTGTAGTGCTGACATCAGTATTTATATACTATATTGTTGAAAATTATATTTGCCTGTATTTTTGGAAAACTATATATTCATTTGAACAGTTTTTCAGAATCGACCAGCCGGCAGCAGGCATTTCAATAGGCTTTGTCATTGGCAAATGTATGCTATTCTTTATAGTTTCATTGGGAATGTTAGTAGTGGAGGCAAAACGTGAAGAAATATATTAGCAGAATTAAGTTGTTTATGAATCTCAATCTGAAGATATATATAATTACTTTTGTTGCACTTATGATGTCAGATTATTCATTTATGTATAACGAGAAAAACATATCGTTTATGTCATTTGAGTTTTCTAAGGCTGACGTATTTATGTTATCAGTCAATGGTTACTATAGTCTGGCATTGGCGGTATTCGTGTATCTGATATTTATTAATTATAATCGTAACGATATAGAAAGAAGTGCGATGCTTAAATTTAGGAATTTTAATAATATCTGGATATGTAAATGCGTTGCTTTAATGATGAAAACATTATGCTTTACATTAATATTTATGTTATCTGAATTCATTATTGCAATAAATTTATCAGACGGGAATAATTGTAACTTCAATAGTACAAGAAGTATATTCTATTATATAAATGAGGGTAAAATGCCCGACAGAAATATAAAATTATCATATATTATATGTGTAAGTAGTATATACATATTTATATTGTTTATGGCAATTGGAATGATTAATTTATTAATGAACTGGTTAGAAATAAATAAGCATATATCCTTGATTGTAACAATATTTCTGGTAATTATCGTACAGGTCACAGGAATAATTAATACATATAATCTGTCCTATGATAAATTGCTTATGAGAACGGAATGGATATTTATGTATCTGGCAATTGTAGTGATATTAAGCATATTTATTGGAAGTCTGTATTGCAGAAAAAAGGAGTGCATAAATGCGTAACAGGATATTTCTAAGGCTGATTAGAAGAGATACAAAAGAAGTATTCAGAAAGAATTTAATATTTATCGTATTTCTTATAATATTCTTATTTATGGAAAATATGAATCTGAGAAATACATTTACGGATATGGGTTATTCAGTAAAAGACATAGGTATATTCGACTTTTATGTATATTTATTCAGAGGAATGAAAGTCTATACTCCTGAAATTGGTGGAAGATTTGAAATAGAAATGGATTGGCTTATATTACAGATATTTCCGGTTCTGATTGTAATTTCATATCTAAAGAGAGATTTATATCAGATGGGATATCAGACACTTATTAAATCAGGAAGTAGAAAATTATGGTGGAATGAAAAGTGTCTGTGGATATGTGAATTTGTCTTAATGATTTACGGAATTATATATGCGTTTGGTTTCATAAATTATTACGGCTGCAGAAACACTATAAATAAATCATTGTGGGAAGAGTCATATGGAATAATATTTAAAAATTGTAGTCATATGGATTTTATAATGATGTTTGTAATATCCCAGATATTAAATGCAATGTTTATGACATTGTTTATTTCATTGATTAGCATAACGGTTAATGAGATTATTGCAATAGTGGTCTGTGTATTTATAAATGTCATTACACTTTATTATACTACACCATATTTGCTTGGTAACAATACAATGATTTTAAGAAATTTCATATGTATTATGGGCGAAATTAATATTAATCATTGTTATATTACATATTGTATATTGGTGCTTTTAGTTATTGTTATAGGGAATATTTATATAGAAAAATGTGATTTCAGAAATGCTGAAACACGCACAAGAGAATAGGTTAAAAATATAGATAAGAATGTTAAGAAAGGCAGATGGGTGAATTAAATGATAAAAATAGAGAATTACTCAAAGAAAATTAAGGATACAGTAGTTTTGGAAAATATAAATATGGTATTAAATGATGGAATGATATATGGTATTCAGGGCGAAAATGGCTCGGGCAAGACTATGTTAATGAGAGGCATATGTGGTCTTATAAAGGGAAGCGAGGGCTGTATAACCATTGATGGTAAAGTTATTGGTAAAGACATTTCATTTCCGGAAGACATAGGTGTATTGATTGAGAACCCGTCTTTTATTCCTAAATATACAGGTTATAAAAATCTGAAATTAGTTGCAGATATCCAGGGAAAAGTTGATAAAGAAGAGATAATAAAAACATTACAAAAAGTAGGGTTAAAGCCCGATGACAAAAGAACTTACAAGAAATATTCTCTTGGAATGAAGCAGAGGCTTGGCATTGCATGTGCAATTATGGGTACACCTAAGCTTATTATTTTAGATGAGCCATTTAATGGACTTGATGAAAAAGGTGTGCTACAGATACGTGATGTTATCAAGGGACTTAAGCAAAAGAATTGCATAGTGATTGTTGCGTGTCATGATAAAGAGCAATTAGATTATTTGTCAGATGAGATATATGTAATAAAAGAAGGAAAATTGCAATAGATATAAGATGTCTGAAAGCAGATTTTATACATAATGAGAAATATAAAGATATAGAGGTTGAAAAATATAAGTGCCGGAAAAGAGGTTGAAGTAATGAATAAACGATTGAAGAAAATATTAATTATATTAGGAAGTCTGATAGGGATTGCGGTTGTGGTTCTATCAGTAAAGCGTATCACATATATTAATAATAAATATCCTAATCCCCCAATAGTAGTATTTAAGCAGGGAGAAGATATTCAGGGGAGTAATCTGAAGATAAAAGTTGTGGATAGCGATATAATGGACAAGGAAGTTTTTGAAAAAACTATGCTGAATTTGATGAAAATTCTGATAATGAACAATTAATGAATCAGGAAATGAAAGTGATGGTTGTAAAATTTAATGTTGAAAATAACGGTGATAAAATCAGCAGATTTGTATTTGCTAATTTCATTGCACAGTCAGGAGGCTGGTCAAATGGCTGGAATCTTGAGATGTATCGAAAAATAAATGATTATAATGAAAATTCGATTGAAGTAAAACCTGGCGAAAGTAAGGAATTAAAGCTGGTATATTGTATGTATAAGAGCCAGTTTAAGAAAAGCCATTGGAACAATCTTGAATCAAGAAAATTCTACATTATTATGAGCAGCTATCCGGTGAATAACAGAATTGAATTGAGTATTAAGCGATAGGATAATATTAGGGTGTAAAAATGGTGCGTTGTACCAAATATGCACAATATAAATTTTTTGATACTCTAATCAGGCATAATAAATTAACGTGACATTAATTGGAGGGATTATGAGAAAATATTTAATAAGAAATCGAAGAAAGATAGGCATTATATTTATAATAGCCTTCTTTTTTATTATGTTTCCATATACTGTAACAATGATAAATTTTGGCAAAACCAGAGGTGTAGTATATGAACCTGAAACATATGGTAAAAGCGTGGTAATTAAAAATAATAATAAAACTATGGAAATAGATGTAGAAATGTTTGTGCCGCTTGTAGTATATTCAATGATGCCTGTCAAATATGAAAAAGAAGCTTTGAAAGCCCAGATGGTAATAATAAGGACATTTATTCTGTACAAAATGGGAGATAATAATTCAATAGATGTGGACGAACTTACACTACCATATACTACATACAGCGAATTAGAGAAAAAATGGGGCAAAAAGTATGAGAAAAATTACAATTATACAATGAAGTTGTTAGTAGAAACGAATCGTGAAACTATCTATTATGATGGAAAAAATATTTGTCCATATTATCACGAATTAAGTGCAGGTGTAACGAATACAGGTGAAGAACCATATTTAAAAAGTGTCGATTCATCAGCAGATAAGGAGAATAAGAATTTCAATAAAATCGCATATTTTACAATGGACGAAATAAGAGAAAAATTAAAGAATATCATTAATCCGGATATAAGTGATGAAGATTTATCAGGCTCAATCAAAGTTAATTACGAGGAAAATGGCGAATATGTAAGAACTGTAAGCATTGGAGACAATATAATTCTTGCTAAAGACTGGTCAGAAATCTTTAATCTGCCATCATATGCATTTGCAGTGGAGAACTTCTCGGGTGGCTTTAAAATGAGTTCTAAGGGAATAGGTGATGGCAAAGGTTTAAGTGTAAATGGTGCATTAAAAATGGCAGAAGATGGAAAAGGGTATAGGGACATTTTGAAATATTATTATTCAGATGTTGAAATCAGATAGAGAATCGTATTATATATGTTACAACAAATTTATATTACATCAAAATGAAAAATGCAAAGAATAAATAGCCTCAATGTGGGAACAATACCATTATACAAATATCTTTAAAATCAAACATATAGAATATTTGAAAGGATTGGTGTAATGGTGAGAGATAATTATAAAAAGAATCAGAAACGCAAAGAATTTATCATTGTGACATTTGCATGTTGTCTTTGTCTTTCGGCAATTGCAATAGGAACAAGTGTTATTAATAAGAAATCTGATAAAACCGAGAAAGACACAAGTAATATTGTAAATCTGAATGAGACAACGAACCGATTAGAAGGAGACAGTGAAGAAGACACAACGGAAAATATTGCAGTTGATGGTTCGGTAAATAAAGAAACGCCTGAAGACAATAATACATCAGGAATAAAGACAGATTCATCTTCATATTCAGGCAAACATTCACAAAATGATGAAAAAAATAGTGGAGAAAACAATCAGTATAATACTCAAAATGGAAATGACGGCACTTCACAGACAGGCTCTGATGACGAAGTGAAAGATGTGGCAGGAATGGTTTCTAAATTATCATTTGGCACAGACAGTAAATTAGGGTGGCCGGTTGAAGGAAGTATAATATTAGATTACAGTATGGATAGTACAATCTATTTTCCTACACTTGATTCTTACAAATGCAATCCTGCAATAGTTATCCAGAGTGAGGCAGGAACAAATGTCTTAGCAGGCGTTAAAGGTGTAGTTAAAGAAGTTTCTTCTAACGACGAAATAGGTAATTATGTCGTCTTAGCCCTTGGAAATGATTATGAATTAACTTTAGGACAGTTAGAAAATGTGGAACTTAAAGAGGGCGATATGGTAAATGAAGATACATGTATAGGAGTTGTGGCTAATCCTACAAGATATTATTCAAATGAGGGAAGTAATTTATACTATGAGCTGACTAAAGCAGAAGAACCATGTGACCCATTGGATTATTTGTCATAATGAAAATGTAATATCATAAAAAATGTAATCATAAAAATATAATCATTGAAAATGCATATTTAAAAACAAAATATTATCAAACATTTGACTTCAGAATCAATATAATCATAAAATACCTAAATATTGAGTAACTATTTAAAGCTACGTGAATAAAATATATCATAAAAAGATTAATAAAATTCGCATTTATCCATTATACAGTTTCAAAAGTGGGTAGTGCTTTAAATAGATAGCAGGCCATTGGCCTGCGATTACATATGTGGATGGAGTGAGAGTAATCGTTAATTGAGTCGTTACAAAGCATTTGTAAATATAGGGTGGATTTGCTATAATAAAATCAATATTTTACACAGGGATTTGCGGAGGTAAGTAAAGATGGCAGAATCAGATAACAGCAAGGATTTAATTAGCGTATTATGGAGTGGAGCAGATATTTTGCGCTCTAAAATGGATGCAAATGAGTATAAGGATTACCTATTAGGAATAGTATTTTATAAGTATTTATCAGATTCTTTTCTGATTGAAGTATATGATTTAATATATGATGAAAGACCTGAAAATCTAAAAGAAGCATTAGAGACATATAAAGAGGCATTGGAATATGAGAGTGCAGAAGTATTAAAAGAACAGATAAAGTCAAGATGTCATTATATAATAGAACCCGAATTGACATATACAAGTTTTGCAGAGGCGGCAAAAAATAATGCATTTAATCGTGAACAGCTACAAAAAGGATTTAACAATATTGAGCAGAGTGATCCTTTATTTGCAGATTTGTTTACAGATATTGATTTATATTCTAACAGACTTGGGACAGGCGATCAGAAACAGAGTGATACAATATCTAACCTGATTAAGGAGATTGATAAAGCGGATTTACTTAATTCTGATACAGAAGTGCTTGGAAATGCATATGAGTATTTGATTGGACAATTTGCTTCTGAAACAGGAAAAAAAGCAGGAGAATTCTATACCCCTCAGGCGGTATCAAAGATTTTAACGAAAATAGCAATTGCAGGTCAGGAATCAAAGAGAGGTCTGTCTATATACGACCCATGTATGGGTTCAGGCTCACTTTTATTAAATGCTAAGAAATACTCGACAGAGCCACAGTATATCAGATATTACGGACAGGAATTAAATGTGTCTACATACAATCTGGCGAGAATGAATATGTTTTTGCATGGAGTTGATCCACAGAACCAGACTCTTCGTAATGGTGATACACTTGATGGAGATTGGCCTACAGGAGAAGAGACAGATTTCAATATGGTACTTATGAATCCACCATATTCTGCTAAATGGAGTGCAGCACCAGGCTTCCTACAAGATGAAAGATTTAGTGATTACGGAGTACTTGCACCTAAATCAAAAGCAGATTATGCATTTTTACTTCATGGATTATATCATCTTAAGAATAACGGAACTATGGCTATTGTTTTACCACATGGAGTGTTGTTCAGAGGTGCAGCCGAGGGCAAAATAAGAGAAAAATTACTTAGAGCAGGGAATATATATGCTGTTATCGGACTTCCTGCAAATTTATTCTATAATACTTCTATTCCAACCTGTATTGTTGTATTAAAGAAACATAGGGATGGACGAGATGTGTTATTCATAGATGCATCAAAAAAGTTTGACAAAGGCAAGAAACAGAATTCAATGACAGATGAACACATAGAAGAAGTCATTAATTTATATAACAACAGAGAAACAGTTGAGAAAGAAGCTTATCTGGCAAGTTTTGAAGATATAGAAAAGAATGATTTTAATCTCAATATTCCACGATATGTCGACAATTTCGAAAAGGAAGAAGAAATAGATATAAATGCATTACTTGATGAAATGAAGCAGACCGATGAAGAAATTGCACAGACAGAGACGGAGTTTGTGTCACTTCTTAAGGAACTTACAACTTCAGATGAAAATATTATGGCTTCTTTGGGACGCTATATTAGTATGATGGAGAGGTGATGAGTATGAAAAAACCAAAGATTAGATTTAAAGGTTATACGGAAGATTGGGAACAGCGTAAGTTGAATGAAGTTGCAGAGTTTAACCCGAAATCAGAACTTCCTGAAGAATTCGAATATGTTGATTTAGAATCTGTTGTGGGAACTGAAATGATATCACATAGAACTGAAACTAAAGAATTAGCTCCATCTAGAGCTCAAAGATTAGCACAGACAGGGGATGTGTTTTTTCAGACAGTAAGACCTTATCAAAGAAATAATTATCTCTTCTTAAAGCCTGATAAGAACTATGTTTTCTCTACTGGTTATGCACAAATGAGACCATATATTGATACTGCTTTTCTTATGAGTTTTTTGCAGAATGATAGTTTTGTTAAGATAGTTTTGGATAATTGTACTGGTACAAGTTATCCAGCAATAAACTCCAATGATTTATCCAATTTAGAAATATCATTGCCTAAATCATCGGAGGAACAGAAGAAAGTTGGAGAGACAATTATAAACCTCGACCACCTCATCACTCTTCACCAAAGAAAGTGCGATGAATTGAAAAAAATCAAGAAATTTATGTTGCAAAATATGTTTGTATAGGAGGAAATGTGCAAAATGAACAAGATTATTTTATATCATGGTACTCCTAACAAGGTTGTTGAACCAATATTTGGTGGTGGCGATGATAAACACGATTATGGAAAAGGATTTTATTTGACTGAAAATATAGAGCTCGCTAAGGAATGGGCGGTATGCAGACCAAATGAAACTAATGGATGGGTTCACAAGTATGAATTAGATTGCGAAGGTTTAAAAATATTAGATTTTCAGGAAAAAGATGTTTTGTCATGGCTTGCAGAATTGATGAAACATCGTGATGCTGCAGATACGAAACGATATAGAATGTTGGCGAAAAAATTTATCGAAAAATATGGAATAGATACCAACGAATATGACGTTATAAAGGGATGGCGCGCTAATGCATCATATTTTTATATTGCTAAAGAATTTGTTAGAGACAACATAGATATGGATATACTTGAAGAATTACTTTCTCTTGGTGGATTGGGAATTCAGTATTGCATAAAATCAGAATTAGCATATTCAAAATTGCATGAAATTTGTGAAGATTTACTTTTGGTAAACTACAATGAGTTCAATAATAGATATAATCTGAGAGATGTTGAAGCTAGAAAGAATATGCGAAATTTAGTGAATTCTGATGCTAATAAAGTAACTAAAGTATTTAGTACATTGTTTGAGAGGTGATGAAAATGAGAGCATACTCAGATGTATATTTAGGAGATGTTGTAGAGAATCAAGGGAAATTATTTGATTATGTGGCACAGGAATATCCTGATAAAGATACAGAGGATTTCATACAAACATATATGGCAAGTAAAACCAGAAGAAGTATAGATGAAGCGAAAGCATATGTTAATACCATGGATTCTATGGAATTATGGAAATATTAAATAAAGTATTTTATGCTATGCAAGATGCAAAAAC
>ENA-ORMS01002870-ORMS01002870.1-human-gut-metagenome-genome-assembly--contig:-NODE-2870-length-11783-cov-4.348823_pt1 | contig 11783 bp, 9 predicted proteins | sample MGYA00242104_ERZ508997 | MGnify/ENA primary metagenome ERZ508997 (study PRJEB26280, sample SAMEA2338704) | human gut metagenome | biome: human gut; feature: human-associated habitat; material: faeces... | reverse complement strand
AAAGTTTTCGGATCGACCCCTTTTTCAAAAGGGGTCGCCGGGGTGCAGGGCGGGGCCCTGCAAAGAGCGCTGAACCACAGGGGGTAGTTCTGCAAGAAACACCGACATGGGAGGGAGAGCAGGCAAGCCGAAATCCGGAAGCTCCGCACAGACCGGAAGAAAAGCTTTTGAGTTCACTCTTTCTATAAAAAAAGAAAAAGAAGTTCTCTTGAAAATTTCTTCTGAATATGGTATACTGTAGAAGTATAGTAAATAATACACTCTTCATGCCAATGTTTTTCCGATGGAAACAACGCCCTTTGGCAGAAAGGAAGATGGAACATGGCTCTTTTTTCAAAAAAGACTCCTTCTTTATATGAGGTTTCCGACTTAGAAAGTTTCAGACAGCTGTTTGTTGACGCACAGCATTCTTCGGGTGATACAGTGGCCGTAAAATTCAAAGAGCGCAGCGGATTTCACGATGTAACCTACAACGAGCTTCTTTCGACGATTGATGCGATCAGCACCGGCATTTGCTGTCAGCCCTGCAAAAGCGGTCACATAGCCGTACTTTCGCCCAACAATTTCAAATCCTTATCGATTTACCTGGCGGTACTTTGTTCGGACAAAACGCTGGTGCCTGTGGATTGGGAATTGCCCTTTGTGGAAATCATCAATATTCTCAACCACAGCGACTGCGACACCGTCTTTTTTGACAGTGCCTACACGGAACTGTTCTTAGAGAACAAAAAGCAGTTACCCAAGCTCAAGAACTATATTTGTCTGCAAATGAAAGAGCATGAGGAGCATGACGGTATATGCTCCTATGACAGGCTGGTAGAAAAAGGACAAACGACACTTGCCGCAGGAGAGGAAGCCTTCCTTTCCCTGCGTCCCGGTGAAAAGGACGACCGTTTGATTTTCTACAAAAACGGAAGCAGCGACAGCCTTCGGGGGATCGTTTTTTCCGATATTGCCTTGCGCAAAGCGATCATCAGTTTTTTGCAGATGGTTCCCTTGTCGGAACGATGTCTCTCTGTACTGCCCTTTGACCGACCCACCGATTTCATCTGCGGAATTCTGGCCTCTTTTCACAGTCACAGCACGGTATGCTTAAACAACAGCCTGAAGTCCTTTCAGAAGGACCTGAAGGAATACAAACCGAGTTACACCTTCCTGCCGCCTCTTTATGTGGAAAACATCTGGCAAAAAGTGGTTCATACCCTTGAAAAGCAAGGGAGGATCGACACCTTCAAAACTCTTGTAAAAACCAGCAACGCCATGCGCAAGGTCGGTTTAGACAAAAGAAAATCCTTTTTCTCGGCCATTCACGAAACTCTCGGCGGAAATCTTTCCCGGATCTATGTGGGCGGTGCCCCGCTGAATCCGGAGGCGGCCCGGTTTTTTGAGGACATCGGCATTACGGTGTTCCCCTTTTACAGCGTTTCGGAGTGTGCCTCTGCCATTTCGGTAAATCGGGAAAAGCTCAACGATTTTTCCTCGGCAGGGCTGCCGCTTCCCTGTATGCAGATCAAGCTGGACGATCCGGATGAAGAAGGCGCCGGGGAAATCTGTGTCCGGGGAGACACCATGATGACCGGTTACTACAAGAATGACCGGGCGACGGCCAATCTGGTGGAGCTTTCCGGTTGGTTTCACACCGGAGATATCGGGAAACTCAACAACATGGGTCAGCTCTATATCACCGGACGGCTGAAAAACGAGATCGTTCTGAAGAGCGGCAGAAGCGTTCTTCCGGAAGAAATCGAGAGCTATCTTTTGGCCCTTCCCTTTGTAAAGGCCGCAAAAGTATACGCCAACAAGGATTCCGAAGGAGCCGAGCGGACTCTTGCAGCCGACATCACCTTAGAGGAAGAGTACTTTGAAAATACGAACACCTCCGGACGGGTTGCCTTGGTCAAGGAAAAAATTGACCGGCTGAACAAGACTCTGCCTGTCTGCAAGCGCATTCATTCGGTACACATTCAAAAATAAAAAAGCATAAAAACACCCGGTTTTCTGGGGGAGGATAAAAATCATGGAAAGCAGAATATCCAAAAACAGTATCTCAACCAAAAAGCTGGTAGAACTGGGGATTCTCACCGCTTTGGTGATTATTTTACAACTTCTTGTTTCGTTCATTCGTTTCGGTACCTTTTCGGTGTCCTTAGTGTTGGTTCCGGTGGTGCTGGGCGGTGCACTTCTGGGGGCCCCGGCAGGCGCATGGCTCGGATTGGTCTTTGGCGGGACCGTACTTCTTTCGGGAGATGCGGCGGCCTTTTTGACCATTGACCCCTTTGGAACGGTATTGACCGTGCTCTTAAAGGGTGCCCTGGCCGGATTTGGCGCCGGGCTGGTCTATCGGTTCGCCTCCAAATGGAACAAATGGGCCGCCCTGCTCTTGGCAGCGCTGGCCTGCCCGGTACTCAACACCGGCGTGTTTCTTCTGGGATGCAAAATTTTCTTCATGCCCACCATCACCGAGTGGGCAAGTACCCTCGGCTACGCCAGTGTCGGAAAGTATATCATTCTGGGTTTAGTGGGCGGAAATTTCCTTTTCGAGGTCGGCTTCAATATGGTGCTGGTTCCCGTCCTTTACAGAGTAATCACCCTGCTAACCGAGAAAAAGCAGGCCGTGGTGTGAGTGCTCACGCCGAAAAGCGGTGTATACAGACATTTTAACAGATATTTTCCCGGAATTCATAAAGATTCAGAAAAAGAGAGGAGCACAAAAATGACCGAACATTCTTTTACAGGAGCCGACATTCTGCTACCCAAAAAGGACTTTGAAAAGTGGGCGGTAGTTGCCTGCGACCAGTTCACCTCCGAACAGGACTACTGGGACGAAACCGACAGAATTGTGGGAGATGCCCCTTCCGCCCTGCGCATCACCCTGCCGGAAATCTATTTGGAAAAGCCGGATGTGGAGAAGCGCATCCGCAAAATCAACGACACCATGAAGGAGTACTTAGCCACAGGAGTTTTAGAAAGCCACCCGGACACGATGGTGTATGTAGAGCGCACTCAGAGCGACGGTACGGTGCGGCATGGCATTGTGGGAAGCATTCGTTTGGAGGACTACGACTACAAAAAGGGCAGTCATGCCCTGGTCCGTGCCACCGAGCAGACCGTGGTGGAGCGGATTCCTCCCAGAGTCCGTATCCGTAAGGACGCCTTTCTGGAGCTTCCCCATGTGCTTCTCCTGATTGACGACCCCCAAGGCACGGTGATTGAGCCCCTTGCCTCAAAGAAAAAGGAGCTGACCCCCGCCTACAACACCGAACTGATGCAGAAGGGCGGACACATTGAGGGGTATTTCCTGAACAAAGAGCAGGTTGAAGAGGTCGGCAGAGCGTTGGATGCCCTGGTGGAGAATATGACCGACAAGCTCCTCTTTGCCGTGGGAGACGGCAACCATTCTTTAGCCACCGCCAAAGAATGTGCTGCGCTGAACCAAAGTCCCCTTGCCCAAAAGGCACTGGTCGAAGTGGTCAACATCCACGATCCTGCGATTGTCTTTGAGCCGATTTACAGAGTTCTCTTCCATGTGAACGAGGAAGAACTGCTGAAAGCATTTTTGGAACGCATGGGCGGCGAATACGAGGGAGAGGACGGGCAGGAATTTGAGTTCGTCACTTCGGGAATCACCAGAATTCTCCGGATCAAGCCCCAGGCCAAGCTGCCGGTGGGCACGCTTCAGCCCTTTTTGGACGACTTCCTGAAATCCCATCCGGAAACAAAAATTGACTATATCCACGGAGAAGAAGTGGTCTACGACCTCTGTAAAACCTCCGGAAACGCCGGATTCCTGTTCAAGGGCATGGAGAAATCCGAGCTGTTCGACGCCATCAAGCAGGACGGCTCTCTGCCCCGCAAGACCTTCTCAATGGGTCATGCCAGCGACAAACGCTATTACATGGAGGCACGGAAAATCCGCTAAATGCGGGGACAAAACAAACTGTTGCAATTTCTCAAGAAATATTGCAACAGTTTGTTTTTATTTTTTCCACAACAATATTGACAAAAAACACCAAATATTGTAAACTATAGTTGGATGTGTTGTGCAATATTAAAAAATGCTCAAAAAAAACACTGTTTTTTTGAATGCCATTGACTTTTCATGAAAAAAGCCGTCTATAGGGAAAAAGGAGGTGAAGACTATGGATATAGAATGTGCATAAACCGAGAATAAAATTAGAAAGGAAAACAAAGATGAAAAGACACCTTACGCAAAAATGCACTCCACTCTTAGCACTGTTTCTCTCATTGGCGCTTTTGCTATCCGGCATGGTTCCCCTTTCGTATTTTTCTTTTGCCGCCGCAGAGTTTTCTGCGGAGGCTTCCGCCCCCGAAGCCGCCGAGGAACCGACCGCACTGTACGAATTGACGGAACTGCGGCAGGCAGACACCAAATACATTCAGATGTCTGACGGCACCGTGCGGGCATTGGTTTATGATACAGCCGTTCACCGTCCTGACGGGCAAGAGGGCTATACAGAGATCGACAACCGGCTCTCCGAAAAGGGAGATGGTGTTGAAAACGCCGACGCACGGATAAAATTCTCTAAAAAAATCACCGGAAACGGTACGCTTTTCACCCTGCACGAGGGGAACCGGAAAATCACACTGTCCCTTCCGGGTGCTGTGAAAAAAACGCCCGTCACGGTTGTCCGGGACGGCACGGACAACACAAAAGCAGCCACCAAGCTGGAGGAGCTTTCCACCCTTTCCAAGGCTGTTTCCTCGGTCGGTTACAGGAATATTCTGCCGCAGACCGACATCGAATATATCCTGCAGGGGGACAACTTAAAAGAAAACATTGTGGTGAATGCCCCGAGGGAAAGCTATGAATACATTTTTGAATTAGAGCTTTGCAATCTGACGGCTTCCCTGACCGACACCGGAGACATCGCCTTGAACGACGGGGAAGAAACGATTTACATCCTCCCTGCACCCTTCATGTACGATGCCGACGGAAGATATTCCGAAGCAGTGGAATACACGCTCACACCCTCCAACGGCAACGGGAAATACACCCTGACCGTTACGGCAGACGAAAGCTGGCTCAACGCAGAAAAAAGAACCTTCCCTGTAACCATTGACCCCACCATCACCGCCGCATGCACGCCTCAGACCGCTTCGACTGTCATCAGCAGTTCCGGCGGCACCGTGCGCCACTGTTTCACCTTGGGGCAAAACACCCCGGCATACATCCTGCTTTCAAATCTGCCCAATGCACTGGAATTGCCCGTTCTTGCGGCGGAATTGCGGCTGAATGCCTACCAATGCAGTTCCGGCTTAGCCGGAGCGCGCCTCAGTCTGTACAGCATGGAGTATACCGGTACCTTTGAGGACCTGATCTCCGGCAATGCCGAGGTTCCCGACAGCGCCCTTCATCCTATCGATACCCAGTATGTGAACGGATGGATGCAGTTCACCTATGACCTGCTGGACACCGGATTTTTCTTAGGAGCATTGAACGGAGAGAATCTGTACTACAAGCTGACGATGACCGAAAACGAATATGATGAGAATCTTCTGTTCTATTCCTGCGAAGCAACTGGTGACGGACAGAAACCCGTTCTCACCATCACCTATGGATATCTGCAATCCAGAGTCTTAGACTACGCCGAAAGCGATAAGGGCTTCTTTATTACCGACACCTACCAGCCCCAATTCGCCGGTGACTACCAATCCATCCGTATTCTGGTCACGCAGAATAACAGCAGCATTCCCGCCCTTCACGAGTACGGAACCCAACCGGACGCCCGGGGCTTCTTCCACCTGATTTCCGGAGAGACCGGATTCAAAATTTTCGGCACCTACGATCTGAATTATCTGTACATTGCAGAAAACGAAGGGACCAAAGCGCCCCGGTTCGGTGCCACACAGGATGAATGGGTCATCGTGGGAATGAGAAATTACGACTACCTGATTCTTTCTGCGGAGGATCCCACTCTGTCACTGACCCGCACCGATACCGGCGTGGCGCTTCAGTCCTTGGAAAAGGACAACGAGGATCAGGTCTGGCGCTTCTACGAAAACATTACAACCCAGAGTGCGGATGTCCGCTACATCCAATCGGGCATTTACTACATCAATAACAACCAGACCAAGACCTTTCTGACCCAGAAGCAGGACTACCTCCTCGGCATTCAGTTGGAAGCAGGAACCGAGGCAGCGCTGGGCAACCGCATGGCATGGTACATCGGCTATGCCGGAGACGGTCAGTATATGATCCAGAGCCTTGAAAACCCGGACTACATCCTGACCGCAGGGGCAAGCTCGCCCATGCTCGTCCCGCAGGAAGTTTTCGATGATACCGAAACATTTCAGATCACCCCTTCTTCCAGTGGCGGCTACTCCATTAAGTGTACCTACACCATGTATGAGGATTCGGATGAAACCGAAACCGTGTACATGGGCGTCTCTTCCAGCGGTTCCCTTGTACACTGCACAGCCACAGACGATTCCACCTCCTGGAGACTGTGCAAGCAGGAGGATTATAAGGAACTAGTCGAATTCGGACTATACGGAGAGGAACAATACAGGACTTCACCAGATGTTTTGGATTCCTATACCTTAAATATAGGCGACACCATGGCTTTTACTACCTATAACCATAGTCCTTCCAATCCTACTTGGGCATCTTTTTCGGATTATGATTTTCTGGTTTCATCCAACAATGTCACCATCAATCGTACAGCAATGACCCTGACTGCTGTAAATGCCGGAAATCTCACATTTACTGCCCGGCACATACCTACAAATCTGACCAAAAGTTTTCAGGTTTTTTCCAACAGCACTGATCCTTTTTTCTATAGTAACATTGAATATGCAAATCTTATCAGAATAAAAGGCAAAGATTTTTGGGGAGCCGGCTCCGAAACAGATCACTCCATTACAATAGTAAAATCAAGAATTTCTCCCTACCCATATGCAACAATCAATGATAATCTTAACAATGAGAGCAGGGAGTATCAAATTACAACCGAATTGATCAATTCGCTTGAGAATTACGAAGCGCTATATCAGGAACACTATTCTTTCCTTCCTTTGCTTGACCGAACCACCCCTGCTGAACAATGTGCTCATGCTTCCAAGGGAGAAACAGATCAGCTGGTCGAAGACGGATATTTTACGCAATACAGCGCCGAATATTACGCCGTTTGGGCATATAATTTTGTGTCAACAACCAATCTGATGAACATTTTAGACGAAGTGATTGACACTGCAACCAAAGCATATAACTTCTACATAGGAATAACAGCCTTTTATTATTCCTATATGTACCAACAAAATCTGTCGACTTATCGTGTTTCTCAAAGTCAGTACACATCAAAATATCAGGAAATCGACGACATTGCTACTCAACTGACGCACAATCCCGATTCACCCGATATAATGCTTGGCACGAAAACTAAGGACGGAAGAACATGGTTCGCTGAAGGAGAAAGCCGTAATATGTGCTATTTCCATACTTCTGATGAACAGTGGAATTCCCTGATCAATACCTATGGGAAACCCACTGTTGATTCAGCAAACAGAGAATTTATTAACAGAGGAATTGCTTCCGGAAAAACATTTTATTTTTCACACTATCCACCTAACACCTTAGCAGACTTCGCTGACTCTTCATTTGCTATGGAACTGCGTTACCTTCAGGAACAGTACGGAATTTCTTCTTTTACAGATGCAAACTTTGTGCCGGTAGACGGCATATGGAAATTTGTTCCTTTTCCATAAGGAATCAAAAAATCGAGAGGAAAACAATTATGGTGAACAGTATATTAGAAAGCAAACTTAAATGCAATAATTATTATTCGGAACAGGAGGAACTCTACAAAAAATACATGAAGGACCGTTACGGAGTATCTATTCAGATGATTTGCTTTTCAAAAGGATACGGTCAACAGCGGTTTCTACGCCTTTGGATCAATGAAGATGAGAATGCGTGGATGCAGGACCGGTATGCTGCCCCTGAAAGTCAGAAAACCTTGATCCTGAAATCGGGAAAAATACTTACGGAGCAGGAGATTGTGGAAGGATTTGTGCAATGCTTTTCCTATAATGACCGTCTTGCAGAATTTTATGTTTCCATATGTGATTTCCGAACCTATTTTGTTCAGTGTTCTTACGGACAAGCTCTTAAAGGAATGAGAGCATACTTTTCTGCGACATACGGGCTGGAATCAAGGTATTTGTTAGGCACTACCGGTTATCCGGAGTTTATCTTTGACCTTTCCACAAAGGAACTTCCTGTTGTTCTGAAAGACCGGGAGACACTTGAAAAGAAATGCTATGAGTTTCTGAAAGAGTATGATGACTATGATGTGATTACTCCGGAAGATGTTCACCTTCGGTTTTTTGACCATGAGGAACTGACCAAAGCCGGGCTTGGCTATCTTCGTTGGATCTATCGTTGAAGAAACCGCCCGATAGCTTGTATTTGGCACAAACAGTATCGGCAAAAAGCATCGGCACTGAAAATGGAATAGCAAGGTTTCATTATCCGTTTTCTTCAAAGGAACTTACAATTAATAGGAGGTCTATATGAACAACGAAACCATGAGCAATGAAACAGCACGAAATGAAACAACCCCCAAAAAGCGTCGCAAGCGCATCCTTACGGTAATCGCCATCACCGTAGCGGTTCTTGCCCTTTTGACGCCTTTGGTTATCCATGTAGCCAACTACTTCCACTACCAAATGTACAACTTTGATGTGGATTTTAAAAACAACAAGCAATCCTTTGAAGAAATGGCAAAAATCATACAGCAGATTTGCGAAGACGCCGATTTGAATAACAGCAATATCGAAAGATCGAGTATTAGTCCCTCATACCCTGCAACAAACTTTAATGTTCGGATTTTTCCCAAAATCGGGAGCACCTATGTCAAAACTGTCCCCTGCTCCCAGGAAACCTATGCCACATGGAGAAAACTCAACAGCCTTTTCCTTGATACAAAGAGCGGTCTTGGTATGTGTGATGTCATTGTCCGAAACGGAATGTTTATTTTCAGCGGCAGTCAGCTCTATGCCGTGGTCTATTCGCCCGGACAGAAGCCCCGTGATGTATTGCGGTCCATCACCAATCCCGACGGTTCGGAGTATATCCAACATCTTTCCGACGATTGGTATCTGGCCGTGTTCCGGTATCCGGATTGATGTTGAAATTTTCAGAAGCGACCCATCTATCCGGATAGGAGAAGGCGGAACCCATCTATCGCAAACCGCATAAGCCGAAGAAAAATCAAAAAGGAGAAATTCTATGAAAAACATCACCAGAAACGCCTGCTTTCTCATGGCGGTCTGCTTGATCTGCTGTTCTTTGGTTTCCTGCTCCTCCGGCATTACCACTTCCGGAAGCACCGCCACAAGCGAATCGGCCGCCTCCGATTTCACCACCCTTGCCGACTATGAAAAGAACACCGGCGCTCTTAATTTCAAAAGCTGCCGGACGACCGAAAGCCAGACGCCCTTCGGAAGGGAAAATGAAACCGTTCTGCGCTGTCTGACCCCCGCAAAGACCCTCGGAACCATTCCGGAACAGGCGGCGGAAAAGCTGGAACAGGGCATGTCTATCTCCCGTGTGGTGGAAGAATTGGGCAATCCCTGCTATTCCAACATCCAGTGCGGCGAGCAGGTATCCGATGCGGTAGATCTGGTCTACTCGGTGCATCTGATCTATCAAACCGACAAAGGAACGGTTTTACTGGCAGAACTGGAGCAGAATTATAAGGTCTATGCCATGAAGCAGATTCCCGAAAAGTCCTCCCCGGGCACGACCCTGTACTATCCGGAGGGGCTGACGCTTTCTTCCGTTTGCACTTTATCGGTAGACGAGCTACTCGATCTGTATGACGCACAGCCCGTTTCCAAGAGAATTACAGACGGCTGTCCTTTCCGGTGGAACATCCTTGTCTCTGTGCTGGTCGGCGACGAAGAGGAATGGCAGAAGCAGACCCAGTATGCAGAAGCGTCCGAATTGTCGGTTGCCGGAAAGGAAAATCGTCTGAACACCACCGTCTGAACCAAGTCCTTTGCTACGGGATCGTATTTAAAGAACAGGAGAGAATTCAAAATGAACACACAAACGAAACTGGTTCTTGTAATTTTTCCTATATTTCTCGTTCTGCTTGTCGTTTCCCTGGTTCTCTTTATAAAGGCCGGAAAAAAGAGGGGAAGGAAGATAGCCGCCGTGTTGGCGGGAATCAGCGTTCTGTTGGCTCTGGGATTGACCGTCGGTTGTGTCGCAACGGCGCAATTTCTGAAAAGAGACTACATCGCCCAAACCCAACTGTCCTTTGAGGATTCCACCGTGAAAGTCACTGTCAAGGAGTGGGAATTCCTCCAGGGGAGCGGAGCGGAGGTCTACCAGACCTTGAAAAACGGTTCAGAGGTACACTTAGGCAGCCTGACCTATGGCGACACGATCCCTCCCTTCAAAAACGGATACTTCCATGCAACGGTTGAAAACGGGAACTTGCAGTTGACTTATACTTCAAAATACAACGATACCACAGGGGAACCGATCCGCAAAACCGTCTCTTTGGAGCTTCAACCCTACGACCGTTTTGCCCTGCCCTCTTGGTTCGTGCCCGTCACTGTCGGCTTTGCAGGCGGAGTTGCGGTATGCACGGCCGCCCTGCTGATCGTCTTTGCCGTGCAGAAGCGCAAAAAGCAACAGCCGCCCGAGCCGGACAACGCCGAATAGGAAACACAAATTCCAACCTTTTTAGACAAATTCAACCTTATCAGAAAGTGGGGGATATCATGAAAAAAGCAATGAAAAAAGTTATCGCTCTTTTGCTACTGGCTTTTATGCTCCCATTGACGGGGGTTTTCGGAAATGCCGGAAGGCCCTTCAGTTGGGATTACGGTTGGTTCGCCACATCGTTTGGTTTGCCGGAAGATTTTCGTCCATACTTCGCCCACTATCCGGTCTGCAGTTTTTCTGTTGCAGATACAGGAAAGAAAACTTCCTTGAGCAACCCAAACATCGAATCACTGGCGAAGGATTCGCCGGCTGTCCTTGTGGTTAGGCCACTTCTCATGACTGAGGTGGAGGGGCCGGTCTTTGGATTGGACCAGATTGTCCGTCTCCAATACATCAAAACAAATGATCAGGGAAAGCCGGAAGAAGGCATGACCTTGACTCAATGTGTGATCCTGCAGGTATGCAGAGACGAAACCGGATTGACGCTGAAAGAAGGAGCTCACATTTGGGTAAGAGAAGAATACTTCCATTCTAAAACCGATCTTACGAACTCGGATAATCCTGAGATCTTTTCCCCTTACGGTGAAGATTTAGCACCTCTGGAATATAAGAGCCTGGTGTTTGCCGACATTTATGAGGGTGCCACCGAAACCACCGTTCTGGACATTGATCCGGTGCATTTCACCGTGGACGGCCCTGTGGGAAGAACCACACCCGAACGGGAAAAGTCCCAACTGTATGCTTCGGAAGCGGATTGGTGCAAAGAGTACGGAGAAAAAATCTGCAAGCAGTTCGGGGTAGAAGTAAATCCGGAATACCAGTCACTCTCCTCCCTCCCCTCCTGGATTCTGCCCGGTGCCGTTGGCTTTGCAAGCGGGGGTGCAGTGTGTACGGCCGCCCTGCTGACCGTCTTTGCCGTGAAGAAGCGCAAAAAACAGCAGCCGCCCCAACCGGACAACGCCGAATAAGATTCCCCTATTCTCCTGCCGCCCTTACCGGCGGCAGGAGAAAACCGCTTCTTTAACATCGGCAAACTTTGTGCCGGTAGACGGCATATGGAAATTTGTTCCTTTTCCATAAGGAA
>ENA-ORMS01002863-ORMS01002863.1-human-gut-metagenome-genome-assembly--contig:-NODE-2863-length-11794-cov-4.164239_pt1 | contig 11794 bp, 6 predicted proteins | sample MGYA00242104_ERZ508997 | MGnify/ENA primary metagenome ERZ508997 (study PRJEB26280, sample SAMEA2338704) | human gut metagenome | biome: human gut; feature: human-associated habitat; material: faeces... | reverse complement strand
TGGTCTCAAACACCAGTGGAGCAATCCATCCCGGTTCGATCCCGGGTCTGGGTACTTAGTAAAGGCTTAAATATTTGATTATCAAATATTTAAGCCTTTCTTCTTTTAGAATGTGTTCCCAAAATGTTCCCGAATATCCCTCACTAAATATGCTGTGCAGCACATTTATTTATTTTCTTTTAATTCAATTCAAATATATTTCATCCTATTTCGTATATTTGGGATATTACTAATCTAATATTGAATTATATGGCGGCAGAGGTTCTATTGGAAATAAACGGTCATAAGTATAATGCTTTGGGATTCTCTTATGATTTTTATCAAGTGCCGGATTTCAAGGGAAAGCCTGTTACCGGAATAAAGGGCGGTGATATTCATGTCGTCCTTGAGTCAAGTTACGACAATTCTATTCTGGAAACCATGTTATCGGATAAGACAAGGAAGGTTTCTTATGTTCCATGGGAAGAATATGAGCCTTGCCCTGTTTCTGGTAGAATCCAGTTTGTGCAGGATGATGTACATGTATTCCGTGAACTTGCATTTGAGGAAGCCTATATTACCCGTTATAAGGAAAAGATGAATGCTAACGGTTATCCTATGAGTATTTTGCTTACTATTTCTACTTTGCGTCTTGATATTAACAAGTTCGTTCGCATGGACAGACGACCTGAAACCACTTATGGTTTTGGGTGGGTGAGATTTAAAGAAAAGTACGTTTCTAAAATTATAATCAAATCAGTAGAGGCGCCTTCAACAAAGATTACAGATGCATATTGGATTGATGGAAACAATACAATTCAAAAAGATTCTTTTCCGGATTTTCCTTTTACTTTATATGTGAAAGTTGATACTCCTATTGTTGGAAAGCGAGTAGATTTGAATTTTAAATTTGAAGATTCAGGTACTTATAGATGTGCAAAACATTCAGGTATAATAAATGGAGATGGGATTATAGTCATTGAAAATTTTAAATTTGAAACAGAGCAACATGAAGAGAATTGAGATAACCTCCCCACAGATACGTGGTAAAGCCCATTTAGGTATAAGAGAGATTACAGGATGGTGGTCAAATAAAAAAAGTTATGACCCCCAATATAAAATTACTGAAGCAAGGCTTGAAGACACTGTATATTTTGTAATCAAGACAACTGGTGTCCCTAGTGGTACTCAAATAGATTTACAATTATATAACCTGGAAGAACTTTTTCTCTTAGACTATCTTTATCCCGATAAATACAGATTTGATGGAAATATAAAAACAGCTGGAACGCAGATACGAAATGACTATGCTATAATAGAGCTTCAACTTCCCAAAACATGGACTAAAGATGTAGAAGAAGATGGAGGGGTTCTTGAATTATATTGGAAGGTAACATCATCTAATATGAATGATACATGTTTGCCAAAATCAAAAAAAGATTTCTTAAATGTAAAGGTATCAGACCGGGATCTTTTTATTAAACCGTCATATATAAATTCAGGAATGCCTGAAGTATATACAAAAAATGGTGAACAGCTATTTTTCATAAAGTTTATAGAGGATGAAATAAAAGATAAGATTACCGAGGAAGTTGCTGAAACTATAGAATTTTATAAAAATAAAATAGCTCTTGCAAAACTTGCAAAAGGGTATATGGTAAATAACGAAGGTAAAGTATATGAAAGTCTAAGTGATGGAAGTCGTAGAGAAGTGTACGATTGTAGTTATTATACGACTGATGGAAAAATTGTCTATGTTAAACAAGGTAGAAACTGGACTACAAGAACTGGAGATGGAAAAATATTAACAACAAAAGGAATAAACGAATATGAATATTTTGCGAACAACGGTGCACGAGTCACGATTTTGAATTTGCTCTCTAAAGGTATAGGATATTGGGATATCTTTTCTTCTGTAACAAATATGAATGCAAGCGATAATTCGAAACCATTATCTGTTTCTTTACCAGGTGTAACAGGCAGCTGTGGAATGGCTATATCTCTATTAGTAGAGTTGGGTGGTCTTATAGCAGAAGACATGTATTATAATGGAGAAGAAGTAAATAATGATTATATGATGCATGAAATAGAAAAGGCTAAAAGTAAGGGTATATTTGATATAGAGAAAACTATTAAAGGCTTTCAGATAAATGAAAAAAGTAACTCTTATTGGGGAACTATATATGTATCCACTCAAGTAGCAAATGATATCGTTCATGGTAAATATAAATATTTTGAAGATTTAAGAATTACATCTTTAGAGCAAAGTAGTAATGATATTGCTATTTTATATTCTTCTTTTAGTACTAAAGAAGGAGATAAATATCAAATTGAAGCTTTTTTTATTAACTAAAGGGGACTTCTATAAATTAAATCCCTGATTATAAGTTGCATAAGCGGATAAAATGCTTATATTTGCAGAAACAGACAAAATAATCATTGATCATGAACAAGTTAAGCCGCTATCGCAAGTTACGCTATAAAAGTGTGTTTGAATCCGAGAATCAATCGTCTCGCCTTAACGTGATAGGCAACCCACTAGAGAGACTGTCGTCATTGGTGGACTTTGAGATATTCCGTCCGACATTGGAAGCCTCTCTGTTCACAGGCGAGCGTAAGGGCAATGCCGGGCGTCCTCCCATAGATTGTGTGTTGATGTTCAAGATACTGTTTCTCCAGCGTTACTATGGCCTGAGTGACCATCAGATAGAATATCAGATAGTGGACCGCACCAGTTTCCGCGCTTTTCTGGGGATAGAGAACGTGGATGATGTACCGGACGAGAAGACAATCTGGAAGTATCGCGAAGCCCTCACGTCCGTCGGTGCGTATGACAAGTTGTTTGAAGACTTCCGTACGTTCATGGAGGCCAAGGGCCTTCAGTTCAACGAGGGGCGGATCATAGATGCCAGTTTTGTCGTTGCCCCACGCCAGCGCAACACTCGTGAGGAGAATGCGAAGATAAAGGAGGGCAAGGGCGACGAACTGTGGAATGACAATCCTCACAAGAAATTCCATAAGGATGTGGATGCCCGTTGGACGAAGAAGCGCGGTGACACGTTTTACGGCTACAAGCAGCATGTCAAGGTAGACAAAGGCAACAAGGTAATCCTCTCGTATGCAACAACGCCTGCCAATGTGCATGATTCCAAAGGTTTTGAGCAGCTGCTTGATGAGTCAGACAAGGATAAGGATTTGTATCTTGACGCAGGATATGCCGGGCAGGAGTCAACCGTGAAGGAGCATGGCATGAATCCGATAATCTGCGAGAAAGGCCGTCGGAATCATCCTCTGACAGAAAAACAGAAGGCTGAGAACAGGCGCAAGTCCAAGACCCGTTGCCTTGTCGAGCACGTATTCGGTTTTGAAGAGCAAAGTATGCACGGCCTTATTGTCAGGACAATAGGGATTGTACGGGCGAAGGCGAATGTGGCGATGACAAATTTGACCTACAACATCTTCCGCTACATCCAGATTGTGTGCAATAAACGTGAATTGGCGATTGCCCAATAAAAAGAGACGGGGTGTATCCTCAAAAATGCAAAAATCCCTCATTTTTTTTGGGGGGGGTAGATTAAATTGCTTAACTTTACGCAAGATTATCTTGCTCAAGACAGTTAAAGGGTTCTGCTGCCTTATGCAAGAAATAAAAAATGGAATTGATAGAACCCACCTTAATACCATAAAAATATGAAACAATTAAGATTAACTCTGTCGTTGTTGCTGCTTGGTATTTTTGTGTGCCTTTCGGCGGCGGCAAAAGACAAAATTCATGTGGTCTTTATAGGCAACAGCATCACCTACGGTGCAACCCTTGCGGATCCTTCCACACAGGCTCCGCCCGTAATCACGGGGCAGTTGTTGGAAAAACGCACAAAGTGCACCGTAAAAATAAAAAACTGCGGCGTAAGCGGCATTACGACCTATGGATTTCTGCCCGGGCGCGGAGCATATAATAATGCCGTGAGCGGGGGAGAAGAATTCAGCAAAGAAGAAGGTCCTCTTTATTTCTCAATAATGCTCGGTACAAACGACAGTGCCGAAAAAGGTCCCGAAGGTTCGCCTGTTGACACAGAAACTTACAAGGAAAACATAAAGAAAATCATAGATGCCCTGCACACAAAGTTTCCAAAGGCAAAATTCATTTTGAACTATCCCATTTGGTACAGTCCCACCACCCACAACGGGGCAACTTATCTGCAGGCGGGGCTTGACAGACTGAAATCTTATCACCCTGTCATCGACAATATCCTTGATGAATACGCTTCTTCCAATCCCGGAATGGTGAATGCCGGTTTGAAGGAAGCTTTCGACTTTTTTGAAGGCAACAATGACTATTTCACTTCCGAAAGCGGCAATTCCGGCACTTTCTGGTTGCATCCCAATGCGCAGGGAGCGGTGAAACTTGCTGGATTCTGGACAGATGCCATAATGAAAGTGCTTGCCACCGACGGAATTAAAGAAGGCGGCGAGGAAGAAGACGATACTTGGGTGAAAGGCAAAGACCTTGTAACCGACTCTATTCAGATTTCAACCAACACAATGGAGAGCTATCAGTTCTCGACATCCAATTTGATTCGTCCCGAAATAGAAGGCTACGGCACAGGGCAGTTCATATATCACTGTTCATGGACTGATCCGCTTCCCGCAGGCGAGTATCCTTATCTGCAATTTCATCTGAACGAAGCTGTAAGCGATATATTCTTCCATATGATAAGTTCGGAGTGGTCAAGTACATACGATACTCCCCAAGACATGGACATTTATGCCACAAACACTCCCAATGATGAAAATTCCTGGAAGAAGATTGTGGAACTAACCGACTTGGTTACTGTCGTTACCCATCCTATTGATTATTATTCGCCGCATATAAATCTCGGCGACAGTTATACGGATTTGCGTTTCGTGGCTAAGAAAAACGTTAACGGACGTGCAAGTAAAACCGGCAGTATATTGTTTAATCTCGGGCGTTTCCAAATAATCAAAGCGGAGAGTACCGACACTCCTATAAAGAAACTGCAAAAACTTCTCGATGATATTTCCGAAAAAGACCCGCAATACAAAGCCGGCACTGAACCGGGATATTACTCCGAAGAAGCTATTCAGAATTACAGCGCAGCTTATGAAGAAGCCAACTATGTCTTGTCGCAGGAACTCTCGGACGAGGAATATACAAAGGCGGAACAGGACTTACGCAAGGCTTACGAGGCAGTTGAAGCTTCGCTTGTGAAAGTGGGCGAAGGATATTTCTATTTCGTAAACGCTTATCCCGAATTCAACAAGGTGCAAGGCGTGGAGAAAGCCATGTGCGTGCTCTCCAACGGCAAACTTGGGTGGAATACTTTCGATAAGAAAGACCCGAAATTCCTTTTCAAAGTAACACCTATAGGAGACGGAACCTACAGTATCCGTAATGTTTACTGCAACAAGTACATAGGAACTGTAAAAGGTTGGACCAGCAATGTGCCGCTTACCGACCAGTCGCAGACATTACAGACCATAAACCAAGTAGGTACGAACCCGCAATTCTTTATAGCTAACACTGCGAACGACCTTCCCTATTTTGCAAACGGAAGTAACGATGGCAATGGCGAAAAGGGTGAGATTATCAATAATACCAACGGAGCAAATTCCCCCGCTGCATGGTATTTTATCACACAAAACGATACGCAGCTTATAGATAGTCTGTTAAGTGCGGGACCAAAAGACTATTTCCAAGAACAGGTAATAGATATAGCTTTGAGGAAATGCTCTGAGATTCGCGAAAAAGCCAGTGAGTATGAAGCTTGTTTGACTGAAGGCTCGCAATTATCCTCAAACAATGTGCAGGCAGGCTTTCCTCCTTCAAATCTAATCCGTCCCGAGAGCGACGGATACGGAACCAGTCAATATATTTTCCACTCTTCCTGGAGTTCTCCGCAGACTGCGAACGAATATGTATATCTTCAAGTGAATCTTAAGAACCCTCTCGATGTTTTTAAGTTCCGTATGATAAGTTCGGAGTGGCAATATACTCATGATACACCCAAAGACGTAGAAATTTATGCCAGCAATACTCCCGACGATGAGGGTTCGTGGAAAAAGATAACCGAACTGAAAAATATGGTAACGGAGATTACCCATCCGGTTAAGTACATGTCTCCGTTCATAAAGCTCGGTGATAGCTACAGCAACATTCGTTTCTTGGTTAAGTCCACAGTAAACAATCGTAAGAACGCTTCCGGCGGATTTTATGTAAGTCTCGGTCGTTTTCAGGTCTATTCTACGACTCAGATTCCCAATTCCGAATATTTCGTAGTGGAAGGTATGAAGAACGCTTGCGACAATTATGACAATTATCTTGAAACTGTTAATCAGAAGATAGCTGACGGTACGGTTACTTTGGCAGATATAAATTTACTTTATGACTATGCCAAGGAAATAGACCGTCTTTATGTTGACCGCGACTCGCTTGACGCAGTATTTAGCGGTCTTATCAAAAAAGCAGAGCAAGCTTACGACAATGCAACCCATACTACCGAGCCTGCTATCCTGAATGGCGACCAAATAACCTCGAACTCCGTGCAGAGCGACCAGTTTACTCCTGCCAATCTCATTCGTCCCGAGAGCGATGGCTTTGGTACGAATCAGTACATCTATCATTCTTCTTGGAGCAACCCGCTTCCTGCAACCGAATATCCTTATCTTCAGGTACGTTTGAATGAACCGAAGAATTCTTTGCTGTTTAGCATGGTTAGTTGCGAATGGTCGGGAACCTACGATACTCCCGAAGACATGGAGGTGCTGGTTACCAACACTCCCAACGATGAAAATTCCTGGAAGAGTGTAAAAGAATTTTCCGGTATAGTTACAGGTTCCGGTCAGCAGGGCGCACATCCGGTAAGATATACCTCGCCGATGATAGAACTCGGTGGAGAATATTCCGATGTTCGCTTCCTCGTCAAGAAGACAATTAATATGCGTGGCACCACAACGGGCGGATTCCTCTTCAGTCTCGGTCGTTTCCAGGTTTATACGGAAACTGATCCTGAACGTGTGCAATATAATTACAATCCAGAGGTAAAAGCTGCAGCCGACGAGCTGAAAGCTCTCATTGATGCGGGTAAAGCAAAGGGCGTACATGAGGTTGTGCCCGCCGATATTGCCACTCTCGAAAAAGCGATTGCCAATCTTCTCGATGCTTATGCCGACACCACGGAAGTTTCAAAGCTTTACAAAAAAATGATAGAGTGGTCCGAAAATATGGAAGTGGGCGATGAAATCGGTACAGTGGACGAGCAGTCGAGCATTGACGACTTCGTGGCTGCAGTAGAGGCTGCCCGCAATCTTGTTAGCAACAAACAACCTGTCAAGAGTCAAATCAATGCCGCAATAAAGGCTCTCAACGATGCCAAGGCTGCTGTTTTGGGACATACAAAGCAGATAGAACCTAACAAGTGGTACTACATTTATTCCAGAAGCACCACAGAATATTGCGCAAACAAGGCAATGTATCTCGAAAACCCCGACGCAGGTGCAAACATCAAGTTCGGATTGTATACAAGCGATGAAGAAGATCCTGCATATTATGGCAATCCTTACGCAATGTGGCGTTTCGTTCCGATAGAGGGCACGGATTATTATTCAATCCAGAACCTGGCTACTTCACACAGTTTTGCTCCCACGAGTGGGCGCGGAAACGAAAATTCCTGCAAGATGCAGAATGCGTTCTCGCCTTTCCGCGTTGACTATATTGGTATGGGACAACTTCAGTTTGTTTCGATTAATGAAAATAACGTTGAGGAATATCCGCTTCACGCTCAAGAACGAAACAGCATAGTCGTGCCGTGGGCAACAAATATTGACGGAGCTTCGTGCTGGGCTGTGGAAGCTGTGGAGGACGAATCTGACATTAACTTCCTCATTGAGAAAAACAGTATTAACGTTGTAACGCTTCCGTTTGATGTTCCTGCAGGTGCTACATCCATAATGTCGTTGAACGATAATCTTTTAACTTATTCCGTAAAGAACATTACGGTGGATGCGGAGGCAGGAAAAACAACAGTTGAGCTTACTCTTTGCGAAGATGTCAAAGCTGGCGTGCCGTTCATAGTGATTGAGGGCGATTATACCCAATATGACCCCGAAAACACGGAAAGCGCAAGCCTCTATACCATGCTGCCTGAAAATGTTGATACAGTTGTGCGCGAGGCAAACGGACTTATCGGCACACTTGACGGTTTCGACATCACCAAAGAAGGCTACGGATACATGCGAAACGGAAAACTTAATGTTTCCACGGGAACGCACATACACATAAACGGTATGAGCGGATGTCTTGACCTTGACAAGGTGAAATCGCAGGAAGGTGCTACGGACGTGGTCATTTCTGTAGACGGAATAATCAATGAAATAAACGAAATAAATGCAGCTGCTGCCAAGGTGCATGTGAATGTTTATACCGTTGACGGTACTCTCGTAAAGAAGAACGTCAGTCCCGCCGAGGCTGTAAGAAATCTTTCGAAAGGTATATATATCGTTGGAAAAAAGAAAGTGCTCGTGAAATAAAAAAGAGTATTTTCGGAATAAATTAATAGTGCGTTCGCGGGGCATGGTCTGATGCTAAAATGACGACATGCCGAAGCGAAAAAAACATAAGGCACTTTGTGAAAATTACGAGCCATGTATTTTAAAATATATGGCTCGTATTTTAAAATATGTGCCTTGTATTTTTGACAAAAATTTTTACCTTTGTGCGGGCAAACGTAAAACGTTTATAATGTTAGGATTATGAGAAAAATTGCAACAATCCTCCTGATGAGCATGACGATCGCTTTTTGTTTGGCACAAAATGCCCTTAACGGCGGAGTGTGGAAAGACAATAACGGAGTGCATATAAATGCCCACGGAGGCAATATAATTTCATACAAGGGTACATATTATTGGTACGGCGAGAATCGTTCGGACAACGGACCGGTAAGTTCTATGGGTGTGAGCTGTTACAAATCAAAAAATATGAAAGACTGGACAGATTGCGGCATAGTGCTTCCGGTTTCCAAGCAACCCGGCAGCGACATGGAGGCAGGCTGCATTGTGGAACGCCCGAAAGTGGTGAAAAATCCCAAGACAGGGAAATTCATCATGTGGTTTCATCTCGAACTAAAGGGACGCGGTTACGAAGCAGCACGTTACGGGGTGGCAACAGCCGACAATCCGCTCGGACCTTTCAAGTTTGTCCGTTCCGGCAGGGTGAATCCGGGACTTTATCCCATAGGCTTTTCGTTGCCCGACACTACTGATTTGAAGCAGATGCTTTATTCCGAAAAAATGAAGGAATGGTGGACTCCCGAGTGGCGTTCGGAGGTTGAGAAGGGCATGTTTTTTCAGCGCGATGTCGCAGGTGGTCAAATGTCTCGCGATATGACTATTTTCATTGACGAGGATGGTAAAGCTTATCATGTGTATTCTTCGGAAGAAAACCTTACAATTCAGATTGCGCAGCTTTCTGACGATTACACGGAGCACAACGGCTGTTTCGTGCGAGTGGCTCCGGGAGGACAGAATGAGGCTCCCGTGCTTTTCAAAAAGGACGGCGTTTACTGGATGATAACGAGCGGATGCACGGGGTGGGCACCAAATGCCGCGCGAATGTTTACTGCGAAAAACATTTTCGGTCCCTGGAAGCAACTTCCCAATCCTTGTCGCGGCGAAGAAGCAGATAAAACTTTCGGAGCACAGGGAACGTATGCCTATAAACTTGAAACAAAAGCCCTTCAAAGGACTTTCGGCGCGGAATATATATTTATGGCGGATATTTGGAACCCCAAGCACTTAAACGACAGCCGCCATTTGTGGATTCCGATAGCTTTTGAAAACGGCGTTCCCGTACTCAGGCGCAACAATTCACCTGCATATTAATTCTATGACGTGTTTCCCGCTTCCCACGGTGTAGGAAGTGTCGAACCTGGTAAGCCTTTCCAACGGAATGTTCTTGCCGTTTACACGGGCATGTCTTATGTCGCGTCTGCCAAAGTCCTCCGTGATGTTGGCAAGCGAGATGTCGGCAATGGAATTGGCGGGAACTTCTATGGCAAATCTAATTTTCTTGTCCGTAACTCTGATTTCTTCTTTTATAACTCCCCTCAACGTGGTGGTTTTCCCCGAAACGTGTTTAAGTTCTCCTATTTGCGGATAAACCATAAAGACATCGTAAGCAGGAGATGTGGGAATGATTCCGAGAATGTCGCGAAAGGCTATATTCGCAGGGGATGTTGCCCACGCATGATTCCAATCGAGATTCGGCTTAAAGGTTTCGTCCCAGTCTTCCATGGTTATGGTGGTTCCGCAACGCATCATGTTAACCCAGCTGCGCTTTGTGTCGGCAGCCAGCATCATTTTTATGCCTTCGGCACCGCGTTCTTGACGAAACAGACCGTCAATGAGAAACTGCGCACCAAACACGCTGCACGCCATGCCGCGTTTGAGAATATAGTCGGTAACACTTTTTGATTTTTCAATGGGAATCATTCCGAAAGCTGCGGGATAGAAATTTGAATGTGTGGCACTGTGGGCTGTGTCCAAGGCATCGCGATAGAGCGAGGTGCTTTCGTTTAGAAACGATTTGTTGAAAGCCGTTTTGAAATCATTGGCAGCTTTGCGATAATATTGCGCTTTGTCGTCCTTTTTGCAGGCATGCGAAATAGTAACCATGCGACACAACGTGCGATAATGCCATGCGTTCACAACAGAATTGAATCTGCCCATGGTATGTCCGTCTCTTTCGCCGCCAGAAGGCTCGTTAAGCCCTGCAGTCCACGCCGGCCAGTCCACTATGTCCCTCAGCTCGCTTTTCATGTTTATGCTTTTCAGAAATTCCTGCGTTTGCAGTCCTGTTTGGGTGGATATTAATCCGTTTTCGCAACGCAGAGCAGAAAGAGTGTGTGCCTCTATTGTGTTGTAGTTCTGCGAAATCAGACGACAGTCTCCGGTAAAAAGATAATCGTATGCCGCAAGTTCCACATTTTGCAGGCTCCATTCTGTGGGCCATGTGGGATGTGCAAGAAGATGCCGTACTGTTCTTCTTGCCATTGCCGCCTCGCCGAAGGCAAAATAGGTTCCGAGCATACTTACAAGGGCATCGGCTTCATAGGGTATGCGTTCGCGGTCGCCGTCAACGAATATGCCGAGCATGGAAGTGGCTTTAAGCGAATACTTACAGAATTCGAAAATGGAATCGAGCCTTGTGCTGCTGCTCTTAAAGGAAGATGCGTCATAATTCAGAGGATAGTTAACAGCTTCGCGCATGAATTTTACGTGTCTCACCGTTCCCGGTTTGCTTTTAACCTCACAATATCTGAACGGAGTTATTTCGCCGATGAACGCGGGGATTTTTATTGCGTCTGCTCCGGTATTTCTCTTGTCGGGGCGCAGGTCTATTTTATATAGTGCCCTACCTTTTTTAACATTCAACTTATATTCCGCTCCGCGAATGGTGGCTCCGGGATTAGTGTCCACGCTTTTGCCGTCGGCGGTGAGCTTTTCGCCGATTAAAACAGTGATTTCGGCGTTGTCGGCAGCTGTTATCTCGAGCATGGGTTGTGCAAAAGCATCAAGCTTGAAGTCGGCACGGAAAATTCCGGAAGCTTTGTCTTTCACGGTTTTTGCCTTCTGCAGCGTTTTAACCAACGGTTCGTGGCTTGTGGCAGAGTCGTTGAGCGTGTGAAAAGTGCGGAAAAGTTTTGCGGAACTCCAAGTTCCCGACCTGTCCCTGTTGGTTTTCACCAGCACACGCCAATAATATGCTTTGTCGGGTGAAAGATTCAAATTTTCCGGCACA
>ENA-ORMS01002862-ORMS01002862.1-human-gut-metagenome-genome-assembly--contig:-NODE-2862-length-11799-cov-2.366485_pt1 | contig 11799 bp, 14 predicted proteins | sample MGYA00242104_ERZ508997 | MGnify/ENA primary metagenome ERZ508997 (study PRJEB26280, sample SAMEA2338704) | human gut metagenome | biome: human gut; feature: human-associated habitat; material: faeces... | reverse complement strand
CACACTTTCTGCCAATCATTACACCTCGAAACACATGAAAATTATTAGTCACTACCCCAATTGCCGGCTCCGTACTGCCGATCAGCTCCAGACTGTAATCCAGATTTTCTTTGGTATTGGTCGAACGTTCTTCTAGGATCAGACGTCCTCCATCAATCCCATGTTCTGTCAGATATCTGTACATAGCCTCCGCTTCACTGATTCGTTCCCCGTCTCCCTTTCCTCCTGAAAGCACAGCCCTTGTCCCGGGGTTTTCTTCAAGATAGAGCAAAGCCCTTCTGGTTCTTTCCAGAAGGGCTAATGTCATTCTTGTACCATCTACATGCGCGCCAAGTACAATGATATAATCCAGATTCGCTCTGGCTTTCATTATTTACCGCAGCAGTATTTGTATTTCTTACCGCTTCCGCATGGGCATGGATCGTTACGTCCGACTTTTTTGCCTACATGAACAGTGCCGGATTTCTTCTGCTCTAAGAATAAAGTTCTTCTCTTCTCATCATCAAAAATCTCTTTCCACTGTGGTAATTCATATAACCAGTCTGCTTTTGCGTCAACCATGTTTTTGTATAATTTTTCTTTGTCAAAAACAAGGTTAACTTTTGTATCTTCTTCCATGGTGTCGATTGGATTAGCCTCTACCAAGCTGTCGTTGATTCCGTCTAAGAATCCTGTCATCTCCATAACACTGAGGTTGTACTTCTCTGCAAGCTCTTTTACAGTTCCTTCTACTTTCTCATCCGGATTTGTTAAAAGCTGTTCGTATACGCCCTTCTCTAAAAGGAAGTATCTCTGCCAGAATCTCTGTAATTCACCTCTATCTGCTTTCTCATTATAGGCAACTTTCTGCCACTGTTCCAATAATGCCATGTTACATTCCTCGATTTCTAATTATAGTATATTTGCATCACGCATAGATGCACTTGTTATTATAGCAAATATTGATGGGATTTTCAAAGGATTTTTTTTGGTGGGGAATAGCAAGTATTTTTAATACTAGAATACCAGACAACCGAAAGCTACCAAATCTTTGCCACAATGTCAAGCGGTAAATTTAAAATGAGCATAAAAATAGCTCTTCTCTGAAATGAGAAGAGCTATAAAAAGCATTATATTACTTTACCCATTTTTTCTTTCATGAGCGTAATAAAACAGTTCATCTGGGGTGTAACCCATTTGTTTTTGTGATACACCAGCTGACTCCACATCTGAATACGACAGTCCTCAACATCTACGGTTTGCATTTTCCCGGATAGGAGATAAGGACGAACCACATATTGCGGAAGGAAAGACAAGCAGTTGCCATGAAGCAGTATTCTGACGAGGATGTCCGTGTTACCGGTTTCCAGAAAAGGGTGTATTTCCAGCTTTTTTTCCGCCAGAAGCTGCTCCAGATCATAGCGGTAACTGACACTTTTTTCCGTTAGCACAAAGGGTTCGCGCACCACTTCCGCTAAAGATACTTTTTTCTTGCGACAAATCATATGATCGTGGGAAGCAACAAATAGGATGGGTTCCTGCTGTTCCAGCAGCTTGACCCAATCTGCAAAATCTGTTTTCTTGTCCAGAAAGAATAAAAGATCCACATCATTCTGTCGAACCATATCGAACAGTTCATGAATCAAACCTGTGTGGATGCTGACCATTACATCCGGATAACGATGGTGGTATTCCATCAGAATGGGCGTAAGAACGCTCAGCAGAAGAGATTCCGCCGTACCGATTCGTAAACGTCCTGAAGGATTTTCTGGTTCACGAAGAAAATCTTTTGCGTTTTGTTCAGCCTTTAATATCTCTATGGCATAGGGGATAAACTGTTCTCCACGCTCGGTCATCCGAACTCGTTTCCCAATTCGCTCAAAAAGCTGGATCCCCAGTGCTTGCTCCAGCTGGTGAATCTGAACTGTGACAGTAGCCTGAGAATAACCTAGTTGCTCCGCCGCTTTTGTAAAATTCTGCAATTCTGCCACCCTTAGAAAGGTGGAAAACAATCTTAGATCCATGTTTCTCCCTTAATTAAAAAATATAATTACAATAATAAAAATTATTTATTTCCTTAATCATCAATCCTATGATACACTATTAAAGCAGGAAATTCAACTGTACATCTTCGAATTAGGAGGATTTTATGGCTATTGGAAGAAGCAAAGTTGTCATTATCGGTGCTGGCAATGTAGGTACTGCTCTGGCTCATCATCTTGTAATCTGCACGCCTGCGTTATTTTTTGGCTAACCTGATTGGTGTTGATGCCCGCAGCCTGGAGGCCATGTGCATGGGAGAACATGGAGATTCACAAATGATTCCCTGGAGCCAAGTAACGGTCGGCGCAAAGCGTATTATAGATATCCTGCGAGATAGCCCGGAGAGGTTTCGTTATGTGGAGTTGGATTCAATTAGAAAAGAAATTGCCAAAATTGCTTATCAGATTGTAAAACAGAAAGGCGCTACTAATTATGGTATTGCTGCTGTTGCAGCACGAATGATCAAGGCTATCATACAGGATGAAAACATTGTTATGCCCCTGTCTGTCATGCCGCATGGGGAATATGGACTCTCCGACCTCTATTTAGGTATTCCCGCTGTTCTGAATGGGTCTGGTATTCGAGAGTTGGTAGAGTATCACCTGACAAATCAGGAACATCAGGCGTTGCTTGCGTCTGCTGCCGTTTTACAAGAGGCAAACCAGAAGGTGCAACAACTGGTTAAGTGGTAGTAATTTTTTTCTGTCAACTATAATATGTGCGAATCTTTTAAAGTGTTCATAAGCAGAACAGAAGAAGCGACATAAGAAGCAACATTTAATAGGGAGAACACATGTCTGCCAAATGAGTCCTGGTACCTGTATTTGGAAATTTTACCCTATCATGAGAGGATGTTTTTTAAGATGATATCATTAATTAATGCAATTTATAACTTTTTATGGGGAGATCTGGTGCAGATCCCGCTTCCAGGAGGAAGTACACTGGGAATATCCCTTCTGGTTATGATTTTGGTACCAGCCGGAATCTATTTTACGATCCGCACTCACTTTCTTCCTCTCCGAATGTTCCCAGAAATGATCCGTATAACACTAGAGAATAACAAAACCAAAAATTCTGACGGTATCTCTGGCTTGCAGGCACTGATTGTATCTACGGCTTGCCGCGTAGGCATGGGCAATCTGGTGGGCGTTGTGGCTGCCATCTCCGCAGGAGGTGCAGGTGCTGTATTCTGGATGTGGCTCATTGCACTTTTGGGCGCATCTACTGCCTTTATAGAGGCGACTTTGGCCCAAATCTACAAGGAAAAGGATCCGCTGTATGGTGGTTACCGTGGTGGTCCGGCGTATTATCTCCACGTACTGTTCGCATCAAGGAGTAAGAGACAAAGATATTCCCTCTTCGCATGTCTGTTTGCCTTATCCGGGCTTCTCTGCTGGTGTGGAATCAGTCAGGTGATCAGCAACTCGGTCGCATCTTCTTTTGAAAATGCATTCCACATTCCTCCGCTGTATACCACAATTTTTCTAGTTGCTATTGCTGCGATAATTGTGTTGCGGAAAAACGCCACTGTCAAAGTTCTGGATATCATGGTGCCAATCATGGCCGCATGTTACTTTTTCCTTACAATTTTCATTATTGTCAAAAATGCTGGTCAGCTTCCCGATGTTTTGAGCCGGATTTTCAGCGAGGCGTTCGGTCTGCGGCAAGCTGTTGGTGGAGGTATCGGCGCAGCGATCATGAACGGTGCGAAGCGTGGATTATTCTCTAACGAAGCAGGATCTGGTTCCGCCCCCTGTGCGGCTGCCGCTGCGGATATCGACCATCCTGCCAAGGAGGGGCTTTTTCAGGCTCTCGGAGTATTCATCGATACATATGTAATCTGCACCTGTACAGCGATGATTATGCTCTTAGTGCCTCAGGAATTAACCGAGGGGTTAGCAGGTATGGATTTACTGCAAGCTGCTATGGCATACTATTTTGGCGAATTTGGTGTTGTGTTCATCGCACTAATTCTGTTTTTATTTAGCTTTTCCACATTCTTAGGAATTTTGTTTTATGCAAGATCAAATGTGGCGTATTTGTTTGGCGATAACTGGCTCTCTCAGACGCTCTACAAGGTACTGGCCCTTGTAATGCTCTTTATCGGCGGCATTGCAGCATACCAGTTTGTATGGGATTTGGGAGACGTTGGGGTCGGTCTGATGACAATTTTTAACATGATAGCACTGTTCCCATTAGCTCCCAAAGCTTTACAGGCATTAACTGATTACGAACATTCTCATAAGCGGTGAGACTTTTCCCGCAAACAATATTTGCATTTTTTAGAGCATTTTTCCCATACTCACTTTTTAATTTACATTTCTGATCAACAAAAAATTTTACCCCATCTCTCGGTTGTTTAGGGATGGGGTAAAGTTTTTATGTTGCAATCTCCGGGATTTCCCCGACAAAGTTATAAACGATCCTGACTTCCTGCACCTGTTCCCATTCCTCCGGCGTCACAATCGCCTCATGGCAGCCCTCAATGACCTCCCATTCCTCACGGGGGATAATGTCATAGGTATTGGAGCGGATGCCTTTCTGGTGCGTCCGGCAGACAAGATGTGCGCCCTTATAAAAGGGATTTCGCAGGATATGGCTGATCCTTGCGCTCCCCCACCTCTAAAGATTTCAAATTCTTTTAATTATAATTTTCCTCTTACATTTTGATTTTGACATTTATACCTCTTTTTAAAACATAAAGTTTAAGATCACATACGGATTACTTTCATTTGATATTTCTTTAATTTTTTCTTTTCTTCCCATATACAAAAAATTCATAATATCATTAAATTCTGTTGTCTCTGGATCATTTCCTGTTAATATTCCATTTTTCTCATAATATGGCAAAGCACTTTCAAAATCTAAATATAAAGCACCATTACTGTTAATCAGTTCTCCTACTTCTGAAATCTTACTTTTGCATAATATATACATATTATCAGGTGAGATATTCTTGATAAATTTAGCTATCTCTATGCCCTTATTTTTCATTCATTAGTTCAAACTACCTATATCATCAACTTTAATATAATTTAAAATTGCAGGTGCTGCTTCCCAACTATTGGAATACCTCATTTTCGAATCATATACACATTTTCCTATTCTTTTCTTTAATTCATCAATGCTCTCCACCCCAAATAAAATCTGCATTTTTTTACAATATCTGCGAGATTTCATTCTTTCCCATTCCAGTTGTTTATTCTGAACATATATATAACATGTTGGAAACCAATAAATACCATACCCACTTTTTTCATCTTCTACTAGTTCGTAAGCATTGCATACTTGGTATAAAAACAGATCTGCTTCCGCAATCGCTTCTGATGTATATATTGGAAGCTTCTCCCTCTGATTACATATTATATCTCCCATCAAAGTATATTTATTTTTCATATCTGATCTTTGTTTATAATGTTCTTCAATGGCACTACTATAGTGTCGAAATGCGGTATAATTAGCCTGTTTAATTACTCCTCCAAATAAACTTGTTTCCAAAAAATATGTATAAGTCAATAATACATTGATAGCAGCATAATCTTTAATATGCCTCATATACACTATAATACAAATAAACAATTCCCACAAAAGTGTTTTATATATATCTAAGTCATTTTCACATACTGAATTTGCATTTTCATCAAATGTTCTTATACAACATAATTTGTTATACATACCTTTGTAATGTTAGGATCATTAACACATCTTTCCATAAATGCATACTTATCTTGCCCTTCTTTTAGTTCCCATTTATCAAGCACAACATCCACTCCATGAGAAATTAAGCGTTGGGCAAGCTCTAGTACAAGTCTATCACTGCTCCAAGAATATGAAATAAACACCTTTGGCATTTTATCATCCTGCAATCCTAATCCCCTCCATACCTTATTTTGACTCTTAACATTTTCTTTTCATTTTACCACCCGACATAAAACGACACAATGAACTTACGTGAAATCGAAAGTTATTTTTTTCAAAAAACACCCTAATAGAATGGATTCTAATCAGGTTCTCATCTGATTGATCATTCTATTAGAGTGCTTCTACTTTAAAATTTCTGTTATGGTCTGAGTTCATTTCCAAAGCCGCCAAATTCAAACACTTTTTGTATCGGTGTCCTGATCTTCGATCCGGTCGTGAAGCTGCTCAAACTTGATACGGATATCCCTTGACATCTGATGATGGTGTATCCTGATCCCGATCGTGATGCCGGTCAGGACGAGCCCTGTCATGGCAATGATGATCAGGACTGTCTCACCCTTTACTTTTAACGGCTTTTTCTCAGTCGTAGATGGATTCTGCTTCCCAGCTGATGATGTTTCCGTTTTCTGCGTTGATCTCAAATTCATACTTTACCTCCGCATAGTAGGCTTCCCCCTCATAGAGAGAGATGCCGTCGTCATAGTCCGGATGGATGTAGATGTTTCCGGCATCGATGCCAGGGATCCTGTCCATGACGGTCTGTTTTGCTGTCTCGATGGAAACACCGCCCGGTGTTGTCTGCGATGTGCCGGCTGCGTTCTGGGAACCTGTCGTACCATTCTGTGATGCACGGTATCCCTTGTCTATCACTTCGGAGTCTGCCGAAAGGATGCGTCCGTCGGATGCATCCAGCTCATAATCGTACTCCACTCCGGCTGCGGTGAATTCCACCTCATATCTGGCACGGCCGTCATCCCAGTCCTGTTTTACCGTGATGTACTGGATCTGTTCCTCTGTGACCCCTGCATTCCCGGCTGCGATGTTTTTCGCTTCCTGTTCTGTGATGCCGCCGTTCACCATTGTGGCAGAACCTGCGGTTGCGTGTTGTGACACGCCTGCCTGTGATGTTCCGCTGCTGTCGTTGTTTCCTGTCTGTGCTGTATGATCTGTTGTGTTGCTGCCGTTTTGTGCTGTTCCTGTTCCACTGCTGTTATCCTGTGCATTATGGTCTGTTGTGCTGCTGTTGTTCTGTGATGCCGTGCCTGATGCAGTGTCTGCATCACTTGAAGCACCGTTTCCTGCGTTCCCGGAACCCTGCACGGTTCCGCCAGCTACTCCTGTAGTCCCCTGTATGCTCTGGGTATCCTGCATATTTCCGGTTGTACTGCCGCATCCGCTCACAGTTGACAGAAGTGCCACTGCTATAAGTCCTGCGGCAAGCATTCTCTTTTTATTTCTCACGTTTGTCCTCCCATTTCTCCATTGATTCAATGATGCATTCCATCCTGATGGCTGCTGTTTTCTGCCGGTGCTTTTTCTCACACCTTGAAGATCTCAGTGTCTGCCTTTAACGTTTCTGCCGCTGCGCCTGCCCGTTCCGTGGTCTCTGCCACCTCGGAGCACCGCATGGTGATGTTCTGGATGCGCTCTGCCATGTCGGAGGTTCCGCTTGCGCCCTCGTTTGCCGCATTTGCAACGCCCTCGATCGCATTCATCATGCCGTCCATGGAAGCTAAAAGTTCCTCGGATGTCGCACTGAAATCCGACACCAGGCCGTCCACAAACTCGGAATCCCGGTTGTAGGCATCCGCAAGGCTCTCAAAGCTGTCATAGCTGGATTTCACATCAGTTGCGACAAAGTCTAACAGACGCCTGCTGTCCTTTGTGAGCTGGTTCACCGCTTTCACCACGCTGTCCGTGACCTCCTGGATGGTTGTCGCCGTCTCACCAGATTCCGTCGCAAGCTTCCGGATCTCGTCCGCCACGACTGCAAACCCTTTTCCCATCTCCCCGGCGCGCGCCGCCTCGATGGAAGCATTTAAGGATAAAAGATTGGTCTGGTTGGTGATCTCCATGATCGCCTGTGCCAGGACCTCGATCCGGGATACCACTTCCACATCCTGCAGTGCCTGGTCGAGGCTTACTTTGATCTCGCCGTGCATGCGCTGTGCATTGGCACGGTTCTCCGTGGTCTCTTTCTTCGCATTGACGGCACGGGTATGGATGTCATTGACACGCTCCGCACCTTCCTGTGCGCTCTCCGAGATGTTTTTGATCGCCCGGTTGATCTCCTCTGACATGGTGTTCATCTCCGTTGCGGATGCAGCGGATTCCTCCATGCTCGCTGCAAGCTGCTGTGTCGTTGCGGAAATGCCTTCCATCTCGCCGTTGATCTCATCCACGTTTTTCCCGATGGAGGAGACATGGCCGCTCAGGGACTCTGCATTGTCCTTCACGCTCCCAAGATGTCCCGCAAAGCTCTCCCGGATCTTGTGGAAAGCTGCCGCAAGGTTTCCGATGCTGTCTTTCCTGTCTAAATATTTCTGTTCCACATCCTGTGTGAAATCGCCCTGTGCGAGGGTGTCCGAATAACTGCAGGCAAGGTCAAGGCTCCTGATGTAATCAATGATGCCTGCAGCACCCACAACGATCGTGATGATAAGCCCGGCTGCCATAAAGGCTGCCATTTTTTTTACATCGGAAGCGATCATTGCCGCAAGCTGGCTCTGCGCCTGCGCCTGTCCTGCACCGTCCATGAGGCTTACTGCATATGCTGCGAGCTGTTCCATGCAGTTTTTCGCATATAACACTGCCCCTGCACCGAGCAGTATCACAAAAAAGAATACGATCTTTGTTCCAAATTTTGTCTTTCCCACGATTTATCTCTCCTGTTCCTTATATGATATTTACTGTACAAGGATGTCTTTTTTCTCCCAGTCTGCAACAAATTCCACGCACCTGTCTGCCGGGAGCGGCCTGCTGATCAGGTAGCCCTGTAAAAAGTTGCAGCCGAGCTTTTCCAGCTGTGCTGCCTGTTCCCCTGTCTCGATCCCCTCTGCCGTCACCCAGATGTGGTTCCTCTGGGCGAACACGAGGAGCGTCTGCACGATCGGCATGCCCATCTTCCTGCTCCCGATGCCCCAGACCAGCTCCTTGTCCAGCTTGATGCTCTGGAACTCGAAATCCATCAGCCGCACGAAATTGGATTCGCCCTTGCCGAAATCATCCATGACCAGGTTGAACTTCTTATCCTGCAGCCTGTGTGCGGTCTCCAGGAGTTTTCCGTTATCCGCCGACTTCCCGAGTTCCGTCATCTCCAGCCAGATCTTCCCATGCTGGAGGCCGTACCGGTCCAGGCAGCTGCTGATCTCCTCCCAGACAGTCTCCACCATGCAGGTCTGCGGCGAAAGGTTCACGTTGATCCTCGTGATGCCGTGTTCCGCAAACCTCGTGAACCACCGGCAGCACTCCCGGATCATCCACAGGTCGATTTCATGCACCCAGCCGCCTTCCTCCGCCTCCTGCACAAGGCTCTCCGGGTCGAGGAAACCTCCCTTCCCGTCCCTTGCACGGAACAGCGCCTCAAGCCCGGTGATCCTGTGCTTTTCCACGTTGTAGATGGGCTGGAAATAAGCTTCCATCCCAAGACTGGAAATATCTTCCCAAGTATAAGCTCCTGTAATGCTCATGGTCTTTTACCTCTTACCTGTTTTTTTTGTTCCATCTCCCAGCCCCCGCTGCCCAGATGACCTTTCCTTTTATCTCTTCCCTTCCTGCCGCACCGAGCATCCTGCTGTCTAAAGACACCGGGCGGTTGTCCCCGAGGAAGAAATAACTCCCTTCCGGCACGGTGTACGGATAATCCACGCTGTCTCCTGTTTCCGACAGGCCGAAGATGACATCCGTCTCCTGCACTTCTGCGCCGTTCCTTGTCAGGTGTCCCTCACAATCCACCTCCATCACATCCCCCGGCAGCCCTGCGATGCGCTTGATCAGGTATTCCCCGGATGCATCCTTTAAGATGACGGCATCCCCATAGCCCACGCCGTCCGGGAGGATGCGCAGGAAGAACACGATGTCCCCGGGATGGCAGGCAGGGCGCATGGAATTTCCATCCACGCGCATGATCCCGCATACCCTGAACACCAGGAGCCAGACCACGAACAGGATGACGGCGCGCTCTGAGCGCATCTTTCTTTTCCGTTTTTCCTCGCGGATCTTCAGGAGTGCCATGTCAAGGCTGTACTGTTCTCCCTCGTTCATGGCTGTTCCCGGAGACCGGCCTCTTCCGGTCCGTCTGCCTGTATCTGTCCCGGTCTCTGTGGCTTTCCATGCAGATCCCGTGTGTCTTCCTCCGGCGGACACCCTGCAAAGATGCAGTCCAGGCCGTTTTTCAAGGCTTCCAGACGGCTGCGGTACTGATGGTAGAGCGCCTGTTCCTTCTCCACTTTCTCCCTTGTCTTTGTCAGGATGACGTCCATCTGTCTCCCTGCCTCTGCAAGGATCTCCTCCGCCTGCCGGCCTGCCTCTGCAAGGATCTCCCCTGCCTTCCTCTCTGCCTCTGTAAGGGTCTCCCCTGCTTTTCTGTCCGCCTCTGCAAGGATCCTCTTTTCTGCTTCCCCGGCCTCTCTGAGCATGCGTTCCTTTTCGGCGCCGGCATGGTCCAGGATGGTCGCCGCAGTCTCCTTTGCACCGCCCAGAATCTCCTCCGCCTTTCCTTCTGCCTCCGCATAGAGCTTCTCCTGTGTGGGGATCTGTGCCCGCAGTCCTGCGTTCTCTGCCGCAAGCTGCATCTTTTCCAGATACAGTTCCCTCACTGCCTCCTCATTCTTCTGCCCATAGTACTCCACCAGCTCCCTGATGTAGAGCACGACTTCCTCGCGGTCATACCCTAAGACGGCTGTCCTTAACTTTTCTATTTCCTTAACAAAATTCCTGTCTTTCATGATCTGTCACTTCCTTATAATCCCTTTTTCAGGCACAACAGGGGTAGCCTGCGCTGCCCCTGTCATGTCATCCTGCAAGTTCTCTTGAAAGTCTTGACTCAAACACTGCAAGAGCTGCCATGCAGCCGGCTGTAATGACTGCGCCGGCTATATAGATCGGAGTATCTGCCACACAGTGCCTGCCTGTCACAGCCAGTAAGATGCCCGCTGATATATAGGCTGCACACATCACCACCTGGGCTGCGATACATTTTTTCTGCGTCTTCCGCAGTGCTTTTCTTCTTTCAGGATCCATGGTCCTTATCCTCCTGTTCCTCGTATTTCTGCCATGAATGGGTCTGACAGGGATCCTTCCTGTTCTGTCCGCTCATGTCAGATGTTTTGTAAGTATTTTGGAAAAATTACATATATCATTTTTGGTTTGTTGTTTGTAAGTTTAGATAATAGGTCTTTCTTTTTTTATTGTCCGGGGATATGTGGATATCCCCGGGATTGTTTTTTCGTTCTGGTATATTTTGGGGTTACTGTCTTACTCTCCGTCAAGTTCCTCGCGGATCTTCCGGATACGCAGGACTGTGTATCCTGCGATCACAAGGATCAGGATGACTGGATACCAGTGGAATCCGCAGTCTGCGAAGCTGATGTGTCCGTCTGCATCACTGCTGTCTGCCGGGATGCTGTCGTCTGCGTTTCCGCTTCCGTCTGCACCGGTTCCGGTCTCTGTGCTGTCAGCAACATCTGTAGTATCATCTGAACCTGTATCTGCATCCGTGCTGTCTGCATCGGTCTCTGTACCTTCTGTCACATCCTCACCATCCGCCTGGTCTGACTCGTTGTTGTTTCTGTTGTTCCTGCTGTGTTTGTTGTTTTTGTTTCCGCCGGACGCATTGTTTCCATCCGCTGCGGCGATATCTGTGGCATTGGTCTTGCCATCTGTGACTCCGGTATTGGTTCCGTTCGTATTTCCATTGCTGTTTCCACCGCTGGTGCTTCCATTATTGCTTCCGTTTCCGCTGTTATTGCCGCTTCCGTTTCCGTCATTACCATTTCCACCGTTGCTGTTGTCACCACTGCCGGAGCCGCCGTTATTGTTTCCGTTATCTCCGCCGTTGCTGACACCCTTGCCGTT
>ENA-ORMS01002855-ORMS01002855.1-human-gut-metagenome-genome-assembly--contig:-NODE-2855-length-11817-cov-13.748427_pt1 | contig 11817 bp, 9 predicted proteins | sample MGYA00242104_ERZ508997 | MGnify/ENA primary metagenome ERZ508997 (study PRJEB26280, sample SAMEA2338704) | human gut metagenome | biome: human gut; feature: human-associated habitat; material: faeces... | reverse complement strand
GGATGACGAAACGAGAGCAGGGCTGTTTCCCATTTTTTTCATCCCGCTTAGGGAGTGAGCCAACTTCCGCCCCTTCGGGGCACCTCCTTCCATGGGAAGGAGGGAGTGTGCCGCCTTCCCGCATCGTCATTTCGAGCGGAAGCGAGAAATCTTTTTCGTTTGCGGTCCGGTAAGCAATGTGAGGAGAGGGGGCACGAGAAACACCGCACTCCCAACGACTTGGAAGCACGGTGTTTCATGCAGATGTATGTACACAGGAAAAAGAAAACGGCAAACGAAAAAGATCCCTCGGCTATGCTCGGGATGACGAAACGAGAGCAGGGCTGTTTCCCATTTTTTTCATCCCGCTTAGGGAGCCAACCTCCGCCCCTTCGGGGTACCTCCTTCCATGGGAAGGAGGGAGTGTGCCGCTTTTCCGTATCGTCTTCTATCAGCTGCGTTTCTCATCCTTTGGCTGCTCCATCATCTTCCGAATCCGTTCGCGGCGTCTCTTCGCCGCTTCTTCGTCGACGATGATGAGATGGCCGGTGTCAGTGACGATCTCTTTGCGCTTCATGTCAGCGGGCTTGATCGGGGTGGTGCTTTTGTAGTCGAAGCCGCCGGCGAGGTGACAGCTGGCGCAGTCCCTGCCGCGCGCGCCGCGCAGCATGCGGTAGAGGCAGTAGAGGAACCAGCCGCCGATGGCAAGGCCGATGAGAAGGGTGAGGATGGTATTCATAAAAGTCCTTTCGTGAGAGTTAGAAATGAGAAATAAAGGTGGCGGCGCGAAGCGCCGATTTTTTATATGGCGATGCCTGAAGTTTTGTGTGGATAACGCTGCTTTCGTAGGGGCAGCCTCCTTGCGGGGAAGGTGCCTCGAAGGGGCGGATAGGGTACAGGCGGTATAAATCGGAGGAGGAAAGGGGGGCGTGGTACATGTGGGGAAAGTGAGAGTGTCTGATTGCTACTGACGCGATACTTTCTTGCGAATGGCAGGTTTCTCGTTTTGGGTTTTCTGATAGTATCCTCGCTTCACCGTGAACGGAAAAGATTTCTCGACTTCGCTCGAAATGACGTTACGAGAGAGTCGCTAGTTCTTAGTCGCCAGTCACCAGTCACAAGTCACTAGTCACTCCCCCCCATGCCGTTTCGCTCTTTCCCCGGCGAGTGCGGCGAGAAGATCCGGCGGGGTGTCGCTTTGCCATACCCAGTCCGGACGGAGGGCGGCGGCGCGTTCCTTGGCGGCTTTGAGGTCGTAGTAGACCTGCCATTTCGCATCGACCAGTGCGCGGCCGCTCTGGCGGAGAAGGTAAGCGGGATGGAAGGTCGGCATGACGGGGATGCCATGGAAATCGATCCAGTGACCGCGGGAGCGGATGATGCCGGCTTCGCGGCCCAGGAAGAAGCGGAGCGCGACTTTGCCAAGACCGATGATGACGGCAGGGCGTGCGAGTGCGATCTCCTGCAAAAGCCAGATGCTTCCGCAGAAATGCCCTTCGTCCATGGTGGGGGTGCGGTTGCCGTGCGGACGGCATTTTACGATGTTTGTCACGTAGACATGGTCGCGGGTGATGCCGACGGAGGCGAGCGCCTTGTCCAGCAGCTGCCCGGAGGGGCCGATCAGAGGGCCGCCGTAGTCATCCTCGACACCCCCGGGGCCTTCGCCGACGATCATGAGCGGGGCATCCGCAGGGCCGGTGGAGAGCACGGGGCCAAGACCGCCTTCGCGGCGAAGCGGGCAGCGGCTGCAGGAGGTGATGGCTTCCTTCAGCGCTTCGTGCGTGGCAAAGCCGGTGGGGCGCTCCATCTCCTGCCTGCGGCGGACGATATATTCTTCCGGGTCTTCGTGTCCGAATAGATCCATAAGCGATGCCTCCTTAGAGGAAATTAATAAAGGGACAAGGGTTCAGGGTTTGCCCCGAGGGTGTGCCGACCCTTGATTGTTTGTGAAAGAGGGGAAGCGGGTTCTACAGGTTCAGAGGGTTCAACGGGGGGCGATGCCCGAAGGTTATTGAGATAACAGGCTTCCCGTTTGGGGGTTCCTGACATCGACCACTTGAATGCGAATGACAAAGATTTGAGGGCTTCGCTCGAAATGACGATACGGGAGTCGGATGTCTCCAAGCCACTAGTCACCAGCCACTCCTAATCCCTAGCCACTAGCCCCTAGCTACTAGAATCCAGTCACCAGTCACTGTTTAGGCATGCCTTTCGATAGCCAGAAGGTATTTGCATACATTTGTATTCCTCTATATCATAGAGCCAATGGCCGGTCTTGGCAAGAGGCACTGCGCTTGCAAGGCAGGTTGTCAGGAATGATATAATAAGAAATATATGTAGCAGGCCATCCGGCGGCTTCGGGGCGCAGAGATGATTTCCCTTCCCCCTCGATCACTGCCCTTCGCCTGTCGGGTAAGAGGTATATATGAAAAAAATAGATATGACGCATGGGCCGATCGGAAGGAAAACGATCCGTTTTGCGCTGCTCCTGGCACTGACGGGCATGCTGCAGCAGGTGTTCAATACCATCGACACCATCATCATGGGGCAGTTTGTCGGGAAGGAAGCGATGGCGGCTGTCGGGAGCAATACGCCCATCATCGGTTTCATCGTGACATTTTTCATCGGCATTTCGATCGGGGCAAATGTCGTGATTTCCCAAATGACAGGGAAGAAAAATCGGGAGGGGATCCATCGGGCGGTCTTTTCGACGCTTGCCTTTGCGCTTGCCGCAGGAATCGTGATGACCTGTCTGAGCGAAGCTGTCGCAGAGCCTCTGCTCTCGCTGCTTCAGGTGCCGGAGGCGCTCATGCCGCTCTCCGCAGAGTATCTGCGCATTTTTTTCCTGGCTCTGCCGGGGATCCTGGTCTATAATTTTGCGTCTGCCATTTTCCGAAGTCAGGGAGATACGAAGACGCCCCTCTTCTGTCTGGCGGCGGCGGGGGTCATCAAGGTCATCATCAGCTACACGCTGGTGGCGTTTTTTCATCAGGGCGTGGCAGCTGTGGCGATCTCTACGACATGTGCGACGCTTCTTTCTTCCGTCATGCTGGTGACGATCCTGCTTCGCAGCACGCATGTGATCCATCTGGAATGCAGGGCATCATTCTTTGATCTGTATATTTTACGGGAGATCCTTCGCATCGGCACACCGGCCGGGTTGCAGGCGGCGGTCTTCTGTCTGTCGAACATCGTGATCCAGTCGGCGATCAACAGCCTTGGCGCGGATGTCATGGCGGCAACGGCGGCGGCGTTCAATCTGGATATTCTTTGCTATATCTTTGTCAATGCGTTCGGGCAGGCATGTACGACATTCGTCGGGCAGAACTACGGGGCCGGCGACATGGCGCGCTGCCGCCGCGTCGGGGTCATCACCACCTTGCAGAATCTGGTCGTCTGCGTCATCATCGGAGCGCCCATCCTGTATTTTTCGCCATCGCTGCTTGCGCTTTTTACCAGCGATGTGATGGTCATCAGCTATGGCGTCACTCGCATGGGCTATATCATTCTGGCGGAGCCTTTGAATCTGGCCATCGAAATGATCTCCGCCTATCTCCGCGGCTTTGGCAATTCACTTTCTCCGGCGCTCATCACGATCGTTGGGATCTGCGGCTTCCGCATCCTGTACATGGGGATCGTATTTCCTGCCATCCCCAGCTTTGACTGCCTTATGACGGTGTATCCGCTGAGCTGGTTCGTTACGGCCGTCGGACTTTTTGTCTTGCTTTTCAAGACGCGAAAGAAATATATTTTGGGGTGACTGGTGGCTGGATTCTAGTAGCTAGGGACTAGTAGCTAGGGACTAGTGGCTGGTGGCTAGTGACTAGTGACTTAAATGCCACCTTTGGGCATCGCCCCATATATACTCGCGGCGCTTCCATATTTTTATGTGCCGCACCACCACTCCTAACTCCTAACTCCTCACTAGAGAGCGCGCGAGGCTTTCACCCACAATCAAAGGGCAGCGCGTCCCACTGGCTAACCCTGAACCTTAAACCCTAACAAAGGAGACTCTCCTATGATTCATGAAAGCATTCTTCTCAAGCAGAAAACGCTTGAAGCACATTTGAAAACACTTGGCTCGGCCGCCGTCGCTTTTTCCGGCGGTGTGGACTCGACCTTTCTTCTTCATGAGGCCTGCAAGGTGCTCGGCGATAAGGCTGTCGCAGTGACGATGAAGCTCAATTCCGTCCCCGCGCGGGAGATCGAAGAGGCGAAGGATTTCTGCACGTCCCGCGGCATCCGGCAGGTGATCGTGGAAAGGGACCAGTTCGCTGCGCCGGGCTTTGCTGACAATCCGAAGGATCGCTGCTACTGGTGCAAGACCTATCTCTTCTCGTCTCTTGGCGAGCTGGCGAAGGAGCATCAGATCGCTTATATCATCGACGGGACAAATTTCAGTGATACGAAGGGCTATCGCCCCGGTCTGAAAGCGCTTGCCGAGCTGGGCGTCGTGAGTCCTTTGAAGGAGGCGGCGCTCACGAAGGAGGAGATCCGCATCCTGTCGGAGAAGGAAGGACTTCCCACATGGAATAAGCCATCCTTTGCGTGCCTGGCGACACGGTTTCCCTATAGCGCGAAAATCACTGAGGAGAAGCTCCGCGCGGTCGAAGCGGCTGAGCAGCTGCTTTTCGATCTGGGCTTTTTGCAGTTTCGCGTGCGCTGCCATGGAGATATCGCCCGCATCGAGGTGCTCCCCGCGCAGCTCCCAAAGCTCGTGGAAAATCGTGAGGCAGTCATTGCGCGCTTTCATGCGCTGGGCTTTCGCTACGTGACCATGGACCTGGAAGGGTTCCGCTCGGGGTCGATGGATGGGAAATAGGGACTGGTGGCTAGTGACTAGGGACTAGGGATTAGGAGCCTCGAGTAACTAGTGACTGGTGACTTGAATATTACTTTCGGGCATCGCCACTATTTATACTCCGTGGCGCTTCCATATTTTTATGCGCCGCACTACCATTTCGCATTTCTCATTTCTAATTTCTCATTCAAGCGAAACTTTCAAACGCAATCAAAGGGCAGCACGCTCCGTGGACTAACCCTGAACCCTGAACTTTGAACCTAAACCAACAACCAATCAACCAAAGGACACATATATGAGTATTCAAGAGATATTGACCCAAGTGAAGTCCGGCGCGCTGTCGCTCTCTGCGGCAGAGGCGCTCATCCGTGAGAATCCGGCGGAGCGATCCTATGAGGAAATGGGATTTGCCAAGCTCGATACGGATCGGAAGAAGCGTTCCGGCTTTGCAGAAGTGATCTACTGCCAGGGGAAATCTGACGAATTCATCGGACAGATCTTCCGAAGGCTCTATGAGGTGGAGGGGGAAGTCTTCGGCACCCGCGCCTCTCCTCACCAGTATGAGATCGTGAAGGAATTCCTGCCGGAGATCTCCTATGACCCGGTGTCGCATATCCTGAAGCTGGAAAAGGAGAAGGAGCACATCGGCTGCGTGGCCATCTGCACGGGCGGCACGGCAGATATTTCCGTCGCAGAGGAAGCGGCGCAGACGGCAGAGTACTTCGGGACGCATGTCGAACGTGTCTATGATGTGGGCGTCAGCGGTATCCACCGCATCCTTTCGAAGGAGGCGATCGTGCGCCGCGCGAACTGTGTCATCGCAGTGGCAGGCATGGAAGGGGCGCTCGCCTCGGTCATCGGCGGACTTGTGAAGAATCCCGTCATCGCGGTGCCGACGTCGGTGGGCTACGGCGCCAGCTTCCACGGCCTTTCGGCGCTCTTGACGATGATCAATTCCTGCGCGAACGGCATCGTCACCGTCAATATCGACAATGGCTTCGGCGCCGGCTATGTGGCGACACAGATCAACCGATTGGCGGAAATGGGAAGGATCTGAAAGTAACCATATCGCCATATTTCTTGTTATGATTACGTGCCATAATTAGGAATTAGGAATGAAGGTGGCGGCTTCGCCGAGATCGAGGGCTCAGGTCGCAGCTGTTCTGGCATTCGTTATCTCACATACGACGTTTCTCGCCGCTCAGGATGACGAAACGGGGCGATGCCCGAAAGTCGTATTCCAGTCACCAGTCACTCGAAGCTCCTAATCCCTAGCCACTAGCTACTAGAATCCAGTCACCAGTCACTCCTGATTCCAACCAATAATCAACAACCAACAAGGAGAAACCATATGGGAAAAACATTATACCTTGAAACTTCCTCCGGCATCAGCGGAGATATGTTCGTCGCAGCGATGATCGACCTCGGCGCAGACCCGGAGGTGCTGGAACGCGCGCTGAATTCCATCCCTGCGGACGGTTTCATGGTGGAGATCTCCAGCGTCAAGAAATCCGGCATCGCGTGCTGTGATTTCAATGTCATTCTGGATGCAGCCCATGAAAATCATGACCATGATATGGCCTACCTCTATGGCCCGGCACCGGTCAGCTCGGCAGCTCCGCAGGAAGAAGCACATCATTGCCACTGCCATGAGGACGAGGAAGCACATCATTGTCACTGCCATGAGGAAGAAGAAGCGCATCACTGCCATTGTCATGAGGACGAGGAAGCGCCTCATTGCCACTGCTATGAGGACGAGGAAGCACATCATTGCCATTGCCATGAAGAGGAAGAGGCGCATCACTGCCATTGCCATGAAGGCGAGGAGTCTCATCATCACCATGATCATGAGCATTACCACCACCACGGACGCCATTTGGCAGAGATCTTAGACATCATCGACGCGACAGACATGACAGACTCGGCGAAAGCGCTGGCGGGCAAGATGTTCCACATCGTAGCGGAAGCAGAGTCTCTCGCCCATCACATGCCGCTGGAAGAGGTGCATTTCCATGAAGTCGGCGCCATCGACTCCATCGTAGATATCATTGCCGCGGCGGTCACCTTTGACAGCCTGGGGATCACGGATGTCATCATCCCCTGCCTCACCGAGGGCAGAGGCACCGTCCGCTGCCAGCACGGCGTGCTGCCCGTCCCCGTCCCGGCGACCATGAATATCATCGAAGCCTACGATATGCCGCTCACCATCATGGAGGCGAAGGGGGAATACGTCACGCCGACCGGCGCAGCCATTGCGGCTGCCATCTGCACGACGCACCAGCTGCCGAAAGCCTTCCGCATCGTGCGTACAGGCCTTGGTGCAGGCAAGAGAGACTACACCGAGCGCACGAATATCCTTCGCGCATACCTCATCGAAGGGAATGCCATGGAAGAGGGCAAGGATGAGATCGTGAAGCTCGAGACCGACATCGACGACAGCACCGGCGAAGCGCTCGGCTATACCATCGACCGCCTCATGCAGGCCGGCGCGCTCGATGTCCATTACAGCCCGGTCTACATGAAGAAGAACCGTCCCGCGTGGGAGCTCACCGTGATCTGCAAGAAGAGCAGGATGGAAGAAATCGAAGACATCATCTTCAAAGAAACGACGACCATCGGTATCCGCGAATTTCCGAGCGTCATGCGCTCCATCCTTCACCGCAACCAGAAGCAGGTGGAAACGCCCTTCGGCATCGCGGAGGTGAAGGAAGTCGCCCTCCCCGGGGAGAGACGCTTCTACCCCGAGTATGAATCGGTGAAGGTCATCGCAGAAAAAGAACACCTGCCCTTTGCGGAGGTATATCATCTCGTGAAGGCGCTCGCGGAACAAAACGAGTAGTGGCTGGGGACTAGGAGACTAGGGGGACTCTCGTATCGTCATTTCGAGCAAAGCGAGAAATCTTCCTTGCAGACCGATAAACGATGCATGTGTGAACGCAGAAATACGTGGCACCAAGACGCCGTTTCCCTGCTAGTGCCTATGTGATACTGACCGCAGTGCAAGAAAGATCCCTCGGCTGCGCTCGGGATGACGATACAGGAAAGGGATACCCCAAAAAAGTGTGAAAGCGGGGATGAGTGGCTAGGGATTAGGAGCCGCGAGTGACTAGTGACTTGTGACTAGTGGCTTGAATACTACTTTCGGGCATCGCCCTATATATATTTGCGGCGAAGCCGCCACCGCACCCCTGAACCCTGAACCCTGAACCCTTCCTCATACATTTTCTTTACGATCCTCGGCGGTATTTCAACTTTTCTATGGAAATACCGCGTTTTTTAATGAAAGTTTTTCTTCCTCTATACAGAAGCCTGTCATATTTATTGCAGTAATGCCTTACAGTGATTATAAACACAGCAAGAGAAGCGGTGACAGTGGCGCGAGAAAAGCATCGATGGCAGGCATCCTTTCTCTTTGCGATTTTAAAGGAGAAAATAATGAGAAAACATATCATGAAAGCAGCAGTTCTCGGTCTTCTGGCCGGCGGTGCCATTCTGGGGGGCGTCTTTCAGGCACAGGCATCGGATATTCGCATTCTTCCGGTAGATACCGCAAAATTCTGGAGCGGCGCACGTTTCGACTTTGATGTCGAAGTTTCCAATGCGAAAAACCTTCAGAATGTCGACGTGACGATCAACGGCGTTCCGGCTGAAAAGTTCTTCGGCAAGAAAGCGGCAGTGAAGGATCTTGGTAATGGCGTCACCTCGTTCCGTATCGATGACGTGACCTTTGCGAAGCCGGGTAAGGTGGAAGTCGCAGCTTCCGCAAAGGACAGCCTCGGCGTTTCCAAGGCGGCTGCTTCCTATCAGGTGGTGCATGAAGTCGCACAGAAGAAAGCAAAGAATGTTATCCTCTTCGTCGGCGACGGCATGTCGCTGCAGGCGCGTGAAGTGGCCCGCATCCTTTCCAAGGGCATGACGAATGGCAAGTACAATGACCTGCTCGCGATGGAAAAGCTCGCGCACAATGCAGTCATCACCACGTCCGGCTATGACTCCCTCGTCACCGACAGTGCAAACTCCGCTTCCGCTTATGCAACAGGTCACAAGTCTGTTGTCAATGCCATGGGCGTTTACGAAGACTCCACCAAAGATCCGCTCGATGATCCGAAGGTAGAAAATGTCTCTGAGATCCTGAAACGTACCCGCGGCATGTCCATCGGTCTTGTCACACAGGCGGAATCCACCGATGCGACCCCGGCAGCGATGGTCGGTCACACCAGAAGAAGAGCGGCGCAGGATTTCCTCGCGAAGGACTACCTCGAAGACTACCATAGACCAGATGTCATCCTGGGCGGCGGCTCGGCTCGCTACATCCCTAAGGATGTACCCGGTTCTAAGAGAAAAGACCAGGTGAATGTCATCGAAGAATTCAAAAACAAGGGCTATACCTTCGTCGATAACTCTACCGACCTCATGAAGGCGCCGACAGACAAGCCGCTCCTCGGTCTCTTCCATACCAGCACGATGAATGTTTACATCGATCGTGAAATGGAGAAGAATCCGAAGGTGCTGAAGGGCTTCACGGACCAGCCGAACCTGATGAACATGACAAAGAAAACACTGGATATACTCTCCAAGAATCCGAATGGCTTCTTCGCAATGATCGAAGGTGCTTCCATCGATAAGCAGCTCCATGTCATGGACTGGCAGCGTTCGGCTTACGATACTATCGAATTTGATAAATCCATCGAATATGCGGAAAACTGGGCCAAAGAGCATGGCGATGATACCTTGATTATCGTTTTGGCAGATCATGCACACGGCATGTCCATCAGCGGTACCTACCATGAAAGAGATGGCAAGAAGGGTACACAGGCAGTCAGAGTGTATGCCGATTCCATTTTCCCGACCTTCAAGGATGCCAATAAAGATGGCTTCCCGGATAACCCGGATCCGGATGTCACCCTCGCTATCCAGTATGCCAACCATCCGGAATACTATGAAAACTATCATTTCATGAAGACACCGACCCCGCCGGCGCTGGCTACCAAGGAAACCAAGGAAGAAGCTGTGCAGAACGGTGAAAAGGTGGAATACCATCAGGTGACCACGGCTTCCTCCAAGGCAAATCCGGCTCGCATCCATCCGGGGGATCCGGCAGAACTCATGCCGGCCAATACGCCGAAGTCTGATCCGCAGGAATGCCATTCCGCTGACGACATTCTTCTCAATGCCGGCGGCCCCGGCTCCGAATATTTCCACGGCACCATGGATAATACCGAAGTCTTCTTTGGTATCATGAGAGCCTTGGGGATCGATGGAAATAAAAAAGCAAAATAAGATATAGGTTGATGGGTTCAAGGGTTCAAGGGTTCAAGGGTTCAGGGGTGTGGTGCGGCGCATTTCGTCATCCTGAGCGGAGAAAAACGTCGTATGTTAAAAAATGGCTTATCTGAAATAGGAGAACTGAGTCGAAGGATCTAAGCGCCGTGGAGTTTTGAATATACGTTATCCTTGGAAAATAAGAAACCCCCGAACCCCGAACCTTGAACCTCGAACCCTGAACCCTTAGAACCCTTACCCCTTCAGCCCCAGCGCCCTCTTGATCTGATGCAGGAGCGATGAGCCTTCCTTCCTCCGGTACCTCGCCGCCACGAAATCCTCCGGACGGCGCAGGCCCAGCGAATAAGAAAAATAGACCGTGTGCGCCATATTCACCAAGTACGTTTTCGTTTCCTGTACGAGGAATCCCATGGCGTCCGGCGGAAGCGGATCCGCACCGGTGATGCGAAGGATCTCTTGCAGCAGCACCGTGACCCGCGCATCAAAATCCTCCGCTTCCGTCCGAGCCGTGATCGAGTGCGTGAAATCGGGAAAATAATGATAATAATACTGCGGCTGCTTCGGATCGAAGATCGCCCACTGGCGAAGGAACATATTCACCTTGAGATAAAAACGCTGCGACTCCTCTTGATCCCTGTCCGAAAGAAATCCCTGCATCTGCATCCGATGCACCCAGCGTGTAAAGCAAGGCGAAGTCAGCGCCCCACTTAGGATCGCCGGCCGCATGGCACGCTCCTGCCTAAGATACGAGACGAAGAAGGAGAAAACATGTGCGCGAAACCGCACATAAGCATAGAGAAAGCGCGCACGCGCTGCATCCTTCAGCGGATACAATGGAGAGAGACACTGCTCCAGCGTCCCCAGCATCTGAGCGCTTTCAAAGACCTGCGCTGCCAAGGCGCGCCCCTCTGCTTCGCCTAGTGCCAGACAGAGAAGGGCAGGGAGGCGCGTATCCCCGGCGTGATACTCCGGATCACAGAAAGACAGCGCTGCCAGGAAATCCGTCCCATCGCGCTGCATCCTATCTATATAAGAGAGCGTTTCTTTCCGGAAGAAATCCACATAGGGCGAAAGCGAGAGCCCCGTTTCGAGAGAGAGAAGTGACACGAGCGGCAAGATCCCGGCCTCCGGCTTCCCCGTCGAAGAAAAGAAATAGGAGAGCCCATCCCGGACTCGTTCAAACGCCTTCGAAAACTGCCCGGTGACATCCAAAGACAGTTTTTCTGTCAGTGTGAGAGAAAGGAAAGGAGAGGACTTCGCCTCTGTCGTCAGAAACATCTCTGCAAGCGCGAGACGGAAATGCACATACTTCTTCAGTACCTTCGATTGCTCCTTCGCTGAGAGCGCATCCGCCTCCCACGCAAAAGCCTGATCAATGGACAGCGCCTCGTGAGAAAAACTCCTGCACGCCAGCGGATAAAAATGGCGATTCATCCGATGCACCAAAAGCGTAGCGAGTTCCTTCTTGCGTACCAATAGCTCCTCATCTCTCATGCGAGCGCCCCCTTCCTCTTTATAAAAGGAAATGTGTTGTCTCATTATACAATGAAGGGACGACGGTAGGCTAGGAATAAAGCATCAAGTGACTGGTAACTGGTGACTAGGGATTAGTAGCTAGGGATTAGGGATTAAGGATTAGAGAGTAGGAGACTAGGAGACTAGGAGAGTAGGAGACTAGGAGACTAGGAGACTAGGAGACATCAGACTCCCGTATCGTCATTTCGAGCGAAGCGAGAAATCTTTGTCATTCGCGG
>ENA-ORMS01002847-ORMS01002847.1-human-gut-metagenome-genome-assembly--contig:-NODE-2847-length-11843-cov-10.426111_pt1 | contig 11843 bp, 9 predicted proteins | sample MGYA00242104_ERZ508997 | MGnify/ENA primary metagenome ERZ508997 (study PRJEB26280, sample SAMEA2338704) | human gut metagenome | biome: human gut; feature: human-associated habitat; material: faeces... | reverse complement strand
GGTTATGACGAAGCTATGTATAAAAATTCTTGTAGAATCTGACTCTGCGATTTAACCAGCGTTTCCTTTAGATCCCATTATTTCCCATAGGCCAGCTGGTACAGCTTTTCCAGTGCTTCCGGGGTCTTGACTCCCGGATTCATGAGGAAAAGGTTTGGCTCTAAGAAGTAGACGTGATTCTCCTGTACGGCTTTGAGGTGTGCCCATGCAGGATTGTTTCTCATCGAATCATCGAGAGATTTGTTGATCTCATCCTGTTTGCCCATGGTGACAATGAAGATGACATCTGGATCGTCAGCGGAAAGCTGCTCTAAGGAATATGGAACAGTCTTGCTGTCGAGCTTCAGGTCCTTGTGGGCGGTGATGACATTATTCATTTTCAGCATGTCCACCATAGAGGCGCAGATGGACTTTGGAGTTTCTGCTGTGACAGATTTCCCGGTAGCGCGAAGGACAGCGACTTTCGCCGGAGTCTTTTCAGCGGCCGCTTTATCCATGACTGCTTTGACACCTTTTTCGTAGGCATCAATCACTTCTTTGGCTTTGTCTGTTTTACCATAGAGTTCACCCATGAATTTCAAAAGCGGCACATTGTCATGGATGCCGTCGTACTGGATAAGGACGTAGGGGATCTGGCTCGATTTCAGAAGAGACTCGAGCTTGCTGTTTTGCGTCTTTTCCCCGATGACGAGGTCTGGCTTCATGCCGACCAGAGATTCCATATTGATATTCTGCACATGCCCAATGGTGGGGAGGGATTTCGCCTCTTCCGGGATCGGGCTCGTGGTCTCCGGGCGCGCGATGGAGGTGCCTCCGACTGCATAGGCCATATTGATGAGTGGCGCAGACAATGTGACAATGCGCGAAGGAGCGGCCTTCATGCTGATGGTCTGGTCTTTATAGGTGTAAGAGAGGGCGGAGGAGGAAGCAGGCTGACCGCTGCCGCCGCAGGCAGAAAGGGAGAGGCAGAGGGCAGCCGCTGCGATAGATGCAAGAATTTTTTTCATAAGAAGACTCCTTGGAGATAATGGGGAATAGCGAAAACATACTAAAACGCTCTTACGCCGAGATGACGTAAGAGCGTTTTTTTAATGAAGAGACATCATCTCTGCATTAGTATAGCACATTTCATTATTTCTGCAGAGCTTCGATTGCTTCGGTTGCACGATCTACATACAGGCCGCGAACGTTTGCGTTTTCGCCAAGGCCATGGATATAGGTGTCAACAGTGAAGCCTTCTGCTTTCAGGATGCTCTTATGGGAGTCCGGTTCATCACCAGCCATATCATTGTTTGCATGATCGCCAGCAACCATCATGATCGGCATCAGGGTGACATGTTTGTAGCCCTGTGCTTTCAGCTTCGGGATGACATCTTCCAGATTCGGACGGCCTTCGACAGAGTAAACGAAGACATTGTTCATGCCGAGTTCATGCAGACGATCCTGGATGACGCTATAGTAAGCGTTGCCCGGATGTGGAGTGCCGTGAGCCATGATCAGGGTAGCGTCCTGTTTACCCATCTTCGGGAACTGAGAGGACAGAGCTTTCAGGAAGTCAACGACCTGATCCGGTTCACCTTCGGTGCCCTGGAAGTACATCAGCGGGGTAGCGAGGGAGATCTTCTTGAAATGCGGAACCTGCATCTTGGTGACGACGGAGTCATAGGAATATTCCATGCCTGGAATGACGTCGAGGGAAACAACAGCAACACGGGTGTAGCCTTCATCCTGCAGTTTCTTGAAAGCTTCTTCCGGGGTCATTTTCTGGATGCCTTCATTGGCTTTGACACGGTCGATAATGATATGGGAAGTGTATGCTTCGAATACTGGTACATCTGGATGAGCTTTCTGGATGGCTGCTTCTACAGCATCGATAGTTTTAGCTCTGGTATCGGTGAAGGTGGTACCGAAGGTCATGACGAGGACAGCATCTTTGTTTGGTGCATTCTTCATAGCCGGGTTTTCTGCAGTCCATACACCGACGGTGGAAGCTTCGCGAAGAGCCGGGGTTACATCCTTGACTTCCGGATTCAGTTCATATGCATTGGCGGACATGCCGAAACCAAATACACACAGAGCTGCCATAGATGCAGACAGAACAGTTTTCAGACTTTTTTTCATGAAAAATCACTCCTTTAAAAATTCCCGATTGTCGGGATTCATACAGAGAAGAGGTGCGTCGAGTATTTCCCATGCACTCGATTTCCTTTCTTTCATCTGTATTTCGCATGACCCTAGTTTAGTACAACGTTAAGATAAAGTCAAATGAATTTTGCGTTTTCATTGAAAATATTTTCTGAGAATTAGCGCAGAACGCAGAGGATTTTGGAAATTGCGGTTTAGAATTAAGAGGATCATGTTGAGATCGCTGTCAGCTCTTTCTTGTTTTCTTATGTCCTCCACCTTGCTTAATGTTGTTATAATAGTATAAAGGTGATAGTAGCTGGCCTTGTGCCGGCAGGTTTTATGGGAATGCGGCTTTTTCTGCCAGAGATCGGATCCGTGTTTCCTGACTAAAGAGAGTGAATCCTATGAAAAAAATTGCTTTTTACGGAAAAGGTGGTATCGGAAAGTCCACGACGGCTTCCAATGTGTCAGCGGCGCTCTCCCTCATGGGGAAGAAGGTCTGCCAGATCGGGTGCGACCCGAAGAATGACTCGACGCGTCTTCTATTAGGACATATTTGTAAAGAGACCGTGCTGGATCAGGTGCGGAGAAAGGATCCTGATGAGATCTGCAAGGAGGATATCGTACATACAGGATTTCATGATATCATCTGTGTCGAAGCAGGCGGGCCTGAGCCGGGGGTGGGCTGTGCGGGACGCGGCATCATCGTCGCACTGCAGCTTCTGGACAAAATGAAAGCCATCCCTGATATGGATGTAACGCTCTACGATGTACTTGGGGATGTCGTCTGCGGAGGTTTTTCCATGCCGATCCGTGAAGGATACGCGAAGGAGATCTATATCGTTTCCTCCGGCGAGCTGATGTCTCTCTATGCGGCGAATAACATCGCCAAGGGCATTCGCCGCTTTGCGGCAAGGGGAGAGGTGCGTCTCGCAGGTATCATCGGAAACAGTCGCAATGTGCCCGGCGAAAAGGAACTTCTGACCGAATTCTGCAAGAAGCTGAATACCCGCCTCGTCGCTTTCATTCCGCGGGACAAGATCGTGAATCTGGCGGAGAATCATAAGCAGACGGTGCTATCATATGCTCCGGAGTCTTCTCAGGCGGATGTATATAGAGCTCTTGCGAAGACCATCTGGGAGAATACTGTGCTTTCCATCCCGACTCCGATGACATTTGATGAGCTGGAGAAACTGGCAGGTACCTATGGCACTCAAGACTAAATGGCTTTTGTCGAAATCAAAATCGTGCAGCTGCACATTGGTCGGCGTCTACCGCGCGCTTGCCTTCTGCCCCGGCGTGGTCGTCATTTTTCATGGCCCGATCGGCTGTGCGCATGTGGCTTCCACCATGGATCTGGGATCCGGCTTCCGTGTCATGGCGGACGGAGGAAAGGAAAACCGTGAGACGATCCCGCTCGTGTCTTCTCATCTGCGGGAAAAAGATGGCATTTTCGGTGGGATCGATCGCCTCTCTGATTGTATTTCCTATGTGATGGATACCTATCACCCGAAGTGCGTATGGATCGTTTCCTCCTGCGTGGCAGGGGTCATCGGAGATGACATTGAGCAGGAAGCCGAAGCGGCAGAAGCCTCTTATGGCATTCCTGTCATTCCCATGCCGTTTGCAGGATTTCTGGGCGGGGAGTATTCCGATGCCTACTATCAGACAACAGAGATGATGATTCGCCGTTTCTTCCGGAAAGAGAAGCGCGTAAAAGGGCGCGTGCTGCTTCTCGGGGATCAGATGGGGCCGGAAGGGCAGTATGTACGTGAAGTGAAGCGGCTGCTCTCTCGTTTCGGTCTTGCGGTGAAGTGGCAGTTTCCCGGGTATGTGCCTTTTGAGGAGTGGAAGGACATTCCTTCAGCTGACTTTTCCATCCTTTTAGGAACAGCGGGACAGCCTGGCGGCATGATGAAGATCGCCAAGCTCTTAGAGGATACCTATGATGTGCCGACACTTGGAGACGTATACCCGGTCGGCTGGGAGCAAACGAAGGACTGGATCCGTGCGCTGGCTGATTTCCTCCATGAAAAGGAACGGGGAGAGGAAATCATCAGAGAAGAAGAGGCACGCATCAATCATGCGGCCTCATCTTTCCTGCCTCTCACGGAGGGAAAGAAAGCAGTCATCGGGATCGGCCGCGGTCCGCGCTGGTATCATCCGCAAGAGACCCTCGCCCGCATCGCTCGCCTGCATCTTACCTGCTCGGGGGTCGTCTTCTTCGATAATCTGACGGAGGACGACAAAAAGACCCTGCGGGAGGAAATCGCCGCTGTGGGAGACATCCCGATCTATGACAGCAGGGAGGGACAGGCGGTGATGGATGCCTGTGACATCCTCCTCACCACAAATGAGATCTACAATACGAAAGCGCGGCAGCTCTTCATCCCGATGGTGCCATTGACTGGCACGGAGGGGGAGATCGCAGAGCTTCGCGCGATGTATCGGCTGCTGTGCCGCTATGGGAAGAAAGGGGGCGTCGCCTATGTCACGGTCTGAGTGGGAAGCGGCCTGCCACCACGGCAGTACCTGTGCGCTGACGGGATCAGCGGCATTCTTTGACTCCATCCCAGGGAGCTTCACGCTGGTGAATGGCCCGCTCTGGTGCTATTTTTATGCGATGAAATATGTGGATAATGAGAATCCGATGGCGCCCATGCGCTTTTCCTGTACACAGGTGGGCCCGAATTCTCTTGTTTACGGGACGGAGGATGATCTGCGTAAGGGGCTTTCCAGTATAGAGACCTATGCGAAGCCCGAGCGTGTCTTTGCCCTGAATAACTGCAGCGTCAGTCTTGTCGGTGACGACGTGCAGGGCATCGCCGACCAGATGGATCTCCCATGGCCGGTCTATGCAATGGACAGCGGCGGCATGAAAGGAAGCTTTGAGGCGGGGTATTCCGCAGCCTCTCTTCGCATCGAAAAGGAAATGAAAACGAAGGAGAAGATCCCTGCCTCCGTCAATGTGCTTGGGTTCTCTACCGTTCATATGAAGGGACGGGAGGATGCGGAAGAAATCCGGCGGTTGCTCTCTCTCTGCGGCATCCGCGTGATTTCCATGCCGGGCGGCGGAAGCAACTGGGAAGACATCATGGATGCTCCTTCGGCATCTCTCAACATCGTCGTGAGAGATGAACTGGGGCTCTCGCTCGCCAAACAGATGGAGCAGGATTTCGGGACGCCGTATATGTCCTGCGGCCTTCCTTACGGGACGGACGGTACGATGGCCTGGCTCTCGGAAATCATCGAAAAGCTGGGGGCGGGCGAATTGACACGCGCCTCGCATGAGGCAGCGAAGCTGAAAGAATTTTTGCTTCGCAAAGGCAATAATCTGGAGTCTCTCTGGGGACCGCTCTGGTTTGATGCCGTCCTCATTTCAGCGCCACCGTCGGAAGCACTTGGCATCGCTGAAGCGATCCGCAGCGAATGGATCGATACCGCGCGTCTTTGCGTCCATGCCCAGTGTGAGACAGAGAAATCAACGCCGGCAGCGGATGCTATCCGTGTTGTCATGAAAAATGAAAAGGAGATCGCCAAGGATTACGAAGACTGGCAGGGAGGACTTGTCCTCTCGTCTTCCCACGAGACGCACTTGCTCCGGCGTATGGGAAGATCATTCACCGGCTTCCATATCGCACTTCCGTCACATGATGAGGTTCATTTTTCCGATCTCCCGCAGTGTGGTCTTCGTGGGGCAGGGTATCTCTACGAGCAGCTGTGGAATGCGAAGCTGAGAAGGTGATGGGGAAGGATAACAGGTTTCGCTCTTTCTATGGGGTCTTAGAGGGCGAAAAGCATCAGGATCTAGAAATGAGAAATGGCTGCGTGGTGCGAAATAATAGAAGCGCCGCACGATGTTAGCTTTTTGTGAAAAGGATCTCCCTTCTTCCTCCGAAAGGAGATGGCGCGAATCGGAGTACTTTCCGCTGCTACACCCTAAGCACTTGAGATCTTTAATCACCAGTCGCATCTGATCTCCTGCTGCCTAGCCTTTTGCACATGCATTCTCCCTATACGCAGATGGTCAATCATGCTATAATGGGAAAGAATTTTATTGCATTTTGCATGGTAAAGGAGCATTTCAATCATGAGCAAAATTTACGTCATCGGACATAAATCCCCAGATACCGACAGTATTGCGGCTGCGATTTCTTATTCCTACCTGAAGCAGCAGCAGGGCGTGGAAGCCGTCGCTGCCAGAGCGGGCGAACCGAATAAGGAAACCTGCTACGCGCTGGACTATTTCAAGGTAGAAGCACCGGAATATCTCGAAAAAGTCGAAGCTGGCACGAAGCTCATTCTTGTCGATCACAATGAATCCAAGCAGTGCGTCAACGGGGCCAAAGAGGCCGATGTACTGGAACTCATCGATCATCATCGCATCGGTGACTTCGAAACCACAAATCCGATCTTCATCCTCGTCCGTCCGGTGGGCTGCGTGAATACCGTCATCTGGGGGCTCTACAAGGCTGCTGGCGTAAAACCTTCTCAGGCTGTCGCCGGCATGATGCTTTCTGCGATCATCTCCGATACCGTTCTCTTCCGTTCCCCGACAACGACCGAAGAAGATAAGGCCGCAGTCAGAGAACTCGCAGAAATCGCCGGTGTCGACTATGGAAAGTACGGCATGGATATGCTGAAAGCAGGCGCAGACATTTCCGACTACTCGGCAGAAAAACTCGCCGGCAACGATACCAAGGAATTCGAATCCGCTGGTAAGACCTTCAGCTGCGGACAGATCTCCGTCATGGATCTCGCTCCGATCAATGCGAAGAAGGCGGACATCATGGCCGCTCTGGAAGCCACCAAGGCTGCCAAAGGCTATGCTGCTTCCTACCTCATGGTGACGGATATCCTCGCAGAAGATACCTATCTGTGGTTCACCTCCGGCGCAGAAGAGGCCGCAGAAAAGGCATTCGGCAAAAAAGCAGAAGACGGCGCTGTATATCTGCCGAAAGTCATGTCCCGTAAGAAACAGGTCGCTCCGTTCCTTCTGAAGGCTTACGCTGAATAAGGAGATCGAGTGCATAAAAGCCCATACGACGGAAGTCATATGGGCTTTTCTTAATGAGGGATGAAGGTGTGGTTCTCCCTCCCTCCTTTGGAAGGAGGTGGTTTGCGCTTTCTGCAAGACAAACATATCCTGCTCAAAATCACAGAACCTATAGAACTCGCTGAACCTTATTCCCAAATCCCTGGCTACTATGAAAAGGACGACTCATGAACAACTATTTAGATACATTAAATCCCCGGCAGCGGGAGGCGGTCGAGACGGTGAAGGGGCCTGTGCTCATCATGGCGGGCGCCGGATCCGGCAAGACGAAAGCTCTGACCTGCCGCATCGCATACATGCTTGAGCAGGGGATCTATCCGAATGAAATCCTCGCGATCACCTTCACGAACAAGGCGGCGCAGGAAATGAGAGAACGTGTACACAATCTGGTGGGACCTGCTGCGGACCGCATTTGGATGTATACCTTTCACTCCTTTGGTGCGCGCTTCCTTCGGCGCGAGATCGCTTCCTATCCGCCTTATACGGACAGGTTCACTATTTATGACTCGGATGACTCGAAGACGCTGGTGAAAAACTGCCTGAAGGAGCTGAATCTGGATGATAAGCAGTATCAGCCGAATGCGATGCAGAACCGGATCTCCTCTGCGAAGAACCAGCTGATCGATCCGAAGAAGTACAGAGAGCTGGCAGGAAGCAATTTCTTCAACCAGAAAGCAGCGGATGTATATGAGCTCTATGACAAGCACATGAAGGAGAACAATGCGCTCGACTTCGATGATCTCTTATATATCACGACGAAGCTGCTCTCCATCGAGACCATCCGCAAGCGGTGGCAGGACAGATTCCACTATATTCTGATCGACGAATATCAGGATACGAACCATGCGCAGTACCTGATGGCGAAATACATCGCAGGGGATACGCAAAATATCTGCGCGGTCGGTGATGCGGACCAGAGCATTTATTCCTGGCGCGGCGCGGACCTACGGAATATCATGGACTTCCAGAAGGACTATCCGAAGGCGAAGCTCATCAAGCTCGAGCAGAACTACCGCTCGACGCAGACGATCCTGGACGCGGCAAATGCGGTGATACAGAACAATCCGGATCGCCCGTCGAAGCGTCTGTGGACAGAGAATAATGCCGGTACGCATCTCAAGCATTACACCGCGATCGATGAACATGCGGAAGCAAGTTTCATCATCGAAACGATGCAGAAAGAGCATATGGAAAAACATCGCCCCTATGGCGATATGGCAGTCCTCTACCGCATGAATGCGCAGTCGCGTGTCATCGAAGAAGCACTCGTCAGACGCGGCATCGGCTATACGATGGTCGGCGGGACACGCTTCTATGACCGTGCGGAAATCCGCGATATGCTGGCTTATCTGAAGGTCATCAATAATTTCAAGGATAATATCAGCCTGGCCCGCATCATCAATACACCAAAGCGCGGTATCGGAGGGACGACGATCGAGAAGCTCCTGGACTATGCGAATGCCAGCGGCATGTCGATGTTCGAGGGCATCATGGGCATCGAGGGCAGTGGGCTTTCTTCTGCTACGCAGCGCAAGCTTACGAATTTCTCTGCGATGATTTTTGATTTTCTGAATGCGTCCACGGAAATGAATGTTTTCGAGCTTATTCAGAAGGTCATGAAAGATACGAAGTATCTCGCGCAGCTGCAGGAGAGCAAGGATCCGCAGGCGCAGAGCCGTGAGGAAAATCTGGGCGAGCTGCTTTCTGTCGCGAAAGACTTCATCACCGAGCAGCCGGAAGGCGGACTTGCAGAATTCCTTGAAAAAGTCGCTCTCGTAAACGATGTCGACTCCTATGAAGGGGAAGACGACCGCGTCACCCTGATGACCATCCATAGTGCGAAGGGGCTGGAATTCCCGCTCGTCTTCCTGCCGGGCATGGATGAAGGCATTTTCCCGGGTGTCCGTTCCTTCATGGAGCCTGCGGCTCTTGAAGAAGAGCGCCGCCTCTGCTACGTGGCGATCACGCGTGCGAAGGAAGAGCTCTATATATCCAATGCACACATGCGTACCATGTACGGCAAGATCAATTCGTACATGCCGAGCCGCTTCATCGAGGAAATCCCGCCGGATCTCGTGGATCAGGTCATCACGGAGGAAGAACGTGAACGCGTGCATTTCCAGGAAAGAAGCCGCAATGAAAGAGCGAGCCGCTTCGCCCTCTCGGAAGCCGCCTCTCCCGTGAAGAAGCCGAAGGCAGTGAGCGCGCGCTATGACTGGCAGGTCGGTGATACCGCTATCCATACCATGTGGGGCAAGGGCAAGGTCGTCTCTGTCACGGGCAGCGGGAAAAATATGATCCTGAAAATCGAATTCCCGGGGAATAAGATGAGAAGCCTCATGGTCGCATTTGCACCGATCACGAAGGGAAATGAGTGACTAGTTGCTAGTAAGCTAGGGGATTAGGAACCTTGAGTGACTAGTGACTTGAATTTCACTTTCGGGCATCGCCCCATATATACTTGCGGCGAAGCCGCCACATCACCCGTTGAACCCATTGAACCTGCTGAACCTCTTTCGGGCGCAATCAAATGGTGATACGCCCCGAAGGCTAAACCTGACCACGACAACTTTTGTGCTGTATTTGTATACGAGGAAATATCTATGGTACCGGAAGACATCAAAGAACAAGCAGAGAAACTAAAAAAAGAGCTCCGCCATCACAGCTACCTGTACTATGTGCTGGACCGGCCGGAGATCTCGGATTTTGAATTCGACCATATGTACCGGAAGCTGGTGGATCTGGAAAAAGCATATCCTGAGCTGGTGACACCGGACTCCCCGACGCAGCGTGTCGGCGGAAAAGCGTCCGATGATTTCCGGAAGGTGCGCTTCAGAAAGCCCATGCTCTCGCTGGCGAATGCATTCAATGCGGACGAGCTTCGGGACTTTGACCGCCGCGTGAAGGCAGGGCTTGGCGCAGACCATGTGGAGTACATCACGGAGCTGAAGATCGACGGGCTTTCCATGAATCTCATCTATGAAAACGGCAGTCTCATCCAGGGCCTGACACGAGGGGATGGCCGTGTGGGGGAAGATGTGACGGCGAATGTAAAGACCATTCACACCATCCCTCTCTATATCGAGAATGCGCCGCCCTATCTGGAGGTGCGCGGCGAGGTGTACATGCCGCGGAGATCCTTCATCGCACTGAATGAAGCGCGCGATGAGGCGGGCATCATGCCCTTTGCGAATTGCCGCAATGCGGCGGCAGGCTCTCTGCGTCAGCTCGATCCCCATGTGACGGCGTCAAGGAATCTGGCCTTTTTTGCCTATGCGCTCGGGGACATCGAAGGCATGGAGATCAAAAGCCAGGAGGAACTGCTGAAGAAGCTTTCCGATTTCCACTTTCAGGTGAATCCGAACTATCGGAAATGGAGCTCCATCGAAGGAGTCATCGAAGGGGTGAATGAGTGGGAAGTAAAGCGACATGACCTGGGCTATGATACCGACGGCATGGTCATCAAGGTGAATGATTTCAGCGAGCAGCGTGCGCTGGGAGCGACCGTCAAAGATCCGAAGTGGGCGATGGCTTATAAATATCCGCCGGAAGAAGCCAAGACGCGCATAGAGAAGATCGTCGTCACGATGGGGCGGACAGGCGTGCTGACACCATCGGCTGACCTTACGCCGGTGCATCTTGCGGGGACGACCGTGAAGCGTGCGACGCTGCACAATCTGGACTTCATCCGAGAGAAAGACATCCGTGAGGGAGACTATGTCCTCATCTACAAGGCCGGAGAGATCATTCCGGAGGTCGCAAAGGTCCTGAAGGAGAAGCGAAACGGCACAGAGGTGCCATTCGAAATGCCTGCGGTATGTCCTGTCTGTGGCGGCGCGGTCAGCCGCATCGAAGGCGAAGCGGCTTTTCGCTGCACGAATCCCGAATGCGGCGGTGTCGTCCGTGAGAAGCTCATTCACTTTGCTTCGCGTGATGCGATGAATATCGACGGCATGGGACCATCCGTTGTGGACAGTCTGATCGCCTACCATCTCGTGAATGATCCCTCTGATTTCTATACCCTGAAGCAGGAAGATATCGAACAGATCGAGCGTATGGGGGAAAAGAGCGCACAGAATCTCATCGCTGCCATCGCGGACAGCAAGGGGCGCGGCCTTGCAAAGCTCCTCTTCGGACTGGGTGTCCGTTTCCTCGGTGAAAAGGGGGCCGAGCTCATCGCGAAACGCTACCATACCATGAGTGCACTCATGGAGGCCGATGTGAGTGATATACAGGAGACGGAAGGCATCGGCAAAGTCATCGCAGGCAGCCTTTTCGACTATCTTCATGATATGAAGCATCTCATGATCATCGACAAGCTTCGCAATGCCGGCGTCTCGATGGAGGAAATCGAAGAAGAACATGCGGGCGGCGCTTTCGAAGGGGAGATGGTCGTACTGACCGGCAAGCTCACCCGCATGGGCCGCCGCGAGGCTTCGGATCTCATCAAGCAGCAGGGCGGTGATACCCAGAGCTCTGTCACGAATAAGACCACGCTTGTCGTTGCCGGGGAGGATGCCGGCAGTAAGCTGGAAAAAGCCAGAGCCAAAGGCATCCCGGTCATCGATGAAGAAGAATTTCTGAAACGAGCCGGACGGTAAAACAAGGGAAACGCTGATTAAATCGCAGAGTCAGATTCTACAAGAATTTTTATACATAG
>ENA-ORMS01002846-ORMS01002846.1-human-gut-metagenome-genome-assembly--contig:-NODE-2846-length-11848-cov-3.132791_pt1 | contig 11848 bp, 16 predicted proteins | sample MGYA00242104_ERZ508997 | MGnify/ENA primary metagenome ERZ508997 (study PRJEB26280, sample SAMEA2338704) | human gut metagenome | biome: human gut; feature: human-associated habitat; material: faeces... | reverse complement strand
GCGACGGTGAAGCTTGGCGTTATATCCAATGCTTACGTTTTGCGTTAAGACCTTATTGTTTTCCTCGGGAGCTTGGTGATACTTCTTGTTGATCTCCTTTGCTTCACCCCACTTAGCCGAACCGTGTTCTTCACGGCGGCGGTAGTTGGGTTTGGTATAGTGATAGACAATAAGGATCAAACCGTATATTGCGGTAAACACCACAATACAGGGCAAGGTCACATCACACCAAGTAAAGCGAAAGGGATGCGAAAAAGCATCCCCCATCTTTGGAATCATTACCGGAAGTCCGCCACCGAGCGTCGGTGCGATCAGAACTGCAAGCCAAACGGGTACAAGCAATCCCACCGCACCGACAATAAGCCATAGCTTTTTATTATCGTTCTTCACGGTCTCTCTTTTTGCTCTTTTTTGTAGGTGCGTCAATGACCTTCAAGAGCACTTCATTGACGTCCTCGGTAGGCTTATTCGCAGCGATAAAATCGTTCCGTCTGTCCGCGAGTGCCTCCATCATCACGCGATGCTGAAAATCATCGACCTCGATCACTCTGCGCTCATTCATCAGCGTTCCTCCCTATTTTTGCTCCCTTTGTTCGGATTCTGCTGCTCCTTGGTCTGAGTCTGCTCAAGAGACTCAATCATTCGGGCGGTGATGGTCTTGACATTACTGTGAACGTCACCGAGCACCTTCTTTACGTCCTCTGCCTCCATCGTTTCAATATTCTGAGGAATACCGTAAACGTCAACGGTGCGAGTATCGACACCGTATCTCTGAGAGATCACGTAAGCGGAACATCTTGCCGCAAACTCATGCTCACCGATGCGGTAGTTCTCCACGTCCTTTGCCATTTCCGCGTGGGCAAGAGCTTTTGCAAGCGCCGGGAAGATCGCATCGAACTCCAAGCCTGCCTTGAAGTAGACAACCTTGTTCTTAGCATCGTAGATCGCATTGTGTTCGCCAAGACTTTTCTCTGCCTTGCAAACGGGAACGGGAGCATCGTGAACAAGAGCCGCAACGAGCTGTTTCTGCTCATAGGACTTCGGCTGAGGAAGTGCATCTTCGGGAGCTTCTACGTCGGCAATGTCAAAGACGTGTTTTGCATTATATCCTCTGTGCATCTTTCCGTCGTTTCCCTTATAGGGGGAAGGCTCCAAGATCATAATGCTCTTTGCACCTTTCTTGACGGAAATATCCTCCTTGTTCCAAGCAGCCAATTCCTTTAACTTAACCGCATCGGGCTTCTGCTCAAAGATAAGCAACGCATTGTTCAGCGAATACTTATCGAAACGGCTCTGCACGTTGAGAAACTGACGCAGGCTCTCTATGCTCGATACTGCATTGAGGCAAGCATCGTCGATCATAGCATAGCACTGATTTTTCTTCTCTGCCATGCGCTCGGCAAAGCTCTTTTTGCCCTCTCCCTCGTCGGCAACTTCAACCGATTCGGGTGGGACATTATTGACTTCATTTTTCTTGTTGGCTTCATTGATTACGTTTTCAAATACGCTCATTCTGTTTTACCTTACCTTTCTTTCGGTTTACTTCCCTTGCTCTTGCCGAGTTCGGGAGTCTTGGTTGTTTCCTTGGGTCTCTCGCTTCTCTTGCGATTGATCTCCTCTAACTTTTTTCTTACGGACGGCTTACGGTCTGACTTGCCCTCGCTCTTATCATCAGATCTTTCGGGATTTTTGGTAGCCGTCGAGGATGGCTCGGACGGAAGGTTTCTTTCGGGTTCCGTTCCCTCCGGCACCCTCGTAGTTTCCGTCCGAGCCGCAGTAGGGTTTTCCATTTCGTTCTCTTCCTTTTGGATAGGCTTGCCAAGGATCTCATCGGCAAGCTTCTCGTCGGCACTCTTTTCGGGTTTGTCGTTTTCGGGAACGTCGGTCTTTCCTTCGTCCTTTTCGATCTCCTCTTTTTCACGAATGATCTCTGCGCGAAGGTCAGCCGTATTGACTCTTGCAAGATTGAATCGCTCGGTAATTCGTGCGATCTTGCTCTCGTCCTCTGCTCTGACCATAACGTCAAAGACACCGCCCGTTTTGTCTTTTTCCTTCAGCACGGTGTAGAGGATACCGTACTGCTTGGCGACCTCTTTGAATTTCGGCAGGTCGCTATCCCTAAAGGTGTAAACCTTCAAGGGCTTTCCGCTTCGGAGCATACTTTCAAGTCTCGCGGCTCCCTTTGTTTTCTTTTGCTCACGAGCAATCGAATACAAAAGAACAGCGGCGTTCTTCGCACCGCTACCCGAGAGCTTGACAAGAACCTCCGCGCCGTTCAGCATCATCCTCATGACCTGATCAGCAGCTTCTCCGGATGTGTTCATCTCTTGTCCTCTCTTTCGTTAGTTTTTGTTTTCGCATCGTTGGTATCTCTCCTTTGAAGATTCTTGTCGGGAATGTGAATCGTGTTGACCACCGCCTCAACAACACCGCTTCTTGCCGCAATGTCCTCGCAGAGTTTCATCTGCTTTCGTAGATCTGCCATCTGCGAAGATAACTCTGAGATCTCGTCCTTTATCGGTTGCATCGTCTCGGTATCGTGCATACGGCGAAGCTTGTTGCGGAGCTTGGCTCTCTTATATGCGAGTTCCTTAAACTTGTTGGATAACCCCTCGGTAAACAAAGAAAGCTCCTCGGCAGTATTGATGTTATACTTACCAAGAAGCTTTGCTTCCTCCGAATACATACGCGCACGTTTCACATCTTCCTTGATAACCGCGTATGCTTCACGATTATTCGGTCTTTCTTTTGGCAGAGCACCAAGAAGATAACAATAATGGATATACAACGCATACAGACCTTTCGGTTTTTCTCTCGGCACATACGCCATATACGGAATGACACGACGATTTCTCGCGTTATCTATGATTCGCTCCTTCACATCCTCCAAGGTGTATCCCTCTCCGAGCTTATCCATACGGAAGAACTTTTTACTCGCGTCGGGACGTATGCGAAGATACTGCCCTCTCCACTCAAGCGTGTATCCGAGTGCTTGAAAAAGGTTCTCGAACATTCTGAAACTCGTACTGTGCTTGATTGCAATATCCATATCCCGACGTATGATTCCTCGCACGGTCGGTCTACCTTCTTGCTCGGCTTTGAGCTCACCGATGTGTCGGGTCTTTCCCCTCTGCGGGTTCTTGATTACGGATAGTCCGTGCTCTTGACACAATCGGTCGGAAACCTCGCGCATCCTGCGGTAGTTATCTCCGTCAGCATGAAATCTTCGTCCATCAAAACCCGTCGCACATATCGCGTAGTGGTTATGAACGTGTCGGGTATTGAGGTGGGTTGTGACAAGCACCGGAAAGTTTTCTCCCCACATTTCTTTTGCGAAGGCGATACCGATAGCGTGTGCGGTTTTCGGATCGACTTCATCTTCCGCAAAGCTCTGATAGGCGTGATAGGCAACGCGATCCGAGTTGGTGGGATAGGTTGAAAGATTTTTGTTCATCACACTCAAAACATTTTCGGGTGTGCAACCTATTCCCGTAACGTACAACCTCTGCTCTGTTTTACTCTCATCGGCATCATACCAAATAAGATTTTTGAGAGCTTCGCTTGTTTCGTTCTCGGTGGTCTTATCGAGATCACAGACATACTCAATCAGTTGTCGGAGTCGTTCCTTGACCGCCCATATCTTCGTTGTAGCCAAACTTCACACCACCTCTCACAAGCTGTTCCGAGAGACTTGCAACACAACGCCAAATCTTATCTGCGTTGGCTTGATACTCTCTGTCATCGACAAAGCCGAGCGAATGAGCCTTACTTGCAATCTGATTCATATTGACACCGATCTTTTGGAGTTCCCAAATCACTTGCGAATATTCTGCGGGAGGAAAAGCGACGGGGGTAAATCCGTTTATCAGTTCACGCAAGTAAGCATTCATCGTTCTTTTCGATGCTGATGACCATTCGCACAATCTCTGATACTCATCATCGTTAAGTCGAATGGTAATACGATGCTTGCGACTACGGTTTGCATCAAACTTATTCATTCATTTTTGCGGCGGGGTCTTAGGGGCTGTCCCCTCACAAGTAAGCGTTTGGGCGTCCAACCGCGATGCTTGCTAAGACTGAAAGACAGCTCCTCCCCGTCGCCGTCCTCCTTTCATCGCTCGTAAGACTCGCGTTTTCTTGCAGGTGATACTGCATTGAACTCTACGCCTTTGAAATCTTCCGCATCAAGAATATATTCGGAATTGTGCCAAGCATCTGACACGATCTGCTCCGCTTCGTCTCTGTCCTCTGCTTCGACTTCGACTACTTTTTCAAGAGTTTCGGTAATCTTTACCTTGTAGGTTTTCATTGATTCACCTCACTCTGCGTGTCTCAAGGAGTAGATTTCTTCGTCGAGCTCGTCCAAGAAATCTTCCGCATCAAGTACCATATCGGTGGGGATCTTCTTGCCGAGAGGATAGCGATAGATCATGCTTGCTTCGCTAATCGGATCACTCATCATACAGAAATAAGTGAACACGATACGCATATCGTCAAGCAACCACATCTCATACCCTTCGCAGAAATCATCATCGGCACAGCAACCTGCGATAACGAAATCATTGAGGAGAAACCCTTTGTTGCCAAACAGATTGTTGTGCTTCACGTTGAAGCTGAACTCCTCCATTCCTTCGATCTCGCAACCACATACCGGGCGGAACTTCCAATCGAGCAACGGGTCAAAGTCCGCAAATCCATTGAGATAATCGTCAATGGTATCTGCGATAAACTTGTTCTCGTCTCTCTGCATCAGCACCTTGCGGAGCTTCTTCTTGAACTTCAAATGGTTCTTGGTATCCTTCGATACTTCATCTGTTTTGATCTGAATTTTCACGGTTCTCATTCCTTTCGTTTTTGAAATTGATTTGTTTGGTTATCATTAGATAATCGTTGTAGTCCTTACCTTCGGGCGGAGGAATATATCGTACTTCGTACTTTCCTCCGAGAATAACTTGCAGGGCATCAGCACCTCTCTGTCCCGCGAAATCGTTATCAAGATAAAGACAAATCTTCTTTGTGTTTGGGTGAGTTGCAAGATAATGTTCAAGCGGCATCGGTATCGTGGATTCTTCGATTTTCTTTTTCGGTAGATATATTCCCGAGAGAGATATGAGGTTTTCCGTTCGATAATCTTTTCCGATCTCCTTAAGCATCGTGGCGTATGACAGCAGATCTATCGCACTTTCAAAGACTCTGACCGTTAGATTTTCATCGTTGGATGCGATCTTGAAAGCGTATCTTTTGTCACTTCCCGCCATATCTTTTTTACCCGAGCTACCATCGGTCTCACGCGAACAGCAATGCTTGAGGTCTCCCTTTTCATCGAACCCAAGGAACAATACCGCACCACTTCTTGCGTGTTCGGTAATCATTCCTTGCTCGACACATTCATTGATGATCCCTTCATCAATGCCACGGGCAAGCAAATATTTCTTTGCTTGGTTGAGCATTGGAGTGTGTATCGGCATATAAACTCTTTCGTAAGTTTTCTTTGGTTTGGGCGAAATAAATGACGGTATTTCTACCGCCTTACCCATAACTGATTCAACTGCCGATAAGAAATCCATTCCTCGGACTTTGATAAGATAGTCAAGTGCAGATGCGCCGCCGATTCCCCTCGACCACCAAAACCACTTACCGTTTGAGATCTTGAGTGAGTCGTGAGAACGAGTGCAGTATTCATTCCCGTCACACTTTACAAGTTCACTTGGATCGGTAGCTTTGAGATAAGAAAGAAGATCAACCTTTCGTGCTTCTGCAACTATCTCGGGTTGAATATACGCCATAGTTACCTTTCGTCTCGCTCTCGCGCTTTTCTTTCTTGAACTTCTTTCTTGAACTCCTCGCGCGAGATCTCGTTTGCTTTACACTCGATTGCCCTTCTAACGGTGTCCATGTGATTCTTTTCAAAGTCCTCCCACTTGCCAAAGATCTCATCAAGTGCGTTCTCGGATTTCAAAAGAGCTTGCGCTTGTCTTGCGTGAATACTTCCACACTCAATAGCGATCACGATGTCTGAACGAACTGCATAGGCATAAGCGTGTTCAAGCAACTGTTCGGGAGGCAGCATAAGCAAATTATTCTTGTACTCCTCAAACTCTGTGCTGACCTTTTCATAAAGTTCAGCATTAAGTTCTTCTGCTGTTTTCGGTCTTTCACCGAGCATTTTCATCACCTCGCTTTATCAAAAATATCCTTCGATCTTGCACTCTTTCACTTCTGTTTCGTGATACAAGATACGTTCTTCCGACACGGCTTCAGCGGCTTTTGCCTTTGCTTCTTCTTCGCAATCGGCTTCAACTTCGATATATCCGGTCTGTACGATTGTAACGGCTACTCCATATTTCATCGCCCCTTCCTCCTCTCTTGGAAATAAAAATAGCCGAGAGAATTAAGGTGCTAATCCTCTCGGCTATGTAAAATGGGCGGTAGACAAATACCGCCCTTGACTATTCAATTTTAATAAACTGTTCGATAAATTGGAATTTGTCAATACCTATTACCATAAAGATATTTATTTGAAATTCTCTTTTGTGTTTCCAAATATTTTGTAACGTTTTCATCATAATCAGGATAATTATAACCAAGTGAATCTGCCACTTTTTTAGATATTTTTTTGAACAAACATAGACACAAATCAAACGATTTCCACATTTCTTCATACGAACTCATTGAATATGTATTTAGTAAGTTATCCCACAATTCTTTTGAAATATGCTTATCTAAAAATTTATAGTTTTTACCCAAACTGAAATTAAATCCTTTTTCAGTACCGACATACCAACTAATCATCCTAAGAAGCTCATGACGTAATACTTCATTCATATGGTCTATTGCAAATAGTATTTCACCACGAAGTAAGCCCTTGGATACATATGTTGCAACATTCCAAAATTCGTTACAACAGTCATCAAACTTTCTTTCTGTTGGACACTTAATGTAATAATCTTCATCTGTGGGAACTATTTCTGTTTTAATCATATTATCTTTATCTAACATGATTTTTACAAGTTTATCGCGAGTAAGATACTCCTCAAGCATTGAAACAGGTAACAAAGTTAAATCAATCTTTACACCATCATCAAAAAGCATTATATAAGAAAATCCTTTTTCTTCTGGAGGAAATAATTCCATATCTTCAGGTTTTTGCATCATAATTCTGTTACCAAAAACACTAAGCCAGTCATCGCTTTTCAAAAATTCTCCCATATCTATAACAAAAAAAGTAATATCATAATCTTGAAGATTGTCTTTTGGTATATTAACATTAGTGCGAGACCCCTCAAGAGTTACAATTCTAATTCTCTCATCTTGAAAAGCAAAATTCAAAACTAAATCGTATATTTCTTTTTCAGTCCTCATTTCATTCACCTCAATAAAATTATATCACAAAAAAAGATTGATTCTAACTGTTCTTATAATTTGATAACCGCATCAAGGCAGAGCGTAAGTGCATATTCGTATGCATTACCGCCCCAGTTTCTTTCGTCGTATTTGTCAACATCTGCAAGACTGTCTGCGGTATAAAGTATCATACCCCAGGTTGCCCCTCTGAAATCAGCACAGGCCGCCAGAGCAGAACATTCCATTTCTACAACTGCACAGCCTTCACTTTTGCGATAAGCCACCTTTTCTTTGGTTTCACGGAAAAATCCATCCGTTGACCAGGTTATAACCTCCTGATATTTCATACTATGCTCAAGAATGGTTTCTTCAATTGCTTTTCTTGCCTTCTCGCTGATTTCCACAAATCGAGAAGGGGGCGCATAGTGATAAGATGTTCCCTCATCACGCAGAGCCTTGTTTGGTACGAGGAATGTACTTTCGGGGAACTTTTCCAGAGCACCGCAACTACCTGCCGAGATTACCTCTCTTACACCATAACCAATCAGCCAATCAAGTATCTGTGTGGCTGCTGCCGCACCAACGGGTGCTTGACAAAGCACAATGTCCTCACCCTTGTATTTGGTGATGTAAATGGGATAATGCTTCGTTGCACTCTCAAAAGTGGATACCTGTTTGGTATCACTTTTACTGGCATATTCATCTATGTAAGCACCAAGAAATGCGAACACACATTTCTTGGGTAAGTTCAAACCAAGATTTTCATGAGTGGGATTAAGAACTGCTGTCTGCTCTGTATCAAACTCCAAAATCGGTATTTCGTTTTTAATAATAGCCATACTATCTCTCCGTCAAATTCTTATTTTCCTAACTGTTCGACCTATTGGAATTTGTTTATTTCAATATTTTTTGATTTGCGTGAGCGTAATAAATCGCGGTTGGAGAATAACTTTTAATGCGTTCCCAATCGTTTTGTAAACTCTCATTAAGCTCATAACCATCGAGATATTCCATGGGTTCTAAATCGCCAACAAAGCATTCGCCGCTATCCAAGACTAAAGATACGCTATCTTGACTGTGACTTGGGGTACTAACGATCTCACCGTTTAACCCGAGGCTCTTGAGGAAAGCTCTGCTTTCTTCGGTACGGATAACTGTTGCATTGTTTATATCAATCGGTTTGTAGTGCAGCCTTTTATCTCTTTTAAATATCCCGTCTGAAAAATGGACAAAAGACACTTGCGTGTCGATCAAAAGCAACTTGACGTTTTGACTCATAACCTCGCTTATCAAGCCAATGTGATCGGGATGATAATGTGTAGCTAATACATAGGTTATATCGGAGAACCTAATATTCTGTTCTTTTATGGCTTTGTAAAAAGAAGATATCGTGCCTGCATAGTCTGTATCGACAAGCAAGCCGCCGTCTTTTCCACTAATGAAAAAAGTGTTCGTGTTGCCATATTTCAGTTTCGTAACCATAACAAACCTCCATTCGTCAAATTGGAATTTGGAGAACTGTTTACAATCTTTTCTTGAAGCAGATGATACGATTTGCTTCATCAAATCCCATTGCCATATGGAATTTGAAGCTATCCATATTGTCTATCTCGCAATCACTGGCAAACTCACTGCATCCACTTTCTTTTGCCCAAATTTCACAAGCAATAAGGAGTTCTTTTGCATATCCGTTCTTTCGGTATTCTTCTTTTACGAAAATGCCTTCCAAGTAACCCACAGGAGAACTTTCTGTGCCTTCGACATAGTCAGTTCTCAAACCGCATTGCGCAAATCCTACGGGCAAATCATTTATATACTTGATAAAAAATGCAGATTGTTTGTCATTAAGTGTTTCAACAAACTCTGCTTCTAATTCATCAACAGTATGACTATCCCACATTTGAACAGCCATTTCTGCCAAAACACGACTGTCCCCATTTATTGCTATTCTAACCATTGAAATACCTCGTCAAATTCCGATTTGCAGGTGTGTTCGGTTCCACATTATCACATAACAGGATAAAATACAAGAACAGACACAGCGGTTCAACCTATTGTGGCTGTTAACTGTCTTATGAGCACTTCGCTTTTCAGGCGGATATTTTTATGCCTCTTTTTTGAGGTACTTTATTTTCTTCGTCTCTACGGTATCAAGATCTACTTTTACGCCCGAAATATCCTTCATAGAGGGTGCTTCATACATTGCGGGGAGCATTATTTCCTCCATTATGGAGCGCAGACCGCGTGCGCCGGCATTACGTGCTATGGCAAGCTCGGCTATCTTCTTGACGGCGCCGTCTGTTATTTCCAGCTTCAGATTATCCATCTTGAAAAGCTTAACATACTGCTTGATAAGCGAATTTTTCGGCTCGCGGAGTATGCGGGTGAGCGCTTCCGCATCAAGCTTTTCCAGACCGACGATTACAGGCAGTCTGCCTACCATTTCGGGTATGAGCCCGTATTTCACGATATCATGCGGCGTAACATCTATGAAGGTCGCATTTTTGTTTTCCGGCTTCTTTTCTTCGCCGCGGAAGCCTATCGACTGTTTGCCGTTTCTCTGCTCGATTATCTGCTCCAGCCCGTCAAAAGCGCCGCCGCAGATAAAGAGGATATTTTCCGTATTTATCTGAATAAAATCCTGTCCCGGGTGCTTTCTGCCGCCCTGAGGAGGCACATTTGCCACAGTGCCCTCGAGAATCTTCAGCAGTGCCTGCTGGACGCCCTCGCCCGAAACATCGCGTGTGATAGAGCGGTTTTCACTCTTGCGCGAGATTTTGTCTATTTCGTCGATATAAATAATACCTTTTTGTGCAAGCTCCACATCATAATCCGCCGCCTGAATGAGACGGAGCAATATGTTTTCCACATCCTCGCCGACATAACCCGCTTCCGTGAGTGTCGTGGCATCGGCTATGGCAAAAGGAACCTTCAGGAGCTTTGCCAGCGTCTGCGCAAGAAAAGTCTTGCCCACGCCTGTAGGACCTATGAGCAGTACATTGCTTTTCTGAATTTCCACGCCGTCATCCTTCTTTTTACCCTTCAGCGCGGAAATTCGCTTGTAATGATTGTATACGGCGACGCAGAGCGCCTTTTTTGCCGCGTCCTGACCGATGACATATTCATCAAGCTTTGCTTTCAGCTCGGCAGGCTTGGGCAGCTCGGTAAGCGGCGGTATTTCGCCGTCCGGCGCTCCCTCCATGTAGTCATCTATCATTCGCTTTGCGCGGACCACGCAGTCGTCGCATATATAAATCCCGGGTATCAGCGAGGGAACAAGCCCTGCCGCCTGACTTTCGGGTATTCCGCAAAATGCGCAGCGGTTTTCCGGTTCATTTGTCTTTTTCTTCTTGTCCGCCACTTTTTCCTCCGTTCACCGACAGTCTGCCGGTTTTGTTTTAAAGTCTTTTGTCGATAACCTTGTCGATAAGTCCGTATTCCGCGGCTTCTGCGGCGGAAAGGAAATTATCGCGCTCGGTATCGCGTGTTATTTCTTCTATGCTCTTGCCCGTGCGCTCGGAAAGAATGATATTCAGACGCTCGCGCGTTTTGATGATATGGTCGGCATGGATTTTCATATCGCTTGCCTGACCCTGCATACCGCCGAGCGGCTGATGAATCATTATTTCACTGTTCGGCAGGGCATATCTCTTGCCCTTTGCGCCTGCGGCGAGAAGAAATGCGCCCATGCTTGCCGCCATGCCTACGCAGATGGTGGAAACATCGCATTTGATGAAGTTCATCGTATCGAATATAGCAAAGCCTGCGCTGACGGAGCCGCCGGGGCTGTTGATATAGAGACTGATATCCTTTGTATTGTCCTGCGCCTCGAGATAGAGAAGCTGGGCTACTACGAGCGATGCCGTAGCATCGTTTACTTCATCGGAAAGAAATATTATTCTGTCATTGAGAAGGCGGGAATAGATATCGTATGAACGCTCGCCCCTGCCTGTCTGCTCCACAACATATGGTACCAACATTATAAAAACCTCCGTATTTTCGTATTTTTTGCCTGAAAATGCACTTTTTCGCGCTTTTTCGCATTTAATCAAATTCGCAGGACAAAAATGCCTGCGAATTCAAAAATTCATTATTTGTCTTCGCTCTCGGAAGCTTTCTCCTCAGCGGGAGCTTCCTCAACAGGCTCGGGCTTTTCGATCTTAGTGCCGCACTTGCCGCAGTAGTCGTTCTCGGCATCTACCTCAGCACCGCAGTTCTGGCAGAGCAGGACACCCTTTATCTTACGGACGTGCTCCTTGAGAGCTTCGATGGAAGCCTTCTTCTCGGAAACCTTGTTCACGCAGTAATCGAAGACGTCCTGCTGATCCAGCTGGGTCTCCTGCGGGACCATCTTGATGGCCTGGACCTTCTCGGGGCAAGCGCCGACGCAGACGCCGCAGCCCATGCAGTCGAGCGGGGAGATGGCCATGGTGTACTTGTAAACGCCCTTGCCCTTGCCGGCCTTGATGTCGACGATCTTGGCGTTTGCGGGCGCATTCTTGAC
>ENA-ORMS01002844-ORMS01002844.1-human-gut-metagenome-genome-assembly--contig:-NODE-2844-length-11848-cov-3.860256_pt1 | contig 11848 bp, 8 predicted proteins | sample MGYA00242104_ERZ508997 | MGnify/ENA primary metagenome ERZ508997 (study PRJEB26280, sample SAMEA2338704) | human gut metagenome | biome: human gut; feature: human-associated habitat; material: faeces... | reverse complement strand
CCTGTCGGACTTCGTCTCCCTCTATGGCGAAAAGCGGTGGGGCGTGTCCATGTACGACAGCCAAAACTCGCTGATTGCCAACTACATCAACCCCATCATCGGGGACATGAAGGTGCAGGACATCACCACGCGGGTGGTGGACAAGTACATCCAGACTTTGCAGAAAACCCCTGCGGTGAACACCAGGACACACCACGCCAAAACGGAGTTCGTGACCAACGCCACCATCGAAAAGATCATCAAACTTCTCCGCTGTGCCTTCAAGCAGGCGGTTCGGTGGGAGCTGGTTGCCAAGAACCCCTTTGACAATGTGGTGCTGCCCAAAGTGGAATACAAGAAGCGGGACATCTGGACCGCCGATATGATCCGCACCGCTCTGGATCAGTGTACGGACAGCAAACTCTATGTGGCAATGAACCTTGCCTTTGCCTGTTCGCTGCGCATGGGTGAGATTCTGGGACTGACCTGGAGCAATGTCCACATCTCCGATGAAGATATTGCCGATGACAACGCCTATGTCTACATCGATAAGGAACTGGCGCGGGCCTCCAAGCGGGCTATTGAGATGCTGGGGCAAAAGGACATCTACCATGTGTTCACGCCGCTGTTTCCCAACACCAGCACCAGGATCATCCTGAAGAAGCCCAAGACCGATTCCAGCATCCGCAAGGTGTGGCTGCCCAAAACCCTGGCTTATATCCTGCGGGAATGGAAATCCGCGCAAGACGAGCTGCGAGCACTGCTCCGTGACGAGTATCAGGACTACGACCTGGTGGTGGCGCTGGCCAATGGCCGCCCCTGTGAGGACCGTATCATCCTGAAGTCGTTTGAGAAGCTGCGGGAGAAAGCAGGGCTTCCAAAAGTGGTCTTTCACTCCCTGCGACATTCCAGTACCACCTATAAGCTGAAGCTCAACCACGGCGATCTGAAGGCCACCCAGGGTGATACGGGCCACGCTCAGATCGATATGATTACCAGCGTGTATGCGCACATTCTGGACGAAGACCGCAAGATCAATGCCCAGAAGTTTGAGAGCGCCTTCTATGCCAATCCCGACCTACGCTCGGTTCGTCCCCCGGAGGAACCGAAGGAACCGGCGCCCGCCACATTGGATTTGGAGGCCCTGGTGGAACAGCTTCGCAAGTCGCCGGAACTGGCCAACACACTGGCTGCATTGCTGGTGTCGGCCCCATCCGAAAAATAGGGCGGGAAAATCGTATTAGCAAATCGGCGTTTTTTATTAGCAAGGCCGGAAAAATAGTTCGAAGCCAATTAGCAGGCATACAGCGGAAAATGTATAAAATCGTTCCGGCGGAGCGGCAAGAATGCTCCGAAGAAACGATAACAAAAAACCGCTGTAAACCATCGAAAAACGGCTTACAGCGGTCATTTTTGGCACCCCTGGCTGGGTTCGAACCAGTGGCCTGTCGCTTAGGAGTTACAACATTCGCGTCGTACCGTGTAGTACGCCGTGCTTCAAAATGTCCGCAAACCCGCATGAATACAGGATTTTTTATCGAACTGCCTGTTGCGGGGTATTCGGCAGTATTGCCTGATATTGGCAAATTTGATGCCAAAATTGGGGCTGCTATTAGACAAATATTAGACAGAATTATGGTCAACGACCGACAATCCAAAGGTGCTTTGGAACAATTTAACTCTGAAATTTGACAACAAGCAAGAGGAAACCGGCGGAAGCGGGTTTCCTCTTGAGACATATATGGCTTTTGGGATGTGCATTATACGAGAGTAGTACGATATAGTGAATTTTTTAAGTGCTAATTATTTCATCAAAAACAAGCAAGCATCTAATTTGCCGGAGAAGCCAATATGTTATACAGTTCCATTGCTATTCATGAATCCATGTTGAAAGATTAAACTGACGATACCATTTGGAATGGGCATTGAATATTGCAAGAACGATACCGACAGGAGTAAGTATATAATCACCTGGGATTATAGTATATTCAGTGGGAAGAACTTGAGCAACCTCTTGTTGATTGAAACCATACATTTGGCTCAAAACTTTATCCCCATTGCCTAACGAAATTGTAAGCAACCCCAACATATCAAAGTAAGGGATTGAGTTTTTGTTGTTCGGAGCATGGAAAATGCTATGTATTTCACAATAACGGTTCGCTAAATCATCTAATGTAGATATATCACCAAAGCGCACACTCTTATACAGGAAAATCAAGCTCAAATAATCGAGATGCATGGGCAATAAGGAAGGTGCAACTTCAATGGCCTTATCCAAGACCGTTTCTAAATAACTGTTTTCAGTGCATGCTGTGCGATCTGCAATCAAGGAACTTAATATGGAGCATAATTCGGGTGTCCCTTTACGTGCATATCCCTTTTCGGCTTCAACTAGAATATATTGCATATCTGGCATTGAGAAAGCGGAATAATCTCCTGCATGATTCTTTTCAATCTTAGAAACGATTTCCCGAATAAGCTCATTGACTCTTTCCTGAACAGTTTTCATTGCTGCTTCCTGAAGTTTGGGAAAGTTATCCATGAAAAGGTTTATTGCCAATTGGCTTGCTTGAGTGGGTGTTAGGCCATTATAATAATTGTTATTTTGAGTGCCAATTTGTATGGTATCCGAGCCAATCGCAGCCTTTTGCGTAATGGTGGTATTATCTCCCATTTTTGCCTCCTTTAAAGTAATTGTGGCTTTGTATGCCAATTTGAGTGCTATTCTGTCCTTCACTTTTTTGTACGATTTTAATATGCTTTTCATCATCTGACTTTCTACAGAAAATTTTACGAAAAAAAGTGATTATTCCAAGAAAGAATGTAACGCCAATACCACTAAAAACCCATTCTCGGTTTTCGATTATCCAGTTAAAAACTTTATTGATCATATTTTCACCCACTTCGATATGTTGTACTAATGTTACATTATAGCTAAAGCATCAGTGTTGTATTGTGCCAGCAAATATTTTCATTAGTTGAAGTAATAAACAACTTTGCTGAATATCGTTCTTGATTATATCAAACCTCGCTCATTTCATCAACCGGAATTTCTTTTGATTTGAGTGAGGTTATTCTTTTTAACTTGTAAAATATATTTTTAAGGGAGGAGGAACGCCCATGGCTGTATTCAGGGTGGAGAAAACGCGGAACTACACCGTCATGTCAAATTACCATCTGCGGGATAAGTCGCTGTCGCTAAAAGCCAAGGGGCTGCTGTCCCTGATGCTGTCGCTGCCGGAGGATTGGGACTACACCACCAGGGGGCTGGCCTACATCTGTAAGGACGGTGTGGACAGCATCTGTGCCACGGTGCGGGAGCTGGAGGGCGCGGGGTACATCGTGCGGGAGCGGGAACGCCACGCGGACGGTACGCTGGGCGGCATCGAATATACCATTCTGGAGCAGCCCAGAGAGCCGGAGCCACCTAAACGGGAAAATCCCGTTCAGGCGGAAAATACCGGCGACGCACCTAAACGGGCTTTTCCAGAACAGGTAAAACCTGTCTTGGAAAAACCTGAACAGGAAAATCCCGCGCAATTAAATATACAAGAACAAAGTAAAGAAATACTAAGTACGGATTCTACTAAGTCCTTCCCTTCCTTTCCTCATAAGGGCAAGCCTATACAGGAGAGCGGAATGGAGCGACGGGAGACATACCGAGAGCGGATCATGACCAATGTGGACTACGATTATCTCGTCGGTTACACAGAGGTAGATCGCGCACGGTTGGACGAGCTGGTGGGGCTGATGCTGGATACCGTGTGCTCCACCAAGTCTACCATCCGCGTGGCGGGCGAGGAGCTGCCAGCGGAGGTAGTGCGTTCAAGGCTGCTGAAGCTGACCGGCGCGCATCTGCTGTATGTACTGGATCGGATCAGGGAAAATACTACTGACGTGCGCCATGTGAAGCCATATCTGCTGACCGCGCTGTATAACGCGCCGTTGACCATGGATAACCACTACGCACTGATGGTGGGCCATGACCTCAGCGGCGGAAGCGGGTAGAGAAGTAGCTGTCCGGCACAAATTGCCGAACAGCTATTTTCGTAATGATTTGGTTTGGATGAGCGTCAAATGCAGAAGGCTGCGTACAGAGGGACAGATTTCAGGCCATCCTTTTCCCCGAAGTTCTTAAGGGACAGGCGTATCGCACAGGAGGGATGATAGGTGCCGATGAACAGATTGAGACTGCGGGAACGGACGTGTTCACCTTTCTTGACCTCAATGGCCGTGACTTGATTTCCACTTTGCAGAACGAAATCCAGTTCGGCGGTGTTGTTGCTTTCCCAATAGTAGAGGTCATGCCCATTTGCGGCCAACTGCTGCGCCACATAGTTTTCCGTGACAGCGCCCATGAAAGTGTTCCCCTCGCCGGATAAAACGGTCTGCTGGGAAAGCCCGGATTTTGCGGTCAAAAGGCCCACGTCCCCCATGTATAGCTTAAAAGCCGACAAGTCCGCATATACAGAAATGGGTTCAAATGCCTGACTGATGCGCTGACATTTCGGCACGACCCCCGCCAGATACAGCCATTCGATGGATGCACCGAACAGGGAGGCGCTGCCGCCTTTTTGTACGACCTTGTACTGGAACTTGCGGTTGTCCTTTGCCAACTGCGCTGGAATGGAATTGTAGCAGGCGCGGATCTTCACACTGTCGGCGTTACTGGCGTACTTGGCCATATCCGCGATGTAGTTGTCCAATATTTCATTCTGCACCAGGGAGACATCCAAAAAGCTGCCGCTTCTGAGGAAGGCGTTGATGCTGGCGGGCATACCGCCAATCAGCAGATACTCACGATACAGCTCAGTCGCCTCCGCATGGAGCGCGTCAGGCAGGGCGATCATCGTTTCAAAGGCGGAACGTATTTCAGAAGCAAGGAACTCCTTACCACGAGCCCATAGGTATTCCTCAAAATCCAGAGGATACATGGTAATCGTTTCGACCTTTCCCACAGGGAAAGAATAGTGCTGTCTGTTGATGGCGACACCCAATAGGCTGCCCGCCGCTGCAATGTGAAATTCCGGAGTTTCCTCACAAAAATACTTCAGTGATGTCAGCGCACGTTCACAGGACTGAATCTCATCAAAGAAGATAAGCGTTTCTCCTGCGATAATGCGTTCGCCGGTGGAGGCTTCCAAATAGCGCAGCAGACGCTCAGGGGCAATATTATCGTTGAAGTAGGAGGCGATGGTCAGATTCGTCTCCAGGTTGACATAGACCACGTTCTTGAATTGTTCCTCGCCGAATTTGCGAAGGATATATGTTTTGCCTACCTGTCTGGCCCCGTTGACCAATAAGGGCTGACGCTCAGAGGACTTGTTTTTCCACGCTATAAGCTGCGCTTCGACTTTGCGTTTCATGTGGATCACCTCATTGACAGTTTAGCTCTTGTAAAACGTTAAGTCAAGAAAAATATGTAGAAACGCGATTTTTTCCCACTTAAAAATAGAACGGCAGTAAAGCACAAGAGCCGGAGGGCTCTTTTTTGTTGCACGAAATGGAGGTGTGCTTTTGAAAACCATCGCACTGGCAAATCAGAAGGGCGGCGTGGGGAAAACCACCACAGCTGCCAGCTTGGGTGTCGGCCTTGCCCAGCAGGGCAAGAAAGTCCTGTTGGTGGACGCCGACGCCCAGGGCAATCTCACCCAAATGCTGGGCTGGCGGCAGCCGGACGAGCTTTCCCCCACACTGGCCGACCTGATGACCAAGACCGTCAACGAGGAACCCATCGCACCCGGCGAGGGGATTTTGCACCATGCGTCCGGCATCGATCTTGTTCCCGCCAACATTGAGCTGTCGGGACTGGAGGTGACGCTGGTGAACATCATGAGCCGGGAAACGGTGCTGCGGCAGTACTTGTCCACGGTGGCACCGGCCTATGACTACGCCATCATCGACTGTATGCCCTCGCTGGGAATGTTGACCATCAATGCACTGACAGCGGCGGACAGCGTTATTATTCCGGTGCAGGGGCAGTATTTGGCCGCCAAGGGGCTGGAACAGCTCATGCGTACCATTGCCCGCGTCAAACGGCAGATCAATCCCCACCTGACGGTGGACGGTATCCTGCTGACCATGATGGACAGCCGTACCACGCTGGCTAAGGAAATTAGTGAGCAGCTGCGCAGGAACTACGGCAGCCGAGTATTCGCCAGCGAGATACCCCGTTCTATCCGCGTGGCGGAGATCAGCGTCACAGGAACCAGCATTTATGAGCATGACCCAGAGGGGAAAGCGGCACAGGCGTATGCCGCACTGACGAAGGAGGTGTTGCAGCTTGGCCCGCAAATTAAACGGCATAGAGCTGACCCGGTACGATGACCTGTTCAAAACAGACGAAGAGAGAAGTGCCGACCGGCAGGAGCGGGTGCAGATCGTATCGGCGGAGCAGGTATTCCCCTATGCGCGCCAGCCGTATTCCGTAGACCGGCCCAGTGCCGATCTGGTGCGGCTGATGGACAGCATCGAGCGCACCGGCATTGCCGAGCCGCTGATCGTCCGCCCCCGTAGCGAGGGCGGGTATGAGATCATCTCCGGCCACCGGCGCGATTACTGTGCCAAGGTGGTGGGACTGGATACCCGCCCGGTCATCGTGCGGGATTACAGTGACGAGGACGCGGACATTCTGGTGGTGGACTACAACATCAACCGGGAAAACCTGCTGCCCAGCGAGAAAGCCAAGGCGTATAAGCTGAAGCTGGACGCCATGAAAAGGCAGGGGGCGCGGACGGATTTAACTTCTCTCCAAAATGGAGAGAAGTTAAATCGCATGACATCTGTAAAGATTTTGGCTGAACAAGCGGAGGACAACGTAACTGCAATCCAACGCTATATCCGCCTGACAAACCTGATTCCGCCGCTGATGGAGGCGGTGGACGCGGGAAAGCTGAAATTCGTTCCGGCAGCCGACTACATCTCCCACCTGACCGAGAAAGAACAGACCTATCTCCAGTTCCTTATGGAGCGGGACGAGGTATCGCCCTCCGTGGATCAGGCGCAGCGGCTCAAGCAGATCAGCGCGGAGGGGAAGCTGGAGAACAACATCATCGACCTCATTATGCGGGAGGAAAAGCCGCTGGAGCGGAAGGTGACGCTGCGGAACGACCGGCTGCAAAAGTATTTTCCCGCTAACTATACACCCAAGCAGATGGAGGAGGTCATCATCAAGCTGCTGGAGGGCTGGCATCGCCGCAGGCAGCAGGAACAGACGCGGTGAGGAGGTTGGTTATGCGAAGGAATGAATTGCCAGATTTCTGTTTATCCACGCTGCCCTATACAGGGCAGCTCATCATTCTCAGGAAGGGTGAGTGCGGTTACTACGCCTCCGACTGGGACACCAGAAAGCGGGAGGAAAATCAGAACATCGCTCGAGAGCATAATCGGCGGCGGGGCATTTCTGACATACAGGAGGCCGCCATGAGCGCAGGTTCCATGTTCGGCTGGAACCTGCCGGGGGCAGACCCGCAGTGGTATTTGGACAACGCTAGATATGTGAACGCGATGATGGCGAAGGGCCATATCAAAGACCCTGTTATGAGCATCTACTATCCGGTGGACGATTTTCTGCTGCGATATGAGGTCATGGGGAAAGAAAAACTATATCTGCCGGTATCGGCGCTTCCGAAGGAGCTGCTGGGCGCAAGGTCACAGTTTGTCATGCAGCCGGATCTGGTCTGCGGTGTACCCGCCATGCCGGTGAAGGCGCAGCAGGCACAGAACGGCAGCTACACCATGGATCTGGAAAGCGGCAGCTATGTCATTGGTGAGATCATCAATGCGGACTATAAGATCACGGCGCGGGTGCGTGTGGGAAACGCCGAGTTTGTTTTAGGTGAACACCCGAAAGCGCCCTCCCCGTTTGTTACCTGGCAGCGCAACTGCAAGAACGATGGAGATGGGCCGCCCAACTTCTTCTGGGGACATTACGGGGCAGACCGTGCGGCGATGATCGAGGACTTCTGTGAAAGGACAGGCAGCGAGTATCAGGAGCAAAAGGAGCGGCGGGTACAACGGGAGCAAAGCCGTACTGCGCTGAAAAAGGAACGAGGTGAAGAAAGATGACAGACCGTGAGCCGGTAAATATCATGGGCGTTATCGCCTTTCCGGAGCCGGATAAAAGCAAGCGCCGGATTCGCTTTATTGATCCAGAGTATAATACGCTGTTCTACATTCCAGACGGGGCCAGCATCGTCATGACGCGGATGGATGGCAGCAGCGTGATACGGCCCTGTACCTACATTGACGACTACCACACGTTGGTCGGCAGCAATGTCTATCATATTTGTGAGTTTGCGGAGGTAGCGCAGCGGGCAGGCACGGTGTATGAGCCGCTTGATCCAAAGCAATTGCCTGCGGACGCGGGCTGCTATGAGATATATCAGATCGACAACGTGGGTAAGGTAGACTACGCCTTTATGCGTTATGAGCATGCCAAGGGAAAACTGCGTGCTGCCCATTACCGCAAAGCCTTTGCCGGGGTGATGGCTCCCAACATGACGCTGGATAAGCTATACCAAAAGCACAATGCGGACACGCGGCCTTTCTGCCAGCGAATGCGCTCCCTATCGGAGAGCGATGTGATCGTAGTCAAGCGCGGCACCAAGAGAAATGCTTACTATGTGGATGCTGTGGGCTTTCAGGAAGTGCCGAGCTTCTTGAAGGGACTGCAAAAGCTGAAAGAACGGGGCGAAGCACGGTAATCGAGATTCAATACTCCCAACATTTTTGAGGAAGGAGGCAATGCCTTGGCAAGTAAATTTCAATTTATCACGGAGCTATATAGCCGCACACTGACAAGACTGACCGGCGACTATGAGAGCTGGACGGGCTTTCTGCGCTCGGCCTGCTATAACTATAAATGCCCGTTCGACGAGCAAGTCCTGATCTATGCCCAGCGACCTGACGCCACGGCGGTGCTGGAGCTGGAAAAATGGAACCGGCAGTTTGGCCGGTGGGTCAACGCGGGAGCTACCGGCATTGCGGTCATTGACGAAGCCCGTGGAAAAGGGCGGCTGAAGCACTACTTTGACATCACGGACACCCATGCCGCACGCATCTCGCGGCCCGTTCCCATCTGGTCGATGGAACCGGCCTACACGGAGCCGGTCATCGAGACGCTGGAGGCCACCTTTGGTACACTGGCCGAAAAGGATAATTTGCCGGACGCCATACTGTCCGCCAGCCGCAACGCCGTGGCGGATAATATGCCGGACTATCTGCGGGATCTGCTGGATTGTCGCGGCGGCAGTATGCTGGAGGAACTGGACGCGCTGAATGTGGAGGTCACATACAGGCGGGCGTTGGAGAGCAGCGTCGCCTATATGCTGCTGACCCGGCTTTCTCTGCCTGCCACAGCCTACATACTGCCGGAGGATTTTGAGGACATTTATTCCTTCGACACACCCACGACGATCAATGCACTGGGTATCGCCACCAGCGATATTGCGGAGATGGGTCTGCGGGAGATCAGCCGCACGGTGATGCAGGCGCGGCGGGAGCAAAATTTTGCAAAGGATGCACAAATCGGCTATGATGTGGGCAAAGGACAGAGTAGCGGCGAAACGGAAAGGAGTGTTGAGCATGGAAGTGACATACAGGATGCAGGAGGGCTTTCGCCTGCCGAACCTGCTGCTGCCCCAAGAGGCGGAGGTGCACCTGGGCAAGTACGCGGAGTTGAGAAGGCAGTACATCAAGAAGCACCGCAGGGTGCTGTATACAAATCTCAAGACCAGCGGTCAGTTGGCGGCACATCTGGCGGAGATCGAGACGGCGGCGGAGAAGATGGTGACGCGGCTGGTGGCGCAGATGGCAAAAACCGAGGGCGTGACGGAGGAACTGAAAGCCGCCGATCCCCAGCGCTGGACGGGGCTGATGAACAACCTGAAGCACAGCGCGGAAGAAACGGTGCTGAACGACCTGATCTACAGCTGAATAGTACAGACGAAAACGCCGGGAGCGCAGAGCTTCCGGCGTTTTTGGATGCACACCTCATTGAAGCGATACTGTTGGACGATGGCGGGCGCAAGCATACGCGGCAGGAGATATTCGCGTATTTCCAAGCCAACAGGGATATTGCGACACGCACGGAATTTCTGAAAAACAGCTACAACGATATATGGGTGGAGGTGCTGGCCGGCGCGGACAAAGTCCGGGTGGGCTACCACGCCGAAGAAGACGGACTCTTAATGTGGGAGGGCAGCTACCTCTCCCGCACAGCGGAGTCCGTTTTTTCATGGGGCGTGGTCACGGAGATGACCGAAAACCTTATTGAGCGCGGCGCGTATAAGATCAAGCTGGGCTTGCAGAATGCGCCGGTGATGGCGGAGCAAATGTCCCTCTTTGGCATGGGCGGCGGCACGGCGGTCTATGAAGTGCCGGAGACGCAGCGAACGGGTGAGCTGTTTCCCACCCGCACGGTGCCGCAGGCGGTTATCGACCAGACGCTGTATACGGCGGGCAACAGCCGCGGCAGCGCGGAGCGGATCGCGGTGTTCTATATGCGCCAGCGTCCGGAAGCGGAATGTATTGCTTTCCTGCGTCGTGAGTTTGGCGCGGAGAACGGGCGCGGCATTGAATATGAGGGCAAGAAATATGCCGTGTGGTTCATGGAGGACGGTATCCATCTGGCGCAGGGCGACAGCATCCGCACCGGCCACAGCCGCACCACGGTGACGTGGGAGCAGGCGTCGGTGCGAATATTGGAGTTGCTGGAGGCGGGAACGTATCTTTCGGCACCAGAGCTGGAGCAGGCGCAGGACAAGGTGCTGCTTGAGATGGGTGACGCTCTGCTGATGACCGCCCGCGATTTGGCCCAAGAGGGCCGCGTACAGGGCCTGTTCCCTCAGACGCTGGCCATCCATGACCAGCACAAGGGCTATCCGGAGCTGGACGAGGATATGGTGGCCTTTGCCAAGAGTGAGGGCGGCCTTGCGGCTTTGGCTGAGGAATACCATGCTTTTTTGAGTGCCTATGAACAGGATCGTAGCATCATGCGCTTTCGGCTGTCTGAGTATAATACACACCGGATCGGTGTGGTGCTGGACGGAATTGACCTGCCGGAGCGCAGCTTTATCGCGCAGCCGGATTTCCTGCGCCGGTGCAAAATGTTCATCACGCAGGATGAGATCGACCAGTTCTTCCTTGCGGATTCCGTGGACAGCCAACTGGCGGTGTATTCCTTCTTCTGCTATCCCCACGCAAAAGAGGAACAGCAGAAATTCATCAAAAGCCGTTTTGGTGAGTACAGCGGCGGCGGGCGCGATGGATATGACTATACGAAAACCTATAAGGGACTGACCTATCAGCGGGAATATGCCGGGAAACAGTATGATGAAGTCAAGCTGAGCATTCCCAATGTGGTCAAGGAGTATGAAAGGCTCATCGCGCAGAAACGCTTCCCTGGCGAGGATGCCATTGCCGCAATTCCGCAATATGAACGGCGGCAGTTGGCGCGGACAGTGTATTTCGGCTTTTCCGACGCGCCGGATGATATGCCGAGACCGTACCCCAAGGGCGCGGATTACTATGACGCCGTTCCCGTCATTGAGGAGCAGATGGCAGATAAGGCGAAGGCGGCGGAAATGCTGGAAGCCCTGACATCCTATTTGGATGGCATGGACGAGGGAGACCGGCACTATGATTCCTGCCAGCAGGCGAGGGAACAGCTTTCCGAATACGTCAACGGCACGTTCAGCCTGTTTAACCAGCGGCACGACAGTGGATTGCGGCAAGCGGAGCGGGGAGCGACACCCATAACCCCCACCGGGGAAGTGGGGGTCACGGAGGAACCGGCACAGGAGCAAGAAATATCCCCGCTGCCGCAGATACAGCAGAGAGAGGAGGAAGCGCCGCAGGGACAGGCGGC
>ENA-ORMS01002843-ORMS01002843.1-human-gut-metagenome-genome-assembly--contig:-NODE-2843-length-11850-cov-2.740653_pt1 | contig 11850 bp, 10 predicted proteins | sample MGYA00242104_ERZ508997 | MGnify/ENA primary metagenome ERZ508997 (study PRJEB26280, sample SAMEA2338704) | human gut metagenome | biome: human gut; feature: human-associated habitat; material: faeces... | reverse complement strand
GGTGCTGATAGAACTAAAAGCGCGCTTCGACGAAGAGAACAACATTCAGTGGGCGCGCGAATTGGAGGAGTGCGGAGTCCACGTTTTATACGGAATCGTAGGCTACAAAACACACTGCAAAACATGCCTTGTGGTGAGGAAAGAGGACGACGGAAAATTGAGAAGGTACGCCCATTTGGGAACCGGCAATTACAACTCCAAGACTGCTAAGTTCTACACCGACATCTCCCTATTCACGGCAAACGCCGAAATAGCCTCGGAAGTGGCGGACTTATTCAATACGCTTACGGGCAAAGTCCTAAATCCCGAATTTAAGAAGCTCTGGGTTGCGCCCTTCTGCTTCCATTCAAAATTTATAGAGCTCGTCGAGCGCGAGATAGCCCATGCGAAGGCAGGCAAAAAGGCCCGCATAATAATAAAGGTAAACTCGGTAATAGAGCAGTCTTCGATAGACGCCCTCTACCGCGCCTCCAACGCAGGGGTCAAGATAGACATGATTGTCCGCGGAATATGCGGGCTTGTTCCGGGAGTAAAAGGCATGAGCGAAAACATAACCGTTCGGAGTATAGTCGGCGTATATCTCGAGCACAGCCGCATATATTACTTCGAGAACGGCGGGAAGCCGGAAGTCTTTGCCGGAAGCGGAGATATCATGACCCGCAACATGTTCAAGCGCATAGAATGTATATTTCCGATAGAAGATGTCGATATAAAGGCGAGAATCTGCGACGAAATACTCGATTCAATGCTCAAAGACAATAAATTCGCAACATTTTTGCACTCCAACGGCGCCTACTACAAGCGCGAGACGCCTGCCGACGAGCCCCCGTTCTCCTGCCAAGAGCATTTCTGCGAATTGAGCATAATGAGGGAAAACGCCCACACGGTGTAGATTCTTGGGAGCGCGCAATATCTCCCGGAAACCGTCGCCGCCGGATTGACGACTGAGCGGAAAAATAGGCGGTCGGGCGCGCCAAGTTTACGCTTGATTACGCCTAAATCGAAGACCATTATTAAATGAAACTTTTTATGCGAATATTAAAAACCGCAACGACGCTCATATTGGCCGCCGCGATGTCCGCGGCCGCCGCGGCGCGCGCGGAATCAGGCTTTGACGCTGCATGCGGGCTTCAAGAAAGCCTATATTCACTTTTTGAGAACAACAAAAACAGCATAGTAAAAGTTTACGCTAAAAAAGAGATTCATTCAAAAGACTCCGCCGGCAACGAAGCAAAAACAACAATACTCGATGTAGGTTCCGGGTTCATAGCAAGCAAAACCGGCGCCGTAATGACGAGCGCATTCATAACAAGGGGCGCGCAAAAGCTCTGGATAGAATACAACGGCCGCCTTCTTGACGCCGAAAACGTGGGATTCGACCCCATAACGACAGTGTCTGTAATAAAGATAGCAGGCAATTTCAAGTCGGCGGATCTGCCCGTGGTTTTGATGGACTCCGCCGCCGAGCCTGTAAAGCCGGCTACTGTGCTTGTTTCAATCTCCCATGAAATGGGGTTTGCCGCCTCTCCGCGCATGGGAATGGCGACCGGGCAAAACATAGAATTTGGCGGAAGGTTTCTTCCGACGGTGTACGTCAGAACAAACATACCCGCGCCGCGGGGAAGCACGGGAGGGGCGGTTTTTACACTCGACGGCAAATTCGCCGGAATGATAGTAGCCTCCCTCCCTGAAATAGGCGGAAGCTTTATACTGCCCGCGCGCGCCGCAGCCAAAATACGCGACGACATAATGATTTGCGGAGAGCCGATATACAGCTGGTTCGGGCTTTTGGCAAAAGATGTTCCGGACCCGGCGAACGGCACAAAAGTCGTCGTGGAATTTGTCGCCGAAAACGCGCCCGCAAAAAAGGCGGGATTTATGGTTGGCGACGAAATTGTCGAGATAAATTCCAAAAAGGTATCAAACAATACAGAGTTGCGCGCACAGACATTCTTCATACGCCCGTCGGAAACGGCAGTGTTTAAAGTGTTGAGAAACGGCAAAAGCGTAAGGTTAGAGCTCGTCACCGAACGTATGGCCAGCGACATAATAAAATCCGCCGAAGCAAACATAGCCCCCGCCCCGCCGCAGGAATCGGAGCGCGCACAGCCGCAGGCCTCCGCCGATAAGGAAAAAAGCGCAAGCCAAGTCAAAGACGCCCAAGAAGAAAAATGAACGATTCGAGCGATTTCATATTTCCCTCCGACGACTACCAGGGAGAGGTAGGATTAGTCGCCTACTCTGATTTCAAGTGCGAAGAACCGCTTGATTTCGAACTTGGCGGGCACCTTGACTCGTTTAACGTACGCTACGAAACTTACGGGCGCTTAAACGACGAGAAATCCAACGCAATACTCGTATGCCACGCCCTCACCGGCGACCACCACTGTGCGGGAGTCTATTCATTAAGCGACAGGAAATCGGGCTGGTGGAACAATATAATCGGGCCCTCCAAGCCGCTCGACACAAACAAATACTACATAATATGCGCCAACTGCATAGGCGGCTGCCGCGGCACGACGGGGCCGTCCTCAATAAACCCAAAGACCGGCGAGCGCTACAATTTGTCCTTTCCCGCTGTGACAATACGCGATATTGTCGCAGTGCAGATGAGGCTCGTTGACTATCTCGGGATAGAAAAATTGAAGATGGCCATAGGAGGCTCAATGGGCGGAATGCAAGTCTTGCAGCTTGCAATAGACTATCCTGACAGGGTCGAGCGGATATGCGCGCTCGCGACAACATCGCGAATCAACGCGCAGGCAATCGCCTTCAACGAAGTCGGCAGGTCGGCGATAATGCAGGACCCGGTGTGGAACGGCGGCAATTATGCGCTCGACAGAACCCCGAGCGTGGGGCTTAGCATAGCCAGAATGATGGCGCACATAACATACCTATCCGACAAGGGTCTGGAGGGTAAATTCGGCCGCGAGCACAAGGCTGCCTTTGCAAATTCAGGCATATTTAAGCCGTCGTTTGAGATTGAAAATTATCTGCACCACCAAGGGCAGTCTTTCGTGAACCGCTTTGACGCGAACACGTATCTTTATTTCACCCGTGCCCTCGACTTGTTCGACTTGCGGGCTTACGGCGGGGGAACTCTTGAGGGAGCTTTTGCCGGAGTCAAGGCAAAGACGCTCGTCGTGGGGTTTACATCAGATTGGCTGTTCCCGCCCGAGCAAAACAGGGAGATAGTCCGCGCGCTCCTGCGCTTGCACAAGACGGCTTCTTACGCCGAAGTGAAGAGCGATTTGGGGCATGACTCCTTCCTGATACATTCTCCCAAACTTTATAAACTCGTCGAATTTTTCCTCGACGCCTAAACGATATGCCGGAAGACAAGACAAAATCGAGCCTGAAAAAGAAAATCGAACTCAAAGCGATAAGCGAGTGGGTGTCGAGGGGCGAAAGCGTGCTGGATCTCGGCTGCGGACGCGGAATACTGCTTGCGGAGCTCGTAAGGCTGAAAGACGTGTACGCGGTGGGAGTGGACATGGACTTTGAAAAAATCTCGCGCTGCATAAAGCGCGGAGTCAACGCCTACCACGGAGATATTATGGAGTTGCTGCATTCATTCGGCGACAACTCGTTCGACTGGATAGTGTGTTCGCGGACTCTCCCGGAGCTTGAAAACGCTGGGGAAGTCGTATTTGAATCGCTGAGGGTCGCGAGGAGGGTCGCGGTGGGCTTTGTAAACTACGGCTACTGGCAAAACAGGCTCTCAATCGCCCTCACTGGAAGAAGAATTGTGAACGAAGTTTATCCGGAGCCCTGGGAAAGTTCCAGGCCAACGAATCAAATTTCTGTAAATTCCTTTAAGGAATTCTGCTCTAAAAACGATATAAGAATACATAGGCGCCATTTTTTGCGCGCCGACTGGGAAACACCGTGCGCGTTTATGCCGAATTTAATGTCGGGATACGCGATTTTTGAAATTTCAAAAGACAAATAGATATGAACGAAGAATGCGAAAATAAAAAGGACAACAAGGCACCAATCTCGAACGAGATAGCCAAGAGATTTCTCGACGACCGCAAAATTTTTCTCTGGGACGCCATAACCGACGAAACCGCGGCGGCCGCCGTAGCCAAGCTGCTGTATCTCGATATGCTCGACCACGAAAAGGAAATAACTTTTTACATGAGCACTCCCGGTGGCTCTATAAGCGCAGGAATGTCCATATACGACACAATGAAGCTTATAAAAGCTCCTGTAAAAGTCGTAGTCACGGGGATAGCGATGAGCATGGGGTCGATACTTCTAAGCGCCGCGCCGAAAGGCAAGAGGTTTCTATTCCCGAGCGCGAGAGTTATGATACACCAGCCCCTGATAATGGGCGAAATGACGGGCACTGCCGTGGATATGCACATTCAGGCGATGGAGCTTGAGCGCATGAGGCAGGAGTTAAATAAAATACTTTCAGACGCCTCCGGACAGCCGATAGAAAAAATCGCGGCCGACACCGACAGGGATTTCTTCATGACCGCGCAGCAGGCGATAGATTACGGCCTCGCCGCCGCCATAGTCACCGAGATTTAAAACGCCGCAACACTGCCGATTTTGCACTCTGGAAATTTAAAGTCTGCAAACGCAGGCACAAACTCCAAATGCAAGGCAGTTTGGCAGAAAAAAAGTCGGTTTTATTTTATTCCAAAATTAGAAAAATAGCCCGCCGTACAAACGGAGGGCTATTTTTTTTTGAAGAATACTTAAATATTGGCGGAAAATTTTAAGATAAGCGCAGCCGCACAGGGGATTGCGGAATCTAATTTTTTAGCGCGCGGCAAAGTAATTATTTGTAAATAAAGGCAAAGATATTTTAGCCTTAAAAAGCTGTTTTAGACGCGCACTCAACCGCGCGCATATTTTGAACGAATAGGAATTATGGATAGAAGAGGATTTTTTAAGACGGCCTTGGCCGCGTCGGCCGTTGCTGCAACATTAAAGCTCCGCGCGCAAACAGGCGTAAAAGATCCCCTGCGCGCTCGCGGACAACCTTTTGGCGGATTGGTGCAACGGGCTTAGAAATCTGCAAATAAAAAGCGGGCCAAAGGAGCGGCTCGGCGGGATAAAGTGCCCCGCATGCGACTTCATACACGGAAGAATCGGCGACGCCGTATATCCTTTTCTATGCGTTGCCAAGCGCCGCAAAGATTCCGATATGCTCGACTCCGGAATAATGCTCTACGACTGGATGGAAAACAACGTTTCCCAATCGGACGGCTCATGGATAAACGATTTTTCAAACCCGTGGAAGGGCACGAGCGTATTTGGGGCAATATCGCTCGGGGAAGGCATTAAAAATTGCGGCGAACTTTTCGCTTCAAGCCAATGCGCCTTTTATCAACTTACTTTTTTTGCGAAGCTCTTTTTTTAATTATAGAAATTTTACGCGCCGACTCGCCCTTCCATTGAGCTATCGTGGCAGAATGCGGTTGCGCATAAATAAAAAAAAGCGCTCGCAAGCCGCGGCAAGCCATGCGTATATAAATGTCTTTTTTATTCAAAATATGTCAATTTTTTCTTTTGCCTTGTTCTTATCTTTGAATAAAATATTTAAAAAAATTAATGCGTATGAAACGAAGGGACTATTTAAAACTTGCTGCGGGACTCCCCGCAATCGCAACATCGAAGGCAATGGCAATGCCGGCGGAAAATTCCGGGGGCAAGCCGAATGAAACGGTAAATTTCTCCGCGAACATTCCCGTGAAATACAACGTTGACGTATTTGTTGCCGGCGGCGGACCGGCCGGAATAGCCGCAATGGTTGCCGCGGCAGAAAGCGGGGCCGACGTCTATGCGGCGGAGAATCTTTCGTGCTTCGGAGGAATGGGAACTTCGGCCCTGGTTCCGCTTTTCATGCAAATGACGGACGGGATAAATTTTCTCGCCGCGGGATTCGGGTCGAGGGTCAGAGACGCTCTCAATTCGCAAAAATCTTTTAAAGGCGGCGCGCACGACATCGAGACGCTAAAACGCGTTTACGACGAGCTTGCCGAAAAATCCGGAGCAAAGTTTACATTCTGCACAAAAGTCATCGGAGTAAAGGCGTCGGAAGGGAAAATCGATTGCGCCATATGCTCGGGGCTTGGCGGCATATTTGCCGTAAAGGCAAAAGTGTTTATCGACGCGACAGGCAACGGCGACCTCGCCTACATGGCGGGCGCCAAATATGAAAAGGGCGATAAAAATGGGAAAATGATGCCGGGCTCGCTCTGCTCGACATGGTGCTCAATCGACTGGCAAAAATGGAGAAAAAACAGGCCCGATATGCCCCAGCCGCAGTCCTTCAAAGTAAAAGAGGCGTACGAAGCCGGCGTATTTTCTTTTTACGATCCGCACATGACAGGCATATTTGAAATTGGCGACGGCCTTGGCGGCGGAAACATAGGCCACGCTTTCGGAGTTGACGGCACGGACGAAGGCTCGGTCACGCGCGCGCTGCTGCATTGCAGAAAGTCTATGCGCGAATATAAAAACTACTACAACAAATACGTGCCGGGATTTGAGAACGCCAAGGTTGTATCCACGGGATCTGCAATGGGAATCCGCGAAACACGAAGGTTTGTGGGCGACTACACCCTAAATATTGACGACTATATGAAGCGCGCAGTTTTCGACGACGAAATCGGCCGCTACGCATATCCAATAGATATACACCCTTCAAGCTTTGACAAGGGAGAGCTTGAGCGCCACCGCCAAGAATTCGACAAGCTGTACAAATACGCAAAGGGCGAAAGCTACGGCATTCCGTACCGAATTTTGACACCAAAAGGATTCGACAATTTGTACACTGCCGGCAGATGCGCAAGCTCCGACGAACTTGTGCACGGTTCGATACGCGTCATGCCCGCATGCTTCATAATGGGCCAGGCAGCCGGCATCGGAGCGTCTATGGCGGCGGGGTCGAATGCGTCCGTGCACGAAATAGACGTAAGAACCCTTCAAGGGAAACTCGTAAAATTTGGGGCGTATCTTCCCAACTTCAAAGCTTAGGCAATAAAAAATTAATGCAAGATGCCCGCGCGTTAAGAAAGACCGCGGGCTTTTTGTTGTGTTATTAATTTATACACGGCGGCGAGTTTTCTTATTTAGCGGGCAATATAATTTTCTTTATGCATAGATTTGATTTAATGCAAAATCAACCAAAATTTCTAATTAGGGATAATAGAAAAAGCCAAATTTAACAGTTAAAATAAAAATATTTGTTTTTAAATTGAACTCATAGCGTCTCATATATAAAAAAGTTTTATTAACATTGAAGCGCTATATGAAAAATAAATCCTCAACTTTCTCCCACAAAAAATTCCACTTTGGCAATTTTCCCCGCCAATGTTTTTCCGTTTCCCTACTGCTGTTTTTCTCAGCGTTAGGCTTCTCACAAGCAAACGCCGAAGATATATACAACTCAACTTCCGACGCCGATTTTAGCCTAAACGACGGCTCAAGCTGGCGTGTTGGATCTTTTGACGGCGAAGCATACAATGGCGTAGTAAGCTCTTCTACAAACAACCTTAATATAAGCGTAAACGCAACATCCTCGGGCATTGGAGAGTTTTCGGAATATATTGTCGGCAACAACCTTAATTTTAACGTAGCATCTAATCCGCAAGGTGCGTGGGGCCATACATTTTATTTTAATCAAGGAGCATATTTTAGCGGCGATGTAAATTTTTCCTCTGTGCCCGGATATGTAATACAGATGAGGTTTGGCAATAAGACATTTAAGGTAGACGGCAATATTAGCTTAAATTCTCCATTAGTCATACACGCTGCGCAAGGGGCTTGGGAAGTAGGCGGAAATTTTGACATCAACAATACGCGGCTTTACCTTTCAGGGAATTCGACAAGCGGTTTTACAGTATGGGGCACTTTAAATCTAAGCACTGTAAACTCGTCGCTTGATTTCGCTAAACAAGACGGCGGCGGCTCCGGAAGCAAAAGCCGCATGATTGGCGGCATAAACGGCATAGGGCGGCTGCAAGTCGGATTGCCAAGTGTTGATACAACCGTAATATTGACAAACAACGGCACCGCCGAATTTAGCGGGAAGTACGCAACTCAAAACGGCGTGGGCGGCGCCCTGCACTTGAATATGAACGCAAATTCCGACACCGGCAAACAGATTATGCGCTTTCAAGAGTTTGCCGATTATAGCGACGAAAAAACCTTTAAGATGGCAGACTTGGGCAAGGTAACGGTAGAATGGGGCGAATTGAATGTCGGCATGCATTCCGCAATGAGCGCCAGCACTTTGACTGTTGTAGGGGAAAAGGCGATTTTCAGCTCCACTGGCTTGGACAGCGGCTCGGAAATCGGCACTACAAGGTTTTCATCTATTGATTTTCAAAGCGGCACGATACGCTTTGACCTTTCCGAAATGCAGGGCGACAGAATAGACGTCGCCGGCGGAGTCAATGTGCTCGACCCCACAAGGGGAACTTTCCTCGTAAATGTAGATCCCTACGACTTGGCAATGTGGCTTGAAGCCTCCGAAGTATCGTATCTCGACTATACTGTAATGTCTTTCGATGAGAATTCCTCCAACATAACAATAGACGTCCTCAATCAAATGCTCGTCGCAGAAGACGGGGTTGACGTAAAAGTTATTGAAGGAGATCTTGCGAACGGTTTGCTGACTCTCAGGGTGAGCGTGCCGGAGCCCTCGGCGATAGCCGCAATTATTGCGCTCGCCTCGCTTGGGCTTGCTATGCGCCGCAGAAAAATTTAGCAATTTTTAAAAAAAAGCGCGGAGAAATATTTTCCGCGCTTTTTTTTTGCGCCGATTTGCGGAGACTATTAGCTTGCTGTGCTAAAAAAATTTGCGGCACAGTCTTGCGCCGCAAAAAATATTTTAGCCCTCGGATATATTGAAAGCAATGCGCGGTTATAGAACGTCCGGATCCCAAGTTTCATAGCCAGTTCCGGAGCCGTTTACCTTCTTGCCAAGGTCTTTACCGTCCCCAAAATAGGCAGGATCATTCCACGACTCCGGCATTTCGCACCCGCTCAAAAAAAGCGCAGCCGCAGTTGCAATAAAAAAGAAAAATACTTTTGCGCATTTAATTTTCATCAAATAAAGAATCTACTAAAACCACAAAAAATTCAATACACAAATTACTCATTTGTCCGGTAGCATACCACGGACGATTCTCCGCCGGCAAACGCGCACAAAATTTTGCAAGCCGCGCCATATTTTATAAAAAATCGGCTTAACTTCCCATTTTTGGAAAAATCACTCTGATTGCGCGGCGCTCAAGCGCTCGCTGCACTCCTCCCATTCGCGGTAAAGTTTTTCTATCTTTGTTTTTAGCGCGTTGTACGCCTCTGTTGTAGAAGAGCATTGCGCGCCGCGCTTAAAAAAGTCGGGCTCGGACATCTCGGCCTCTATTTTGGCGACGTCCCCCTCGGCCGCAGCAATCTCCGCTTCTATGCGCTCGACGCTCTTTTTTAACGAAGATATTTCAGCCCGCTTTTTTGAAGCCTCCGCCTTGCGCTCCCAGTAAGCCGAGGCGCTTTTTTTAGGCGCGGGCGAATTTTTAAGATTCAGCCTGCCCTCGGATTTTATGCGCTCCACATACGAAGTCAGATTCCCGGGATAGACTTTTAAACCGCCAGGCCCCAACTCGTAAACCTTATCGACTATCGGATCGAGGAATGCCCTGTCGTGGCTCACTATAAGATATGTTCCGCGATACGAAGCGAGAGCTTGGGCGAGGATATTTTTTGAATTCATATCCAGATGGTTTGTCGGCTCATCAAGCAGCAGAAAATTAAAATCGCGCAAGAGCATTTTTGCGAGTGCAAGCCTGTTTTTTTCGCCGCCGGACAATACGCCCACCTTCTTAAGGACGTCGTCGCCCGTAAATAAGAAAGAGCCAAGCAACCCGCGCACTTCCCCCTTGCGCTCCATAGGAGCGGCTGACAGAGCCTCCTCCAATACGTCGTTCGACTTGTCGAGCTCCTCCGTCTGGTGCTGCGCAAAATACGACATTTTTACATTGAGCCCCAGTTTTACACTTCCCGCGTCAGGCTGCATAACGCCCGCTATGATTTTTGCGAGCGTCGTTTTCCCCGCCCCGTTTACGCCCACGAGCGCCGCTCTGTCGCCGCGCTCCAAACGCATCGAAACTCCGTTCAGAACTCTGTGCGCCCCGAACGATTTTTCCACGCCTTCGACGTCGAGAACAATCTGCCCCGTCCTCTCAGGCTCCGGAAATTTAAAATGTATCTCTTTTTCGTCCGACTCAACCTCTATGCGCTCGATTTTATCAAGCGCCTTAATCCTGCTTTGAACCTGCGCCGCCTTTGAGCTTTTATACCTGAAACGCTCGATAAATTTCTCCGTCTTTTCTATGCTGCGCCTTTGATTTTCCGCCGTATGTTCAAGCGTGCGCCTGCGCGCGGCGGACTCCGCCTCAAAGAAATCGTAATTGCCCGAATAGGAGTCCAGCCTGCCCTTTGAAAGGTGGAATGTGCGGTTTGTGAGGGCGTTTAGGAATGCCCTGTCGTGGCTTACGACCAATATCGAACCGGGATACGATTTCAAATAGTCTTCGAGCCACGCGACCGACTCAATATCGAGGTGGTTTGTAGGCTCGTCGAGCATCAGGAGAGTCGGCTCAGTCAGCAGCAGTTTTGCGAGCGCAACGCGCATCTGCCAACCCCCGGAAAATTCCGAGCACGGCCGCGCCATATCGGCCATTTTAAAGCCGAGCCCCATAAGCACCGTCTCGACCCTCGAACGCAATTTAGATTCTTCCGCGTCTTCAAGCCTGTGCCTGATTTCCCCCATTTCAAGGAGGGCGTCCGAATATTCAGCCGAGGACGGGCTTGCGGTGCGTATAACTTCGTCGGCCTGCGCGAGTTTTTCCCGAAGCGCCAATATGCTTTCAAAGGCCGATTCCGCCTCCTCAAAAAGCGGCCTCTGCGCGCTTACGACGAGCTCCTGCGGCAAATACCCGATGGTTGCGTATTTTGGTTTGAGAATGCTTCCGGAATCGGGAGATTCGGCGCCCGCAAGGATTTTGAGGAGCGTGGTTTTCCCCGCCCCGTTGGAGCCGACAAGTCCTATTCTGTCGCCCTTGTTTATCACGGCCGACACATTGTCGAATATAGTCCTCGCTCCGTACGAGAGCCTCAATTCCCTTATCTCAATCATAAAAACAAGCGGCGCAGTCCGCCTAAAATTAAAAAAACTGTTAAAGCAAAAATGGGCCGCCTATTAAAGATAAAAAATCTTATTAAAATCGGCTTGCAGGCAAAATTGCGCCTCGCGCGATATCGGCACATATTGCCGGCAAACACTTTATCCGCAAAATACTCCATTCATGGCAGCCTTCCCCGCTCCAAAAAAAACGGCAAAATCCGAGAGGATATTGCCGTATTCTTTTTTGGGAAGATATTTTTATTTGAGGTTTTTAATGAGTATTTCCTCCATAACAGCATATCCGTCGGGAGTCGGGTGTATGCCGTCGTTGGCGTACTTTTTCGGAAGGCCGTCTTTGTCGTCAACGAGCTTCGTAAAATAATCGACGTATATTACGGAATTTTTTTCGCAGTAGTCTTTGAGCATTTCGTTTAGCTTTTTGACCATCGGAACGGGCTTTATCTCCTTGCGCCACGGATATTTGTTTGCGGGCAAAATAGAGCATACCACCGGCACTACGCCGTTTGCCTTTGCGATTTCCACCATAGACACAATGTTGCCGAATATGTTTTCAACGCTAATGTATCCCTGATTCTGGGCGATGTCGTTTGTTCCAGCGAGAATCGCAACATACTTGGGTTTTAGGTCGAGCACGTCGCGGCGGAATCTCACCAACATTTGCGACGTCACTTGCCCGCTTA
>ENA-ORMS01002832-ORMS01002832.1-human-gut-metagenome-genome-assembly--contig:-NODE-2832-length-11876-cov-3.033415_pt1 | contig 11876 bp, 9 predicted proteins | sample MGYA00242104_ERZ508997 | MGnify/ENA primary metagenome ERZ508997 (study PRJEB26280, sample SAMEA2338704) | human gut metagenome | biome: human gut; feature: human-associated habitat; material: faeces... | reverse complement strand
TGTAGCCGGTCTTAATGCGGGTGATAAGGAATTGAAACTTACTCTCAAACTTCCCATGTTTGCCGGCAAACAAGTAACGTACTACAACGACCGTCCCGCAAAAGGCGGGGCACTTCCGCAGGGACAAATGCAGAAGTTGAAAGTCAATACCAAGGGCGAGGCAAAAGTTGTCATTCAGCCTCAGGGCGGTTTGCTATTGCAGTAAAAATGTTAGTATTCTCAAAAACAGCAAGACCATGAAAACCGCATTGCTTTCGGCTTTATTTGCCGGTATTGTTTGTTGTGCGCTGCACGCAGAGAGCACAAAAGTTTCCTCGCCTGACGGAAAACTTGTCGTGGAAGTCAATGATGACGGCGGCAGAGCCAATTATTCCGTACAGTATGAGAGTAAGAAATTTCTTGATGCTTCGCGCCTTGGCGTGTTTGCCAATGTGGGCGACTTCACACAGGGATTGAAGCTAACGGGTTCTTCGTTTTCAAAGATTGACGAGACCTACGCAATGACGCGCATAAAATGTTCTGAAATACATTATGTGGCAAACAGCATGAAACTCGATTTCGTCAACGCCAAAAACCAGAAGATGACGATTACATTCAATGTTTCGGACAACGATATTGCTTTCCGCTATTCGTTTCCCATAACCGGCACATGGTACAGCATACGTATTGACCGCGAAGCCACGTCTTTCAACATTCCCGAGCGTTCCACATCGTTCGTGGCTCCGTTAAGTCCCGCCGAAACAGGCTGGTGTCGCGCCACGCCTGCGTATGAAGAAAAATTTTCACTTGATGCTCCGCTCAACAGAAGGTCGCAATACGGCGAGGGATACGCTTTCCCTGCTCTCTTTCGCATAGGCAATGACGGCTGGATGCTTCTTGGTGAAACCGGCACCGACAGTGATTATGCAGGATGTTCGCTTTCCGAATATGTTCCGGGCGAAGGCTACAGAATCACGTTCCCTTTGCCGGGACAGGGAAGCGGTCTCGGTTCTTCGGCATGCGGTTTCTCGCTTCCAGGAAGCACTCCGTGGCGAACCATAACCGTAGGTTCCACGCTCAAACCCATTGTCGAAACCACCATTCCCTATGACGTGGTGAAACCTCTCTATGAGCCGTCTCAAACATATAAGCCCGGTCGCTATGTGTGGAGTTGGATTAACTGGCAGGACCCTTCAATCAATTGCGAAGACCAGAAACTATTCATAGATATGGCTGCAACCATGGGATATGAGTATAATCTTATTGACGCCAACTGGGAACGCGATGAGAAGATTGGGCGTAAGCGCATGACCGAGCTTAGCAGTTACGCCATTTCCAAAGGAGTTCGCCTTATTCTCTGGTATAGTTCCAACGGACACATAAACGATACCCACGAAGGACCGCGAAATCTCATGGACAAAGGGTATATTCGCCGCCGCGAGATGAAATGGCTTAAAGACATAGGAGTAGCGGGAATAAAGGTCGATTATTTCGGGTGCGACAAGCAGGAAACCATGAAACTTTATGAGGACATTCTTGCCGATGCCAATGATTTTGGAATTTTTGTGATATTCCACGGATGCACGTTGCCCCGTGGTTGGGAAAGAATGTACCCGAATTTCATTTCTTCCGAAGCTGTAAGGGCTTCCGAAAACGTTTATTTCAACGACGAAAGCGCAAAGAGCGAGGCGCAAGAGCTTGCCACGTTCGCTTTTACCCGAAATGCCGTTGCGGCAATGGACTACGGGGGTACTCTTCTCAACAAACACATGTCGCGCGACAATAAAAGCCGCCATGCACGCCACACTTCGGATATACTCGAAATAGCAGCCGCCATTTTCACCCAGACCGAGGTGCAGTGTATAGGCATGATGCCCAACAATCTTGAGGAACTTCCGCAGTTTGAACTCGATTTGCTCAAGGAAATTCCCACTGCGTGGGATGAAACACGCTTCATAGACGGCTATCCCGGCAAGTATTTCGTTGTGGCACGCCGCAGCGGAAGCAACTGGTACGTTGCAGGACTCAATGCAGAGGAAAAGGAATTGAAATTAACGCTCAGTCTGCCCATGCTTGCAGGAAAACAGGTGAGCTATTACAATGACAGCCCCGCCAAGAACGGTTCTCTGCCGCAGGGTCGGATGCAAAAACTGAAAGTAAACGCCAAAGGCGAAGCAAAAGTGGTTATCCGGTCCGGCGGAGGTCTGGTGTTGAAATAATCGTGGGCGCAATCCCCGCATTTCCAATGCGCGAGACGCTGCAAAAACGCCTCAAAAATCGGCTTTTGTAAGTTGTTGTAAAACATGTACTTGGAAACGCCAAAAATACAAGGCATTTATTTTGAAATATAAGGCACTTATTTTAAAATATGTGCCTTGTATTTTTTATGACAAGGCTTATGTTTTTTCCGACATATTGAAATACTCTTCATCGTTGCCGTTTTTCGAGATTTTGTTACCCGTATGCGCCGTGTTTTTTGCCACAAATCAATGTTGCTTTGCCCACTTTGATTTCCCCTGTATCTTGCTTTTGGGCGCGTTCGCGAAAAAGTCTTAACTTTGCACCGCAAACGTAAAAATAATTTGAAGCATGAAAACGCGGGTCTTCGGATTTTTCATTTGTATGTGCGTCATGATGTGCGGGGTGTTTACTTCGTGCAAGGAAAAGCCCATGGGTGTTGACGAAATTTACAAGAACGATGCATCGGGAGTGGTTTTAATAATGAACAGGTTTTACTACACTATAAACATAGGCGGAAGTGTGCTTTATTTCACCGGTGTGGGCGAGGACGGAAGCCTTACAAACTTAACCGACAACCTTGCGGAGATCACCCGAAACTCTGCCGTGGCTTTCGGAACGGGCTTTTTTATTTCGCGAGACGGAAACATTCTTACCAACCGCCATGTGGTGCGCCCCGAAATAGACAAGGATGTTATTCGCCGGGCTCTCGGCAATCAGATTGTTAAGATCAGGAGCTTGTTTGCGGCTATGCGCGATGCTGCCGAGGAACAATATAGCGAGGCTTACTATCAGGGTTTGTACAGCGATGTGGATAACAGCGAACAACTTGAAGAACTTAGAGAAAACATGGAGGAATATGACCGAAATGTGGCAATGCTTGAAAATATAGACCTGTCGGAAATAAGAATAACCGCCTCAAGCCAGGTGGGAATTGCCTATAACGGCGACCAAGTGTCGTCTGCGCGAGATTTTTCCGCCTGCACCGTAACGAGAGTGTCGGGCATTGACGATGTGGACCTGGCTCTCATAAGGCTCAACAGCAAGAAAACTCCCAAGGGATGCTATATTTTCCACTTTGCAAGCGGAACGAAAGGCAAGCGAACGCTTCTTGAGACTTATTGGCAGAGAATGCGCCGCGACTATAAGGGACGAAAGTTGAAAGCCGGCACTCAACTTTGCATGATAGGCTTTAATCACGGACCGCAGTTGGCTCAAACTTATCGCGGATTGAAGTCCCAGATAACCGAGGGCAGTCTTCTTCAAGACCCTGACGAATATCGGTTGATGTATTCCATACCTGTGCTTCACGGTTCGAGCGGAAGTCCGGTGCTGAATATGTATGGCGATGTAGTGGGAGTGAATTTTGCAAAACTTCAGGGCACTACTTCTTTTAATTTCGGCATTCCGCTAAAAAGAATTAAGGAATTTCTCGGAATGGAATAGTATGCATCCCGTCCGAACGGGCATGCAAGACTTGATTTTCGGGACGTTTTTGAAGGCGTTCGCAGTGTTGAAAAAAAACATAAGGCTTGTTGTAAAAAATACAAGCCATATATTTTAAAATACAAGGCACTTATTTTAAAATAAGTGCCTTGTATTTTTCGCAAAAAATCACGCCTGATTTTCAACGACTTGCAAAGGGTGAAAAATATGCCGTTTTCCGCCGCTATTTCCGGGTCTTTTTATAAATGTATCACGCAAAAACAAGTTTCCGAAGCAAACACTTATTGCTTCGGAAACTTATTTATATATATTATTAAATTATAGCAGGAATACAAGGCTTATGCCTCTTTTTTCGCGGTTCAAACCATTACAAGTCTGCTTCGATATTTTCCAAATCCTTGCGGAACGATTTATCTGTGCTTATACGATGCTCCACAACTGAACAAGAATGAAGAACAGTGGAATGGTCGCGTTTCCCAATAACACTTCCTATTCGCGAATACGATATTCCGGTGTGCTTTTGCACAAGATACATAGCCACTTGTCTGGCTTGCGTGATGCGTTGTTTGCGAGAGACAGAACAAATTTCCTTTGTGCTGACTTCGTAAAACTTTCCAACCTTGTCCAAAATGCTTTCCACCGTGATATTCTTGTCTTTCTGCTTTACGGAACGCGCCACAACTCGTCTGGTAAGCTCCATATCAACATCGGAATCATAAACCACAGAATATGCAAGTATTGCATTTACAACACCTTCAAGATCACGAATATTCTCCGAGGCATTGGCTGAAATATATTCCACAACTTCTTTTGGGAAACTCAAGCCATTGCTTTTTATTTTGCTCAAGAGTATTTTCTTTGCCAGTTTAGCATCGGGTTTGGGCAGTTCTGTAACCAATCCCCACTTGAACCTGGTGAGCAGTCTCTCTTCCACTCCATCCAATTCCACCGGTGGGCGGTCGCTTGTCATTATAAGTTGGTGATGAGTCTGCTGCAAGTGATTGAAAATATGGAAAAATGCTTCCTGCGTAGCTTTCTTGGTTTCTCCGGCAAGCTCCTGTATGTCATCAATAATCAAAACGTCAATGCCCTGATAGAAATTGATGAAATCGTTTCGTTTGTTTTGACGCGAGGCATCGCCATATTGCACCATGAAAAGGTGTGCCGACACGTACAAAACTCGTGTGGAAGGATTCTGGCTCTTTATACGATTACCTATAGCATTTACAAGATGGGTCTTTCCCACACCCGATTTTCCGAATATAAAGAAAGGATTGAAAGTCATCTGTCCGGGATTATCGGCTATGGACATGCCTATGCTTCGCGCCAGTTTGTTTGATGAGCCTTCTATGAAATTATCAAATGTATAATCGGGATTCAAACGAGAATCCAACTGTGGCGAAGACTTACTAACAATGCCGTCAATTAATTTGGGGCTCTTGTTACCGTTATACTCTGCCTCTGCCCTTTCTTTAGTAGAAGATACCGTCTTTTCAATATATCCGTCTCCTGAATCGACAACAACATTATAAACAATGCCTATACCGTTGCCAAATTCATGCTGTATGGCAGAACGGAGAATCTTTATGTAATGCTCTTCTATATATTCGCAAAAGAAATTGGTAGGTACTCGAAGCACTGCCTGCTTGTTCTTGATGCCTTCAAAAACAATAGGACCAAACCATGTAGAGAAAGGTTTTTCCCCTACATTATTACAGATGAATTCAAGACATCTGTTCCACTTTTCTTTATTATCAAGCATCACAATTCATTCAATTTTACACAGACACAAGACATCAGGTTAAACCCAATCGTGTATTTCGGATTGTAAACAACAAAACAATTATATGTTATGCGGTTTTGTATGCGGTTTACATACACCCTTTTTCCTACAGAAAGAGACCTTTTTCAAATGTCTATGCAAAGATGAGAAAAAAAAACGTTGTGGGCAATGCTGTAATAGAATTTGCTGTTACTAAAAAACATAACACGCTTATAATATATTATTTACCAAAAGGCATAACAACGGAATGCTCCCTATGTCAAAGCAAATAGAACAAACGATTTTACAACTTCTACAGCTTCATAAAGGTTCACAAAAAATTTTCGATTGTATTTGGCAACTCCTTTTTTTAGACATACTTAAAAGCAGAATTAAGTAGATTCGGATTTTTCTTGTTATTCTTGGTAATTTTTATAATGATTACAAATTTCAAAACAAGTATATAATTCCCGAAGTTCATAACAAAAAGTTCTAAGTGCTTTGTTCTTTCGGATGAAAGGCATAACTTTGCATGCGGATGTTTATACAAAACACGGATATTGTAGGATAAAACGCCGACAAATACTATTTGTTCCAAAAGGCGTACACTTTTATTGTGCGAATACAGGCATGTACTCGCAAAGTTACTTTATACACAAAAAATTATCCTACAATAATGAAAGAAAATACAATAGAAGATTTTAATTTCAAACTAATTTGCGAATATTTCTCCTTAATACCGAGACAAGGACCGGGGAACGAACAGACAACATTAAAGGCGTTGTCATTCATAAATGATAACTTCGACGAAACATCTCGCATCATAGACATTGGCTGCGGAACAGGAATGCAAACCATTACACTTGCTCAAAATATTAATGGAAATATTGAAGCTATAGATTTGTTTCCCCGTTTCATAGAAATGCTAAATAAACGCTTAGAACAAATGAATCTGCAAAACAGATGTAAAGCAATTGTTGGAGATATGACCAAATTGCAAATACAAGAAGAATCCGCAGATCTAATTTGGAGTGAAGGCGCAATATATAATATAGGTTTCAAAAAAGGTTTGCATAAGTGGCGCAGATTTCTGAAGCGAGGAGGATATATTGCAGTTTCCGAAGTAATATGGTTCACCGAGCAAAGACAAAAAGAGGTTGAAGATTTTTGGAAAGTGTACCCCGAAATTGATACAATGGGCAACAAGATAAAGCAAATGGAGAACGAGGGGTACGAAACAGTCGCTGTTTTTCGCATTCCCGACTGTTGCTGGACTACATCTTTCTATGCTCCTCAGAAGAAAGCTCGCGAAATAATCATGCGAAAATATCCTCAGAACGAATGTGTTCAAAATCTTGTGAATTGCATGAAACACGAAGAGGAAATCTTCAATCGTTATCACAAATACTATGGTTATGCTTTCTTTATAGGAAGAAAACTATAATCCTCGCGGGCTTTTACGCCCATTAATTAAAGAAGTTGACCTTTCTTACGGCAAAAATTTGCTCGGCAAGGGTCAACTTCTTTTTTTGATCAAATTATTTCAAAACCAAAACTCTTGTTCATCAATTCCAATGCAGGACTTTCTGTCAAAAGTCTCTTAAATTCTTCCACAGGATCTATTGTCTCATCATAAGTTTCGTCTGCTTTGAAATCTATTTCAGGTTTCAGATAGCCGATATTATTACACAAATATTGCAACAAGCCGGAAGATATTTCCTGCATGAATTTAACGACTTGCTGATTCTCGCAAACAACTTCTATAACACCGTCCTCTTTATATTTTGGTTTCATTGCTCTCATACGCGCAGCCACATCATTATAAAAATCAGGGAGCGTGTCGGCATAAGCGAGCCATTCTTTCAAAAGTTTTCCCTCATCGCGCGAATCAAAAACTATTTTCTTTCCAATTGGTTCTTCTTGCTCTATAACAGGTCTCGCTTCTTCTTTAATCTCTGTCGGTTTGTTTCCTATTCCACCCTTTATATAAGAAATGGAAGTTATATTCAATTTCGACGCAGAAGCATTTGCCTTGTTCTCTTCCTTTATATTTTCCTGTCGGTGCGGCTCCTCTTTGCTTGGATTTGCCGTACCTTCGGAATTATTCCCACTATTTGAAACTTTATAAGACGCAGAATTATCCGCAACCTTTTCTGATTGTGTCGCAGGTTTCGAGAAAATCGGTTTTAGCTGCGATTTTTTCTTTTTCGCATGATGATCGGAGTCATCATCTGCCTGAACTGCCTCAATAAGCGTGATTTCTACAAGAAGTTGTTTATTGCGGCTGTTACGATAGTTCAAACTACAATCGTTGCAAAGCCTCATTACCTTATAAAGTTGCTTGGCACTGCATTTTTGAGCTTGCGCACGATATTGTTCCGCCGTTTGTTTCGAAACTTGAAGCAAAGGCATAGTTCTTTCATCGGAAGCCAACATCAAATTACGAGTATGCCTACCAAGACCATCTATAAAATCACGTCCGTCAAAGCCACGCGAAGAAATTTCATTGAAGTCTATTAGCACCTGAGGTATATTTCTTGCTATTATACTGTCATATATTTTGAAATATGCCGAATAGTCCAGCATATTCATATTCTTTATAACCTGACCATAAGAGATATTTCCATTAGTAAAGACTGCCTGCTGATCGAATAAAGACAAAGCGTCTCTCATACCGCCGTCTGCTTTTTCAGCAATAACTCGCAGAGCGTCCTCTTCGTATGTTATTCCTTCCTTTTTGGCAATCTTTTCCAACTGATAAAGAATATCCTCTACTTCTATCCGCTTGAAATCATAAATCTGGCAACGGCTTAAAATCGTAGGAATAATCTTTTGTTTTTCAGTTGTCGCCAAAATAAAAATAGCATACGAAGGCGGTTCTTCCAAAGTTTTCAGAAAGGCATTGAATGCGCCGGAAGAGAGCATATGAACCTCGTCTATGATAAAAACCTTATAGCGTCCCATTTGAGGAGGTATCTGAACCTGATCAATTAGGTTTCTTATATTGTCAACAGAGTTATTTGACGCTGCATCTATCTCGTGAACATTCAAACTCCTCCCTTCGTTAAAGGAAATACAACTATCGCAAGTATTGCAAGCCTCGCCGTTTGAATCAAGATGTTCGCAATTTATTGTTTTTGCGAATATACGGGCACATGTGGTCTTACCTACGCCTCGCGGACCGCAGAAAAGATAAGAATGCGCGAGTTTTCCGCTTCTTCTTGCTCCTATAAGAGTTGTGGTAAGAGCTTTCTGCCCCACTACATCATCAAAACATTGCGGACGATACTTTATTGCTGATACTACGTAATCGCTCATATTTTTCTTTTTATTATTTCAGTTCTCAAAATGCGCCGGCTATTTTTGCTTCCAAGTCTGCTTGTGATGTGCATAACACATCACGCGGTTTGCTTCCCACTTGCGGTCCTACTATTCCGGCTTTTTCCAACTGGTCCATTATCCTGCCGGCACGGTTATATCCAATGGAGAATTTGCGCTGTATGAAAGACGTTGAGCCGACACCCGATTCCACTACGGCATTTGCAGCATCCGTAAAAAGCGGATCTATATGAACCGGCTCATCACTCGTAAAACCGGAACCGAATGAACTTCCTTCGGGCAATGGCACTTCAGGAAGTTCGAAGGGAGCAGGATAGCCCTGCTGTGCCGCAATATAATTTGTAATGTCCTCCACTTCGGGCGTATCAACAAAGGCACACTGCACGCGAACCGGCTCTCCACCCGTGTGGAATAGCATATCGCCTCTACCAATCAGCCTGTTTGCACCCGTACGGTCTATAATTGTTCGCGAATCCACCGCTTGCGCCACCTTGAATGCGATACGTGCAGGAAAATTCGCCTTGATTGTTCCCGTTATTATGTTTGCCGTAGGTCTTTGGGTGGCAATTATCATATGTATTCCCACAGCACGAGCCAACTGTGCTATACGCGCAATAGGAGTTTCCACATTCTTGCCCGCAGTCATAATCAAATCGGCAAATTCATCAACTATTACCACTATATAAGGCAAGAACCTGTGCCCTTTCTCGGGATTAAGTTTTCTTTCACAGAAACGCTTGTTATATTCTTTTATATTGCGCACTCTTGCCTTTTTCAAAAGCAAATAACGAGTGTCCATTTCCTTGCACAAACTGTTAAGGGCATAGACCACTCTGTCAACATCCGTGATGACAACCTCGTCATTATTGTCAGGAACCTTGGCAAGAAAATGATTTTCCAATGTAGAATAAATGCTAAGCTCCACTTTCTTGGGATCTACGAGAACCAGCTTCAGTTCTGCCGGATGTTTTGTATAAAGAAGCGAAGTAATTATGGCATTTAGTCCCACGGATTTACCTTGCCCCGTTGCTCCCGCCACAAGAAGGTGAGGCATTTTGGCAAGGTCGAACATGAAAGGTTCGTTGGTTATCGTTTTTCCTATCACAACTGGGAGTTCGGCTTTGAAATTGCGGAATTTTTCGGTATTTACCACACTTTCCATTGACACGGTTTGAGGTTTTTTGTTCGGAACCTCAATACCCACAGTTGTCTTACCCGGTATCGGTGCAATAATACGTATTCCAAGCGCACCGAGAGAACGTGCTATGTCTTCTTCCAATGTTCTGATTTTGGCAATCCTTACTCCCGATGCAGGGGTTACTTCATATAATGTTACCGTTGGTCCTACGGTGGCCGTTATCTCGGTTATTTCCACACCAAAGGTTGAAAGTGTGTTGCGTATGAGTTCTTCGTTTGCCAATTTCTCCGACTCCGAAACAGAAAAGCCTCCGTTATCGTAGTGTTTCAATAAATTTAGCGGAGGAAACTTGTAATGTTCCAAATCCTTTCGCGGGTCATACAAATCCTGCGAATCTTCGACGGTTACAACATTGTTTCCCCCCGGTTCTTCCTCCTCATGGTTTTCTTGCAGCTCCTCTTCTGCAATTTCTTCCGGCTCGGCGGTAGAAACATTATCCTCCGGGGCTGCTTCTTTTGCGGTCTCAATCTTTTCCACAACCTCAGGTTCGTTCACCTGTTCGTTTTCTTCCACTGTTTCATTTTCTTTTTCCACATCATCCACGTTCTTGCGGAATCTCAATTTGCCAAACGATTTTTTAATCAGTCTTACGGTCTCGTCCGAAAGGTAAATAAAATAAATTATAGCCGTTACGAATATAGTGAGAAACGTTCCGGGTTTTCCTATCTTCAGAATCAATGCATCGCAAATAAATTGTCCGTGTTTTCCACCAGGCAAAAAGAACAAACTGTTTAATAAATTGTCCGGGATGAAGAACTGAATTGCCACAGAAAACCATATCATCAAAAAAGCGAAGTTTGCAAACCATTTCCACAGCCTCACTTTTCCCACTTTCATCAATTTCAGAGATACCATTAAAAAGAAAATGGGAATCAGAATTGAAGAAACGCCAAAGCATTTGTTTATGAAATAGTTCGAAAGCGTTGCTCCAAACATTCCACCCCAATTTCCTGCGTCTCTGGCAGTTTCACTCGTACTTTCTATAAGACTTTGGTCCATAGGACCCGTAAAATAAAACGACACAAAAGATATAATTGTGTAAAGGGAGAACAGCAGAACCACAAGTCCCACTACAAACCGTAAATTTTCGCTACTCAACAATTCCTTACCTTCGCGAATTGCTTCTTTTGCCGCAATATCAGAGGTAGCCTTCTTGGATGTTTTCTTTTTTGATGCCATAAACCATTTATCAGAAACGCAAAGTTAATGAAATTTACAATGCTTCTTAAATAATGCACCATACTTTTTTGCCGGACCACAGGAAGCAACGCTCCGCTACTGCGCTTTTTTCTCCCCAACTTCGCACAAAAACATGTTTATTTCCGGTTGCATAAAATTGCATATGCACACACGCAAAAAAACATAAGGCACTTCGTGAAAAATACAAGGCACATATTTGAAAATATAAGGCACTTGTTTCAAAATATATGGCTTGTATTTTTGACGAAGTTAAATATATGAATGACAATAAGTTATACAAATGTTCGGAAATTGCTCTGATTGCTATGAAAATCAGGGAGTTATGTGCGAAATTTGAGTTGTGGCGCATAAAGGGTGGGGAAGTGCGACCGCGAGAACCTGTATTGAATAAAATGTGAATATTATGATGTGGTATTCGTTCTCTTTGCATGCTCCGATAACAACTGACGCAGTTTTTCAAACCCATGGCAGCCTGATTTTGCCGTGTTGGTTGCCTGTTAGCCGGAACCCCTTTGGCTGTACAACGGGTAAGTTTTGCAATATTAGCGATGAGGCACACCGGAAGTTGCACTTAAATCGCTATATTTGTAAAGGAAATGAAATTAAAAACCTATAATAAACGATGAATCGAAAAATCAAATTTCTGCTTGCGGCAGTGTTTTTGGCAGTTCTCCCTGTTGCCGTATGGGCTGACGGAATAGCCATAACCCACGG
>ENA-ORMS01002830-ORMS01002830.1-human-gut-metagenome-genome-assembly--contig:-NODE-2830-length-11881-cov-3.785895_pt1 | contig 11881 bp, 20 predicted proteins | sample MGYA00242104_ERZ508997 | MGnify/ENA primary metagenome ERZ508997 (study PRJEB26280, sample SAMEA2338704) | human gut metagenome | biome: human gut; feature: human-associated habitat; material: faeces... | reverse complement strand
AGTTCCGGCACTAATAATAAGTGGAACGAATGATTTATGTACACCATTAGTTGCCAAAACTATGTATGATGGAATTAAAAATGCAAAATGGCATTTAATGCCAGAATGTCGTCATATGTGTTTTGTGGATGATCATGATACATATTGTCACAATTTAGAGGATTGGTTAGCGTCTGTTGATTAAAAACAGATGCTTTTTTACATGTTTTGAAAAAATAGGTGTATTTTTATTGTTTAAAACAATATTTGTGACCCACTGACATCAGTTGTCACAGTTATTTTTTGGAAACAGTTAAAAAAATAAAAAATTAAACGTGTTAAAACACGATAAATAAGGGCTTTAAAAGAATTATTAAATTTTTTTAATTTAGGGGTTGAATGCATGAAATATATGTGTTAGAATACAGGAGCTTGCGATGAAGTGCGAGGTTGCTGACCCACTGAGAACCGTTGTCATGGGTGTGGCCAGGTAATTCGCATGGAGCATGTTTATCTAGAATAAACGAAAGGAGTTAAACATGGCAAAAAATACTATGAGAATTCGCTTAAAGGCGTATGAGCACAGAATCTTAGATGATAGTGCAAAGAAAATTGTCGAAGCTGCGACAAAACACGGAGCTAAAAAGGTTGTAGGACCAGTTCCATTACCTACTGAAAAACAGGTAGTAACAATTCTTCGTGCGGTTCACAAATACAAAGATTCACGTGAACAATTTGAAATTCGTACGCACAAGCGTTTGATTGAGATTGTTGCACCAAACAAGGAAACGATCGATTCTTTACAAAGACTTGAACTTCCTAGCGGTGTCGACATCGAAATTAAACTTTAATGGAGGTGTCAATGATGAAAGGACTATTAGGAAGAAAATTAGGAATGACACAAGTCTTCACTGAAGATGGTGTATTGATTCCGGTAACTGTAGTTGAAGTAACACCAAACGTTGTTTTACAAAAGAAAACAGTTGAAACAGATGGTTACAACGCAGTTCAATTAGGATTTGAAGAAATCAAAGAAAAACGCACAACTAAAGCAAACATCGGACACTGTAAAAAAGCAAATACAAGTCCAAAGCGTTTCATTAAGGAAGTGCGCGATTGCGACATGGATGTAAATGTTGGCGATTTAGTTAATGTTGATATCTTTGCTGCAGGAGAAACAGTAGATGTAATCGGTACAAGTAAAGGTAAAGGTTACAATGGTACAATCGTTCGTAACAATGCTCACCAAGGTCCAAAGACTCACGGTGGATCTAAGAACATTCGTCACATCGGTTCATTAGCTACAAACGGTATTACTTCACGTCAAGGACGTATTATGAAGGGTACTATCATGGCTGGTCAAGAAGGTGGATATACTACTACAAATCAAAACTTGACAGTTATTAAAGTTGATACAGAAAACAACTATATGTTAATTAAAGGTAACGTTCCTGGACCTAGAAAAGGTTGCGTAATGGTACGTACTGCTAAAACTAGCAAGGGAGATAAAGAACCTGTTACTTTAGTTGACTATACTGCAAATAAGGAGGTTCAATAATGGCTACTATCGACGTAATTAACCAAGCTGGTGCAGTTGTTGGTTCAATCGAATTGAACGACGCTGTTTTCGGAATTGAACCACACCAACAGGCTATGTATGATGCATTAGTAATGCAAATGGCAAGCCGTCGTCAAGGAACTGCTGACACTAAGGGTCGTAGCGAAGTTTCTGGTGGTGGACGCAAGCCTTACCGTCAAAAAGGTACAGGACGTGCTCGTCAAGGTTCTATCCGTGCTACTCAATTTAGAGGTGGTGGAACTGTATTCGGAGCTACTCCACGTAACTATGCATACCGCATTAATAAAAAAGTTCGCCGTTTAGCAGTTAAATCTGCATTGAGCGAAAAAGTTCAAGAAACAGCATTCAGCGTTTTGGATAAATTTGAAATTGCTGAACCAAAAACAAAAACATTTGTTTCAATTATTGAAGCTATCCAAGCGCCTAAGAAAACATTGTTTGTTGTTGCAGATAGCGAAGATGCAACAAACGTTTACTTATCAGCACGTAATATTGCTGGAGCTACAGTAATGTCTGCTTCTGCAATCAACACTTATGATTTAGTAAATGCAAACAAAGTTGTTATGACAAGCGCTGCCGTAAAACAAGTTGAGGAGGCATTGGCATAATGAAAGATTACAGAGACGTAATTATCCGCCCAATCATCACTGAAGCAACTATGAAGATGATGGCTGAAGATAACAAAGTAACTTTTGAAGTAGTTAAGGGTGTTAGCAAAATTGAAATTGCTAAAGCCGTTGAAGCTGCATTCAATGTAGAAGTTGTAAAAGTAAATACAATGAACTGCAAACCAAAAACAAAACGTGTAGGTCGTTATGTTGGAAAAACAAGCGCTGTACACAAAGCTATTGTAAAAATTAAAGAAGGACAAACAATCGAATTGTTCGGTTCTGAAGAATAATCAGGGAGAAGACGCTATTTCCTGAATAAATATTGCGATAAGGAGGAAAATTAAGTTTATGCCAATTAAGAAGTATAAACCAATGACACCTGGACGTCGTGGAATGACAACTTTGGCTAAAGATGAAATCACAACATCTAAACCAGAAAAGAGTTTGTTAGCTCCATTGAAATCTAAAGGTGGAAGAAACAACACAGGACGTATTACTACACGTCACCAAGGTTCTGGTCACAAAAGAACTTACCGTATCATCGATTTCAAACGTAACAAAGACAACGTGCCTGCACGTGTTGCTACAATCGAATACGATCCAAACCGTTCAGCAAACATTGCATTGTTAAACTATGCTGATGGTGAAAAACGTTATATCATCGCTCCAAAAGATTTGAAGGTTGGTATGACAGTTGTATCAGGAACAGAAACAGATATCAAAATTGGTAACTGCTGCGAAATGAGAAACATGCCTGAAGGTACATTCATTCACAACGTTGAATTGAAACCTGGTAAAGGTGGACAGATGGCTCGTAGTGCTGGATGTTCAGCTCAGATCTTAGGTATTGAAGAAAAATATGTAACTTTACGTTTAGCTTCTGGTGAAGTTCGTAAAGTATTGGCTAACTGCCGTGCTACTGTAGGTACAGTTGGTAATGAAGATTACAGCTTAGTTAACTATGGTAAAGCAGGACGTAACCGTTGGAGAGGTATTCGCCCAACTGTTCGTGGTTCTGTAATGAACCCTAATGATCACCCTCATGGTGGTGGTGAAGGACGTACACCTATCGGACGTAAATCACCAATGACTCCTTGGGGTAAAAAAGCATTGGGTGTTAAAACTCGTCGTAACAAGAAGGCTAGTACAAAATTAATTGTACGTCGTCGTAATGGTAAGTAGGCAAGGAGGTAAGATACAATGAGTCGTAGTTTGAAAAAAGGACCTTTCTGTGATGACCATTTGATGAAAAAGGTTGTTGCATTAAACGAAGCCGAAAAAAAAGAAGTTATTAAAACTTGGAGCCGTCGTTCTACAATCTTCCCTCAATTTGTTGAACACACATTTGCCGTTTATAACGGTAAGGAACATGTTCCTGTTTATGTAACAGAAGACATGGTTGGACACAAATTAGGTGAATTCGTTCCAACACGTAAATACACTGGTCATGGATCAGATGATAAGAAATCTAGATAGTAGGAGGAGAAGAAATGGAAGTAAAAGCTACCGCAAAAACTCTACGTATTCAACCTCGTAAAGCAAGACTAGTCTTAGACTTGATCCGTGGAAAAGACGTAGAAGAAGCAGCTGCTATTTTGAAATTCTTACCTAACAAAGGTGGATACCTTGTTGGTAAAGTATTACACTCAGCTGTTGCTAACGCAGTTAACAATAACGATTTAGATGAAAGCAAGTTATACGTGAAGGCTTGCTGGGCTGACGAAGGAATTACTTTGAAACGCTTCATGCCTCGTGCTAAAGGTAGTGCGAGTGCTATTCACAAACGTACAAGCCACATTACAGTTGTAGTGGCTGAAAAAGAGTAGGAGGTAAGCTATGGGACAGAAAGTAAGTCCAATTGGAATGCGTGTCGGAGTCATTCGTGACTGGCAATCAAGATGGTACGCTGACGATAAAGAATTTGGAACATTATTAATGGAAGATGTTAAGATTCGTGAATTGGTTGAAGCATACTACGCTAAATTATCAAACGAAGCTGTCGACAAACGTAAGGCAGACCCTCAAATCTCTCGTATCGAAATCGAACGTACAAAGGGTCGTATGACAGTTATCATCCGTACTGCTCACCCTGGTGTAGTAATCGGTCAAGATGGAAAATCAATCGAAGGATTGAAAAAGAAAGTAGCTAAAATCGCTTCTGCAAAGAACGTACAAATTAACGTTGTAGAAGTTGCTAATCCTAACTTAGATGCTCGTTTAGTAGCTCGTTGGATTGCTAACGAATTGGAAGGACGTAAATCTTTCCGTGCAACTCAGAAAAAAGCTATTCAAAACACTATGCGTGCTGGTGCAAAAGGTATCAAAACTGCTGTATCTGGACGTCTTGGTGGAGCTGATATGGCACGTACTGAAGGATATTCAGAAGGAGTTGTTCCTTTACATACACTTCGTAGTGATATTGACTATGCTTGGGAAGAAGCAGCGACTCAATATGGTCGTTTAGGTGTAAAAGTTTGGATCTGCCGTGGTGAAGTATTACCTGGTGAAATGGTTAAAGAACCAGAAGCTCCAAAACAACGCCCAATGCGTAAAGGAAAAGGACGTCGTCGTCCAGATGCTCGTTCAAACCGTGCCCCTAAAGATGCTGTTAAAGCTGCAGCACCTGCAGAAAAAGGAGGTAACGAATAATGTTAATGCCTAAACGTACAAAGTATCGTCGTCCTCACCGTTTGAGCTACGAAGGTCGTTCAAAAGCAGGTCGTACAATTGACTTTGGTGAATATGGATTGGTTGCTGAATCAGGAAACTATGTAAGTAACCGTCAAATTGAAGCAGCCCGTATTGCTATGACACGTTATATGAAACGTGGAGGAAATGTTTGGATTCGTATTTTCCCTCACATGGCACGTACTAAAAAACCTCTAGAGGTTCGTATGGGTTCTGGTAAAGGTGCTCCTGAAGGATGGGTAGCAGTAGTTCAACCAGGACGTGTAATGTTCGAAGTTGGTGGAGTAAGTGAAGAAGTAGCTCGTGAAGCTTTACGTCTTGCTGCTCACAAATTACCAGTTAAAACTCGTTTTGCTAGAAAAGGAGAAGTGAAGTAATGTTAGCTAAAGAAATCCGCGAAAAAACAAATGAAGAGCTTCTTCAGGAAATCGATACGCTTAAAGATGAACTTTTTAACCTTCGTTTCCAGCAAGCCACAGGACAGTTAGAAAATACAGCTCGTTTAAAAACTGTTAAGAAAACAATTGCTCGTATTAAAACTGTATTGACAGAGCGTGAAAACGCTGGCCAAGAGTAGGGAGGACGTATCTATGGAAAGAAACGCTCGTAAAGTATACCGTGGTACAGTTGTGTCTGATAAAATGGACAAAACTATCACAGTTATGGTAGAAACTAAAAAAACACACCCATTATATGGTAAACGTGTTAAATATTCTAAGAAATTTAAAGCTCACGATGAAAACAACGAAGCTCGTATCGGAGATACAGTAGTAATTATGGAAACTCGTCCATTATCTGCTACAAAACGTTTCCGTTTAGTTGAAATCGTTGAAAAGGCTCGTGGTTAATACTAGGAGGAGAAAGCAATGATTCAAAACGAAAGTCGTATGCGCGTTGCTGACAACACTGGAGCTAAAGAAGTTTTAGTTATCCGTTGTTTAGGTGGTAGCGTTAGAAAATTTGCAAACATCGGTGATGTCGTTGTATGTGCTGTTAAACAGGCTACTCCTGGTGGATCCGTAAAAAAAGGTGATGTAGTTAAAGCCGTAATCGTACGTACACGTCGTGGTGTTCGTCGTGAAAACGGAACTTACATCAAATTTGATGATAACGCATGTGTAATCATTAAAGATGACAAGACGCCAAAGGGAACTCGTATCTTCGGTCCAGTTGCACGTGAATTACGTGACAAAGACTTCATGAAGATCGTTTCTCTTGCGCCAGAAGTATTATAGGAGGTGTGTCTAAGTGAACATTAAAAAAGGTGATAAAGTAAAAGTTATTACAGGTGCTTACAAAGGCACAATCGGTGAAGTAAAAGCTGTATTCCCTAAGGAAGACAGAGTTATCGTTGAAGGTGTTAACATGGTAAAAAAACACTTGAAACCAACTCAAGCAAATCCAGATGGTGGAATCGTTGAAAAAGAAGCTAAAATTCACGTTTCAAATGTAATGCTTTATGATGAAAAAGCAAAAGTTGCTAGCCGTATTACAACAAAAGTTGAAGTTGTAGATGGTAAAAATGTAAAAACACGCGTCTTCAAGAAGAGCGGTAACGAAGTGAAGTAGGAGGGTAGAAGATGAATCGTTTACAAGAAAAATATAAAAACGTAGTTGTCCCTCAAATGATGAAAGATTTCGAATACAAATCTGTCATGGAAGTACCTCACGTTGAAAAAGTAGTTATTAATATTGGTGTAGGTGATGCTATCACTAACGCTAAATTATTAGACGAAGCTGTTGAAGAATTGACAGCTATCACTGGTCAAGCTCCAGTTGTAACAAAAGCTAAAAAATCAATTGCGAACTTCAAATTGCGTGAAGGTATGCCAATTGGATGTAAAGTTACTTTACGTAAAGAAAAAATGTATGAATTCTTAGATAAGTTATTCAACATTTCATTACCTCGTGTACGTGACTTCCGTGGAGTTAGCGATACTAGCTTCGATGGTCGTGGAAACTATACATTAGGTATTAAAGAACAAATCATTTTCCCTGAAATTGATTTCGATAAAGTAGACCGTACTCGTGGTATGGACATCGTAATCGTTACATCAGCGAAAACAAACGAAGAAGCAAAGGCATTATTAACTCAAATGGGTATGCCTTTCAAAAAGTAGGAGGAGCTTTTAAATGGCAAAGAAATCAATGATTAACAAACAACAGCGTCCTCAAAAATTTAAAGTTCGTGAGTACACTCGTTGTGAACGTTGTGGTCGTCCACACTCTGTATTAAGAAAATACAAATTATGTCGTATTTGCTTCCGTGAATTGGCTTACAAAGGTCAAATTCCTGGAGTTAAAAAGGCTAGTTGGTAAGGAGGTATATTGCATATGATTATGACTGATCCTATTGCGGATATGCTGACTAGAATCCGCAATGCTTTGCAACAAAAGCATGCCTCTGTCAGTATGCCAGCGAGCAATGAAAAGAAAGCAATTGCTCAAATTTTGAAAAACGAAGGTTTCATCGTAGACTTCAACGTTGAAGGCGATGTTAAGAAAACTTTGAACATTGAATTGAAATACGGACCTAACAATGAAAAAGTTATCAGCGGTTTACGTCGTATTTCTAAACCTGGTCTTCGTGTTTACGCTAAAGTTGAAAACTTACCTAGCGTATTAAACGGATTAGGAATCGCAATCATTTCAACAAGCAATGGAATGATGACTGACAAAGAAGCAAGAAAAAACCACTTAGGTGGAGAAGTTATTGCTTACGTTTGGTAATAAATATATAGGAGGATAAAACGTAATGTCACGTATCGGGAATAAACTGATTACCGTTCCTGCAGGAGTTACTGTTGAAGTAGCTGCTGGGAATGAGGTGACTGTTAAAGGACCTAAGGGTTCTTTAACACGTACATTCTCTTCTTTGATGGAAATCCACGTAGAAGAAAATGTTGTCACTGTAAAACGTCCAAATGACGATAAACACACAAAACAATTACACGGAACAACTCGTGCATTGTTACACAACATGGTAGTTGGTGTATCTGAAGGATTCACTAAAGACTTAGAATTAGTTGGTATCGGATTCCGTACAGCAATGAAAGGAAACGTATTAACTTTAAACGTTGGATATTCTCACCAAGTTGAGATGCCAGTTAAAGAAGGCTTAGAAGTAACTTGTCCAACTGCTACAACTATCAAAGTTGCAGGTATCGATAAACAAGAAGTTGGAGAATTTGCAGCAAATGTTCGTGCTGTTCGTAAACCAGAACCTTACAAAGGAAAAGGTATTCGCTATGTTGGTGAAAACATCCGTCGTAAGGAAGGTAAAACAGCAGGTAAGAAATAGTAGTGGGAAAGGAGATCAAAAATGTTTACTAAAGTATCACGTAATGAAACTCGTGTACGTCGTCACAAACGTGTACGTACAAAAATTAGCGGAACTCCAGAATGCCCACGTTTATGCGTATTCAGAAGTAACGCACACATCCATGTTCAAATCATTGATGATGTTAACCAAAACACATTGGTCAGTGCTTCAAGTGTTGACATGAAATTAGAAAATGGTGGAAACGTGGAAGCAGCTCGTTTGGTAGGAACTGAAATTGCTAAGCGCGCACTAGAAAAGAATATTAAAGAGGTTGTATTTGACCGTGGTGGATATGTTTACGCTGGTCGTGTACAAGCTTTAGCAGAAGCAGCTCGTGAAGCTGGCTTGGAATTTTAGGAGGTCGCACAATGGCAATGGATAGAAAACCAAAAAGAGACCAAAAAGAATTTGAAGAACAAGTAATCTCAATCAACCGTGTAACTAAGGTAGTTAAAGGTGGACGTCGTTTCCGTTTTGCTGCATTAGTTGTAGTTGGAGATCGTAAAGGCCGTGTAGGTATTGGTACAGGAAAAGCTAACGAAGTTCCTGATGCAATCAAAAAAGCCGTTGAAGATGCTAAGAAAAACATCTTCACAGTACCAGTAATCGGTACAACAATCCCTCACGAAATCACTGGTAGATATGGTGCAGGATCTGTATACATGCGTCCAGCTATCGAAGGTACTGGTGTTATCGCTGGTGGTGCAACTCGTGCAATCCTTGAACTTGCAGGTATCTCTGATATCTTAACTAAATGTTTAGGATCACGTACAAAAATCAACGTTGTTCGTGCAACAGTTGATGCATTACAGAACTTAAGAACTGTAGAAAGCGTTGCTGCGCTTCGTGGTAAGAAGCCAGAAGAAATTCGCGGGTAATAGGAGGTAAATCAGATGAAATTACATACAATGAATTTAGCCGAAACTCGCACAGAACGTAACCGTGTTGGTCGTGGACCTGGAAGCGGAAACGGAAAAACTAGCGGTCGTGGACAAAAAGGTCAAAAATCAAGATCAGGTGGAGGAGTTCGCTTAGGTTTTGAAGGTGGTCAAACACCATTAGCAAGACGTTTACCAAAACGTGGATTCACAAACTTCAACCGTAAAGAGTATGCTATCGTTAACGTTGAAACATTAAATCGTTTCGAAGATGGAGCAACAGTTAATGCAGCTGCTTTAATTGAAGCTGGTGTTATCAATAAAGAACTTTCTGGACTTAAAGTTTTAGGTAACGGTGAGTTAACTAAAAAATTAACTGTTGAAGCAGTTAAATTCTCTAAGTCAGCTAAAGAAGCAATTGAAAAAGCAGGCGGAAAAGTAGAGGTTCTATAATATGGCAGGCAAGATAAAGGCAATGTGGACGAATAAGGATATCCGCAATAGGATTCTATTCACCCTATTTGCCTTTCTTGTCTATCGTTTGGGATCAGCCATTACTGTACCTGATGTAAATACAACAGATTTAGTAAATGGTCTTGGGGAAAACTCATTGTTCGCAATGTTAAATCTATTAGGAGGTGGAGGACTTGAACAGTTCTCTGTCTTCGCTTTAGGTGTTACTCCTTATATTACTGCTTCAATTGTCATTCAATTGTTGACTGTGGCAATTCCTTCTTTGGAAAGATTGTCAAAACAGGGTGAAGACGGAAGAAGAAAAATCAACTTTTACACTCGTATTTGCGCCTTGGTTCTTGCACTTGCACAGGCAATAGGAATTGTCTTGTCTTTTAAAGATAAACTCGACACAAGAATCGGCTTGCCTTTATGGTTAATTGCCACTGGTGTTGTGTTGATTTTGACGGCAGGCGGAATGTTTACTGTTTGGCTTGGCGAAAAAATCACTAAACTTGGTATCGGAAATGGAATGAGCCTTTTGATTTTCGTGGGTATCCTTTCTTCTGCTGGTTCTGGTATCTCTAGTGCAATTTCTCAAGTTGGAGAAAACATTGAAAATCTTTGGATGATTATCATCTACTTGGCAGCATTGGTATTGATTTTTGGACTTATTGTCTTTATTGATTCTTCTGAAAGAAGAGTTGGTGTAAAATATGCAAAACAAATCAAAGGTAGAAAAATGTATGGTGGACAAGATACGTTTATTCCAATCAAATTGAACGCATCTGGCGTTATGCCAATCATCTTTGCTACTTCACTTTTGACTTTGCCACAACTCATTATGAGTATTTTCTGGCCAGAGTCAGAAGCATATTATTGGTATCAAACTTACATGGGCACAAGTTCATGGGTTTATATCGTGTTGCTTGCTGTTTTGATTCTTGCATTTGCATTCTTCTATGCTCAAATTACATTTGACACAGATGACATTTCAAGACGTATGCAACAACAGGGTGGGTTTATTCCAGGTATTAGACCAGGAAAAACAACATCTGACTATTTGAGAAAAATCTCAAAAAGAATCACTCTTTTTGGTGCAGTATTCTTGGCATTTATTGCTTTGGTTCCATCACTTGCATTCAAGGCAATTGATGATGCCACTTTGGCAACTTTGATTAACGCATTCAGTACAACTGGTCTTATGATTATTGTTTCTGTTGCTTTGGAATTTGACAAAGGGCTTGAAGCACAAATGCTTATGAGAAACTACAAAGGATTTTTGAACTAATTTGTTTACAACACTTACAATATGAAAGGAGTAAATTATATGAATATCATATTGCTGGGTGCTCCGTTTTCTGGGAAGGGGACGCTTGCAAGAGCACTTGTTAAAGATTTTGATCTTACACAAATATCTACTGGCGACCTCTTTCGTGAAAATGCAAAAAATGGAACAGACCTTGGCAAACTTGCAAAAAGTTATATGGACAAGGGACAACTTGTTCCGGACAGTGTTACAATCTCTATGCTTAAAGAACGTATTTCAAAGGACGATTGTAAAAATGGATTTATTCTAGATGGATTTCCAAGAACAATCGAACAAGCGAAAGCGCTTGAAAACATTGCAAATGTTGATACTGTGATACAATTGGACGTTTCGTTTGATGTTATCAGACGCAGATGTTTAGGCAGAAGAACATGCAGTAAATGTGGTGAAATTTACAACACTTCTACCTATGATAAAACTACTTGCAAACTTTGCGATTCACCACTTTTCCAAAGAGATGACGACAATTTGGAATCGTTAAACAATCGTCTGGAAGTTTATGAAAAAGTTACGACACCACTTATAAACTTCTACGCTGATAAGTTGTTTGTTGTCAAAGGCGAAGATAAACCTGAAGACACTTACAAAACTGTTGAAAACTTTTTGAGAGGGAGGATTTAAGTTGATTCAAAAGACACCTGCGGAAATAGTATTGATAAAGAAAGCATGTGAAATTACACGTGATGCACTTATCTATGCAAAAGCCTTGATTAAACCAGGAGTTTCTACATTTGATATTGACAAATCTATAGAAAAGTTTATAATAGAGAGTGGTGGTTCGCCTGCTTGTTTGGGTTATGAAGGATATCCTGCTGCAACTTGTATTTCAGTCAATGAAATGGTCGTTCATGGTATTCCAAACAAGAACATAATCCTCAAAGAGGGCGATATTGTTAGCGTTGACATTGTGGTAGCTTACAAAGGTTATCATGGGGACGCTGCAAGGACTTATCCAGTCGGTGAGATTAGTGAAGAAAAGAAAAAACTTGTCAGAGTTACCAAGGAATGTTTTTTTAAAGGCATTGAGAATGTTCGTATTGG
>ENA-ORMS01002828-ORMS01002828.1-human-gut-metagenome-genome-assembly--contig:-NODE-2828-length-11882-cov-2.940813_pt1 | contig 11882 bp, 9 predicted proteins | sample MGYA00242104_ERZ508997 | MGnify/ENA primary metagenome ERZ508997 (study PRJEB26280, sample SAMEA2338704) | human gut metagenome | biome: human gut; feature: human-associated habitat; material: faeces... | reverse complement strand
CTCCAGTTCCAACCGGATTATTACCGGGCTTATGCTGTGCCTGAGATTCGGCGTTTCAGGAATTTGTATGGTGTGCCTTATTATACATTGACCTATTATTATGACCCCTCCAGGGAAGAATATGGAATGGGTAAAGAAACACGTGTAGTTCCGGGGCTTATTGTGGTGTCCGTCAATATTGGGAATGCGCAGGCTGCCGGGTTCTATATGCCGGTTTTGGAAAACTTGGGCTATGGCTTCCGTGCACCTGATTATGAGGGTGGATTGTTGGAAGATTGGATACCCTATCCCTATATGATTTGGAATATGAATGATGGTCGGAAATGACAGGAATAATATAGGTGATTTAAAAATAGTTGGAATATGATGAATACAAGATTTTATTTGTTAATAGCGTGTGTAGCTCTGATATTTGTTTCGTGCGCACGGAAGCCTCTCTCTGTACAAGGGCATTATTACGCCATGGAGGGGTACCGTCCGGTGGTTTTGCCGGGTACTAAGACGGTGGCCGAGAATCCATTCCCCTTGTTTGCATACGAGAAGGAGAAACTTTTAGACAGTGTGGCGTACGTCTGCCGGACGTATTTGGAGAAATATCCCGACCATAATCTCGATACATGGTCCAAGCCGGATTGTGAGGCTTATCTCTGTGCCAAGTCCACTCAAATCATTCTCCAGTTCCAACCGGATTATTACCGGGCTTATGCTGTGCCTGAGATTCGGCGTTATGGGCATGATTTTATGGGACCTTATTTTCTTTTGACTTATTATTATGACCGTACGAAAGAAGCGAATGGAAGTCCGTTGGACTTAAAATTCAAAATGGAGTTGGTTCATGTGGCGATTAATGCAAGAAATGCTCAGGGGCGTTATCTCTCTTTGCCCATACTTAATGTGGACGATGGAAGTGCCGGGAGCGTGAAAAATATCCGTATCGGTTTATATACGGATAGGAAGTGGATTCCTTACCCTTATATCATTTGGAACAAGGATTTCGATTGGGGCAGCAAAGTCTTGTTTGAATGAGTATCCTCCGTTATGCCACGCTTATACACCAAGGATTTTCCAAAAAATGGGTTCATCTTTCAGGATGGGCGTCAAGTGGTTGTATTCCAGTGTATTTGTCGGCTGAAGGATAGAAGACCATCTTTCAGTTTCTTGTCAGACCGCTGCATGTGTCCGTCCTGCCGTAAGTGGTGAAATCGTTTGGCGCAGAACGGAAAATCAGTCTCAGGCAAATGAAAAATCGTTTGGCGCAGAAAAAAACACGTCCTGAGGCAGGGCTTTTCCAACCGTCCTGTAGGGGTGGGGCGTTTCTGCCTGAAACATCGCCTATTTATCTTTCAGTTCTTAAACGGTTAATTATAAACGTGTTATTGGGACTCCTGAAAGATGAAACATGTTCTGGAAAACTTTCTGGAGGTGTGGAGCCGATGGGAATCCTGACGGTCGGCATTGAGGAGGGGCGTTGCGGCAGCTTTTAGGTATGCTTGCCTGAATAAAAATCGGTAGGGATGAATTATTTTTGGAAAAAGTTGCTTTTTCCATTTTTGTGTCATGGAATTGAATGAAAATAGGAAGGCAAAATAAGAGCTGTTCGGTATCTTTGCCGATATAAAAACTATCAAATTATATAAATGTCATTATCATGAGAATTTTATTGAAGAAGAGAAAGTATTCGTTGGTGTGGGCTTTGTTATTGGCTTGTCTGTTGGGGACATCCCAGACAATGGCCAAGGACCGTTATGAAGTGTTTAAAGACAAGGTGCCGGCTGGCGCCCGGATTTCAGTCCCCGATGCCGTCCGGGAAGGAGGCAGTTCGGAGAAGAGCACGCATTACATTTATGTGCAACCTTCGGAGACACCTACCCGTATTTCCGGATTGTCTATTCCTATCCGTGAAAATCCCGGCCCGGGGCAATACCGTTATATTACATTTGCCTGGATCAAATGGGGCGGAGAGGAAATCGGTATGCAATTGGGCGTGAAAAATGTGAAGGGTAATGCGCCCGGGAAAAAATACAATTATACATATATGGCCGGTCCGGGGAAGGAACTGTCCGGACTGAAAGTAGACAAGACGGTGACCGGCGGTTGGATGGTGGTTACCCGGGATTTGTGGAAAGACTTTGGCGAGTTTACGTTGACGGACGTGTCTTTCCTTTGTCCGACCCGTCGGGATGCCGGTTTCGATAATATCATCTTGGGGGCGACTCAGGATGCTTTTGCCGATGTGGCACCAAAGGTCTTGCCGGGTAAGGTGGCTGCGGCAGAAACGGTGAACGATGCTGTGGTAAATTCCATATCGTTGGACACTCCTGTAGAGGAAGAAGAGGCAGAACAGCAGGTGCAGATAGACTGGGCCGCACAGATCAAGGCCGGCGGTTTCATCATGTATCCTCTTTATTTGCTGGGAATTTTGGCTTTGGTCATTACGATCCAACGCTTCTTTACTTCCACTCGTGGACGTTTGGCACCTAAGAATCTGGCAGAAAAGGTCAATGCATGCATTGCACGTAAGGATTATGATGGTGCTGTCGATTTATGTAAAAAGAGTTCTTCTACATTAGGCAATTCGCTCGGCTTTATCGTGGAGCATCGGGATGCCGATTGGGAAACGGTATGTCAGACTGCCGGTGACATGGCGGCGCGGGACATCCGGAGCCATCTTTCGCGTATTTATCCGCTGACTGTCATTTCATCTTTGTCCCCCTTGTTAGGATTGTTCGGAACGATAGTGGGAATGATCGAGGCTTTCGGGCTTGTGGCCTTGTTTGGAGATGAGGGTGGCGCTTCCATATTGTCCGACTCCATCTCGAAGGCTCTGATTACTACGGCAGCCGGTCTGGTGGTGGCCATGCCTTCCATTGCTGTGTATTTCATTCTCAAGAGCCGGATTTCCAATTTGGGTTCGCAAATAGAGATGGGAATAGAGAGTGTGGTGAATGCCATTTATTTGAACAAGAAAACCGAATAGCCATGAGATTGCCTCTTGACGAAGAAGAGAAAGTAGACATTCAGATGTCGCCTCTGATAGACTGTGTGTTTCTGTTGCTCATATTCTTTCTGGTCACAACGATGATGAAGAAGTGGGAAATGCAGATTCCCTTGTCGCTACCGACGATGACTTCCAGCTTGTCGACAACCCGTTCGGGGGAAAATACGGTCATTATTGCCGTGGATGAAGACAAGCAGGTCTATGAGGTGGTGCATCATGACGCTTATACCGGCGAGAACGATTACCTGCCTATCGGAGACTTGGATACTTATCTGAACGGATTGCGGGAAAAGGTGGGTACGGAGATATCCATAGATGTGGCTGCATACCGTTCGGTGCCGGTCAGTACCGTGATAGAAATATTTGATAAATGTCAATTGGAAGGATTTACGCATACGCGTGTCCGTTTAGGAGGAAAGCCTTATGAAACTACCTTTAGGAAATAACGAAGAGGAACCTGAAGTCTCCATGTCTCCGTTGATTGACTGCGTGTTCTTGTTGCTGATCTTTTTCTTGGTTTCTACCATGACAAAAGTGAAAAGCAGGGATATTCCGGTGAATTTGCCGACCTCGGAGGCGGCTGTCAAGCTCAAGCCGGACGACAAACAAGCCATTGTGGGACTGGACAGCGAAGGGAACTTTTATTGGGACGGGCAGCCTTGTACGGCCAACTTCCTTCACGAACAATTACGAGAGGTCTGTATAGCCACTCCGGACCGACGCATACGAATAGATATGGATAGGGATACACCTTTCGGACGTTTTGTGGAAGTGATGGATGCCTGTCAGTTTTATAATTTGAATAATATAGGAATACGTACGTACGATGAACACTACAACGAAAACTAACCGGAAAGTCATTGTCTTGTCTTGGATTGCGGCCATTGTGGCATGTGCGGTTTTTGCATGGGCTATTTATTATGCTCCGGTTCCAGTTCCGGCCGGTACCTTGAAATTACCGGAAGGTAAACAACCGGTAGAGCATCGGGGTGCGTTGAAACCGCGTGCCGTGAAAGTAGCCAAGTTGAGTGAGAAGATGAAAGCGGAACAGGCGCAGCGTACTTTACCGTCCCGTTATGCCCGACAATTGGTGGAGCAGTCGGAAATGTCGGTGAAGAAAAGTTTAAAGAGCCAGCTTTTGCAATTTCAAAAAATGGCTGAGAAGATGCGTCGCCGCAAAGAAAGCCTTCTGTCACAGGTTGAAGCCCGCAAGTTGCCGCGTTCTGCGCCCAAGGATGCCAATGATGTTTCTGCCACCCGTAAGATTCCGAAGGCGGGAAATCCTCCGTTGGGGAGTGACCCGTCTGTACAGGACATTTATGAGATGTTACGTCAGTACGAACGTGAGATTCAACAGAACCACTTGGCGGTGAATGCGGCAAAGCAGACGTTGCAGAAAGGTTTGTCTTTCCCGGAGGTTTATAAGTCGCTGCAACAAAGTTCTACCCGTATGCCGGATTTTGAGGAGTTGATAGCGATGCAAACCGGAGGGGCGGACTGGGAGCGTTCGGGACGTAGCAATGCCAGTGCGGGGCTTTCCGTCAGATCGACAGCCGACTTGAATAATTACCGGGGATTATTGAGTCAGGCATCCCGTCAGGCCGGTTTGGCCGGTTCACGCTTGGAGAGTCTTTTTGGTTTGGTCCGTAATGTCGGCAAACCCGGAAATGCAGCCGGTAATGGGAAAGGCAACGGAAATGGCGGCGGTGCCGGAGGAGGAACCGGAGACGGTGGCGGAGGCGGAGATGTAGGCCTTGGCGGCGTAAATTATGAAAATAATGAGGTGATGACTCCTTATAGTAAGTACCGTGGCCCTCGTTTGAACGAAAGTATGGTTAAGGCTCAGGCGTTACCCGGAAGACGTTTCTCTAAAGATGCCGAACGTAAAGGGTGGCTTTACGTGAATACATGGTATATGATTGGTCCGTGGGAGAATTACGGACGGGATGATTTTGCCATAATCCATCAGCCTGAAATTTCAGTCGATTTCGACGCCGTGTACACGGATGGTCGGGTAGGCGTGGGTATCGAAGAGACAGAGTCCGACCCGATTAAGATGATTGGGAAGGAGGTGAAGCTGGATGGGACCCTGCGTTGGAAATTCATGCAGAGCGAGTCCATGCACAATACGGTGCCAGTCACGACCGGACATTCTACTTATTATGCTTATACGGAGCTGTACTTCGATGAGGCGACAACCATGTTGGTGGCCATCGGTACGGACGACAGCGGCCGTATATGGATTAACGGGAAAGATGTTTGGCAGGATAAAGGCACCAGTTGGTATCATATCGACGAGCATATCGAACCCTTTACTTTCCAGCAAGGCTGGAATCGTGTCCTTCTTCGTTTGGAGAATGGAGGGGGCGGGGCTGCCGGATTCAGTTTTCTGATCATTCCTCAGGATTATGCCGTAACAACGGATTAGCGTGAGGAGGGAACTTCTCGGCCATGGCATTAAAATCGTAGGTGTTGGCCTTTGACAGAACGGGCAAAAGCGGTGTACGCAGCTTTTGCCCGTTCTGTTGTGCATTTCCTTGTTTATGAAGGGAGGGAATATAGGAAAGAAGTGGCTTCCCGTTACAAAGGAAAGCCGAATGCCGTGAACTCGTATATTCCGTCCGCCCATGTGGCCGGATGGTTGTTGTGTACATTTATGATTTGGAATACATTGAGACGGAGGAACTTGTACGCGGAACGGTCTTCGACGGGGAGGATGTGGAATCCTACGGTCCAACTGTTTCTTCCGTCGATGAGTGTTTGGTACTCTTGTCCGTCCATGCTGCCTTCTATGGTGTACTTATAAGCCGTTTCGGAACCGTTAACCAACCGGGTGGCCAGATTGATTTCAGAGATACGGGAGGGGTGGGGCAGTTCTATGGTCACGGAATAAGGGTAATGGCTGCTTTTGAAATAAGGAGAGGAGGCCATGTCCGAACCGTCTGTGATGCAATCCGGGGCGGCGGAACCATCGCCCGGTGCGTGTGAAGGCACAACCGTGGCTCCCAACGTAAGATTCCTGCCGTTTTGTACCGGGATGATACCATATTGGTCATGGAATTCTACGAACCGGAAGTAGTTCATCGAAGCATATCCGTGGTTGAACGTGGCCGGAGAGATACGGGTAAAAGTTCCGTCCGGGTCCCGGTGATGGTATTGGGCGCCCCAGTGGAAGCCCCACAGCCCTAACGTCTCACGTGTTCCGGCGGTTTGTTGTACGTAGTTGAATTGTACGCCGTAAGTTGAGTTGTTTCCTATTTCCTTCAGCGGAGACCATTTGCCGTCTATACGGTCGGCTGAGGCATACATCGTCTGGCTGGGATACCAGCCGGATGCTTTGGAACTGAAAAAATAATAGGTTCCGTCTTTTTTAATGATGGAAGGGGTTTCACGGTGTTGGCCTTTACATATCGTGTTGGCCAGTGCCACGGGTTTAGTCCATGTTTCATCCAATCGGTAGATGTTGATGTCGCTGTTCATATTAGTGGCGGACAGGAGATAAGCCGTCCCGTCTTCATCGACAAACAGGGACTGGTCTCTGGAATCATGCCCCAAGGGGCGCTCCATGGTGCCGATTTCGATTCCGCCTTTTGGCGTGATTTGTGCCAGAAAGATTTTAGCTGCGGTATATCCGCCTTGGTCTTCATAATGGGCGGACAGTACGACATTGCGTGTCTTTTTATTATAGTGGAATCCGATGCCCTCGAAGTTCACGCCCGGATAGAATGCTATTTCCCGCGGTTTGCTCCAACTGTCTTTTAGTCCGGTTTTCGACTCTGATTCGGAAAGCAGCCAACCGTTTTTCTCCTTTCCATTCAACTCCTTATGGGTTCGGTGCAGACGGTAGGAGAAGTAGGTCTTGCCGATTTTAAATCCCGACGGTTTGTCCGGTGTGGTTCGGAGGTGCCGGCCGTTTCGGTTGTCGTACAAAGCCGTCTCGCCGGAATAAGTAAAGGTGCGAGTTTCTTGTGTTGCGGAACTGGCTGCTTTTTGATGTTCTTGATAAGCATCCACCCGGTAAGTGTAAGTTTTGTCCGTTTTCAGGTCGTAATCATCATAAGTATTCCCTTGGGTTTCTCCGATGAGTTGCCCGTTTCTATATACTTTGTAGTATTGGATACCTTTCAATGGTTGCCAGTTGATTTTTACGTGGTTGACTTGTCGTTCTCCGTAGAGTTTGAACGGGATGGCAGTGACGGCCCAATCGTTTGGAGCGGTGAAAGTCGTATCGGCTGTGGGATGGCCGGTGGTCTCTTGCCCGGGCAGGGAATGGGCAGGCATAGTATGAATGTTGAAACACAATAAGGCTGCAAGGCATAAACCTTTTTTCGGATGGAGTCTTTTGGAATACATGAATATGAAATTGAGGTTAATGTGTAACGGGCAAAACCACTCATTCGTTAGTTTTGCCCGTCTTTGGATTTTATGAAAATATTTAAGTTATTCGTGATAGGAGGCCGAAGATGGCGTTTACTTCACATTCCCGACCTTAATCAAATATTCGGCAATCTGCACTGCATTCAGTGCGGCACCTTTCTTGATTTGGTCGCCTACGAGCCAAAGCGTCATGCCGTTTTCGTTAGCCAGGTCCTTACGGATACGGCCTACGTATACATCGTCTTTTCCGGCCAGGAAGAGCGGCATGGGGTAAGTCTGTGTGGACGGGTCGTCCATCAGTTGCACGCCTTCGCCGTGGGCGATGGCTTCACGCACTTCCTCTACCGTGAGCGGACGTTCCGTTTCCAACCAAATGGCTTCCGAATGAGAGCGCAGGGCCGGTACGCGTACACACATGGCCGAACATTGCACGTCGCTGTGCATGATCTTCTGTGTCTCGTTGAACATCTTCATCTCCTCCTTGGTGTAACCGTTGTCGGTGAACACGTCGATCTGAGGAATGACGTTATATGCGAGCTGATGGGGGAACTTCTTCACCGTCACAGGCTCATTGTTCACCAGCTCCTTATACTGCTGCTGGAGCTCGTCCATGGCAGCTGCTCCTGCACCGCTGGCGCTCTGGTAGCTGGAGATATGAATGCGCTTGATGTGGCTAATCTGCTCAAGAGGCTTGAGCACCACAACCATCATGATAGTTGTGCAGTTGGGGTTGGCGATGATGCCACGCGGACGGTTCAGGGCATCCTCAGCGTTACACTCGGGCACCACCAAGGGCACGTCGTTGTCCATGCGGAAAGCGCTTGAGTTGTCAATCATCACGCAGCCATGCTTGGTGATGGTCTCGGCAAACTCTTTCGATGCGCCGCCACCAGCCGATACGAAAGCCACGTCAATGTCCTTGAAATCGTCGTTGTGCTGAAGCAGTTTAACCTCGTAGTCTTTTCCCTTGAAGGTGTACTTTCGTCCTGCGGAACGTTCTGAACCAAACAACACGAGATCATCCACGGGGAAGTTTCTCTCTGCGAGAATGCGCAGGAACTCCTGTCCTACGGCGCCGCTCGCTCCAACAATTGCTACTTTCATAATTCTATTTCCTTTACTTTCAAGGTGACAACCTGCCGTCATTGATGTTTCCTTCTGAGCTTGGCTTCATAAATCTTAACTTTGACTTCTTTAAGAAAGGCTTTGGGCTTCGTCAAGAAGAGCTTGGGGCTTTATTAAGAAGAACTTGGGCTTCATCAAGAAGAGCTTGAGGCTTCATCAAGAAGAGCCTGGAGCTTTATTAAGAAGAGCTTGGGCTTCATTAATAAAAGTTTTAGCTTTGCTTCATTAAGTAATTCCTTAGCTTTGCTTCATTAAGATTATCCTTACAAACAGATTGTCCTCTTTTTGATTTAACGTTTTGGTGGCTTTTATGCCCCACCCTTTTTCAATTATTATTATCCTTTTTTGCGCATTACGAACAATGCGCGGTGCAAAGTTAATTATTTTCTGTCTATTTGCAACCTTTTTACTCTTTTTTCTTTCAAATGTGATAGAAAAAGATGCTATAAGCTAAGAAAGAGAGAGAGAAACGGGAAAGATGAAGAAAAATGAAAGATAAAAAAGGAGAAAAACAGATAGGAAAACGCAGGAAAGAAAAGACAATAAGATTTTTTGTTAAAAGGCAGCAGAATTTTGTTTTGAAGAAGAAACGTTTTGCGCAGGCTCCTTTGCGTTGGTTTTAAAGACAATAGAGACAATTTTAAATTTGATTTGTCGGTGCAATGACAACCTCGATCAAGGATGTTAAAATTCACCGAAAAAGCAAATTTAAAATTGTCTCTATTGTCTCTATTGTCTTTAAAATAACAACCAAGCTAAAAAACGATGAGCAAGCTAGAAAACGATGAGTTAGCTTTTAAGAACGATGAGTTAGCTTAGAAGACCTGTGAGCAAGGGCCAAAAGAGCATCTTGTCTTGTTGTTGTCAGGAAAGCTATGGTTTATTTTTTCGCTACCTTCGCCATCTCCACGTCCTTAACCTTTTTAAAGAGGTCGGATGCGAAGACGAGGTCGTTAAGCTTTTCGTTGGTTGAGCCCATGACATCGTCCTTTGTGCCTTGCCACTCGTTGCGTCCTTGATAGATGAAGTTGATGTTTTCGCCAATGCCCATCACCGAGTTCATGTCGTGGGTGTTGATGATGGTGGTGATGTCAAACTCTTTCGTGATGCTGCTCAGCAGTTCGTCGATGACGAGCGATGTATGTGGGTCCAATCCCGAGTTTGGCTCGTCGCAGAACAGATATTTGGGGTTAAGGACGATGGCGCGTGCTATGGCCACACGCTTCTGCATGCCGCCCGAGATCTCGCCCGGAAATTTCTGTTGAGCGTCGATAAGGTTTACGCGGTCAAGACAGTCTTGCGCACGTTTCACACGCTCGCGATAGTTCATTGACGAGAACATGTCGAGCGGAAACATGACGTTCTCGAGCACCGAGAGCGAATCGAAGAGGGCAGCGCTTTGGAAGATCATGCCCATCTCGCGGCGCATGCGCACCTTCTCGTGTTTGTTCATCGACACGAAGTCGCGTCCATCGTAAAGGATATGTCCAGAGGTCGGCTCCAGCAGTCCGACGATGTTCTTCATGAGCACCGTCTTGCCGCTACCGCTCTGTCCGATGATGAGGTTGGTCTTGCCGTCCTCAAACTTGGCGTTGATGTCCTTAAGCACCTCTTTGTCGCCAAAGCTTTTATATAAATGTTGTATCTCGATCATAAGAATGGGTTGTTTTATGTGGAGGTATAGGGCTGTCAGCCTTTTTACCTTTTTACCCTTTTACCTTTTTACCTTTAAAAAGAATCCTTAGCTCAGCATCTGCGTCAGGAACACGTCGCTGAACAAGATGAGCACGCTCGACGACACCACAGCATCGGTTGAAGCCTTGCCCACCTCAACGGAGCCGCCCTCTACACTATAGCCGAAGAACGACGACACGCTGGCAATGATGAACGCAAAGAACAAGCTCTTGATGATGCTCATCCACATGAACCACGCGTTGAACGAGTGTTGCAGACCGAGCGTCAGGTCATCGGGCGGAAGGATGTGGCCGATATAGGCCGTGGCGTAAGCGCCGACGATGCCCGTTGCCGATGAGAAGATCACGAGGAACGGCATGATGGTCACCAGTCCGAGAATCTTGGGCAGGATGAGATAGTTGGCCGAGTTGACACCCAAGAGCGTCGATCTGCTGCGTCACGCGCATGGTGCCCAGCTCCGACGCTATGTTCGACCCCACCTTTCCTGCAAGGATAAGACACATGATGGAGCTTGAAAACTCGAGGAGCAAGATCTCACGAGTGGTGTAGCCCGACACCCAGCGCGGCATCCACGGACTCTGGATGTTAAGTTTCATCTGGATGCAGATCACGGCTCCTATGAAGAACGAAATGAGCAGCACGATGCCTATAGAGTTGACGCCCAGCGCCGACATCTCCTTGGCATACTGCTTGAGGAACATGCGCATGCGCTCAGGACGCGCAAAGGAGCGCCCCATGAGCATGATGTACCTGCCAAGAGTGGTGAGATATTTTACTATCAACATGTTATCTTGTTTTCTGTTTATTATCTGTTTCCAATTGTTATCTTGTAAAAAAAGACGACACAAAACGTCTTGCTTCACAACGACATTGCCGTCTTGTTTCCTTCTGACACAAGCACCGTCAGGGGCGGGCAGAAAGGATGCAAGAAGGGAGCATACTGCGTGCAAAAGTAATATAAAAAACCGAAACTGCAAGCATTAGTATAGTTTTTTAAGGCATTATTTTTGCCAAAAAGGAGAAAAACACTAACTTTGCACACATTATAATATAAATGCACCTTCGCACACACGCTTAACGTGAGTGCAAGCAACGACAAGAAGAAATGAGCGAAACAACTAACAACAATAACGAGACAATGGCGGCAGCCACCACGCCTGAACACGGAGGGCAGAGCATGACGCTTCGCACAGAGGGACTGGTGAAACGTTACGGCAAACGAACCGTTGTGAACGACGTGTCCATAAACGTGCGCCAAGGCGAGATTGTGGGACTGCTCGGACCTAACGGTGCAGGCAAGACCACATCGTTCTACATGACGACCGGTCTGATTGTGCCCAACGCCGGACATATCTTTCTCGATGACCAGGAGATAACCAACTATCCCGTGTATAAACGTGCGCGGGCAGGCATAGGCTATCTGCCCCAGGAGGCCAGCGTGTTCCGCAAGATGAGCGTAGAAGACAACATACTGTCGGTGCTGGAGATGACCAATCTCTCGCGCAAGGAGCAGCTGGAGAAGCTTGAAGGCCTCATCGCCGAGTTCCGTCTTGGCAAGGTGCGCAAGAACATGGGTGACCAGCTGTCGGGCGGCGAGCGCCGACGCACAGAGATTGCCCGCTGTCTGGCCATCGACCCAAAGTTTATCATGCTTGACGAGCCGTTCGCCGGTGTGGCTCCTATCGCC
>ENA-ORMS01002827-ORMS01002827.1-human-gut-metagenome-genome-assembly--contig:-NODE-2827-length-11882-cov-4.178997_pt1 | contig 11882 bp, 11 predicted proteins | sample MGYA00242104_ERZ508997 | MGnify/ENA primary metagenome ERZ508997 (study PRJEB26280, sample SAMEA2338704) | human gut metagenome | biome: human gut; feature: human-associated habitat; material: faeces... | reverse complement strand
GGCGCAGATCTCGGCTTCCGAAAGCCGGCTGTTATCATAATCCACCAGCATACGGTTCTGCATCAAATCGACATTGACGGAGGAGACCCCCGCCAGCGCCGAGACCGCTCGCTCCACATGGGAGCTGCAGGCGGTACAGCTCATGCCGGTCACATCAAAACGCTGTTTCATAGAACTCCACCTTTGCGGTATATTTTACGCCACTATTATAAAAAGGGCGGCGCACAAAGTCAACAGCAATTTTGCCCGAAAAAAGGGAATATTCCCGCAAAAGCGGCGCAGAATAGCACAGATTTTGCCCGGCGAACCGAAAATGTGCTCAATTTTTATAAAAGGTTTTATAGCATATTTGCTGAATTTGTGAAAGGACGACAGATTTTGATTGAAATGACCGGTGACAGGCTGTATAATATCATTGCGAGGGCTGGAAACGATTCCAGTTCAAAAAGAAAACGCAACAACTTATAGGAGGAGAAACCATGAAAAAGACATTAGCAATTCTGTTGGCTGTTGTTATGGCGATTACTCTGTTTACCGCCTGCGGCGACAAGCCCGCACCCACCCCCGACTCCAAGACCGGTTCTGTTTATTATCTCAACTTCAAGCCCGAGGCTGACAAGGCTTGGCAGGATCTGGCGAAGCTGTACACCGAGAAGACCGGTGTTCCCGTAACCGTTCTGACTGCGGCTTCCGGTACTTATGACCAGGTGCTGACCGCCGAGATGGATAAGGACGCTGCTCCCACCATGTTCCAGGTAGGCAACGCCGGCGCGGTAAAGACCTGGGGCGAGTACTGCTACGACCTGACCAACACCGACATCATGAAGGAAATGACCACCGACGCCTTTAACCTGAAGAACGAAGCGGGCGAGACCGTTTCCATCGGTTACTGCTATGAGGCATTCGGCATCATCGTAAACAAGGCTCTGCTGAAGCAGGCTGGCTACGAGCTGACCGACATCACCAACTTTGAGTCCCTGAAGAAGGTTGCCGACGATATTCACAGCCGCGCTGCCGAGCTGGGCTTCGATGCCTTCACCTCTGCCGGTCTGGACGGTTCCTCCAGCTGGCGTTTCTCCGGCCATCTGGCCAATATGCCCCTGTTCTATGAGTTCCGTGACAACGGCGTGACCTCTCAGCCCGCCACCATCACCGGCGCTTACCTCGATAACTACAAGAACGTCTGGGATCTGTACACCACTGACTCCGCCACCACCGGCGCTGCTCTGGTTTCCGCTACCGGCGACCAGGCTGAGGCTGAGCTCGGCGAGGGCAAGGCTGTATTCTATCAGAACGGCAGCTGGGAGTACTCCAACCTGACCTCCAAGTTCAACATGAACCCCGATGATCTGGCGATGATCCCGATTTACTGCGGCGTAGAGGGCGAGGAAAAAGCCGGTCTGTGCTGCGGCACCGAGAACTGCTGGGCTGTGAACAAGTACGCTTCCGAGGAAGACATCAAGGCTACCCTCGAATTCATGAAGTGGGTTGTTACCTCTGAGGAAGGCACCACCATGATGGCGAAGGAGTTTGGCCCGATCCCCTTCAAGTCTGCCAAGACCCCCGAGAATGTATTCTTCGCTCAGGCGAACGACTACACCGCGAACGGCAACTATGTTGTGACTTGGGCATTCAACTACACTCCCGCGGTTGATGACTGGCGTGCTGCTGTTGTTGACGCTCTGACCCAGTACACCTCCGGCAACGCTGACTGGTCTGTTGTTAAGACTGCCTTTGTTGACGGCTGGGCTACCCAGTATGCCAAGGAGAACTCCTGATCTCAGGAGCTTCCGCTGACAACGGGATTTCCGTAAAAGGCTTTTGATGAAGCGCCTGCGGAAAACTGAATTATTGTGATAAAACGGGGGCGAGCACTGCGCTCGCCCCCGCTTTGCAAAAAAGATAGGGAAAACCCGCACCTGACGCCCCCGGCTGTACGATGACAAGGACAGGGGCGCGAGCTGCCGGCTTTGCCCAAAAACCGGACGAACCACCAAAGGAGTGTGAGGGACATTATGAAAAAGGCAAGAAAGAACCGTGATCGCGCGGCGCTTAATTCACCGCTGATCCGGCGACCGATCCAGAAGTGCTTCTGGCTGTTCCTGCTGCCGACCTTCGCGGCATTCTGCATCGGCTTTCTGTATCCGTTCTGCAAGGGGCTTTTCCTTTCCTTCTGCGATTTTAAGACCACCAAGAACTGGACATGGGTGGGCATTAAAAACTACATCGCCGCATTTCAGGATAAGAGCTTCGGGCATGCCTTCTGGTACACGGCGCTGTTTGCCGTGGTATCACTGGTGCTGATCAATGTCATCGCCTTTGCGATTGCCTATGCGCTGACCAGAGGAATCCGCGGCTCCAATCTGTTCCGCACGGTATTCTTTATGCCAAACCTCATCGGAGGTATTGTGCTGGGCTACATCTGGAGCATGATCTTCAATGGTATTCTGATCAAATACAGCACCAGCGTGGTATTGGAGTCCAAATACGGCTTCTGGGGCTTGATCATATTGATGTGCTGGCAGCAGATCGGTTACATGATGATCATTTATGTGGCAGGGCTGCAAAGCGTGCCGGAGGATATGCTGGAGGCGGCCCGGATTGACGGCGCCAACGGCTGGCAGACGCTGTGGAAGATCACCATTCCCAATGTGATGCCCTCCATTACCATCTGCACCTTCCTGACCCTGACCAATTCCTTTAAGCTGTACGACCAGAACCTGGCGCTGACCGCCGGCAGACCCTTTATCCAGCAGGGCGGCGAGGTCATTAAGACCACCGAAATGCTGGCGCTGAATATCGTCAACTCCTTCTACGCCAGCGCACGCAGCCGCGGCGTGGGACAGGCAAAAGCCGTCATCTTCTTTGTGCTGGTGGCTGTTTTGAGTATCCTGCAGCTGCGTTCCACCCGAGAGAAGGAGGTGCAGCAATAATGTCTGCTAAGACAACGGAAAAAACCAGCGCCAAAGGCGGCTTTAAGAGCGAGCGCCGCCGCCACGACGCATTGACGGTGATCTTTTCGATTCTTTCCTTTATCTATCTGATCCCGATATTCCTGGTGGCGATGAACTCCTTTAAGAGCAACGCCTCCATCAATCTGGAGACCTTTGCGTTCCCGCGCGAGGGCACCTTTGTCGCACTGGACAACTATATCAAGGGCCTTACCTTCGGCAACTATCCGTTCCTGAAAAGCGCGGGCTATTCGCTGCTGATCACCATTGTTTCCGCAGCGCTGATCCTGCTGTGCACCAGCATGGCGGCGTGGTACATCGCCCGCGTGGGCAGCGGCTTTTCCAAGCTGGTTTATTACCTCTGCGTTTTTTCGATGGTTGTGCCGTTCCAGATGGTTATGTTTACGCTGGCACGCACTGCCGATACCTTGAAGCTCAATACCCCCTACACCATTCCCATTATCTATCTGGGCTTCGGCGCAGGGCTGGCAGTCTTTATGTTCAGCGGATTTATCAAGAGCATTCCACTGGAGATAGAGGAGGCCGCGGCCATTGACGGCTGCGGGCCCATCCGGACCTACTTTAATGTGGTGCTGCCCATGCTCAAGCCTACCATGATCTCGGTCGGTGTGCTGGAGATTATGTGGGTGTGGAACGACTACCTGCTGCCCTATCTGGTGCTGGACCGCAAGCAGTATATGACCATTCCCATTCACATTCAGTTCCTGCAGGGCAGCTACGGTTCGGTGGACCTGGGCGCGGTGATGGCGCTGATCATGCTTTCCATCATTCCGGTCATCATCTTCTACCTCACCTGCCAGAAGCACATCATCAAGGGTGTGGCAGCGGGCGCTGTGAAGGGTTGATATTACAGCTATGACCATTAAGGATATTGCCAAAGAAAGCGGCTATGCGGTGGGTACCGTCTCCCGCGTGCTGAATAACCACCCCGATGTGAGTGAGCAGGCGCGCAAGCGTATTCTGGCGGTGGTGGAGAAAAACGGATATATCCAGAATACCAATGCAAAAAATCTGAAGCAGATGGTAAACCGCAGCATACTGGTGCTGGTAAAGGGCACAAGAAACGAGCTGTTTGCTGCACTGGTGGAGAAGCTGCAGGGGCTTTTGAATAACAGCCCTTACACCCTGCTGGCGGATTACTTTGACGAGGATACCGATGAGGTACTGCGGGCAATAACGCTGTGCGCCGAAAAAAAGCCGCAGGGAATCTTGTTCCTGGGCGGCAATGCCGATAACTTCAGGCAGAGCTTCGGGCGCATTGCGCTGCCGGCGGTGCTGGTGACCTCCCCTGCCGAGGGACTGGAGTTTCCGAACCTTTCCAGCGTGACGACCGATGACTTTGAGGCATCGGTGCAGGCGGTGCAGGTGCTGCTGGATCGCGGACACCGGCACATTGCCATCATCGGCGGACGCCCCAGCTTCAGCGATGTTTCCGGCGAGCGCTTTGCCGGCGGACGGGCGGCATTCGCCCAAAGCGGGCTGCCGGTGGAAAACCTGGTGGAATACGGCGAGGCGCGCTTCTGCTACGAGGAGGGCTATCAAGCCATGCAGCATGTTCTGGCGGAGCACCCGGAGATTACAGCGGCGTATGCCATTGCCGATGTGGTGGCGATCGGCGCGATGCGAGCGGCGCAGGACGCCGGACGCACGGTGGGAAAGGATCTTTCCATCATCGGCTTTGACGGGCTGGCGCTGGGCGAGTATCTGACCCCGAGACTTGCAACCATCGGGCAATCGGTGGAGCGGCTGGCACAGGAGGCAACTGCCACCCTGCTGGACGCGATAGAAACCGGAGCGCCTGCACGGCGGGTAACCGTTCCCTTTACGGTAATAAACGGCGAGAGCGTGGGTGATGCCCTCGCCGTGTAAGCAAAATACCAAGATGTGATAAGTGATAGAAAAGAGAGCGAGAGCTTATGAGAACCAGTGGAATACTGATGCACATTTCCTCCCTGCCGTCGCCTTACGGCATCGGCACAATGGGGGATAACGCCTACCGCTTTGTGGACTTTTTGCAGCGGGCAGGGCAGACATGGTGGCAGATCCTGCCGATCGGGCCGACCAGCTACGGCGATTCGCCGTATCATTCCTTTTCCTCGGTGGCGGGCAACCCGTATTTTATTGACCTGCCCCAGCTGGAGCGGGACGGACTGCTGGAGCGCAGCGAATACGAGGGACTGCCGTGGTGCGAAAGCGAGACATCGGTGGACTACGGACAGATGTACCGCCTGCGCTATGAAGTGCTGCACCATGCCTACCGGCGCTTTACCCAAAACCCACCGGAGGACTATGAGCGGTTCTGCCGTGAGAATGCGCGCTGGCTGCCGGATTACGCCCTGTTTATGGCACTGAAGGACGCCCACGGCGGCAGACCGTGGAATGAGTGGGAGCAGCCGCTGAAAATGCGGCAGCCCGATGCACTTGCCGCTGCGCGGGAGCAGTATGCCGGTGAAATCGGCTTCCAGATGATGCTGCAATACCTGTTTACCCGCCAGTGGAATGCCCTGAAGGGGTATGCCAACGAGCGCGGTGTTCGCATCATCGGGGATATCCCCATCTACGTGCCGCTGGATTCCGCCGATGTGTGGAGCGCACCGGAGCAGTTCCTGCTGAACGAGGAGTATGAACCGATCGAGGTGGCAGGCTGTCCACCCGATGGCTTTTCCGCTGACGGGCAGCTGTGGGGCAACCCGCTGTACCGCTGGGACGCCATGAAGGCGGACGGTTACCGCTGGTGGATCGACCGCTTCCGTGCCAGCGCCGCCCTGTACGATATTATCCGCATTGACCACTTCCGCGGGTTCGAGGGCTACTATGCCATTCCCGGCGGGGCGGCTACCGCCCGTGAGGGCGTATGGCGTCAGGGGCCGGGCATCGAGCTGTTCCATGCGGTGCGTGCCGCTTTGGGCGAGCTGCCCATCATTGCAGAGGATCTGGGCTTTTTGACCGAGGGCGTCCACCGGCTGCGGGAGGACTGCGGCTTCCCCGGTATGAAGGTGCTGCAGTTTGCCTTTGACAGCCGGGAGGACAGCGACTATCTGCCGCACAATTATCCCCGCCACTGCGTCGTTTACACAGGTACCCACGATAACGATACCATTCTGGGCTGGCTTTCCACCGCAGCACCGCAGGACGCGCGCTTTGCATGGGAGTACCTGCGCCTGACTGAGGCGGAGGGCGCCAACTGGGGAATGATGTGCGGCGCCCTGCAAAGCCCCGGCGATACCGTGATCCTGACGATGCAGGACCTACTGGGACTGAGCAGCGAGGCGAGAATGAACATACCCTCTACGCTGGGCTGCAACTGGAAGTGGCGCGCAGCGCCCGGCAGCATCACCGATGAGCTTGCCGACCGGCTGCACCATGTGACGGAATTGTACCGGCGGCTGCCGCCAAGATGAATTTGTGCCTATCCAAGAGAGTGAGATACAGGAGCCTTCGGCGGGGTACTGCCGGAGGCTCCGCCTTTTGGCTTGACAGGCAAAACGGCAAAGCCGTATAATGGGAAAAACAAAAGCAAGAGGGTGCGGCGGCACCGAAGAAGGGGGAGCGGAGAAATGGCGGAACAGAAGGCGCATCGTGGGCTGGACGCCAACCTGTTAAAGCTGATTGCCATAGCGGCGATGACGGCAGACCATATTGCATGGCTGTTGTTCCCCGGCTATGCCACCGGTGCCCTGCCGGTTACTCTGCACATCATCGGGCGCATTACCTGCCCCATTATGTGCTTTTTCATCGCCGAGGGCTTCCACTATACCCATGACCGCAAAAAGTATGCCCTGCGGCTGCTGGCGCTGGCGGTGGTCTCCCACTTTGCCTACCTATTTGCCTCCAACAGCTATGTGGATTGGCATTCCTTTATCCCATTTTACTATGGCGACCTGCTGAACCAGACCGGTGTGGTGTGGTCGCTTTTGGGCGGTTTGCTGATGCTGTGGCTGTGCGAGGACGAGGAGCGCGGCATGGGAGTAAAGGTCGCGGGGGTGCTGCTCATCTGTCTGGTTACGCTGCCTGCCGACTGGAGCTGTATTGCTGCGCTGTGTGTGCTTTCCATCGGCTCCAACCGCGGCAACCCGCAAAAGCAGATCGCATGGTGCCTTTTCTATGTGGCAATTTATGCAGTAGTGTATTTCTTTGCGTTGGATAAGCTGTACGGTCTGCTGCAGCTTGGCGTGGTGCTTGCTATTCCGCTGCTGGCGCTGTATAACGGCAAGCGCGGCAAAAATGCGGCGGTCAATAAGGGAATGAAGTGGCTGTTCTACATCTACTACCCGCTGCACCTTGCCATCATCGGGTTCGTTCAGCTGCAAATCAGATAAAACCGATCAAATGGAAATAAAAGGAAAACCGAATCGTCCTGCCAAAGGGCAGGGGAATAACAATATAACGGGAGGCAACATGAACCGCGAAAACAAACGCAAGACCTTTGAAAAGGGGTACTACAAAAATCACCCCTGCAATGACAGCTTTACCTGCAAGGTATGCGGACGGCTGGTGACGCCGGAGGCAGCAGGCACCGATCACCGCAACCATTGTCCCAACTGCCTTTCCAGCCTGCATGTGGATATAGAGCCGGGCGACCGCGAGGCGGATTGCGGCGGCATCATGGAACCGATTGCAGTGTGGGTGCGCGGCAAAGGCGAGTGGGCGATCGTTCACCGCTGCCGCCGGTGCGGGTCACTCAGCTCCAACCGTGTGGCTGCCGACGATAACCCCATGAAGCTGATGAGCATTGCCCTAAAGCCGCTGTGCGAGCCGCCTTTTCCGCTGGAGCGCATAGAGGAAATGACTGCCCTGATGGGCGGCGAGGGTCGCCTGAAGTGACCCTGCGCCGGACGGCGGCTTCTGTGCCCTATGAGAATAAGCCAAAAAAGGAAAGCGCCCTTCTCCGCAGCTGCGGAGAAGGGCGCCTTTTATGGAAAACAGTATGGTTTTTATTTGCCTGCGGGCTTTTCCGGAGCGTTCTTGGTTACGGTAAGGGAAACGGAGTCCTCCAGAACCGCATCGGCGGGCAGCAGCTTTGCCATAACAACATAGCGGTAGTCATTGGGGTAATGCAGCTTGGTGTTATCGGCAAGGCGGTAGGTGCAGGTGGAAAGGGTAAGGATCTTATCGTTTGCGGTCACTTCCACGTCGTAATCGTAGAAGGAGAGATCCTGCGCCTTTTTCAGCATGCTGCTGTAGGTGGCATCGGCGGGATCTGGGTTGATATAATCAAAGGTGATGGGGGTGTAGAATATCGCAAAGATCTGCCAGACCATGTCTTCTTCGATGGTGGAGTAGTAGATATAGGGGTGGCTCTTGGCAAATTCCTCGTCCTGATACTTGAGAAGCTGGGCAAACTTGGGCCCGTTGGTATGGTTCTCATAATCTGTCAGCAGAGCATTTTCGGCACGTCCCAGATTATGCCCATAGATCACGGTATTTTTAGAGAGGTTGCTGCGGTTGCCGGATTTGCAGCGGAAATCGGCATAGTAGCAGCCGGCGTTATCGTTTTCGCCGTTGGCATTGCGGCGCAGGTAGTACTTGTTGTCATCATTGTAGTTGACCTTGACAACGACATCGTTGATGGTGGTGTCGTCTATGTACAGCCAGCCGATGGTATCCTTGTTTTTCTGCTGCATTGCCAGCGTGTTTTCCAGCATGGTCTTTTGCAGCTCTTTCAGTTGTTCTTCCTTGGTAGGCTGATCGGGCTGACCGGGCTCGACGGGCGTGGTGGGATTGTTGGGATCGACCGGATCGACCGGATCAACAGGATCCTTGCCGCAGGCGGCAAAGGCAAATACCATGCAAAGTGCCAGCAGCAGTGCCAGCAGGCGTGTTGTCATTTTCATATTGTTCCTCGTACTCTTGATAAATTGCCCCCATTCGGGGGCTTTGTTCCGCACCATTTTACACCATGGCAGCGGCGCTTGTCAATGCGGGAACGCCGGAAAAGCCTGCTTCGGGAAAAAGTTTGAATTCTGTTTACAAATGGGGAAAAAATAACTATACTAAAAGCGGCGGCTTTGTCTGCCGAAATTCATATAAAACGGAGGAATAAAATATGCTGATCACAAAGGACATGGGCATTATGGAGATCGTACAGAAGTACCCTGCGACCGTAGAGGTGCTGCAGCGCTTCGGTATGGGCTGCATCGGCTGCGCCGCCGCCCACTTTGAGAACATTGAGCAGGGCGCAACTGCCCACGGCATTGATGTGCCTGCCTTGATGGAGGCGCTGAACAAGGCAGCCGAGGGCTGAGGAGAAGCGTTACCGAGAGCCGACGCCCGCAGGGCGTTCCGTCCCCGTGAGGACGGAACCGGCCGCCTCCGGCGACTGACCCTGCGGGCGTATCTATCACCCTGCACAGACCCCTGATAAAAATGTTTCACGTGAAACATTTGTTCTCGATAAAAACATGACAGAACAAGGAGGCACCCCATGCAGAAAGAACTGATTCATGCAGGCCCCCTGCTGAACGAGCAGGGCGAGCTGTGCGAAGCGGGCTATGCCCGTCGTCTTATCAAGCAGTATGACCGCCGGGCGATCAAGGCGGCGGCCCACCGCATCAAGGAATGGGACTACTACCTCATCATGAACGGAAGGTGGGGCGTGGCACTGACCATTGACGATAACAGCTACATGGGGCTTCTGGGTTTTTCACTCCTGGATTTTTCCCGCCCGTGGGAGCATACCTGCAATCTTATTTATCCGTTCCCGAACGGAAAGACGGCAATGCCGGCAACCAGCGCCGAGGGCGATGTGGCGGTGCGCCGGAAGAATGCCGACTTTTGCTTTAAGGTGCTGCCGGACGGCAGCCGGCGCCTGACGGCATGGGTCAAAAGCTTTATGGATAAAAAGCCGATCACGGCGGAATTTACCTTGACCGAAGAGCCGGAGGATTCCATGGTGATCGTGACGCCCTTTGCAGAGGACAAAAAAGCCTTCTACTACAACCAGAAGATCAACTGCATGAAAGCTGCCGGTCGGGTGGAATTTGACGGGCAGGTGATCGAGTTTTCTCCGGAGGATACCTATGCGACCTTAGACTGGGGACGCGGCGTGTGGACCTACAAGAACACATGGTATTGGGGCAGCGGCAACGGCACCGTGGCGGGCAAGCCGTTTGGCTTTAATATCGGGTATGGCTTTGGCGATACCGGCGCCGCCAGCGAGAATATGCTGTTCTACGACGGCACGGCACACAAGCTGGATCGCCTGACCTTCCTGATCCCGCAAAAGGACGGCAGGGACGACTTTATGAGTCCGTGGCTCTTTACCAGCAGCGATGGGCGGTTCGAAATGGACTTCACCCCCGTGCTGGACAGGGCAAGCTGTACCAGTGTCGGTATCATCTGCAGCGATCAGCATCAGGTGTTTGGGAGAATGAGTGGAACAGCGGTACTTGATGACGGAACAAAAGTTGAGGTCAAAGACGTTCTATGTTTTGCGGAAAAGGTGCATAACCGGTATTAAAAGTAAAAATCTGCATTGATTTATAGGAAAAAGTGCAATATATTACATGAAAAATATAGGAATAAAAAAGCAGAACATAAATCACATAGAAACAGGGCAACAGAGAGGAAACAGGAACATTGGTAAAAATAGATTTAATCACAGGCTTCTTAGGAGCTGGAAAAACAACCTTTTTGAAAAAATATGCAGAATATCTCATTGCCAAAGGACAGAACATCGGAATCCTTGAGAACGATTTTGGAGCCGTGAATGTTGATATGATGCTGTTACAGGATCTGATGGGAGACAACTGCGAGTTGGAAATGGTTTCCGGTGGCTGTGACGCGGACTGTCACAGAAGACGTTTTAAGACAAAACTGATTGCAATGGGAATGTGTGGCTATGACCGTGTCATAGTAGAGCCATCCGGTATTTTTGATGTGGACGAATTTTTTGATGCGCTGAGGGAAGAACCGTTAGACCGCTGGTATGAGGTGGGAAATGTGATTGCGATTGTGGATGCAAATCTGGAAGAGCATTTATCTGAGGAGGCAGAATATATTCTGGCTTCGGAGGTGGCGAATGCAGGAGAGATTATCTTAAGTCATGCGGATGAAGTGTCAGCGGAGCAGGCAGACACCACGGTCGCACACCTAAACCGTGCATTGGAACAGATAAAGTGTCCGCGGAGGGTGGACAAAGAGGTGCTGCGCAAAAGCACACTGGATCTGAATGAAGAAGATTTCAACCGGCTGATTAGCTGCGGCTATCAGATGGAGAGCTACCGCAAACTGGATATGGAAGAGAAAAAAGGGTTTGAATCTGTCTATTTTATGAATGTGAAAATGACGGAGGAACAGTTAAAGACTACTGTGGGAAAACTGATGAATGACAGGGAATGCGGCGAGGTATTCCGTGTAAAAGGTTTTTTGCAGAAGGAGGATGGAAGCTGGATACAGCTGAATGCAACGCATAATGGGATTAGCATGAACCTGATCGAGAAGGGACAGGAAGTGATCATTGTGATCGGGGAAGAGTTAAAGGAGCAGGCTATTAAAAAATACTTTTTGAAGCAAGATAGTCTATGACTGGAACGAGCTATGGATGCGCGGTAATGATATTTTAGCGTCGGCAGGAAGCGTGAGGCTGGCAGGTTGCCAGAAGCAGATGCATCCGTTATAATAAAAAGAGTGGCTTGTCAGTTATTTATAATTAAGAAAGAGAAGGGAAAAGAAAGTATGAAAATTGCAGTAACTTATGATAACGGAGAGGTTTTTCAGCATTTTGGAAGAACAGAGCATTTTAAAGTGTATGAAATAGAGGATAATAAAGTGATCTCCAGTGAGGTGATCAGTTCTAACGGAGTAGGACATGGCGCACTTGCCGGAGTACTTGCCGACAGGAACGTGAAGGCATTGATCTGCGGAGGAATCGGTGGAGGTGCGATCAATGCCCTTACAGAGGCGGGGGTT